>Ga0136846_1238701_pt1 | contig 26315 bp, 27 predicted proteins | sample HopSoiMetagenom2_FD_96841 | JGI IMG/M metagenome (GOLD analysis project Ga0136846, IMG submission 96841) | Grasslands soil microbial communities from Hopland, California, USA - 2 Assembly 2016 (version 4) | ecosystem: Environmental > Terrestrial > Soil > Grasslands | place: USA: Hopland... | reverse complement strand
TTTTTTGCCGCAACGTGCTGATCTACTTCGACCGCGCCACGCAGGACCGCGCCCTGGCGGTGTTGGGCCGGCTGCTCAAGCCGCGCGGATGGTTGTTCGTCGGCCCTTCGGAGACAGCCCTGCTGTCGGACCACGGTTTCGTCTCTGCGAAGCTTCCGCTCGCGTTCGCGTTCCGCAAGGGGCCGGTGCCCGGCAGCGTTATGAAGTTTTGCGCAACCCCTGCGCCATCCAGGCACGTACATGCGCCGGCGCTGGCGGCCGCGGCCTTGCAGCCCGCTCGGCCCCGAGCGGTGCCGCCTGCTACCGCGCCGCGGGCGGCTGCACGGGCCGATGCGGCGAAGGACATAGCCCGCGCACGACGCCTTGCCGACCAGGGTCACCTCGCCGAGGCCGCGGCGCACTGTGAAGCGCATCTGCGCGAGCACGGTCCCACGGCCGAGGCGTTCAACCTGCTCGGCCTGGTGCGGGATGCGAGCGGCAAAACGGACGATGCCGCCGACCAGTACCGCAAGGCGCTCTACCTGGAACCGAATCACCACGAATCGCTGACCCACCTCGCGCTGTTGCTGCAAAAGCAGGGCGACACGGCCGGCGCGCAGCGCTTGCAGCGGCGCGCCCGCCGGCTGCAGCCAGGCGGAGAGGCCTGACATGCACACCGCGTCGATCATCGCTGCCGGCCCAGCACGTGCGGCCATCGACGATTGCTGGAACCGCATCGACGTGCGCGGCGATGGCTCCTGCCCTGAACTGAAGCAGCACGTGCACTGCAGCCACTGCCCGACCCATGCCGCCGCCGCGTTGGCCTTGTTGGACCGCGAGGCTCCGCCCGACTACCTCGCCGATTGCACCCGCCACATGGCACAGGCGCCCGAGGACCGGCAGGCCGATGCGGGCTCGGTGGTCATCTTTCGCATCCGCACCGAATGGCTTGCTTTGCCGACGCCGGTGTTCCAGGAGGTCGCCGCCTTGCCTGCGATTCATTCGCTGCCGAACCGCCGCGACGGCGTCGTGCAGGGTGTTGCCAATGTGCGCGGCGAACTGCTGGTCTGCGTGTCGCTCGGCAGCGTGCTTGGCCTGGTTGGCATGGCTCAGGTGGCTGAGACCGGGCACGCACTGCAACACCTCGCATTGCGGCGCCTGGTGGTGATCGGCCTCGACGGCCAGCGTCTGGGCTTCGCGGTCGACGAGATGCGCGGCATCGCCCGCTTCGATCCGACCGCGTTGAAGGCGGTGCCCGCCACCGTCGCTCGCGCCACGGCAACCTACTCCAAGGCCATCCTGGCCTGGAAAGAACACATGGTCGGCGTGCTCGACGAACAACTGCTGTTCTACACACTTGAGCGGAGTCTGGCTTGAGCAGCGAAGATCTCAGCGAACTGTCGATGCTGGAGCTGTTCCGCATCGAAGCGGAAAACCATACGCCCTTGCTGACGGCGGGGCTGCTTGCCCTGGAGCGGGATCCCGATGCGGCCGACCAGCTCGAGGCCTGCATGCGTGCCGCTCATTCGCTCAAAGGTGCTGCCAGCATCGTCGGCCTCGGCGCGGCGGTGCGCGTGGCCCATGCGATGGAAGACTGCTTCGTCGCCGCCCAAGAAGGTCGGCTGCGATTGCGCCAGGGCCACATCGACCTGCTGCTCGGCGGTGTGGATCTGCTCGCGCGCCTCGCCCGAACCTCCGGGACGGACCACGCCGGCGAGCCTCAAGTGAAGGCCCTCGTCGAGGCGCTGACACACGCAATGCAGGCCGATGGCGAAGACGGCCCGGCGCCGGACGAGGCTGCGTCGGCGCCGGTAACGGACTTCTGTCCGACGACCCAAGCGGTCATGGCCGCGCGCGACACCTCGGACCGCGTCGTGCGCGTGACCGCCGACAGCCTGAACCGGCTGCTCGGCCTGGCCGGTGAATCCCTGGTGGCCGCTCGCTGGCTCAAGCCCTTTGCCAGCTCGCTGCTGCGGCTCAAGCGGCTGCAGCACGAGGCCGTGCAAAGGCTGGCTGCCATGCGCGACGATGGGCCGGCAGCGACCGGGGAAGAGCGGTCGCGGGCCGCACTGCACGAGATCAGGCGCCGCGTGCTCGAGTGCGAGCAGCTGTTGGCGCAGGGGCTGGCCGACCTGGAGCCCTTCGAGCGGCGCTCGGCCGACCTGTCGCGCCGGCTGTACGACGAAGCGGTGGCCTGTCGCATGCGGCCGTTCGCCGACGGTGTCCAGGCCACGCCGCGCATGCTGCGCGACCTCGGCCGCTCGCTCGGCAAGCAGGTCCGGCTCGACATCGTCGGTGCCGCCACGCCAGTGGACCGCGACATGCTCGAGAGGCTGGACGCACCGCTGGGTCACCTGCTGCGCAATGCGCTCGACCATGGCATCGAATCGCCCGAGCAGCGTCGCGCCGTGGGCAAGCCCGCGGAAGGCGTCGTGCGGCTCGAAGCGCGCCACAGCGCCGGGGCCCTGCAGATCATCGTGTCCGACGACGGTCGCGGCATTGCACTCGATGCGCTGCGGCGCGCCGTGGTCGAGCGCCATCACGCGAAGGCCGATCTCGCTGCCGAGCTGTCGGAGTCCGAGCTGCTGGAGTTCCTGTTCCTGCCCGGTTTTACGCTCAGCCAGCGCGTGACCGAAGTATCCGGGCGCGGCGTCGGACTCGACGTCGTGCAGGACATGGTGAAACAGGTGCGTGGCAGCGTTCGCATGTCGACGCAGGCCGGCCTCGGAACACGCTTTCAACTGCAAGTTCCGCTCACGCTGTCGGTTGTGCGCACCCTGCTCGTGCAGATCGGCGGTGAGCCGTACGCCTTTCCGCTGGCGCGCATCTTTCGCGCCCTGAAGCTCGCTCCGCAGCAGGTCGAGCTGCTCGAGGGACGGCAGCACGTCGAAGTCGACGGGCGACGCGTCGGCCTCGTCACTGCGCACCAGATCCTGCAGGCGAGCGCGCCGAAGGCGGGGGGTGGCGACTTGTCAGTCCTCGTCGTCGGCGACGAGGAGGACATCTACGGCCTGGTGGTGGACCGCTTCATCGGCGAATGCGAGCTCGTGGTGCAGCCGCTTGACCCGCGCCTCGGCAAGGTCAAGGACGTCAGCGCCGGTGCGCTGATGGAGGACGGATCGCCGGTGCTCATCATCGACATCGATGACATGATGCGTTCGGTTCAGAAGCTCATCGCGTCGGGCCACCTGAGCCAGGTGTCGCCGGGCACCAACGCGACCGACGCCAAGAAGCGAAAGCGCGTGCTCGTGGTCGACGACTCGCTGACGGTGCGTGAGCTCGAACGCAAGCTCTTTGCGCAGCACGGCTACGACGTCGAGGTCGCCGTCGACGGCATGGACGGCTGGAACGCCGTGCGCACCGGCAAATTCGACCTGCTGGTGACCGACATCGACATGCCACGCATGGACGGCATCGAGCTGGTGACGCTGGTCAAGAAGGATCCGAACCTGAAGTCGCTGCCGGTGATGATCATGTCGTACAAGGACCGCGCCGAAGATCGCCGGCGCGGGCTCGAGGCCGGGGCCGACCACTACCTGACCAAGGGCAGCTTTCACGACGAGACGCTGTTGCAGGCGGCCGTCGACCTGATCGGCGAGGCGGTCGCATGAGACCGCCGGGCCGCCGCCCCAAGGGCGATACCGCAGTGCGCAGCACGGAGGTTCGCCTGATGAGACGCTGGGCCGTTCCCAAGGTGAATACCGCAGTGCGCAACACGGAGGTCGCCTGATGAAGATCGCCATCGTCAACGACCTGCCCATGGCGGTGGAGGCCCTGCGCCGCGTGCTGGCGCAGCGGCCGGAACACTGCGTCATCTGGGTGGCCGAGAACGGCGCACAGGCCGTGCAGCGCTGCGCCGAACTGCGGCCTGACCTCGTGCTGATGGACCTGCTGATGCCGGTGATGGACGGCGTCGAAGCCACACGCCGAATCATGGCCGAGACGCCGTGCGCCATCCTGCTGGTCACCGCCAACATGGGTATCAACACCGCCCGCATCTTCGACGCGATGGGTCACGGTGCACTCGATGTCGTCGATACGCCGACGCTGGTCGGCGCCGACCCCCGCGCGGGCGCTGCGCCTCTGCTGGCAAAGATCGAAATCATCGGCAAGCTGATCGGCGACAGCGCGCCGGCCCGCGCCGACGTCGTTCAGTCTGCTGCGGCGTCGCGCGGGACTTTTGCACAGCAGTTGGTCGCAATCGGTGCATCGGCCGGCGGGCCGGCGGCGCTGGCCACGTTGCTGCGCGGTCTACCGGCGGACTTTCCGGCCGCCGTGGTCATCGTCCAACATGTGGACGAGCAATTCGCCGCCGGCATGGCGCAGTGGCTGGCACAGCATTCGGTGCTGCCGGTGCAGGTGGCCCGGGAAGGCGATCGGCCGACCCGCGGCACGGTCCTGCTCGCCGCCACCAACGACCATCTGCGGCTTGTGACGAGTGAGCGGCTTGCGTACACGCCCATCCCACAGGAGTACGCCTACCGTCCGTCGGTCGACGTGTTTTTCCACAGTGCGTGTGCCCTGTGGCCGGGCGACATCGTCGGAGTGCTGCTGACCGGCATGGGGCGCGACGGTGCGCTCGGTTTGAAGGCATTGCGCGACCAGGGACACCACACCATCGCGCAGGATCAGGCCAGTTGTGCCGTTTATGGCATGCCCAGGGCCGCCGTCGCGCTAGGCGCCGCGGTGGACGTCTTGCCCATCGACGCAATCGCGCCGCGATTGCGCGCTGCGCTTTCCATCCAACCAAAACCAGGGGGTCATGATGATCGACCTTGAAACGAAAGAGCTCGGTGTGGCGACGCAGTCCGCAGCGATGCACTCTCCCGTCATGGTGCTGTTGGTCGACGACCAGGCCATGGTTGGTGAGGCCGTGCGCCGCGCGCTACTGAATCAGCCGGGCATCGATTTCCACTATTGCTCCGATCCGGCAAAGGCGATCACGGTGGCCGAGCAGATCCGGCCGACGGTAATCCTGCAGGACCTGGTCATGCCCGGCATCGACGGCTTGGCGCTGGTTCGCCGATACCGCGCAAACTCGGCCACCAGCGAGATCCCGATCGTGGTGCTGTCGACCAAGGAAGACCCGGCAGTGAAGGGCGATGCGTTCGCAGCTGGCGCCAACGACTATCTCGTCAAGCTGCCGAGCCAGATCGAGCTGGTCGCGCGCGTCCGCTACCACTCGAAGTCGTACACGAACCAGCTGCAGCGCGACGAAGCCTACCGGGCTCTGCGCGAGAGCCAGCAACAATTGACGGAGAAGAACATCGAGCTGGAGCGGTTGACACAGCTGGACGGACTCACCGAGATCTGCAACCGGCGCCATTTCAACGAGCACATCCAGTTGGAATGGAGCCGGTCGCTGCGCGACCAAAGCCCGCTTTCCGTGTTGATGATCGATATCGACGACTTCAAGCAGTACAACGACACCTATGGCCACCTGGGCGGAGACGAGGCCTTGAAGCAGGTGGCAAGCACCTTGCAGCTGAATGCGAACCGGTCGACCGATCTCGTCGCCCGCTATGGTGGCGAGGAATTTGCACTGATCATGACGACCACGCCGTTGTCCGGAGCGAGCTTCATGGCCGAAAAGCTTCGGGTGGCAGTGAGGGACCTTCAGCTTACGCATGGCGATTCAACGGTGGCCTGGCACCTCACCGTGAGCATCGGCGGCGCCTCGACGATCCCGCAACGCGGCGGCTCGTCCCTTCAGCTCATCGAAGCCGCGGACAACGCACTCTACGAGGCCAAGCGATCCGGGAAGAACCGCGAGGTGATGCATGAGTACCGTCGTTGACGGATCCGCACCATTCGCCCTGACAACACGGCGCTGCTGTCCAAGGTGTACGCACAGAAGCTGGCCGCTGGCGACCAGGAGGCCATTGCCATCCTGCGGGGGATTTCGCCGGTGGCTTGGCAGCATGTGAACCTTTTTGAGGCGATCTGGACGGCTGGCTTGATCAGGCAATGCGCGTTATAGCGGCGCCATCGCAATGCATTCCTCACGCGGCACAATTGAACCCACGCGCAGCAGCCGCGCGTACGCCTCCTCGGGGACCGGCTTGGAGAATAGATAACCCTGCTGCATCTTGCAGCCGCGACTCAGCAGGAACGCCGACTGTTCCGATGTCTCGACCCCTTCGGCCACCACCTGCAAACCCAGTTCCCGCCCGAGCGCGATGATCGCCGAGGCCAGTGCGCCGGCCCGGCCGCCGCGCGCGGCGTCAGTCACGAAAGTGCGGTCGATCTTCAGCTCGTCGATCGGAAAGCGTTTCAGGTAGCCGAGCGACGAATAGCCCGTGCCGAAGTCGTCCAGTGACAAACCAAAGCCCTTGGCGCGCAACGCCTCCAGCAGCGCGACGCCGGACTCGACGTCACGCATCAGCATCGTCTCGGTCATTTCCAGCATCAAGCTTTCCGGCGCCAGGCCGAAGCGCTGCGTCAAAGTGCTGAGCTTTGCCGCCAGGCTCATGTCCGCGAGGCTCGAAGCCGCCAGATTGACCGACAGCGGCACGCTCGGCAGGCCAGCGTCCGCCCACTCGCGCAGACAGCGGCACGCGGACTCGAGCACCCAGTCGGTCAGCGGCTGGATAAGGCCTGTTTCTTCGGCCAGCGCGATGAACTCGCCGGGCGGCACCAGGCCACGTTCGGCGTGCTGCCAGCGAACCAGCGCTTCGGCGCCGACGATGGCACCACTCCTCGCATTGACCTTGGGTTGGAAGTGCAGTCGCAGCTCGTTGTGCGCAATGCCCCGGCGCAGATCTGCTTCACGCAGCAGCCGGCTCGCGGCATGTGCGTTCATCTGCTCGTCGAAGAATCGATGCTGCGCGCGGCCGGCGCCTTTGGCGGCATGGACAGCCTGTTCGGCGCAGCGCGTCAGTCCGGGCAGGTCCTTGGCGTCGTTGGGGAAGAAGGCGATGCCGATGCTCGCAGTCAACACGAGCGATTGCGACTCCACGATGATCGGCTGGCCAATGGCCTTGAGCAGTCGCTGGGCCACGATCGCGGCCTGCTCTTTTCCGACAAGGTCGCTGATCAGCACCGTGAAGGCATTTCCCCCGACGCGCGCCAGCACCGCGCGGTCGGCGGGCGCCCGGCCAAGCGATGCCAGGTCGCTGCCGCGAATCCAATGGCAAAGCCGCTCTGCGAGGGTCTTCAGCACCGCATCGCCCTGGCTGCGGCCGAAGGCGTCGTTGACACCCATGAAGCGGTCGATGTCCACATGCAGCACGGCACACCCGGTGCCGTTGCGGGTCGCCCGCTCAAGCGATGGACCTGCCAGCTCCGCAAAGAATTGCCGGTTCGGCAGCCCGGTGGCGCCGTCGTAGTGGGCCAGCTCAGTGATGCGCTCACGCGCCTGAACGCGCTCGGTGATGTCCTGCGTGATGCCCTCGATGGTCGTCGGCCCGCCATGGTCGTTCTGGATGCGCGCGGCCTGTTCGAACACCGTGCGAACGGCGCCGTCCGAGCGTCCGATCCGGAATTCCATCCCGTACGGCGTACCTTGCTCAGCCAGTTGAGAGCGAGCAGCCCCCACGCGGTCGCGGTCGTGCATCACCACCCGCTGCAGGAAGGCATCCGCGGTGCCGCATCGGCTCGCATCGACCGATGCGTCGAACATGCGCAAGAGCTCGGTCGAGCACTCCATCCGGCCGTCCGGGAACATCGCCCAATTGCCCATGCCGGCAAGGCTTTGCGCACGCGCAAGGCATTCGCGGCTGCGCCTCGTCGCTTCGGCGGCAAGGCTGGCGCGCAGCGCGTAGCGCACGCGATGCGACAGCAAGGTCCAGTTGATCGGCTTGGTGATGAAGTCGGTGGCGTCGTGGCTGTAGGCGAGTTCGATCGCCTCGGTGTCGTTGAGGCCGGTGAGAATCAGGATCGGGACTTGCGCACCGTGCGCCATCGCCCGGATGCGCCGGGCGTACCCATCGAGGCCCGGCATCGTCAGGTCCAGGAGCACGAGGTCATACGGGCGCTCCGCGAATTGCGCCAGGGCGTCTTCGCCGCTGACGGCATCGCTGACGTTGAATCCCGCATGCCGCAGCGTCTTGGCGGCCATGCCGCGCAGCAGCATGTCATCGTCGACGATCAGCAAGTGCGATGGTTCGCGTTCGTCCTTCATGATGAGACTCCTTCTTGTGCTTTGAGATCAAGGTGTGACGTGATGGCTTCAAGAGCCCGTCGATGTTCGGAACGTAGTCGCGCGATGCCGTCAGCGGCCAGCTGCTGGCCGCTGCGCATGCTGGTTTCCACGTCCTCGGCGAGGTCGGCCAATGCCATCGCGCCGATCTGTGCACTCGAGGACTTGAGCGTGTGCACGCAGCGCAACGCGGTCTTCTCATCGCCTGCCGTGGCCGCACGCTGGCAGTCATCGATCGCATCGGCGCTGCCTTGCAGGTACTGCTCCAGCACGAAGATGGCAAATTCAGGTTCGGAGCCGTCGGCCACCATGGGCAAGGACGCCAGGACCGAGGCATCGAATACCGGCGACTGCGCTCTCGTCGTGTTGGGTGCCTCATGGGACTCGCGTGACGTTTGTGCCTCGCGGTCGGGCGAGGGCGAGGGTGCCGGCCTCGCGGCGCCCAGATGGCGCGCGAGCATCTGCGCCAGGCTGGCACCGCTGATGGGCTTGGCGAGATAGTCCGACATGCCGACCGCGAGGCAAGCCTCCCGGTCACCGGCGAGCGCATTGGCGGTCAACGCGATGATGGGCAGCGCCGACACCCGCCCCTGTGTCCGCTCACGGGCGCGGATGATGCTCGTGGCCTCGAAACCGTCCATCACCGGCATCTGGCAATCCATCAGCACGAGGTCGAAGGTTTGTTTGCCCACGAGGTCGACCGCCTCTTCACCGTGGATCGCCAGGCTCACCGACACGCCGAGTTTCTTGAGCATGGCCAGGGCCACGCTCTGGTTGGTCGGGTTGTCTTCGACCAGCAGCACATGACCGCGTGCCGGCGACTCGGGCGCGTCGTCCACCAGCCCGTGCACGCTCGCCTCGAAAGGGCTTGCTGCCATGACCCCGGTGATGGCCCGGAACAGATCGGCGCGGCGAACGGGCTTGTTGAGGTGGCGCTGGATTCCGAACGCCACTCGCGCGTTCTGACCGACATTGGCGTAGGTGGAGCTCAACATCATCAGCTTCATGTCCGACGCCATCGGCAGGGCCTGAATCGTCCGCGCGAGCTGCAGGCCGTCCATCGCGGGCATGTGCATGTCGAGCACGCCCAGTTCGAAGGCCTGCCCCGCTTGCGAAGCCTCGCAGATCAGGCGCAGGGCTTCATCGCCTCCCGCGGCACAAGTGACATGCATGCCCCAGCCTTGCAGTTGCGGCTGCAGGATGTCGCGGTTGGTCTGGTTGTCGTCAACGACCAGCACGCGCACGCCGTCGAGCATGCTGCTGGCCAGAGGCGGCGGTGTCGCTGCATGCGCTCTCTGGAGGTGCAGCTCGGCGTAGAACCTTGCCCCTTGCCCGGGCGAGCTTTCGACACGAATGCGGCTGTCCATCAGACCCAGCAAGCGCCGGCAGATGGCCAGGCCAAGGCCGCTTCCGCCGTGCTGGCGCGTCGTGCTGCCGTCGGCCTGGGCGAAGTGCTCGAAGATCTTCGCTTGCGCCTGCAGTGCGATGCCCACGCCGGTGTCCGCCCGCACAGGCTCACCGTGGCGTGCGTCTCGTTGAGCTGCTGCAGCGTGACGCGCACCACCACCTCGCCCTCATCGGTGAACTTGATGGCGTTACTGATCAGGTTGGTGATGACCTGGCGCAGCCGGAACGGATCGCCGCGCAAGGCGAGCGGTGCATCCGGTGGGATGAACTGCACGGCCAGTTCGAGCCCCTTGCTCTCTGCCTGCTGTGCGAACATCGACAGCGCGTCCTCCACCACATCGACCAGATTGAAGTCGATGGCCTCCAGGTCCAACTGTCCGGATTCGATCTTGGAGAAGTCCAGGATGTCGTTGATGACACCCAGCAGGTGTCGACCCGACGCCTGGACCCCCGCGGCCCAGACGCGTTGCTGGGAGTCCAGCGCGCTGTCGATCAGCAGTTCGTTCATGCCGAGCACGCCGTTCATCGGGGTGCGGATCTCGTGGCTCATCGTGGCCAGGAACTCGCTCTTGGCGCGGCTGGCCGCCTCGGCCGCCTCCTTGGCCAGGCGCAATTGCGCAGTGCGAACGGCCACCTCGTGTTCGAGATGGTCGCGGTGTGCCTCGAGCCGCGCGTCGCGTTCGTGGATCTGCCCGAGCATGGCGTCGAAGCCTTTGCCCAGCACGTCCAGCTCGACGATGCGACTGGCGGGTGCACGCACGCTGTAGTCGGCTTGGCCCGACACTTGGCCCATCAAGTCGTTGAGGCCGGCCAGCGGCTGCAGCACCGACACGTTCAGCTTGCGCAGCAGTCTCCCGTTCACAGCGAGCGCGAGAACTGCGGCGACCATGGACGCCGCCACCTCCCACACGGTTTGGCGCAGCAAGCCGGCGAGGTCCACGACCAGCATCAGGCGGCCATCCGCACCCGCCCGGTTCGGCACCGGCTCGTTCAACACGACGAAGTCAGGGCGAATCGTCAGGTGCTGCGACGCCTGGGGCAGCATCGCCGGTGCGGCCTGCCCGGCACGCTGGAACGCCGCCAACACCCCACCGTCGCCGCGGTAGAGAACGGCACCCCGGACGTCCGGGGAATTGCGCAGCGACTGCAACAATTCGCCGGCCGCTCTCGCGTCCTCGAACGCGAGAGCGGCGGTGGCGTTGTCGGCCAGCACCTTGGCCTGTACCCGGCTCACGTCGACCAAGGCCATGAGGCTCAGGGCAAGACTGCTGATGACAACGAACACTGCGACGATGGCCACTGCTGCGCCGAGAGCAATGAGGTTGATGCGCTGCAGCCGTTCGCCCAAGGCAACACGTGGCATCGAGTCAGCCCCTGCAACGCCTTCAGCCCCTGCCCTTGCGAGAGCGGGTTCGTCTGCATCGGAGCGGCTCGGCAACAGGCTCATTGGAAGACCTCGGCGGCCAGCCGCAACAGCCTGGAACTGAGGTTGAGCCCTGCTGCGCGCGTCGCCTGGAGATTGACCTGGAAGCTGACCTTGTTCTGGTTAACGTCGAGGTTCAGCGCAACGCCCCGGCGGGCCGCGCCCACGCTGTCCGCCACAGTGAGCACCGGGCGGCCGCGCACGCTTTCCAGCACCTGCGGCAGCCTGCCGATGGCCGAAGGGGCAATGAACACGATCTGGCAGTCTGCAAGGGACTCGCCGGCGTGCTTGCGCTGCACGTCGATCTTGCGGCTGCCGACCGCCTTGCCCTGCAGCACGTCGATCTCCTTGCCGAACGGATCGGTCCCGTCGACGCACAGGTTGATCACGCCGCCCACCTCGGCAGGCCACTCGGTGAACAGCGCGAAGTTGAACAGGAAGGCGGCCTTCAGCCGGTACTCGGGCGGGTCGTCGGCCAGCGCCGGCAGCGCGAACATCAGCAGGCCTGATAGCAGCGTCCATGCCCGCATGGCGACCTTGACAGCAAGTGTGCGATTCATTGACGGCTCAGAACCTATGCCTGAACGAGACCCGAACGCTGCGGCCGTCCTGGACGAAGGCGTTCTGCCAGTTGATGTCGGCGCCCGGCTGGGCATAGTGCTTGTCGAACAGGTTGAAGACGCTCACGGACAGATCCGTTTCGTGGGTCAGGCCATCGACGCTCACGGTCAGGTTCGACAGCGCGTAGCCGCCCAGCTTGCTGCCGTCGAGGCTCTGTCGCTTGCCGTCGAAGTGCAGTTCGTACCCTGCGCGCGCGCCGGGCCACGGCAAGGGCATGGACAGGTTGAGCTTGCCCAGCAGCTTGGGCGAGTTGGGCAAGCGTTCGCCGTTCACGTAGGCGAGGTCTTGCACCGAGACGCTACCGCGCAGGCGCGCGCCCGAGCTCCAGGTCTTGTCGGCCGACAGTTCCAGCCCCTGGGCCTTGACTGTCTTGCCGGTCTGGTACTGCGACAAGCCGCTGACCGGGTCGATACCCTGAGTGACGATGTCGCGCATGGTCCAGTGGTAGAGCGAACCGCGCAGCGCCAGGTCGCGGCCGATGCGATGGTCGGCGATCAACTCGACCGTCTCGATGGTTTCGCCGGCGAGCGCCAGGTTGGCCACCTGGGTCACGCCGTCTCCGTAGTCGCGCTCGAACGAATTGGGGGCGCGGTGGGCTCGACCGTACAAGGCCTTGAGCGTGGTGGCGGGCGTGGCCTGCCAGATCAGCGCCGCGCGCGGGCTCAGCTTGTTGCCCGTGACGTTGTTGCGGTCGACGCGCGCGCCCAAGGTCGCCACCAGCGATTCGGCGATGTGCCATTCGTCCTGGGCGTAGAGGCCGAGGCGGTAGCCCTTGCGTGCCACGAGAAAGTTGTTGGCTGGATCGGCAGCGTCGATCGAGGCTTGATCCTGGCGCGTGTTGTCTTGCGCCTCGAGACCCAACATCAGCTTGTGGCCGGCCAGCGCCGTGGACAGCGCACTCAACTCAACGCCGCGCCATTCGCTGTCGGCAGGGGACTGGAACGGCGTGCCGAAGCTCAGCATGCTGCGATAGCTTTCGCGGCCCATGAACAGTCGCGCCGACACCTGCAGGGTGTCGAAGCTGTCCTGGTATTGAAGCTGAGTCAGCGAAAAGCGGTCGCCTTGATAGCTTCCGGGAACCAAGGGGTCGGACAGGTAGGCTCCGGTCGGATCGTACTTTCGGTGATTCCCCTCGACGTGCTCGATCAACCAGGGACCGCGGCCCAAACGTGCGAAAAATTCGCCGTCGCGTTCGCCGTCCAGGCCGGTCGCCACGCCCGACACGCCGGAGGCGCCGAAATCGTTGAAGCCGCCCTGTCCGCGAGCATGCATGCCCGACGCCGACACCAGGACGTCGACGCCGTTGTCGAGCTTCTTGCCCCAACTCACGCGCCCTTCGCGTTGCGCTTGCAGGCTCTGGTAGCTACCAGCGACTCTGCCTCCATCGATATCGGCGCCGCGACGGGTGATCACGTTGACGACGCCGAACATCGCGTTCTGGCCGTACACGGCGCTGCCGGGTCCGGGTATGAATTCGATGCGCTCGATCAGATCCACGTCGAGCGGGAACTCGCGGCCCGAGGGGCCGCTGTCGAAGATCGGGTCGTTCACGCGATTGCCGTCAATGGTGACCAACACCCGCGTGTTCAGGTCTCCCGGAAGGCTGAAGCCGCGCATGCCGAGATAGCCATACTGGCGGTCGTAGGTCGTGTGCACGCCGGGCAGGCTGTCCAGCGCCTCGCGGAGCGTACGCCAGCCAAAGGCCTTGATCTCGTGGCGCGTGATGACGCTCGCAGCAGCGGCCACCTCGCCCTGCGTCTGTTCGTACTTGGAGGCGCCGACGATCGTGACCACGAGCAATTGCTCCAGGCTCAGCGAGGTCAGGTCATCGGCAGCGTGAACCGCGATCGGAAAGGCGGCGGCAAGGGCCAGGCAAAGCGACAGCGGCCGGCGCGTGCGATGCCGCTTCGGTGCCGGCGTCAGCACGCCCGCGCATGGAGGTGAGACAGTCATGATGGGCTTCCAGAATCCTTGCCAGGCGGCAGTGCTGCGGATCAGCGTTTGCCAGGAACAGGGTTTCATGGGCCCCATGCGTGTATCGGCGGTATCGACCGCGCCTTGCTCGCAATCTGAGATTGAGTTTGCGGGCGACCCCCACGGCGGCGATCAATTCGAGTGAATGACAGCATGAAGCGCTTGCCCGCCTCATCCTTGTTCCCGGTCAAGTTGTGAACGTCGGCAGCCTTATGCAACGCCCACCTGTGCAAAAGTGCGCAGATGACGTGGAGCGCGAGAGCGAACCAAACTGTGGGAGGCCAAATCATGCGGCCTGGCGTACATGCGACGCGTGCGCGCCCGGCATCTTGGCCAATGCGGCAAGTCGTTTCGGGCGACCACCGGCATACACCGTCCCGCTCAGAGTGAGAGCAAAAAGTGGCACAGACGCATCAGGCTGCAATACCAGAGCGACCATCGAATCCTTGGCGTTGTGGCCGGATTGCCGCCGTTTTTTTGGTATCGGGGCGGCGTTGGTGCAGTGGGCCCACTTGAGATGGATCATCAACGTCCTTCCCGATCAGCACCGACGCCACGACTTGCCCACTGTGGGCGTCCACCGCCAGGTGCAGCTTGCGCCAAGTGCATCGTGCGCGCCAGCTTGGCAACAACTTTGGGCGCGAAGTTGTCTCTCGACATCGCGGCGATGTCGCCAACGCTTCGTCGATAGATGCGCACGATGTAGCTGTCCATGGTGGGGCCGCTGTTTTGCACAGACTAAGCATCGGCTCTGTAGAGCGCCGGCGGTGCAGGAGATGCCAGGCGCGGGGATGGACGAACAGCGCCTTACTTTGCGGCCTCGATTGCCGTCACCGTGATGGCACCGTTGATTTTTTCGGCAGCGAATTTCACCTTGTCACCCTCCTTGATGGAGTCCAGCAGTTTCGAGTCAGAAACCTTGAAGACCATCGTCATGCCAGGCATCTCGAGGTTGGCGATGGGGCCGTGCTTCAGGGTCACCTTGCCCTGCTCCTTGTCGATTTTCCGGACCTCGCCGTCAGTGATGGGCGCTGCCGCAGTAGGGTGGTGGGCGGCATGTTCGGCGGCAGACGCCGCAGTCTGTGCATGGGCGCCAAGGGCCATGGTCAGTCCAAGCGCCGCGACGAGATGAGTGATTTGCATAGGATATTCCTTCAAGCTTTGGGATAGGACGCGAACACGGTCTCGCGCCCGCTCTTGTCGATGAGAAAGACGTGGTACGGGTCCTGCCGAGCGCCGACCTCCATTCCTGGAGAACCCGGTGGCATGCCGGGAACGGCAAGGCCCACGGCAGCCGGCTTCGCCGCCAACAGCTTCTTGACCTCAATCGCAGGGACGTGCCCTTCGAGCACATAGCCGCCGACCGTTGCGGTGTGGCAGCTGCCGAACTTGTCCGGTATGCCAAGGCGCTTGCGTGCTGCAGTCGTGTCGTTGACGATGGTGACCTTCACGTCGAAGCCAGCCGCCCTCATGTGCTCCACCCACGCACTGCAGCATTCGCAGTAAGGGCTCTTGAAGACCTCGACCTGTGGCAACGCAGCTGCAGCAACGGCAGGAATGGCTACAAGCGCCGCAGCGCCCACGGCAAGCGCCAGGAAGTTGCGGCGCTTCATTTCACAACCACCTTCCCCACCATGCCGGCCTCGAAGTGGCCAGGCTGCAGACACGCAAAGTTGAACTCGCCAGACTTGGTGAACTGCCAGACGATTTCCCCGGACTTGCCGGGCTTCACGTGAGCCATGTTGGCATCGGCGTGCCCCATCTCCGGCAACCTCTTCATGAGTTCCGCGTGCTCGGCGATGGCCTCTTTGGTGCCGAGGACCATCTCGTGCAGGACCTTGCCATCGTTGTGCACGACGAACTTCACCGTCTCGCCGCGTTTGACCGTCACGTCTGACGGCGTGAAGCGCATGGTGTCGGTCATGTCCACCTTGATGGTCTTGGTGACCTTCTTCGGATTGCCTTCCTGACCGAAGTCAGTGGGTTCGACCTTGCGCGCGTCGAACGTGCGAGGTGCCGCATGTTCCTCGTCGCCATGCGCAAACGCGGTGCCGAAACCGAGCGAGAAAGCGGCGAAGGTCAGTGCATTCAACTTCGTCATGGATATCTCCTTCAGGGGCCTTCGTGGCCAGTGGGTTTGCGAACTTTCAGGGTGTTGGCATCGGCTTTGGGCGCCGGAGCCCGGACCGTCTCGGGCATGTCGGCCGTGTACTCGCTGGCGAGCGTGCCGGTCGGGTGCTTGTATGGGCCCGGGTCCTTGAAGTCACCGCGCTTGATCTCGTCTCGGACCTTGACGACGCTGAACATCCCGCCCATTCCAACCGGCCCGAAGGGGCCGGTGCCGGTCATCATCGGCAGCGTGTTGTCGGGGAGAGGCATCTCCATCTCGGCCATGTCGTGCATGCCCTTGTCGCCCATGACCATGTAATCCGGCACCAGCTTCGAAAGCTTCTTCGCGACGTCGCCGTGGTCCACGCCAATCATGGTTGGGACCGAATGGCCCATCGCATTCATCGTGTGGTGAGACTTGTGGCAGTGGATGGCCCAGTCGCCCGCGAGCGCGTCGAACTCAAAGGCACGCATCTGACCAACCGCGATGTCGGTCGTGACCTCCGGCCAGCGCGCGCTCTTGGGCACCCAGCCGCCGTCGGTCCCGGTCACCTCGAAGTGAGGTCCGTGCATGTGGATGGGATGGTTGGTCATCGTCAAGTTGCCAAATCGGATGCGAACCCTTTCGCCCGTGCGCGCGACGAACGGGTCGATGCCCGGGAACGCGCGGCTGTTCCAGGTCCACAGATTGAAGTCGAGCATCGTGTTCACCTTCGGCGTCGCGCTGCCGGGTTCGATGTCGTAGGCGTTCAGGATGAAGCCAAAGTCGCGGTCCACCTTGAACTGTCTCGGGTCCTTCGGATGAACGATGAACAGGCCCATCAATCCCATCGCCATCTGCGTCATCTCGTCGGCGTGCGGGTGGTACATAAACGTACCGGAGCGCTGCAGCACGAACTCGTACATGAAGGTCTTGCCGATGGCGATGGGCGGTTGGCTCAGGCCCGTGACGCCGTCCATGCCTGATGGCAGCAGGATGCCGTGCCAGTGCACGCTGGTGACCTCGGGCAGCTTGTTGGTGACGAAGATGCGGATGCGGTCACCTTCAACCGCTTCGATGGTCGGCCCCGGACTCTGTCCGTTGTAGCCCCAGAGATTGGCTTTCATGCCCGGAGCGATTTCGCGCACCACCGGCTCGGCCACCAGGTGGAACTCCTTGACGTTGTTCTTCATGCGCCACGGGAGCGACCAGCCGTTGAGCGTGACGATGGGTTGATAAGGGCGGCCATTCGGCGGGAGTGGCGGCAATTGCATCGCCGCAGACGACTGCGTCGCCGCCTCGGGAAGCAAGGCTGCCCCTGCACGGCTGACCGCGGCGGCTCCCAGCATGGTCGCGCCCGCTGATTTGAAGAATGTTCTGCGATTGGTCATTGATTTTCTCCTTCAGTGGGCAGACTGCGAAAAAGCTGTGGCAGTCGTTGGGCCCATGACCGACGCCGAGCCTGGTGACCGGCCTGTGAGCGCAATCTGCAGGTTGGTCTCGGCCACCCAGTAGTCGCGCAGTGCCTCGACAGCGCCGGTGACGCTGGAAATCTGGTCCTTGGAATCCGCGAGGAGCTCGAAGACGCTGGCGAGCATTCCGTTGTACCGAAGCAGGTTCTCGTCGGAAATGCGCTTGCGCAGCGGCACCACCTCGTCGCGGTAGTGCCTGGCCAGGTCGTAGGCGGTCCTGTATGCGGAGTACGACTCGCGCACCTCGGAGCGGGCGTTGATGGCGACCTGCGCGGTGCGGTTCACCGACTGCATGTATGTGGCTTCCGCCCGCGCGACACGCGCCGAGCCGAAGTCGAACAGCGGCAGCTCCAGTTCAACCTCGTAGCCGTTCTTGCGGGTCTCGCCGGTGTTGCTCTGGTTCTGGTACCCCACATGCAGCACGTTGATGAAACGAGTCGTCTTCGTGAGCCCCAATGACTTGGCCGTCGACTCGGTCGCGCGCTTGGCCATCAGTACGTCGAGGCGCGTGTCCATCGCGGTCTGCTCTGCATCTTTGGGTTCGGCTGGCGCGGCTGGCAAGTCCGGCAGCCGCCCTGGCAACTTGAACTCGAGCTGGCCGCCACCGAGTGCCAGTACCCGAGTCAGGCGCTCACGCGCTGCGAGCGCCTGATGCTGCGCCCTGGCGAGCTGCGCCGTCGCATCCGAGTAGAACGATTGCTCGCGCATCTGCGCCAGCTTGTTGAAGTTGCCTGCCGCGACCATGCGCTTGGCCAGCTCGTTCGATGCATCTGCGGCCTCTTTGACCTGTCCGAAATAGGCGACGAACTGCTGCGCGGTCACCGCCTCGACGAACGCCTTGCGCGCCTCGCCGGCCACTCCCACGGTCTCGTAGACAGCCTGCAGTTGCGTCTGCTCGAAGCGGCGCTGCTCGACCTCCTTGGCCAAGGGCATGATGAACAAGCCCAGCACATCGAACAGCACGGCGCGGTCGATTTCCACGGCGCCGCCCCCACTGAGACGGCCGAAACTGAACGAGGGGTTCGCGAGCCGACCAGCGCGTACCAGGTCGGACTCGGCGATGCCGAGCTCGGCGTAACTGGCCTGAAGGTCGCGGTTGTTCAGGAGCGCGATTTCCACCACGCTGTCGGCGGTCAGCGGTAGCTTCAGCAAACCTGCGACGCGCGCTTTGGCGAAGTCGGACCGCTCCGCCGTGCGCTGGTAGGTCGGCGTTTGCCCAACGCGCTCCTTGGTCAGCTGCTCGACCGTATTGAAACCGCCATCCTGCGAAAAGGAAGCGCAGCCAGCGAGCACGAACGAGGCCAGCGCCGTCGCGGTCAGGCGCATCATGGCTTCCCACCCTTCATGTGATGGCCGTCGTGCATGGCTGCGCTCTTTTGCATTGCGCCGCTTGCGGGCGCCGCCGGCGTCGGAAGCATTTCTATGCCCTTCACGCCGCCCGTGGTGTGTTCAGCGTGGCCGCTTGATCCGCCCGGCGCACCCGCTACCGTGGCATTCAGCTCATGCCAGTTGCCGAGCGGAGCGTCCTTGTAAGGCTTGTAATCGGCGAAGGCTGACAGGTACGACAGCTGCGGACTCTGCTTCGGCGGCTCGGTGTTGACCGGTTGTGCAACGGCTAGAAGTGGCGCGCACGCCGCCAGGGCCATGCCCCAGGCTTGTAGGTTGTTTCGCATTGTTCGAACTCATCTGGCGCACCGTTGGCGCGAGGCCAACGGCGGATTTCCCGTGCGAGGGACGCACGAGCCCTGTTCGGCCTCTCAGCGGAGGCCTGCTTGGGTCAGATGGTTCGTGGAGGACGTTCCTGGCCGTCCGATTGGAAGGCCGGGATGCGCGTGGAGAGCGCAGGGAAGACGACCGAGGTGGTCAGACTGGGCTCAGCGACGGACGGCACCGTGCCGACCATGGAAGCCATGCAGCAACCGCTCGCGCAGAAGTGGCATGTGGCCGGGTGGTCAGCCGAGGTGGTGTCGGTGCCAGGCGCCTCTTCGAGCGCGTGATGGTGGTCCGCATGCATCTGATGGTCGGCATGCATGGCGTGGTCGTCTTGTCCTGCGGCCACCGCCACCGTGCCCGTCCCCTCCCCATCCGGACACAGCATGGTCGCCGCCACCGCTCCCCGGATGGGGAGCAGGATGGAAAGCATGACCAGGATGATGATGCGGAGGTGCTTCACGAATAACGATTATCGGGCAGATGTTCTGGGGACGCGGGTCAGGGGGAAAGTTCCATCCGTATAGCCTGGGGTGGTTGTTATCCCTGAACTCAATGAGCCGCGCGAGTCGTGGAAACCCGCCGCTTCGACGGGACAGCGCGGCTCGTCACGGCACCCTCCGCGGCCAAGCCGTCCAAGATTGGACATTCCGGGCGGTCGTCACCGTGGCAGCAGTGAACAAGGTGCTCAAGCGCGGACTTCATCGCCAGAATTTCCGCCGCCTTCTGCTCAAGCTCCTTGATGTGCGCTTCGGCGAGGGCCTTGACCTGGCGGCTCGGTCGCCTGCGGTTTTGCCAGAGGCTCACGAGCTCCGCGATCTCCGACAGCGAGAACCCGAGGTCGCGCGAATGCCGAATGAACCGGAGGGTGTGAACATCCTCACGCTCGTACTGGCGATATCCGGACTCCGTGCGGCGGGCCGCAGGCAACAAGCCAAGCTCTTCGTAGTGGCGAATCATCTTCGCCGACACGCCGGACGTGCTCGCTGCCTCACCGATGTTCATCATGACTGTGCTCCTCGAACAAGTCGCTGCGCAATCAGTCTAGACCTTCCCACCAGGGCAAGGTCAAGGGAAGACCACTTTCGCCGCTCATCGCATCGAGACCGCTTGACTCTCCCATGGTCGGAGGGTTGAAAGTTGCTCCATCGAACCACTTGGAGAACTACATGGTCACTTTTGAAGTCAGCGACATGACCTGCGGCCACTGCGTCAGCGCTATCACCAAGGCGGTAGCGTTCGTGGACCCGGGCGCAAAGGTCCAGGTCGACCTGGCCTCCCACCGCGTGCAGATTGAGCCGACCGCTTCGACGGTGGCGGTTCTGGGCGATGCCATCAAGACGGCCGGGTTCACGCCGGTCGCAGTGGCGGGCGGAGCGACTCGGCCGACACAAGCAGCGCCGCGCAAGGGATGCTGCTGCGGGTGACTGGCTCGGCCTTATTCCCCTTCACGTTCCGGCCGTGACTTGACCTGCATCAAAGGTCAGAGCCCTGGGCGGGAGCAATCTGTTGAGGTGGACCACTGCATGTGCGTCCGATACACACGGAGAACACCATGAAGCTCGTCGTCGTTTTGAGCGCTCTCGCAGTGGCCTTGTTGGCTGGTTGTTCGTCCATGCCGGGCAGCGCGTCGAAGGAGGCCGACGAACACGCGGCCCACCATCCGGCCGGGACCGTCACCGCCCCGGCGCCTGCTGGCTACGACCAGCAGATGAAGATGATGCAGGAGATGCATCAGAAGATGGCTGCCGCAAAGACGCCTGAGGAGCGCGCCGCGCTGATGAAGGACCACATGAAGACCATGCAGGACGGCATGGGGATGATGGGCCAGATGCGTGGAGGGATGATGGGCGGCAAGGGGATAGAAAGCGGCAAAGACGAGATGCGGATGGAGCCCGAGATGATGAAGCGCCGCATGGACATGATGGAAGTGATGATGCAGATGATGATGGACCGCGAGGGGATGAAGCCCCCGGCGACCAAGTAGAGCTGCGTCCAACTGGAGCATCGAAGCTGGCCACCTTTGGTGGCTGCTGACGGGGCAACACGGCAATCCTCACCTCGACGTCCTCCACCTCCTGAGCGTGGTCGTCCTTTTCGCCGGCTTCATGCTGCGCTCGAAGGCTTGGCACGTGCTCTATCACGCCCAAAGGCGACATCAGCTCGCGACCGCAGGCCCATACCGGCTCGTGCGACACCCGCAATACATCGGTTTTGTCGCCATCATGTTCGGCTTCCTGTTGCAGTGGCCGGCGCTGCTGACGCTGGCAATGTTCCCGGCGCTGGTCGTGATGTACGTGCGCTTGGCCATCTCTGAGGAACGAGACTCGGAGCAGGCCTTCGGGGATGCATGGCGAGCCTACGCGGCTGTGACGCCCCGGTTCATTCCGCACTTCTCAAAGAACGACCGTGCACGGCCGGTCAACAGCCACTAAAGGGGCCGACCTCGCCTCGGGGCTCGGCGCCGTCGTTTAGGGCGCAGGCCTCGCGCTGGTCGCACCAGCCTCCCTCCAGGCCTACGCTGTTCCTCTGCTTGTCGCAGGGCTTCTCGTCCACGGGCTGGGCATGACGCTGAAGTACCGTTACGGCCCCGGTCTTCGCGCTGGAGATGGGCGGTCACCTCTTCAACATTCACCACCTCATCGCGCAGCAGACGTCCAACTGGGTGCAGCTGCTCCTGGGAACACCCGTCGTGCTGTGGGCAGGTTGGCCGTTCTTCGTGCGTTCTGTGGCATCGGTCAAGAACAGAAGTTTGAACATGTTCTCGCTCATTGCCTTGGCACGGGCGCGGCCTGGCTCTACGGCATCGTCGGAACAGCGGCACCACATTTGTTCCCGGCGAACCTGCGCATGACCGATGGCGCCGTCGCCATCTACTTCGAGGCGGCCGCAGTCATCACGGTGCTGGTGTTGCTCGGTCAGGTGCTCGAACTCCGGGCGCGCGAGAAGACATCGGGCGCCATCAAGGCCCTGCTCGGCCTCGCGCCGAAGACCGCAGTCAAGGTGAAGGCCGATGGTACGGATGAACCTGTTCAGGTCGATGCCATCCAAGTCAACGATCTCTTGCGCGTCCGTCCCGGCGAGAAGGTCCCGGTCGACGGTGAGCTCACCGACGGCAAGGGCAATGTTGATGAGTCTATGGTCACCGGCGAACCCATTCCGGTCGCGAAGAGTGTCGGCTCCAAGGTGACCGCTGGAACGCTCAACCAGACCGGGGGCTTCGTGATGCGCGCCGAGAAGGTTGGCGCGAATACGCTGCTCTCGCAAATCGTGCACATGGTGGCGGCGGCGCAGCGCAGTCGCGCACCCATCCAGCGGATGGCCGATCAGGTTGCGGGTTGGTTCGTGCCGGTCGTCATCCTGATTGCAGTCTGACGGGCGATGGAAAGACCACTGCCGAGGCAGTTGGCAAGCAGCTTGGCATCGGCGAGGTCGTTGCCGATGTATTCCCCGAAGACAAGGTTGCGGTGGTGCAGCGATTGATGAAAGAGGGACGGGTCGTCGCCATGGGCGGTGACGGCGTCAATGACTCGCCGGCCCTTGCGGCTGCCACGGTTGGAATCGCAATGGGGACGGGCACGGATGTAGCCATCGAGAGCGCGGGCATCACGCTTCTTAAAGGTGACTTGATGGGCATCGTCCGAGCACGGACGTTGTCGCAAGCGACCATGCGCAACATCCGACAGAATCTCACGCTGAGCTTCAGCTACAACGTGGCGGGCATCCCGCTTGCCGCCGGGGTGTTCTATCCGTTCTTCGGGCTCCTGCTTTCGCCAGTCGTTGCCGCCGCGGCGATGGCGTTGTCATCGGTCAGCGTGATTGGCAACGCGCTTCGGCTCCGAGCGCTGAAGCTGGAGTAGCTGAGGTGCAGTACCGGTGCAGTACCTCTGTCGTCGCGGGCCGGCGGAGTGGCTCATCGCGGCCTGCGGCGTCTGGCTCATGGGCCTGGGGCTCTACTTCATCCTGCTGCGGCCGTCCCTATTTCCAGAGGACACGCGCTTCATCGGAAGCTCCTTGGCTCAGGTTCGGGCGTCCCTGTCTGGTCTGGAAGGCTGGTTGCATCGAGTGTTCGCAGTCATGGGCGGATTCATTGCGGGCACAGGCGTTCTCACTGTGTTCATTGCCTGGGTGGCGATACCCACAGGATTGAAGGCCACGTCATGGGTCATCGCGCTCACGGGAGCGCTGACAGTGGCCCTCATGAGCGCCACCAACTTCGCGCTGAACTCCGATTTCAGATGGCTATTGCTGGCCCCGGTGTTGGTTTGGCTCGCGGGCTTGGTTCTGCACGTCGCTAGCCGAAGACGACGCCGTGATTGAAGCTACCGGTCAAAGCGCCTCGAGGGCCGCTGCCGCGAGTCCATGTGCAAAGGTGCGATGCCGCGCACCTCGGGCTGGAAGATTGCTGCCGTTCGTGAAGGACAGCTGTTGGCCGGCAGTGTGAGTACGAGGCCAAGCCAGGAAGCTGACTTTCGAATCGTGCGCGCGGCCGGCCAAGGTCAGCTGTCAGCGAAGTCCGCGAACTGGTGTTGCCGGCCACAAGCGGGCACCCGCGAACGTCACCTTCACGGATGCCCGCGCAATGATCCACCGGCGCCTTGTCGTTCGGTTCGATATGCCTCCCCGGCGGTCAAGCGCAACGCGCGGCGGCTGCTCAAGCTCGTCAACACGCCGCTCGAGTATGCGTGCGTCGATGGCGGCCGCACGTAGGCGCGCTTCATGCCGCCGGACCTGACTGTGATCACGGCCGAACTCTCAAGCAGCTCCCCGCTCGGCCTGCGAGCGGACTGAGCTGTCGCTCACGGTCGACTGCGCGCGGCCACCACCGGTGCGATCGCGACATTTGGGAGAAGGCAATCCTGAACCTGCTGTCGAACGTATTCAAGTTCACCTGCGAGGGCGGGGTCGGCTGGCGGGTTGGCGGTCCCTTCCAGGTAGTCGCCCAGAACGCCGTTGAGCGCGGACGGCGCGGCGTTGCCCCGGGGGCGGGGTCAACCGGTGTGCTGAGGCCGTCAGCGGCAGCCGCGCAGATCTCGGCATGCATAGTCTCGACGAGGAGGGTGACGCCGGTGGCGGCATCGACGGCGAGGCGGCTGGCGCCGCGAAGTGGTGGGTGGGGCTCTCAGCTCGGCGCGCCGGGCGGCCCGGTTTCGGGCCAGACAATCTGGCGCCCTTCGCCCCAGCGCAGCTGAATGGCGCCGGCCTCCACGCCGGCGCGCAGGTCCAGTACAGCCCCACCGTCCCGGCCCGGCGGCGCCGCTTGGGCGATGACGCCGACCCACAGGTCGCGCCCGCTCGATTTCGCGACGTAAAGGCATTGGTCGGCCATCGACAAGGTGTCGTGCCAGTCCGCCAACTGACCGGCGCTGTCCTGCGGTGGGTAGGAGGCGAAGCCGATCGAGCAGGTCTTGTGCAGATCCTGCCCGTCGTCTAGGGTGAAGGCGTGCGCGGCGATGCTCGCTCGCAGGCGCTCAGCCAGCACATGCACCTCTTGCACGTTGGTCTGGCGGGCCAGTACGAGGAACTCCTCGCCGCCCCAGCGCACCAGGGTGTCCGACTCGCGCAGCTGCCGCTGCAACACGGCCGCGCACTGCTTGAGCACCGCGTCGCCAGCGGCATGGCCGTGCACGTCGTTGACCGACTTGAAGCGGTCGATGTCAATCATCATGAAGACGAGGTCGGGATTGGGTCGGGCGTCGTTGCGCTGGCGCCGCGCCAGGCCCAGATCGGCTTCGATGGTGTTGATGAGGTGCCGGCGGTTGGGCAGGCGGGTCAGCGGATCGGAGAAGGCCATGTCGCGCATGGCGCCATAGGCCCGCTTGACGTGGTAGCGGCTGATGCCCGCGATCACCGCCGACGCCAGCCCCGCCGCGGCGGCCAAGGCCATCATCCAACGGAAGCGGTGTTGATGCCGCTGCTCCTGTTCCAGGGCCTCAATATGGAGTTGGCGCTTGTCAGCCTCGTACGCGGCATTGGCCTCGGCGATGCGCTTGTGGTCGGCGGCTTTGCGCACGCCATCGGTGAGGCGCTTGAACTGCATGGCGGCTTCGTAGGCGCGCTCGTGGTCGTGGTTGAAGGCCAGCTCTTCGGCGAGCATGCCGTGCACTTCCGCCACATTGCTCTCCATGCCCGGTGTCGCGGCGAAGGCAGCAATGGCCTTGCGGATCCAATCGATGCCGCCCGGCTGGCCCAGCCGGTTCAGCGCCGTGCCCTTGTTGATCCAGGCCACCCAGAGGGACTCTTTGTCGCCGGTTTGCTCCACCAGCGGGATGGCCGCGTTGCTGTAGGCCAGCGCGGCCGGGTAGTCCTTCTTCTGCAAGGCGACGTCTGCCAGGTTCGTGACGGCGACGGCGAGGTCGTAGCTCATCAACTCCTCCTGAGCCAGCGTCCTGGCCGTGAGCAGCGCCGTCTGCTGCTCGTCCGTGCGGCCGAGCAGGCCCAGCAGATAGGCCTTGCCCAATTGGTAGCCCGACAGGCTCGAACGCTCGTTGGCTGCCTCCGACAAGTCGATGGCGCGCTGCACCATGTGCAGCGCCTGGTCGGGATGACCCGACTTCGCATGCACCAGTGCCATGGCGGCGAGCGTCTGCGAGGTTTCGTACACCGCCTTCGGATGCTCGTCGAAGACACGCAGGGCCTGCGTGAGGAGCTGGATGCTTTCTGGAAGCCGGCCGAGCCGCATCATCGCCGTGCCGGCCACTCGCCACGCGTTGGCCACATCCATGGGCACAGCGCCATCCTGGGTGTCGCGCGCGAGCGGCACCAGTTGTGCCGCGAGGCCCTGATAGCGCTTGACCACCTCTTCATTGCGCTGCGCGTCGCCGAGCGTCATCAAGGCCAGCACGTCGAAATGGAGCTGTTCCTTGGGGCCGCGGGCTTCTGCGCGGCCTGCCTGAACCTGTGCGAGCGCTTCGTCGTGGTGGCGCATGCGCACCAGGTCCCGGATCAGCTGCGAGCGCAGCCAGCGGCGGGCGTCGGGCGCCGGCGATGCCTGGGCCAGCGCCTGCTGCGCCAGCTGGATCGACAGTTCCGGGCGCCTGCGGTCGTCCTGCACGATACGCGCCTTCAGCGCGTCGAACTCCGGCGAGGGAGCGGACGCGGGCTGGCCGGCGGCACCCATCGCCCACAAAGTGCCGCACAACAGGATGGCACCGAGCGCGAGGAAAGCGGGTCGCCGCGGGCGCTGCGAGCCCGATCGAGAAGGGCCCGGCCGATCTCGGATGTTGTTGTTGTCCATGGATGGGCGATCATGCCCGACCGGAGGGGCGCGCCGAGTTTTGGTCAGCCCCGGCGCCGAAACATGATCGGGTCGGCCGCGCTCGGCCTCCTTCGGGGCGCTCGGCACGGACCTGACTGGCCGCTTCGGGGCGATGAATTCAGCGCCGTGGATGTCAGTTCAGGGTCGGCAGCGTCAGTTCGCCGCGTGCTGATGCCGTCGTTCAGCCGCGCTGGTCGCTCGGCCGTCAGTTACCACCCGCGAACGACAGTTATTGAGGTGGA
>Ga0136846_1213467_pt1 | contig 26317 bp, 21 predicted proteins | sample HopSoiMetagenom2_FD_96841 | JGI IMG/M metagenome (GOLD analysis project Ga0136846, IMG submission 96841) | Grasslands soil microbial communities from Hopland, California, USA - 2 Assembly 2016 (version 4) | ecosystem: Environmental > Terrestrial > Soil > Grasslands | place: USA: Hopland... | reverse complement strand
ATGATACCGCCCGAGCGGCGCGCCGCGCTGCCCGTGCGCACGCAGATCGCGATCTTCGTGCGCATGCTCGCGATTCAGGGATCGTGGAATTACGAGATCCTCCTCGGGAACGGCATCGGCTTCTGCCTCGAGCCCGCGTTGCGTCTGCTCCCGGAGGGAATTCACAGCCAGCACTTCAAGGACGCGCTGGCGCGCGAGAGCAAATACTTCAACGCGCATCCCTATCTCGCCTCCGTGGCCGTGGGCGCGCTCGCGCGCGCGGAGCTCGATGGCGAGGCGCCGGAGCGCATCGAGCGTTTTCGAACGGCGCTCTGCGGGCCGCTCGGCAGTGTCGGCGATCGGCTCGTCTGGGCTGGGTGGCTGCCCTTCTGCAGTCTTCTCGCGCTTTTCGTGTTCGGCCTCGGCGCCGGGCCGATGCTGGTGCTCGTGGTCTTTCTCGGCTCCTACAATCTCGGGCACTTCGCGCTGCGATTGTGGGGGCTGCGCACGGGCTGGAAACACGGGCTGCGGGTCGCGGCGGCGCTGGGCAATCCGGTGCTGCGCAACGGGCCGCAGCAGATCGCTCGCGTCGCGGCGCTGGCGACGGGGCTCGCGATCCCGATGGCGCTCAGTCGCGTCATCGGGCCGGGCCGTGTGCTCCTCGGCGGCGTTCTCGTATCAGTGGTCATTGGCGCGTTGCTGCTCGTGCGGCTCCAGGGTCGCATTGAGGGCTGGCGCCTCGCTCTCTTCATTCTTGCGGCGTTCGCACTCTTCTCCGTGGCTCACTGATGCCTGAGCGCACCGTTCTGATTGTCAACAAGGCGGGATTGCACGCCCGGCCGGCGGCGGAGATTGTGAAGCTGGCCGCGAAGTACGCGAGCGACATTACCGTCGTCCGTGAGGACCTCGAGGTCAACGGCAAGAGCATCATGGGCGTGATGATGCTTGCGGCCGAATGTGGATCGACGCTGCAGCTGAAGGCCGAGGGGCCGGACGCGAGCGAGGCACTGGACGCGCTCTCGAAGCTCTTCGAGAGCAAGTTTGGAGAGAGCTAATCGATGAGCGCGACGTGAAACGAAAGCTGGTGGGCATCGGGGCCTCCCCGGGCATCGCCGTCGGCACCGTGCAGCTCCTGCGCTGGGAGGTGCCCGATGTGCCGCATCGCATCATCCCCGATGATGCGATCCCGGCGGAGCAGCTGCGTTTTCGAAACGCGCTGGCGGTGGCGAAGGAGCGACTGCGCCACATCAGCGAGCGCGTGGAGAGCAAGGTCGGCAAGGAGGAGGCGGCGATCTTCGAGGTACAGCTGTCGATTCTCGGGGATCCCGACCTCACGCGGGGCGTCCAGGATCTGATTCACCAGAACATCGCCGCCGAGAAGGCGTTCGACATCTGGATGATCGAATCGCGCCAGCGGTTCGCGCGCGCCGCGAGCCCGATGGTGCGCGAGCGTGTCGGTGACCTCACGGATGTCCACATTCGCGTGTTGTCATTGCTCATGGATCTTTCGGACCACGCGCCCGAGGACATCCAGAAGGTTCCGAACACGATTCTCGTGACGCACGATCTGACGCCGAGCCTCACGGTGCAGCTCGATCGGAAGTCGATCGCCGCCATCGCGACGGACGCGGGGACGCGCACCTCCCACGTCGCGATACTTGCGCGTTCGCTCAACCTGCCGGCGATCGTCGGGCTTCGCACGGCGACAACGGACCTCCGCGGAGGAGAAAAGGCGGTGCTCGACGGTTCGACCGGCGTCCTCACCGTGAACCCGAGCCACGAAGACATCGAGTGGTCGCGCGAGCGCGAGCGCCAGGACGCGCTCGCGGAAGAGGAGAACCGCCGCCTCTTGTCGCTCGAGTCGATCACCACCGACGGGATCTGCGTCACGCTTCGCGCGAATGTCGATCTGCCGGAGGAGGCGGAGCTCGCCGCTCAGAGCGGGGCGGAAGGCGTCGGTCTCATGCGGACCGAGTTTCTGGTGCTTGGCCGCGCCACGATGCCAGACGAGGAGGAGCAGTACCGCGCCTACAAGCGCGTCGTCGAGGCGTTCGGCGGCAAGCCGGTCGTCATTCGCACGTTCGACATCGGGGGCGACAAGCTGCCAATCGGCGGCTTCCCGACGGAGCCGAATCCATTCCTCGGGTGGCGGGCCATCCGCATGTGTCTCGACCAGCCCGATCTCTTTCGCACGCAGCTGCGCGCGTTGCTGCGGGCCGCCGCGCACGGCGACGTGCGCATCATGCTGCCGCTCATCGTTACACTCGATGAAGTGCGCGCCGCGCGGGCGTTGCTCGAGGAGGCGGCGCTCCAGCTCGAGCGGCGTGGGGTGAGCGTACGCACCGATGTCCCGTTAGGCGTGATGATCGAGACGCCCGCCGCCGCCGTCGCCGCGGACACCTTCACCCGGGACGGCGACGTCCAGTTCTTCAGCATCGGCACCAACGACCTCGTGCAGTACACCTTGGCCGTCGATCGCGGCAACGCGAACCTCTCGTCGCGATTCACGCCGCTGCACCCCGCCGTTCTCCGCCTCATCCAACGCACGGTGCAGGTGGGCGAAGGCGCTGGACTCGAGGTCGCGGTCTGTGGCGAGATGGCCTCGCAGCCGCTGATGGCGTTCGCCCTCATCGGGCTTGGCGTTAGGCAGCTCAGCGTGTCACCGCGCTCGGTGTCGCTCGTGAAGCGCATCGTGCGCAGCATCTCGGTCGCGACCGCCGAAGAGGCAGCGACAGCAGCGCTCGCGTCACCGACGGCCGAACTGGCTCGCCGCGAACTGCACGGCCGCCTCCGCACCGCGCTGCCCGAGCTCGGACTTGTCGAGGAGGAAGTGTGAGGCGAGTCGAGTTGCGAGTGACGAGTGACGAGTGGCGAGTGATGTGGATGTGTGATGTGTGATGTCTGATGCTTTACCCTCGGCCCACGACCCGCAACCCTTCACCAACCACCAATCACCAACGTGTTCGACCGACATCTCTTCACGTCCGAGTCCGTTACCGAAGGCCATCCCGACAAGGTCGCGGACGCGATCTCGGACGCGGTGCTCGACGCTATACTCGCCGACGATCCCAACGCGCGGGTCGCGTGCGAGACGCTCGTCACCACAGGCCTCGCCTGTGTCGCCGGTGAGATCACGACGACGACCTACGTGCACGTACCGGACATCGTGCGCGCGACGATCGAGCGCATCGGCTACACCGACGCGAGCTACGGCTTCGACAATCAGACGTGCGCCGTGATGAGCACGATCGATCGCCAGTCGCCGGACATCGCGATGGGCGTCGACACTGGGGGCGCTGGCGACCAGGGGATGATGTTCGGCTTCGCGACCGACGAGACGCCGGAGCTGATGCCGATGCCGATCATGCTCGCGCATCGCATCACGAAGGCGCTCGCCGATCGACGGAAGTCGGGTGACCTCGAGTGGCTGCGACCCGACGGCAAGGCGCAGGTCACGGTGCTCTACGAGGATCGCCGTCCCGTCGCCGTGGATACCGTCGTCGTCTCCACTCAGCATTCGCCGGACGTGTCGCAACGCGCGATAAAGCAGGGCGTTCTCGAGGAGGTCGTGGAGCCGAGCATTCCCGAAGAGCTGCGCTCGCGGAAGGTGAAGTACCACGTCAATCCGACGGGCCGTTTCGTGATCGGCGGTCCGCAAGGCGATGCGGGGCTCACTGGTCGGAAGATCATCGTCGACACGTACGGCGGCATGGGACGCCACGGCGGCGGCGCGTTCAGCGGCAAGGATCCGAGCAAGGTCGATCGCTCGGCGTGCTACGCGGCGCGCTGGGTCGCGAAGAACATCGTCGCGGCGAAGCTGGCAAGCCGCTGCGAGGTCCAGCTCGCGTATGCCATCGGCGTCGCCGAGCCGGTGTCGGTGATGGTGGACAGCTTTGGCACGGCCGTGGTTCCCGAGTCCGACATCATGCGCGCGGTGCGCGACGTGTTCGATCTCACCCCACGAGGCATCATCGCCGCGCTCGACCTACGAAAGCCGATCTACTCCGCGACGTCCGCGTACGGCCACTTCGGTCGCACACCGGAGCGAATTGGTCGCAAGGGTGGCACGACCTTCACGTGGGAACGAACTGATCGCGCGGCGGCGTTGAAGCGCGCTGTGAAGGGGTAAGGGCAGCTATCAGTCCATAGTCGATAGTTATCAGAGAGATCGGAACGAATCGTTCATGTGGTGAGAGGAGCAGGAGCGCGCAGCAGCGCGCGACTCCAAATGGGATGATCGGCTTCGAGCGCGGGCGAGAAGCAGATTCCTCGTCGCTTCGCTCCTCGGAATGACAACCTCCCTGTCATCCCGAGCGCCAGCGAGGGATCTGCTTTTCATCCCATCAACGCTTCGTTCCGAAGTCCCTGATAACTATGGACTGATAGCTGATAGCTGCCGCAGGCTATAGCTTTCCGAAGAACCCCAACCCATCACACGTGGTCGAAGTCGTCGTTGCTCGGCTCGGTCTCGATAGTACGACCCAGTCGTACGTGCTCGTCCTTCAGGAGAAGGGCGGTACCCGTCTGCTTCCGATCTGGATCGGCCAGCCTGAGGCCGAGTCGATCGTTATGCAGATCCATAGCATCAAGCGGGTGCGGCCGCTCACCCATGACCTCTGCAAGAACCTGATTCTCGGGCTCGGCGGCTCCCTTCGCCGCGTCCAGATCACCCGCGTCGAGAAGAACACCTACTACGCCGAGCTGCACATCAATCGGGGCGACAACGTCGTCCAGATCGACGCGCGGCCGTCGGACTCCATCGCGATCGCGCTGCGGCTCTCCGCGCCGATCTTCGCGAGCGAGGCGCTGCTCTCGTCGATCGAGGTCGAGGATCAGTCAGACGAGTCGAGCGCGCCGGCCATGTCCGAAGAGGGCGAGTTGAGCGCGGATCAGCTGAAGGAGTACCTCGAGAATCTGCGGCCCGAAGACTTCGGGAAGTTCAACCTCTGAATTCCGTCTGACCATTTCGCGGAGCCCGCGCCTCCGTCGCCTGCGCTCACTCCTGGGCGCCTGTGCGGTGCTCGGTGCAGCTGCCGTGCGCGCCCAGACGCCCGCCGCCGAAGCTCGCCGCGTCGAAGGCGCGGTGATGCACGGCGAAGCCAAGGGACCGCGTCCGATTTCCGGTGTGCGCGTCGTCCTCCATCGCGTGGGCTCCGACCGCGCGGGCCCGCTCGATTCCGCCATCACCGACGCGCGCGGCCGATATCGCTTTCGCTTCTCGGCATCCGGCAGCCCCGACGCGATCTATTTCGTCTCCGCGTCGTACGACGGCATCGCGTACTTCAGCGTCCCGCTACGCGAGCCGGTGACGAGCGGCGACGACGCGCAGATCACCGTCTTCGACACCACCTCGGGGCCCGTGCCGATCCATGTCATCGGCCATCATGTGATCGTCGGCTCACCCGACGGGCGGGGCGATCGAGAGGCCGTCGAGGTCTTCGAGCTCCAGAACGACTCGAGCGTCACGCGCGTGAGCGTCGGGCGCATCACACCAGTCTGGGCGACGACGCTCCCGCACGGCGCGGCGAACGCGAAGATCAACCCCACTGGCGACATCTCGCCTAACGCGGTGAGCTTCGCCGACGGCCGCGTGAGGCTCTTCGCGCCGATCAGTCCCGGCGCGCGACAGCTCTCGTACGCCTACCAGCTCCCCCGCGACGCGCTGCCGCTCTCGATTACCCTCGACGAGCCGAACGGCGTGCTCGAGGTGCTCACGGAGGAGCCGCGCGCGACGGTCACGGGGGCGAATCTCACCGAGGTCGCGCCCACCTCTACGGGCGGCCGCACCTTTCGCCGCTTTCTCGCGCAGAACGCGCCCGCGCAGTCCGTCGTCCGCATCGACGTGCCGTTCGCGATCGGCGAGTCGCGTGTGCGCTGGTTCGTCGCGGTCGCCGTCGTGTGCGGCCTCGCCATGCTCGGCTCGATCGCGGTCGCGCTGCGCCGCCGGCGCGTCGTCGCCGTTGCTGCGCCCCCTTCGCCCCAGCGGCGCGAGACGGAGGACCTCCTCCACGCGATCGCAATGCTCGATGCCGAGTTCGAGCGGAATACCGATGCCACGGCCGACGACCGTGCGCGCTACGACACCGAACGCGCGCGGTTGAAGGCCCGGCTTTCGGCAGCGCTTGCCGCCGAGGGCAGTACCGGATAGCATTCCCGACACAATCGAAGCGGATGCGGGACACGGAAACCGGTGCAATGCCGGTGCGGCCCCGCCACTGTAACGGGCAGCAGTTTAGCAGTCGCTCATCAGCCACTGACCGGGAGCGGTCGGGAAGGCGAGCGATGGCGCCCGGAGCCAGGAGACGACCCTCATCCGCGCCACACGTCAGACCCTCGGGGGAGGGACTGGTGGCGACCGCGCGCCCGCTCGTGTGGCGCGCTGGACGTTACGGGCACCTTCCTCGACCACGGTGCCCGTTTTGTATTTACTCAACTCGCGTCGCTCCACCCGCCGTCTCTTCATCGCGATCGTCGTTGCGATGGCGTGCCGCGACGCGCGCTCCGGCGGCTCGCCGCGAGCGTCCGGCGCGCTCGAGCTCCGCGACGACTTCGGTCAAGTCGTTCGCCTCGCGGCCGCACCGCGACGGATCGTCTCGCTCAACCCCGCCACCACGGAGCTGCTCTTCGCTCTGGGCGCCGGCGACCGCGTGGTCGGCCGTACGCAGTACGACCTCTGGCCCGACTCGGCGCGCCTGGTACCAAGTATTGGCGCCGGCATGCAGCCGAATCTCGAGGCTATCCTCGGCCGCCATCCCGATCTCGTCGTCATGTACGCGAGCGGCTCCGATCGCGGGGCCGCCGAGCGCCTAACGGCTGCCGGCGTCGCGACGGCGGCTTTCCGCATCGATCGCATCGCCGACTTCGCCCGCGTGACCATGCTTCTCGGGCAAATGATCGGCGACAGCGTCCGCGCCCGCACGGTCGTGGACTCGGTCACCGGCACGCTCGAGCGCGTGCGCCACGCGACGCAGTCGCTGCCACGCCCGAGCGTTTTCCTCCATGCCTGGGAGAAGCCGCTCATGACTCTCGGCGGCGGCAGCTTCATCTCCGAGCTCGTCACGGTCGCTGGCGGGCGGAATATCTACGACTCGCTTCCGGCGCCGTCGCCGGTCGTGACGCTCGAGGATGTCCTCCGCCGCAATCCGGACATCATCCTCGTGAGCCCGATCGAACGGAAAAACATGCTGCAGAGCGATCGGTGGCGCGCGTTGCCGGCGGTGCGTAAGGGGCGCGTCCTCGCGTACGACACCAATCTCGTGGCGCGCCCATCGGTCAAGCTCGGCGAGGCCGCTGTCTCGCTCGCGCACCTCTTCCATCCCGGTGTGCTCCCGTGACCACCGTCATCGATCGTGTGCGGTGGCCGCTGCTCGTCCTCGCTCTTGTCCTCGCGCTGCTCCTCGCCGTGGCGCTCGGGACGATCTCTCTCGCCCCAGCGGCCGTCTGGAACGCGCTCCTCGGCCGCGGCGATCCAGCGGCGATCACCGTCGTGCAGGTTCTCCGGCTGCCGCGTGCGATTCTCGCCGGATTGATCGGCGCCGGCCTCGGCCTCTCCGGCGCCGCACTGCAGGGGACGATGAGGAATCCGCTCGCCGAGCCGTACCTCCTCGGCGTTTCGGGCGGCGCGGCCGTCGGCGCGGTGCTCGCTGTCGCGTTAGGCGTCGGCGTCGTCTTCCTCCCGATTGCGGCCTTCGGGGGCGCCGTGCTCGCCGTCGCGGTCACGTTCTTCGTCGCGCACGCGGCGGGCACGCGCGGCGACGCGCGCATCCTGCTCATGGCCGGCGTCGTCGTCGGCGCGTTCGCGAACTCCGTGATCATGCTCATCCTCGGCACCGCGCCGTCCAACGCTGTGCGCGACGCCGTGTGGTGGATGATGGGGTCGGTCGCCGCCGCAACCTGGTCGCAGAACGCGTGGCTCGCCACTTACGTGATTCTTGGCGGGGGCGCGCTGCTCCTCTGGGCGCGCCAGATCGACGTCCTCGCGTTAGGCGACGACACCGCCGCCGCGCTCGGGCTGGCACCGGAGGCGGCAGCGCGGCGCATCTACGCGGCGGCCGCTCTCGTGGCAGCCGCAACTGTCGCGGCGGCGGGTCTCGTCGGCTTCGTTGGGCTCGTCGTGCCCCACATCGTGCGTGGACTGGGCGTGCGGCAACATCGGCCATTGCTCGTTGGCAGCGCGCTCGCCGGCGCGGCCCTCGTCATCCTCGCCGATCTCGCCGCGCGCACCCTTCGCCCGCCGTCCGAGTTGCCGTTAGGCGCGGTGACCGCGATCGTCGGCGTTCCGTTCTTTCTTTCACGCCTCCGGCGGCTCGCGTGATCCGGTACGAGGACGTCGTCGTCCGCTATCCCGGCGCCACGCGCGACGCGCTCGCCGGTGTCGCCTTCGCCGCCGAGCGTGGGCGACTCACGGCGGTGGTCGGTCCGAACGGCAGCGGCAAGAGCACTCTCGTGCGCGCGCTGCTCGGCCGTGTTCCGGTGGCGGACGGCGCGGTTCGCGTCGACGACGTACGAGTCACTGAGCACGGCCATGAGAAGATGGCGAAGCGTATTGCTGTCGTCGCCCAGCGCGAGGAGCTCGCCTTTCCGCTCACCGTCGACGAGTACGTCGCGCTCGGTCGCTTTCCGCATCTCGGAGGTTGGCGCGGCACCCGCGCGATCGACCGCGATGCGATTGCCAACGCGCTCGCGCGCGCTGGCGTCGAGGCGCTTGCCACCGCCGGCCGGCGCGTGCAGGAGCTCTCAGGCGGCGAGTGGCAGCGCGTGCGACTCGCGCGCGCGCTCGCGCAGGGCGGCGAAGCCCTCGTGCTCGACGAGCCGACGACCTTCCTCGACGTCGCCCACGAGATGGCTGCCTTCGAGCTGCTCCACGAGCTCACGAGGGAGGGAGTCGCCGTGATGCTCGTGAGCCATCAGTTGAATCTCGTCGCGCGCTTCGCCGATGAAATCGTGCTGCTCCACGAAGGCCGCGTCGCGGCTGCGGGCGCGCCGGAGGACGTGATGCAGGCCGCGATCCTCGAGCGCGTCTACGAATGGCCCCTCGTTGTCACCCGCGATCCCGCTGTCGGCGCGCCGGCGCTCCTGCCGCTGCGCGTCGGCCGCAGAGCCTGAACTTCCACCCATGGAACGATGCGTATCAGAGTCCCGCTCGCAGTCGCCGTACTCGTCAGGCTCACAGTTGCCGCCCCTCTCGCCGCCCAGCGACCAGACACGCGCACCGATACCGCCCGCATCGCTCCCGTCGTGGTGACCGCGACGTCGACGCCGATTGCGCTCGATCGCGTTCCGGCGTCGGTCACAGTGCTCGATGGTGCGATGCTGCGGGCCGAGGGTCTGACTCACATCGCCGACGCGTTGCGACAGGTTCCCGGGATGGCGGTGGTGCAGTCGGGTTCCTTCGGCGCTCCCACGGCGCTCTTCACACGCGGCGCGCAGAGCAACTACACCAAGGTGCTCGTCGACGGCGTGCCGGTGAACGATCCCGGCGGCGCGCTGGACCTCGGCCTTCTCACTCTCGATGATGTCGAGCGGATCGAGATCGTGCGCGGTCCCACGAGCGTGCTCTATGGGTCGGACGCGGTCGCGGGCGTCATCCAGATCTTCACGCGGCGTGCTGCCGCGCGTCCCCGCGGCTCGGTGGACGCGCGTGGTGGCAGCTACTCGACGTACGACGTTGATGCTAGCGCTGACCTGCCGCTCGGCGGAGGCGGGATCTCGGTGGGCGAAGGGCATCACGCGTCGAACGGGATCTACGAGTTCAACAGCCGCTACCGAAATGACGTCGGCAACGCGACGCTCACCTATTCGCCATGGAGCGGCGCGCGGCTCACGGGCACTGGCCGCTACACCGACGCGATCGCGCACTTCCCGACGGATTTCACGGGCGCGCCAATCGACCCGAACGCCTATCGCACGGAGAAGCGGACACTGTTCGGCGCGGAGCTCGAGCAGCGATTCAGCCGCGCCCGCGCCTCGCTCGGTCTCACGTCGAATCTCGCCAACGACGCGAGCATCGATCCGCCTAACGCGAGCGGGGACATTGGCAGCTCGCTCGCGACGCGCACGTTGCGGCAAGCGGCCGATCTTCGCGTCGCGGTGCCGCTTCCATCGGCACTCACACTTACGGTGGGCGGTAGCGCGGAGCGGCAGCATCAGGCCGGGCCCGAGTACGACCGGCGCAACGCCGCCACATACGTCGAGCTCGTACGGAGCGCCGGCCTCACGACTGCCACGGTCGGGGCGCGCCTCGATCACAGCGGCACCTTCGGCGATTTCGGGACGTACCGGGTGTCCGCGTCGCGGGTGCTGCCGGCGGCCTTCCGCGCGCGCGCGAGCATCGGCACTGCATTCCGGGAGCCGTCCTTCTTCGAGTCGTTCGACACGCCGTTCTCGGTGGCGAATCCGGATCTGCGCCCCGAGCACACGACGAGCTGGGAAGCTGGGCTCGAGCACGAGATCGCGAGTGGGGCCGTGACGTTAGGCGCCACGTACTTCCATCAGCGCTTCGTGGATCTCATCGACTACCGGTTCAACGGGGCCGCGAGTCGCTACGAGAACATCGCGCTCGCGCGGGCGGCGGGCACGGAGGTCGAGCTGCGGCTCGCGCCGATCAGCGGCGTGAGCGGCGACGCGAGCTACACCTGGCTCGACACCAAGGTGCTCCGCGCGGGCTTCGACCCCACGCCTCTCGCGGTGCTCGCGCAGGGTGGTCCGCTGCTCCGCCGCCCGAAGCACTCCGCTTCCGCGGGGCTGCGCTACGATTTGCCGAGTGGCATTGCCGTCACCGCGCGTGCCACGTACGTCGGAAAGAGAGCGGACCATCTCTTCCACGGCGCGCCGACCTTCGACACCGAGGCCGTGACGCTCGATCCGTACACGAAGCTCGATCTCTCGCTCGCGCTGCCGCTTCGTTCCGTCTGGAGTGGTCTCACTCCCGTCGCCGCCACGATTCGCGCCGACAACGTGACCGGCACGCGCTATCAGAGCGTTGCCGGCTACGCGACGCCCGGTCGCATGATCCTCGCTGGGTTACGGGCTTCGTTCTAGTGTCAGGCCGAGTGTAGCGCCTGCCCTGAGGAGCGGCAGCGACGAACGGGAGGGATCTGCTTTTCGACCGACCGCTATCTTCCATGCATGCCCGTCGTCGTCACCGAGGCGATTGTCCTGCACGTCTTCGACTACCTCGAGTCCTCCCGGATCTTTCGGCTCGTGACTCGTGAGGCAGGCGTGCGCTCGGTGCTCGCGCGAGGGGCACGCCGCTCCTCGCGCCGCTTCGGGAGCGCGCTCGATCTCTTCGCGCAGGGGACGGCCGAGCTCCACGTGAAGCCGGGACGCGACCTGGACACGCTGGGCCGGTTCGACGTCGAGCGCGCGCGGCCCGGCCTCGGTGCCGATCTCTCGCGGTTCACCGGCGCGGCGGTGATCGCCGAGCTGACGCTGCGCTTCGGCCGCGACGCCGCGGATCCGGAGCTCTTCGAAGCGGCGGTCGCGGCACTCGACGATCTCGCCACGGCGCCGTCGGTCGACGCCCGAGAGGCGACGCTCGCTGGCGCCTGGCACGTCATCGCCTCGTTGGGCTTCGCTCCCGGGCTCGACGTCTGTGCCAACTGCCACGCATCGCTCGCGCCTAACGAGGCACTGCTTTTCAGCCACCCCGCCGGCGGCGCGCTCTGCGAGCGCTGCGGCCGGATCGCTGCGTCGGGCCGACTCCTCCCCGCATCCGCGCGCACCGCGCTCCGCGCCTGGAGCGCCGGCGAGCGCGCCACCCTCTCCGGCGACCCGGAGATCCGCGCGCACCAGCGCCTCCTCCGCGAGTTCCTCCGCGAACACCTCAGCGACGACCGCCCGCTGCCGGCGTTCGAGATGTGGGAGGACGATCCCGTCCACGCAAACCAGAAAGTTCTTGTGCCCGGAGAGAGCGAATGAGACTGAGATCTCAGCTCCGAGATCTGAGATCCAGCTTGCTCGGTGCGCCGGATCGGCATCTCACCCGGTAGGGCGAGGCCAGAATCGAGACCTCGGCCTCGAGAACTCAGACGTGAGATCGAGACCCAGAGTCTCACGTCTGAAGACTCGGCGCTGACCTCTCGAGGCTGGACTCGCCATCGTGGGTGAGATGAATGCCCGCGACATCGAAAAGGATGGATCTGAGTTCTCAGATCTCAAACCTCAGTCTCAAATCCTCCGAGATCCCAGCCCCGCGAGCGGACTAACTTCAGGAATGATTCTCGGGACCGCGGGTCACATTGACCACGGCAAGACCACGCTCGTCCGCGCACTCACCGGCGTGGACACCGATCGGCTGCCTGAAGAGAAGCGGCGCGGCATAACGATCGAGCTTGGCTTCGCTCCACTCCGCCTCGACGGCGTCGGCACCATCGGCGTCGTCGACGTGCCGGGACACGAGGGATTCGTGCGCACCATGCTCGCCGGCGCGACTGGCGTCGACCTCGCGCTCCTCGTCGTCGCCGCCGACGAAGGCGTGATGCCGCAGACCCGAGAGCATCTCGCCATCCTGCGCCTCCTCGGCGTCACCCGCGGCGTCGTCGCTCTCACCAAGTGCGACCTCGTCGACGACGAGTGGCGCGAGCTCGTCGTCGAGGATCTGCGCGCGCTGCTCGCCGACACTCCGCTCGCCAACGCACCCATCGTCCCGACGTCGTCGACAACCGGGGAGGGAATCGTCGAGCTGCGAGAGGCTATTGCGGCCGCGGCAAGAGAAGTCCCTGCCCGTGCCGCCGACGATCTCTTTCGCATGCCGGTGGATCGCGCCTTCACCATCAAAGGCACCGGCACCGTCGTCACCGGCACTGTCTGGAGTGGGCGCCTGACGCGTGACGCCACGGTGCGGGTGCTCCCCGCCGATCGCGTCGTTCGCGTGCGCGGCCTGCAGACGCATGGCGATCAGGTGCAGGCCGCCGAGCCGGGACACCGGACGGCGGTGGCGCTCGCGGGCGTCGAGGTGAGCGACGTGCCGCGGGGAAGCTTTCTCGTCACTGACCCTTCCTGGCGCGCGTCCACCACGCTCCGTGCCGACGTCGTGCTCCTCGACGACGCGCCCCGCTCGTTAGGCCCGCGGACCGCCGTGCGATTCCACATCGGTACCGCCGACGTCGGCGCGCGCGTAGTCAGCGGCGACGGCGCGCTCGCACCCGGCGAGCGGAAGCTCGCTCGGGTGATCCTCGAGCAGCCCGTGGTGCTCCGTGCCGGCGATCGCTTCGTCCTCCGCTTCGCGTCGCCGGCGGCGACGATCGGCGGCGGTGTCGTCGTTGACCCGTATGCGCTGCGGCGCGCCCGGCCGTGGGCGAGCGAGGCCACCGTCGCGCCGGCCACTCGCCTCGCGGTCGCCCTGCGTGAGGCTGGTGAAGCGGGGCTCGAGATCGCGACGCTTCCCGTCCGTCTCGGTGTGCCGCCGCGCGAAGTTACGGATCTGCTAAATAATGCCGCGCTACTCAGCATCGGCGAGCGGATCTTCGCCGCCGACGCCGCGGCCTCGCTCGAGGAGCGCCTCGTTAGGCTCGTCGCCGAGTTCCATCGTGCTCGGCCGCTCGACGTCGGCGTCTCGCTCCAGGAGGTCCGGTCCCGCCTCGGCGCGCCCGCGGAGCTCATCGACGCCGTGCTCCCGAGAGCCGGCACGCATGGCAGCATCGAGTCCACTGGCGGAATCGTCCGTGCCGCGGGGTGGACGCCGCGCCTCACCGACGCGCAGCGCCGCAGGCTGGCCGAGATCGAGGAGACACTCCGAGTCGCCGGCAGCGAGCCGCCGGCTGTGTCGGAGCTCGTGCCGCGTTTCGGCCCGGAGACGCCGGATCTCCTGCGTCTCCTCGAGCGTGAAGGGCGTGTGGTCGCGGTCGAGCAGGACCGCTACTACGCCGCCGCGAGCGTTGACGCGCTGGTGGAACGCCTTCGCGCGAACATGACCGCTGGCCGAGAGTACTCTCCCGCGGAGCTGCGCGACGTCCTCGGTTTCTCGCGCAAGTTTCTCATTCCCTTTCTCGAGTACTGCGATCGCCGCGGATTCACGACGCGTGGCGCCGCTGGCCGTCGTTGGCACGGCACGTAAGTTTCTCTGGTACGAGCGTCACCTTCACCTCGAGCAGGAGTTTCCTCACCGCCCTGTTTCGTCAGTCTCGGAGAATTCTATGGTTCACCGCTGGGCACCGCCTGCCCTCGGGATTGTTGCGTGCATGCTCGTCGCGTCGACGGCCACGAGTCAGGCGACCGACCAGCGCCTCGAACGGAGTCACCGGCGCGGCGTCCTGGCTCAGAATCAGCCCAATCCGTTCTCGAGTCAGACGACGATTCCCTTCAACGTCGGCGACCCGGATTGTGCGGCCGGCAGGCAGCAGCACGTCGTGACGCTTCGGATCTACAACATCCTGTCGCAGATCGTGGCCGTCGCCGCACTCGCGGACAGCGCGAGCAGCGATCAATCGAACGCCGCCGCGCCGACGCGTGCGCTGTCCAATCTCTCGCTTGCGTGCGGTGCCTATGTCGCGCGCTGGGACGGGAAGCACTCTCCCGACGGCCGCGACGCCGCCCCGGGCATCTACATGTACCAGCTCGTGGTCGACGGCCATCCCGCGGGCATGCGGAAGATGCTGCTCAAGCGGTGAGATTGCCTGTCATCCTGAGCGAAGCGAAGGATCTGGGCGCGCAGCGCCCAGATCCCTTCTTATTTGGAGTCGCGCGCGCTGCTCGCGCACGCTCCTGCTCCTCTCCCCCCGGCGGGTAGATCCTTCGTCGCTTCGCTCCACAGGATGACAATCAGATCAACGCTTCGTTCCGAGCTCCCTGATAACTATGGACTGATAGCCGATAACTGCCCGTTGGCCACTGTCTTGCAACCTGGGCCGGTTGATGAGTGTGCCAGTGCAGCGAGGGGAAGTCGGCTCGCGCCCAAGCCGGGGCGCGTTTCTCACCGGCGAATGGTCGGCGCGGCACCCTGCTGGGCTTCGCCCCGGCGGACGCTTTCTCAGTCGCGGACGCGTCGCGGTCGGGGCGCTGCACTGGCTCGGCTGGATCATCATCTCACCGCGCTCCGTCGTCAGCGGCGGCGTTACCCGTGAGCTCGAGACACTCGGCGTCGGTGCCTTACGACTCGTCGGCAGCGCGTCGATCCTCGTCGGACTGATCGCCACCTTCCAGGTCGCTTATCAGCTCAAGCAGTACGGTGCCGAATCCGTGAGCGCGCTCGCCATTGGATGGTTCGGCACACGCGAGGTCGGGCCACTCGTCGTCGCGCTCCTCGTCGTCACACGCAGCGCGTCCGCGATCGCGGGCGAGTTCGCCGCGATGACGTCGAACGGGGAGATCGACGCGCTCCGCGCGATGAGCCTCGATCCCGTGAAGTATCTCGTCGCGCCGAAGCTCGCCGCGATGTGCATCGCGCTCCCCGCGCTCACGATCATCGCCGACGGACTCATCACCCTCGGCGGCTGGGTCGGTACGACGTTCTTTCTCGGCTTCAACTCGCGCTACTATCTTGAGCAAATTCGAACGTCGCTAGCGGCGTCGGATCTCGCCATCGGCGTCGCCAAGTCTTTCTTCTTCGCCTTCGTCATCGCGATCATCGCCTCCGACGAAGGATTGGGTGTAGATCGGCGCGTCGCCGCGATCGGCGAAGCGGCGAGTCGTGCGGTCGTCTACTGCCTCCTCGGCGTGCTCGCCGCCGACACGCTCATCAATGCCATCTTCTACTTCATCCCCGCTCTCGTCCTCTGAGCGGGCGCTCGAGGTTCATCACCTCTCCGGTCCGTCCGACTCGCCGATCATCTTCGACATAGACCTCTTCGTCGCGCGCGGAGAGAAGCTGCTCGTGCTCGGCCCCATCCAGTCCGGCAAGTCGATGCTCATGAGGCACCTCGTCGGGCTCGAGTGTGCCTCCACCGGAACAATCGCCGTCGACGGGCACGCCTTTGACCCCACCAAGCCGGACGAGAAGGCGCTTCGCACGCTGCGCGCGCGGGTTGGAGTGCTTTTCGAGGGTTCCGCGCTGCTCCGGCGCATCAGCGTGCTCGAGAATGTCGAGCTGCCGCTCCTCGAGCACCAACACAGCTCACGAGCGCGAGCGCGCGACGCGGCGCGGGAGTTGCTTGCCGAGGTCGGCATAGAGGTCGACGACCGCACCATGCCCGTTGAAGTGGGGCGAGCCGGACAGCGCCGCGTTGCCCTCGCGCGCGCGCTGGCACTCCGCCCGCGTCTCCTCCTCCTCGACGAGCCGACGCTCGGACTGGATTCGCAGGCCGCGCATGACTTCGACGAGACATTACACGCACTGCAAACGAAATACGACTTCGGCATCGTGATCTTCTCGCACGAGATTCGACACGCGTACGCACCGGCGAACGAGATCGACGTGCTCGCCGGCGGACGCATCGTCGCGCGCGGCACCCGCGAGTCGCTCCTCCAGAGCGACGATCCCGTGATTCACGGCCTCCTCCATCGCCGGGAGCGCGAATGATGCTCAGGCGCGGCGAAGCACGCTTTGGCATCATCTGGCTGCTGACCGGAACGCTCCTCGTCCTCGGCGCGCTGCTCGTCCTCGCCCGCTATCCGGGAATCTTCCGAACGGGCACGGAATACAAGGCCGTCTTCAAGAGCGTCGCCGGCTTGAACAAGGGCGACGAGGTCCGCTACGGCGGACTCCCGGTCGGATCGGTTACGCGCATGGACATCGATCCCGCGGATCCAACGCGCATCATCGTCGCGTTCCGCGTCAAGCGCACGACGCCCATTCGCGTCGACACCAGAGCGTCCATTACGCAGGTTGGACTGCTCGGCGCGCCGTATCTGCATCTCGACCCGGGGTCCCGCACCGCGGCAGCCATGGCGCCGGGAAGCACGCTGCCAACGGTCGAGAATCCGAGCTTCCAGGACGCGATGCGTCGGCTCGCCGAATTCTTCGATCGCACGGACACGCTGCTCCGAGGCGCCGAACGATTCGCCCGCGCGTCACCGATCGAGCGCATCGATGCCACGCTCACTCGGATGGACACGCTCCTCGTCATCGCGACTTCCGGAGCACAAGCCAGCTTCGGCCAGATCGATCGCACCTTCTCGCGCGTCGACAGCGCGAGCGCGAAGCTCGGCCACCTCATGGACCGCTCCGAGCGTCTTCTTGCCGCGCTCGACACCGCGACGCGCACCGCGGGACCGCAGCTCGCCGCCACCCAGCGTGAGGCGGTGGAGTCGCTGAGGGAGATCCACACCCTGCTCGCGGACTTCCGGGACGCGCTCTCCCAGGAGGGCGGCGTCGACCAGATGGTGCGGAACCTCACGTCGGCGTCGGATAACATCGCACGCCTCAGTGAGCGGCTCGAGCGCGACCCGACCAGCCTCCTCAAACAACGCGCCGCGCCTAACAAGCCCGCCGGCCCGAGGGCGCGTGATTAGGCGCCTGTCATTTCTCGCGGCGATCGGAATGACGGCCACCGCTTGCTTCCACGGCAAGCTGCCGTCGCAGGAGTTCTATCGGCTGCGACTCCCGGAGCCGACCGACTCGATTGCAGCCGCGACGCCCGACGCCTCCACGCCGGCTCTCGCGTCCGGCGGCATCGCGATCGTCCCGTACGTCGCCCCCGGCATCTACGGCAATCGCAGCATCGTCTTTCGCGTCGACGAGTCGTCCTACGGCTCGTACCCGAACCGCGAATGGGCGCTTCCGGTCCCGACGATGCTCGGCATGCTCACCGAGGACATCTTCCGCGCTCATCCGTTGACGCGAGACGCCGCGGTGTTCGACCCGCCTTCGCCCCACGCGTACGCTTACGTCTGGCGCGGTCTCGTGCGCGAGCTCGAGGAAGTCGACCGCGGGAAACAGGTCTTCGCCGTAGTGCGGCTCGACGCGCGACTCCTGCGCGCCAAGGACGATTCCGTCCTCTGGGCGGGCAGCGCTCGCCTGGAGCGGCTCGTTCCCGAGGGGACGATGCCCGCCATCGTGTCGATGCTTTCGCAGCTCTCGGCCGAGGTCATCGCGCAGCTCCAGGAATCGGCGCGAACAGCGGTCTTCGGGCCAGCCGCTTCGGCAGTGCGCCCCGCCGCGCGAGGCACAACGAGCCGTCCCTGACCCGCCGGCGCGCCCTCCTCGTGCGCCGCATTGGCACTATCATGAGGCATGGTTGGTGACTGGTGACTGGTGGCTGGTGACTAGCACCTAGCACCTAACACCAGCCACCAGTCACCAACCACCGTTCTCATGATCAATCCAGAACGTCTTACCGTGAAGGCCGGCGAGGCGCTGAACGAGTCGGTCACACTCGCGCGCCGCAACGGCAATCCTGCCGTCTACGATATCCATCTGCTGTCCGCTCTCCTCGATCAGCAGGAGAGCATCGTCGTTCCCATCATTCAGAAGCTCGGCGCGAGCGTCGCCGCGCTGCGCGAGCGAGTTCAGCGCGAGATGGCGCGCTACCCGAAGCAGACGAACGCGCAGCCCAACCTCTCCCGCGAGCTCAACCAGGTCTTCGACCGCGCGGAAGACGAGGCCAAGAAGCTCAACGACGAGTACGTCTCCACCGAGCATCTCCTCGTCGCGCTCGCTGACCTGAAAGGCACCGAGTCGCGCGCGCTGCTGAACGCCGCTGGCGTCACCCGCGACAACCTCCTCGAGGCGCTCGAAGCGGTACGCGGAACGCACCGCGTCACCGATCAGAATCCCGAGAACCAGTACCAGGCGCTCGAGAAATACACGCGCGATCTCACGGACTCGGCGCGCAAGGGCAAGCTCGACCCCGTCATTGGCCGCGACGAGGAGATTCGCCGCGTGATTCAAGTTCTCTCACGTCGCACGAAGAACAATCCCGTGCTCATCGGCGAGCCGGGCGTCGGCAAGACTGCCATCGTCGAAGGCCTCGCCCAGCGCATCGTCAATGGCGACATCCCGGAAGGCCTCAAGGGCAAGCGCCTCGTCGCGCTCGACCTCGGCGCGCTCATCGCCGGCGCGAAGTTCCGCGGCGAGTTCGAGGAGCGCCTCAAGTCCGTGCTCAAGGAGATCACCGAGAGCGAGGGGCAGTACATCGTCTTCATCGACGAGATGCACACGCTCGTCGGGGCGGGGAAGGCGGAAGGTTCGATGGACGCCGGCAACATGCTCAAGCCGATGCTCGCGCGCGGCGAGTTGCGCGTCGTCGGCGCAACGACGCTCGACGAGTATCGCCAGCATGTCGAGAAGGACGCGGCGCTCGAGCGGCGCTTCCAGCCCGTGTACGTCGGTGAGCCGAGCGTGGAGAACACGATCGCGATCCTGCGCGGACTCAAGGAGCGCTACGAGGCGCACCACGGCGTGCGCATTACCGACGACGCAATTATAGCTGCTGCGACTTTGTCGCATCGTTACATAGGCGACCGATTTTTGCCGGATAAGGCCATCGATCTTATAGATGAAGCGGCCTCTCGTTTAAGGATCGAGATCGACTCGATGCCGCAGGAGATCGATGCGGTCGAGCGGCGAATCATGCAACTCGAGATAGAGCGGACCGCTCTGCAGAAGGAAAAGGACAGGAGTGCCGTCGAGCGGCGCGAGGAGATCGAGCGTGAGCTCGGCGAATTGCGCGAGCGCTCGAATGCCATGAAGGCGCAGTGGCAGCAGGAGAAGGAGACGTTAGGCGCCGTTGGCAAGGTGAAGCAGCAGATCGACCAGGCGAAGATCGAGGCCGAGCAAGCCACGCGCACGGGCGATCTCGCGAAAGCTGCCGAGATCACCTACGGCCGCATTCCGCAGCTGCAGAAGCAGATGGCGGACGCCGAGAGCAAGCTCGCGTCGCACGACGGCCGTCCGCAGTTCCTCAAGGAAGAGGTTGCGGCGGACGACATCGCCGAGGTCGTCGCGCGCTGGACGGGCATTCCCGTCACCCGACTCCTCGAGAGTGAGCGCGAGCGGCTGACGAAGCTCGAGGCGGAGCTCGCCGAGCGGGTCATTGGCCAGCCGGAAGCGGTGCAGGCGGTTGCGGACGCCGTTAGGCGGTCGCGCGCCGGATTACAGGATCCGAATCGCCCGATCGGTTCCTTCATCTTCCTCGGCCCCACGGGCGTCGGAAAGACCGAGACCGCGCGCGCTCTCGCCGATTTTCTCTTCGACGACGAGCGGGCGATGGTGCGCATCGACATGTCCGAGTACATGGAGAAGCACGCCGTAGCGCGGCTCATCGGCGCGCCGCCCGGTTACGTCGGCTACGAGGAGGGCGGTCAGCTCACCGAAGCCGTGCGGCGCCGTCCCTACTCTGTGATTCTCTTCGACGAGATCGAGAAGGCGCATCCGGATGTGTTCAACATCCTCCTGCAGATCCTCGACGATGGGCGTCTCACGGATTCACAGGGGCGCACGGTCGACTTCCGGAATTCGGTCATCATCATGACGTCGAACATCGGGAGCAGCTTCATCCTCGAGCATGCGCGGGGTGATTGGGCGATAGTGGAGACGCAGGTGATGGCGGAGATGCGGCGGGTGTTCAAGCCCGAGTTCCTCAACCGCGTCGACGACATCATCATCTTCCGTCCGCTGGCGCAGGAGCAGATCGAGAAGATCGTCGACCTCCAGCTCAAGCGCCTCGAGAAGCTCCTCGCGGATCGGAAGATTACGATTCTCGTAACTCCGGAAGCGAAGCGCGTCCTCGCGGAGGAAGGCTACGATCCGGCTTTCGGCGCGCGCCCGCTCAAGCGGTCGATCCAGCGGCTGATTCAGAATCCGCTCGCGATGGCCGTCCTCGACGGCCGCTTCAATGACGGCGACACCATTGTCGTCGACGTGGATGGCAGCGGGCATCTTCAGATGCATCGCCCGCTGGAGCAGGAGCCTGTCACCGTGACCTGAATGGCCCCTGACACGCACTGACACGGCGCTGAAACCACTGACGCGCTCCTCGTGAGGTAGAGGGGCCGTGCTTACTCGACGGCCAATCAACAATTCTCCAAGCCGCGCCACGTGCCTTCGCTCTCCGATGAACAACAAATGGTCTCGGCACTCGACGAAGCACGCGCGGCGGCGTCGGGCGGTGACGTTCCCGTTGGCGCGGTTATAGTCCGCGACGACGAGATCATCGCGCGCGCGAGCAATCGCACCGTGCGCGATCAGGACCCCACTGCCCACGCCGAGCTCCTCGCCATCCGCGCCGCCGCGCAGGCGTTAGGCAGCTGGCGTCTCGGCGGCTGCACCCTGTACGTCACCCTCGAGCCGTGCGCGATGTGCGCCGGCGCCATCGTCCTCGCCCGACTCGATCGCGTCGTCTTCGGTGCGTGGGACGACAAGGCGGGCATGGCCGGATCCGTCGGCGACATCCTGCGCCACCCACGCCTGAACCATCGCCCCGCGGTGCTAGGCGGCGTCTGCGAGCCGGAATGCGGCGACTTGCTGCGCGTGTTCTTCAGCGAGCGCCGATCCGCCGCGCGTCCGGCCGGTTGATCCTGCGCGCGCGCCCGCCCGCGGCTACACCCCTTGTGTGGCAATGGTAACACTCGTACCATCCCTTGTGTCACAAGGGGTACGCGCGGGCTTCTGTCCACCGTCCACCGTCAACGGTCTACCGTTCACCGATCCGTGAATCCAGCCCCCGGCTGGCGCCGCCTCTTCCGCATCGCGCTCGGCGACCGCTCCATCGAGCGGGATGTCGATGACGAGCTCGCGTTCCACCTCGCCATGCGCGAGGAGAAGCTCCGCCAATTCGGCGTTCCGCCCGACGACGCGCGTGCCCGGGCTCAGAACCGCTTCGGCGACACCACCGCCGTCCGCGACGAAGTCCTCACCATCGACCGACAGTTCGCCCGCGAGGTACGTCTCATGGAGTGGATCGAGTCAATCTGGTCGGACGTGCGATACGCGCTGCGCACCTTCCGGCGCATGCCGACCTTCACGGCCGTCGCCATCACCACCCTAGCGTTAGGCATCGGCGCCACTACGGCAATGTTCACGCTCGTGAACAGCATCCTCCTGCGGCCGCTGCCGTACCCAGACTCCGAGCGCATCGTTCGCGTCATCCAGTCGTATCCGGAGATGGGGCTCGACACGTGGGGCCTCAATCAGATGAACCTCGCGATGTACCGCGACCGCTCGACGGACTTCTCCGCGTTCGCCGGCTATCGCGGCGGCAGCGTGACGCTGCAGGGGCCTAACGGTCCGCAGCGGATTCCGATCCTCCGCGTGACCGAGGGCTTCTTCCGCACGATCGGCGTCGGCCCTGCGTTCGGTCGTCCCTTTACCGCGGAGGAGGACTCGCCGGGGAAGAACACTGTAATGATCCTCAGCGATGGCGCGTGGCGGTCGCGCTTCGGCGGCGATTCGTCGATCCTCGGCAAGACGATCGACGTCGACGGACAGCCGATGCGCGTCGTTGGTGTCATGCCGCCGAGCTTCGCCTTCCCACGGCCGGATGTCGCCGCATACCTGCCGATGGGTCTCGATCCGATGCGACGCTTTGGCTTCATGAATTCCGGACTCGGCCGCCTCAAGCCAGGCGTCTCGCCGGAGCACGCCGAGCGGCAGACGACGACGATCATGTGGGACTGGGCTCGGCAACAAAACGTCGCGAAGAACTCCGTCGATCCCAGCAAGACGCGGATGAAGACCATCGTCAGGCCGCTGCAGGAAGCGTTCACCGGCCGCAGTGCGCGCCCGCTCACCATTCTGTTCGCGGCAGTGACGCTCATTCTCCTCATCGCGACGGCGAACGTGGCGACGCTGCTCTCGGGACGTGCCACCGCGCGACAGCGTGAGATCACGCTTCGCGCCGCGCTCGGAGCGAGCGGCGCGCGCGTGCTGCGCCAGCTGCTCACGGAGAGCGTCGCGCTCGCATTGCTCGGCGCAGTCGCAGGCGTCGCGCTCGCGATCGTCGCCGTTCGTCTGTTCACACATTCGAAACTCGCGACGCTCCCACGAATGGAAGAAGTAGCCGTCGACGGGCGCGTGCTTGCGTTCACGCTCGCCGTGTCGGTGGTGAGCGGCTTGTTGTTCGGTCTTCTGCCCACCCTTCACGCCGGGCGGTCGCGCCTAACGTCTGACCTCACGGCAGGACAGCGCGAGAGCAGTCATGGCGCATCACGACGAGTGAACAATGCGCTCGTCGTGGCGCAGTTGGCGCTCTCCGTCGTGCTCCTGATCGCGGCCGGCCTGGTACTGAAGAGCTTCCAGCGGCTCACACAGCTCGATCTTGGCTTTCATCCCGAGGGCGTGACGTCGATCTCGTTGCCGTTGCCGCAGCGCATCGCAAACGGCGCGGCGACGATCAAGACGTTCGTGGACGTCACACTCGCACGCGTTCGCGCATTGCCTGGCGTACAGACCGCGGCGTTGACGTCGGCGCTCCCGATGAGCAACGACTCTGATTACGACGGATACCTGATCGACGGCCGGCCCGTGCCCCCGAGCGGCAGCGAAGACCAGACATACCGGATCGCGGTGAGCACCGGATACTTCAGGACGGTCGGCATTCCTCTCCTCTACGGCCGCGACTTCGCTGTGACGGATGACTCCACGAGCCTTCCCGTGAGCATAGTCGACGCGACGCTAGCGAACCGCTACTGGAAGGGCGCCGACGCACTCGGCAAGCGCATTCGGACCGGTGGCGACACCACCTGGTACACCATCATCGGCGTCGCGGGAACGGTGCGCGACGGCGACCCCGCGCTTCCACCCGAGCCGCACCTGTATGAGAGCATCCCGCAGACGGGCGGCAACCCGCTGTCATTGGCGATACGAACGAACACGTCCAATGCGGGTGTGACGGCCGCGGCGCGGCGCGTTCTCGCGGAGATGGAGCCGGGGATTCCCCTCGACGATGTGAAGACGTTCGACAGCATCATCGATCAGACATTCGCCACGCGTCGCCTGACGAAGATCCTCCTCGGCGGCTTCGCGCTCGTCGCGCTGCTCCTCGCCGCGGTCGGCATCTACGGCGTGATGTCGCTCCACGTCGCGCACCGCAGTCGCGAGTTCGGCATCCGCCTCGCCATCGGCGCTGATCCGCGCGGCCTCGTCAGGCTCGTGCTCGGCGAAGGCGCCATGCTCGCCCTCGTCGGTGTCCTCGTGGGGATCGCCGGCGCACTCGCGGCGACGCGCTCGCTCGCGAGCCTGCTCTACGACGTCAGTCCAACGGATCCGGTAGTGCTGCTGGGCGTGCCGCTGATGCTCGCGGGCATCGCGCTCGCCGCCTGCTACCTCCCGGCGCGCCGCGCCGCCCGGAGCGACCCGCTGCAGGTCCTGCGCGCCGATTGAACTGACAGCCTCCGACAAACACTTTCCCACCCGGCTTCGTAATTGTATACAAAGCCGTATCCGTGATCCCGCGACCACTGGCTGGGGGGAAACATGTCTCGATTGACCACCTGGGGCATCGCATGCCTCGCGTCCACCATCGTCAGCACCAGCGTCGCCAACGCGCAGGAGCGCGCGCCCGTGCCTCGGCAGGTACTCACCGCGAAGGCAGTGCTCATCGCTAACGGCGCGAGCGAGAGCTACGGGGCGGACAGCTACTTTCGCCTCACGAAGTATGACGGCGGCCCGAACCGCGCGTATGACTCCTTCTACAGCGCCGTCGAGAGCTGGGGTCACTATCAGTTGGTCGGTGAGACCGCGGACGCTGACCTCGTGCTCGTCGTCAGGTTCACCAACCCCGTCGTCGACCGGCAGCGCGACCGCGGCGCCGACGAGAGCGGCTTGGTCTACGACCCACAGCTCAATCTGGCCATCAACGATCCCAAGACTGGCCTCACGCTCTGGGCCATCACCGAGCACATCGAGCCCGGCGGCGATCGCGCTGAGGCCAACCAGCGATTCGACGACGCCGTCGTGCGGCTCGCCGACGACCTGAAGAGACTCGTCCTGCATCCCGACCTCAGCCTCGCCGTCGACAATCCACCGCCGGGCGCTATCGCGACCGCGCGCCGCGAGCAGCGCGAGCGACACGCCGGTGCCGGCCTGCTGCTCGGCTTCGCCGTGGGCGGGATCGTTGCACTCAGTGAAGGAGGGCACGACCCGTGCGCGGATCTCGGGAATTTCAACGGGTGCGTCGCGAGCAGTAGGCGACAGGCGAAGAACCAGGTCATCACCAGCCTCGGCGCCGCGCTCGCCGGCGCGCTCATCGGGTGGGCATGGCCCGTGAGCTACTGACACGCGACTCGCACGAACGAGATGGGACGCATCACGAGAGTCTTCGGCCAGCACGATGAGAAGACGCTAATCCAGCTTGAAGACGTCGCGTCGCGCGCCGAGGCGGCGGCGCTGATGGCCGACGGTCACGTCGGGTACGTGATGCCGATTGGCGGCGTCGCCGCGTATGCGGACAAGGTCTCCGTCGTCGGTGTCGGCTTCGACATCGCCTGCGGCAACGCCGCCATCCGGACCGACCTGCGCGCCAGCGAGTTCACGCGCAAAGAGTGGGAGCTGCTGGCCGACGAGATCGCGTCCACCGTGAGCTTCGGCGTCGGCCGAACGAACAGGGCCGACGACGCGCCCGATGAGCATCCGCTCTTCTCGAGCGACGCGTGGTCGCTCTTGCCGCGCGCAGCGAACGTGCCGAGCCTCCTCGCGAAGGCCCGCAACCAGCTCGGCACCGTCGGCTCGGGAAACCACTACGTCGACGTCTTCGCCGATGAGGAGGACCACGTCTGGGTCGGCGTCCACTTCGGCTCGCGCGGACTCGGCCACACCATCGCGAGCGGGTTCCTCGCGTTGTCGCAGAACAAGCCTTGGGGCGAGCGGGTGAAGGAAGTCGAAGCGCTGCTCGACCTGAAGACGCCGTTAGGCGACGACTACTGGCAGCTGATGGAGCTCGCGGGCGAGTACGCCTACGCGGGGCGCGAGTGGGTCGCGCGCAAGGTGGTTGAAATCCTGGGCGGCCATGAGAAGGAGCTCGTGCACAACCATCACAACTTCGCGTGGCGCGAGACTCAGCACGTCGAAGGCGAGCCGCGCGAAGTCGTCGTCGTTCGGAAGGGAGCAACGCCCGCATTCCCCGGCCAGAAGGGATTCATCGGCGGCTCCATGGGTGACGACGCTGTGATCGTGCGCGGCGCGGGCGAAAGCGGCGACCAATCAGCGGCGCTGTACTCGACCGTCCACGGGGCAGGGCGGGTGATGTCACGCACCCAGGCGGCCGGGAAGAGCAAAGGGTGGGGAAGGAAGAGGCGGATCGTGGCGCCGGGGTTGGTCTCGGAGGAGATGCTCAAGAAGTGGGTCGTCGACGAGAAGCAGGTGATTCTGCGGGGCGGCGGTCTCGACGAAGCGCCGCACGCCTATCGACGGTTGCCAGAGGTGCTGAAGGCGCAGGGCGAGACCATCGAGGTGTTGCACACGCTGCGCCCAATCGTGGTCGTGATGGCCGGTGCCGACTAGTTCGACCCGTACAAGGACTAGCGT
>Ga0136846_1224231_pt1 | contig 26333 bp, 21 predicted proteins | sample HopSoiMetagenom2_FD_96841 | JGI IMG/M metagenome (GOLD analysis project Ga0136846, IMG submission 96841) | Grasslands soil microbial communities from Hopland, California, USA - 2 Assembly 2016 (version 4) | ecosystem: Environmental > Terrestrial > Soil > Grasslands | place: USA: Hopland... | reverse complement strand
GTCTCCTCGGTTCAGATCACGATGGCCGAGAGCTTCGGCGTCGAGGACCGCGGCCACTTCTACGACCCCGTCGGTGCACTGCGCGACGTCGTCGTGAACCACCTGCTGCAGGTCGTCGCGATCGCGGCGATGGAGCCTCCGTCGCGCGGCGACCCGCAGACGGTGAAGGACGCCCAGGTCGCGATCTTCCGCGCGATCTCGGAAGCCGATCCGGCGAACTACGTGCGCGGCCAGTACGAGGGCTACCGCGCGATCGAAGGCGTCGCCGAGGACTCGACCACCGAGACGTACGCAGCCCTGCGGCTCGAGATCGAGAACTGGCGCTGGTCCGGCGTGCCCTTCTTCATCCGCACCGGCAAGAAGCTGACCGCGACGCAGACGGAGCTGCGGCTCGTGTTCAAGCGCCCGCCGCGCCTCGGCTTCAACCCGCCCGGCCTTCGGCCCGAGTCGAACCAGCTCGTCGTGAAGCTCGACCCGTCTACCGGGATCCGGCTCGTCGTCGACGCGCGCCGCGCGGACATCGCGCACATCGGGCCGATCGAGCTCGACATGGAGTTCGCCGACCAGGGCGGCGAGGGCGCGACACCGTACGAGGTGTTGCTGCACGCCGCGATGGTCGGCGACAGCACGCGCTTCACGCGACAGGACGGCGTCGAGGAGCAGTGGCGCATCATGCAGCCGCTGGTCGACGCGCCGCCCCCGGCGCACGCGTACAGCCCGGGAACCTGGGGACCGCGCGAGGCAGACGAGCTGGTCGCCGGCTTCGGCTCCTGGCACACGCCCTGGCTCGCATCATGACGACGATCATCGAGCCGAGCGAGCGTGCGCCTCAGAGCGCAGCGGCGCCGTCACCGTTCCCGCCGATCGCGGAGTACGCGTTCATATCGAACTGCCATACCGGCGCCCTGATCGCCCCCGATGGGGCGGTCGACTGGCTGTGCATCCCGGCGTACGACGCGCCGAGCGCGTTCGGCAGCCTCCTCGACCGGCAGGCCGGCTCGTTCCGGCTCGGGCCGTTCGGGATCAGCCACCCGACTGCGCGCGCCTACGAGCCTGGCACGAACGTGCTCGTGTCGACGTGGAAGACGCCCACCGGCTGGGTGGTCGTTCGCGACGCGCTGACGATGGGCCCGACGACCGGACCCGACACGATCACTCCGCATACGCGCCCGCCCGCCGACGAGGACGCCGAGCACGTGCTCGTGCGCACCGTCGAGTGCCTCGAGGGCGAGGTCGAGGTCGAGGTGGTCTGCGAGCCGGTCTTCGACTACGGGCGGGCGCCTGCCTCGTGGCGGCTCGACTCGGACCGCCACAGCGCCGAGGCGACCGGCGCCGGCCAGACGATTCGCCTCGTCTCCGACGTCGCGCTGGGGATCGAAGGCGAGCGCGTCCGCGGCCGGCACGTGCTCAACGCCGGCGGCCGCGCCTACTGCGCCCTGTCGTGGGCGGAAGGGCTCGAGGCACCGGTCGACATCGACGACGCGACCGCGCGCATCGACGCGACGGTTCGCTTCTGGCGCTCCTGGCTCGGTCGCGCCCGCATCCCGGACCACCGGTGGCGCGACCCGATCCAGCGCTCGGCGCTGGCGATCAAGGGCCTGACGTACATGCCGACGGGCGCGACCGTCGCGGCGCTGACCACTTCCCTGCCGGAGACGCCGGGAGGCGAGCGGAACTGGGACTACCGCTACACGTGGATGCGCGACTCGACCTTCACCCTGCAGGCGCTGCACTTCCTCCAGCTCGACTGGGAGGCGGACGAGTTCATGCAATTCGTCGCCGACGTCGAGCCGACGGCGGACGGCTCGCTGCAGATCATGTACGGCATCGACGGCCGGCGCGACCTGACGGAGTCGACGCGCGACGATCTCTCGGGCTATGCGGGCGCGCGACCCGTGCGCATCGGGAACGGGGCGTTCGACCAGCGCCAGAACGACGTCTTCGGGTCGGTGCTCGACTCGATCTACCAGCACACGCGGCATGCGCAGCGTCTCCCGCGGCGGCTGTGGCCGATCGTGCAGACGCAGGCGGAGTGCGCCACGAAGGTCTGGCGGCAGCCCGACCAGGGGATCTGGGAGGCGCGCGGAAAGCCGCAGCAGTACGTGTCGTCGAAGCTGATGTGCTGGGTCGCGCTCGATCGCGCGGCGTCGATCGCCGAGATCCGCGGCGACCCGGCGCAGACGACCGCATGGCGCGCCGTGGCTGAGGAGATCCGGACCGACGTGCTGGAGCACGGCGTCAAGGACAACGTGCTGCGCCAGCACTACGACACGGCGTCGCTCGACGCGTCGACGCTGCTCGCCGCGAGCTTCGGCTTTCTGCCGCCCGACGACGACTGCCTCCGCGCGAGCGTGCTCGCCATTCGCGACGAGCTGACGGAAGACGGGTTCGTCCTTCGCTACCGCACGGACGAGACCGACGACGGTCTCAGCGGCAAGGAGGGGACGTTCCTCATCTGCTCGTTCTGGCTCGTCTCCGCGCTCGCGGTGATCGGCGAGCTGCAGCAGGCCCGCGACATGATGGAGCGGCTGCTGCGCATCTCCTCACCCCTCGGCCTCTACGCGGAGGAATTCGACGCCGCGACCGGACGGCATCTCGGCAACTTCCCGCAGGCGTTCTCGCATCTCGCGCTCATCGAGGCAGCCGCGCGGATCGTCCTGCAGGAACGACTGAAGGAGTACTGATGGACGACTACGACGTCATCATCATCGGCAGCGGCGCGGGCGGCGGAACGCTCGCGCGCCACCTTGCACCGTCGGGGAAGCGCATCCTGCTGCTCGAGCGCGGCGGCTGGCTGCCGCGCGAGCCGCAGAACTGGCTCGCCCAGGACGTGTTCGTCGACAATCGCTACGTCTCGGAGGACACCTGGTACGACGGCGACGGCAATCCGTTCCAGCCGCAGGTCCACTACTACGTCGGCGGCGCGACGAAGCTGTACGGCGCTGCGCTCTACCGGCTGCGCGCGGAGGACTTCGGCGAGCTGCACCACCACGACGGGATCTCGCCGGCGTGGCCGATCTCGTACGACGAGCTCGAGCCGTACTACACGCTCGCCGAGCAGCTCTACGAGGTGCATGGCGCGCGCGGCGAGGACCCGACCGAGCCCGCCTCGAGCGCGCCCTACCCGTTCCCCGCCGTCTCGCACGAGCCGCGCATCCAGCAGCTCGCGGACGACTTCGCCGCCGCCGGGTACCGGCCGTTCCATGCGCCGTGCGGGATCCGCTTGCTCGAGCGCAACATGCCGTACAGCGCCTGCGTGCGCTGCATGAACTGCGACGGCTTCCCGTGCGCGGTGCACGGCAAGTCCGACGCCGAGGTCTTCGGCGTGCGCCCCGCGCTCGAGCACCCGAACGTCACGCTTCTCACCGGAGCGAGGGTGACGAGGCTCGGGACGAACGGCGCCGGCACGGCCGTGAACGAGGTGCTCGCCGACGTCGACGGCGCTTCCGAGAGCTTCACCGCCGACATCGTCGTGCTTGCATGCGGCGCGGCGAACACGGCCAAGCTGCTCCTGGAGTCCTGGAACGAGCAACACCCGAACGGGCTCGCGAACGGCTCGGACCAGGTCGGCCGCAACTACATGTTCCACAACAGCGCTGCGGTGCTCGCGCTCTCGAAGGACGAGAACCCGACGGTGTTCCAGAAGACGCTCGGCCTGAACGACTTCTACTTCGGCTCGACGGAGCACGACTACCCGCTCGGGAACATCCAGATGGTCGGCAAGTCTCAGTCCCCGATGTTCCACGGCGAGAAGCCGACGGAGACGAAGCTCGCCCCGCACTGGTCCCTGGAGCGGATCGCGAAGCATGCGATCGACTTCTGGCTCTCGACGGAGGACCTGCCGCTCCCGGAGAACCGCGTCACCGTCGACCGTGAAGGAAAGGTCACGCTCACCTACACGCCGTCGAACGAGGTGCCGAAGCGGCAGCTCTACGAGCGGCTCAAGTCCATGCTCGGGAAGCTACACATGGAAGAGGACCACCTCTTCCACCGCTTCGCCTACATGAAGAACGACATCCCGGTCGCCGGCGTCGCACACCAGGCCGGAACGTGCCGCTTCGGCGCCGACGCAGGCTCGTCGGTGCTGAACGAGGATTGCCGCGCGCACGAGCTCGACAACCTGTACGTCGTCGATACGAGCGTCTTCCCGAGCATCGGGGCGGTCAACCCGGCGTTGACGGCGATGGCGAACTCGCTGCGCGTCGGCGACCACCTGCTGGACAGGGTCGGGGCATCGGCGAGCACCGCCGTGGGTGGGGGGCGCACGACGACGTGAGCGAGGCCGAGCCTCCGGGAACGGCGCCCGCGCGCGCGGCCGTCTGAGCCTCACCCTCGGTGGGTGATGCGCCGCGCCGCAGGGGTCGCGAGGCTCCGCGGATGGAGTCGATCGTCGTTGGCTACGACGACGACCCGGCCGCGCGCCGGGCGCTCGAGCGTGCGATCGAGGAGGCGCGGTCGCGGGCAGCCAAGGTCGTCGTCGTGGTGGTTGCCGAGATGCCGCTCGAGCCGGGCCCGCAGAACTACGGCACGCTCGACGACAGCCCCACGGTGATGCTTCCGACCATCCCGCCGCCTGCCGAGCAGGCGCTGCTCGACGAGGCACGGACGCACATCGACGCCGCGCATGTCGAGGGCGAATACGTATGGGCACCGGGCGACGCGGCGCAGACGATCGTCGCGGTCGCACGCGAGCGGCACGCGTCGCTCGTCGTGCTCGGGCACCACCATCACAGCTGGCTCGGCCGCGTCTTCGGCTCCGACGTCGGCGGTGCGGTGGCGCACGCGCTCGAGACCGAGACCCTCCTCGTGGACTGAGCATGCCCGGGACGATCCTCGTGGGGTACGACGCGGCTCCACCCGCGCAGCGCGCCCTCGATCGCGCGATCGAGGAGGCGAAGCAGCGGGACGCGTCTCTCGTGATCGTGGCCGTGGCCGAATTCTTCCTCGATCCCGTCGGTCCCGAGTTCGGGGGCCTCACCGGCGCCGCTGCAGTGCCGCCGGTCGACGACGCGGTCGCGCGTCAGATGCTCGAGGCGGCGAAGGCACGCGTGGAGCCGTCCGGGGTCGCGGCCGAGTACGAGTGGGAGATCGGCGACCCTGCGTCGGCCATCGTGCGCGTCGCGCGCGAGCGGAACGCGGAGCTCGTCGTGCTGGGGCATCACCACCATCGCTGGCTGGGCCGCGTGCTCGGGATGGACGTATCCGCCACCGTCGAGCATGAGCTGGGCGCCAAGACTCTCGTCGTGGAGTAGCGCGCGGTGGCCGAGGTGACTGCCTCCGTCTCGCACTGGCGCCCGGGGTCGCGCGTCGCCCGAGTGCGTTCGACGCGCAGCTTCACGATCGTGCTCGTCCCGATCCTGGTCTCGTTCCTTTTTGCGTCGATCGCCTCCGACGCGACGTGGACGTCGGCCGTGCTCGTGCTCCTCGAGAGCGCGACCCTCGTGCTCGCGATGTGGACGTCCGGGGTCGCGCGCGCCGACTCGAAGATCAGCGTCATGCTGCTCCTCCTCGCCGCCGCCGCCGCCGTCACCGTGCTCGTCTCCGGCGGCTCGGTGCTCGTCGGGATCATCGGCCTCATGTCGGGGCTGCTGACGGTCGCAGCCGTCGGCGTGATTGCACTCGGCGTCATCGACCAGGGCGCGGTGAACAGGCAGTCGGTGGGAGGCGCGATCTGCGTCTACATCCTGATCGGGCTCGTCTTCCTCTTCCTGTACGGGACGATCGCCGCTCTGAGCGACGGGAACCTGTTCGCACAGGGAACCGACGGGAGCCGGTCGATTCGCCTGTACTTCAGCTTCGTGACCTTGGCGACGCTGGGCTACGGCGACTACACGCCCGCGGGCGACCTCGCGCGCACGCTCGCCGTGGTCGAGGCGCTCTTCGGCCAGCTGTACCTCGTGACCGTGATCGCCGTGCTCGTCTCGCGCCTCGGCCAACGGCGCGGAGGGTAGGCGCCGCTCGAGCTAGGCGGGTTCGAGCACCAAGCCGAGCTGTCGCTGGGAGGTGGCGGGCCGGAGGCCGGGCAGGCGGAGGGAGAACGCAGCGCCGCCTCCCGCTGCGGGCTCGAGCGTGATCGAGCCGCCGTGCGCCTCGGCAATCGCCTTCACGATCGGTAGGCCGAGCCCCGTGCCGCGCACGCTGCCTTCGCGCGCGAAGCGCTCGAAGACGCGCCGGGCTTGCTCCGGTGCGACCCCGAGGCCGTCATCCCGGACCTCGATCACCGCGACGTCCCCGGAGCGGCGGGCGCGGATCGAGATCGAGCCTCCGTCCTTGGTGAACTTGACGGCGTTCTCGATCAGAGCGTCGAGCGCGTACGAGAGCCGCTCGCCGTCGGCCGGGACGGATCCCCCCGCGGCGGTCTGCACCTGCCAGTTGCGCGGCGCGTTGGCCCGCCACCGCCGCTCGGTCTCCACAACCAGTGCGTCGACGTCGATGAGCGAGCGGTGAAGGAAGCTGGGGTGCTCGACGGCGGCCAGGAGCAACAGCCGCTCGGCGGCGCGGTCGAGACGGTCGAGCTCTTCGACGACGATCTCGGCGTCGGCCGCCGTCTGCTCGTCGGTGGCCGCCGCACGGATCAGCTCTGCGTGGCCGCGGGCGATCGTGATCGGCGTGCGCAGCTCGTGTGAGGCGTCGCGGACGAAGTCACGCTCCCGCTCCGTCGCGCGCCGCAGCTCCTCGAGCGCTCCCTGCCTGCGGCGCGCGTGCCACACCATCGCCACGAACATCGAGCCCATCAGCGGCACCTCGGTCAGCTCCGCGGCTGACACCTGCCCGCGGCCCGACATGGCGACCAGTGCGATGCCGCTGATCAGGACGACCGCCGACAGCGCGCTCGCCGTCGGCCAGGAGCGCCAGACTCGGAACCCGTACACGATCGTGAGGCTGACCCAGACGAAGTGGAACGGAATCGTCTCCCACTCGCCGGCGAAGGGCATTGCCGCGAAGTTCACGGCGGCGAACGCGGCCCACGCGAGCTCGACTCGGTACCTACGGAGCATGGAAGCTGTATCCGAGGTTCCGGATCGTCTCGATCACGTCCTGGCCGAGCTTCGCCCGCAGGCGCCGGACGCAGACATCGACGGCGTTCGTCCCTGGATCGAACGAGTAGCCCCACACGTCGCTGAGCAGCTCCTCGCGCGTGCACACCTCGTCGCGATGGCGCACGAGGTGCTGGAGCAGCAGGAACTCGCGGGCGGCGAGTCGCACGGCGCCCTGTCCGACGTCTGCCGACCGGTTGCGGAGATCGAGCACGAGCCCGCCGACGCGAAGGAAGCGCTCGCCGTCGGATGCGCGCTGCCGCACACGTCTGCGCACACGCGCGATCAGCTCCGCGAGCGAGAACGGCTTCGTGATGTAGTCGGCCGCGCCGAGGTCGAGGCACTGCACCTTCGTCTCGACGTCGGGAAGCGCGGACAGGACGATCACCTGCTGGTCGGGCCGCTCCTCGAGCGTCGTCCGAAGGACATCGATCCCGTCGATGTCCGGCAGCCGCAGGTCGAGCACCACCACTGCGTACCCGCCGATGCGCATCAGGTCGAGACCCTGTGCGCCGTTCCCGGCGCTGTCAACGTCGAAGCCTCGCGCGGTCAAGGCGCGCGATACGAAGCTGATGATCTTCGGCTCGTCGTCGATGACGAGAACTCTTGACACGGCTGCCTCCGTGAGAACCGTCCTGATCATGCGCCGCGACCGCGCGGACTTTCCACCGCCCGGATGACCAGTTTCTTACAGGTGCGTTAACGGCCCGGTTTGGCGGCCTGTGGCTCCTACGTTCGTCGAAACGGAAGGAGAGGGACATGCGCAAGATCTCGCTGCCGTTCGGGCTCCCGGCCCGGCTGGCATTGCTCGCACTGACGATCGCGGCGTCGATCGCACTCGGCGGTTTCCCCGGTCTCGGCGGCGACAAGAGCGTCGCGACCGCCGCGGGCGGCGTCACCCGCACGTACTACGTCGCGGCGGACGAGGTCGCGTGGGACTACGCACCGAGCGGCGCGAACAAGATCACCGGCGACGCGTTCGGCGCCACGGAGAACGTCTTCATGCAGAACGGGCCGGATCGAATCGGACATGTCTACCGGAAGGCGCTCTATCGCGAGTACACGGACTCCACGTTCCGGCGGTTGAAGCCGCGCGGCGCGGCCGACGAGCACCTGGGTGTGCTGGGGCCGGTGGTCCGTGCAGAGGTCGGCGACACGATCAAGTTCGTGTTCAAGAACAACACCCGCTTCCCGGCCAGCGTGCACCCGCACGGCGTCTTCTACGACAAGGCGTCCGAGGGCGCGCCGTATGCGGACGGAGCTGGGCCGGGCACCAGGGCCGACGACGCGGTCGCGCCGGGTGACACCTACACGTACACGTGGAACGTCCCCGAGCGCGCCGGCCCTGGCCCCATGGACGGGAGCTCGACGCTCTGGATGTACCACTCGCACGTCGACGAGCCGGGCGATACGAACGCCGGCCTGATCGGGCCGATCGTGATCACGAAGAAGGGAATGGCCAAGCCGGATGGATCGCCGGTCGACGTCGACCGCGAGCTGTTCACGCTCTTCACCGTCTTCGACGAGAACGCCAGCCCGTACCTCGAGTCCAACATCAAGGAATATGCGGGCCGCCCGTCGAGTGTCCTCCCCGACGACGACGAGTTCATCGAGAGCAACCTCATGCACTCGATCAACGGCTACTCGTACGGGAACCTGCCCGGACTGACGATGCGCGTCGGGCAGCGAGTCCGCTGGTACCTGATCGGTCAGGGAACAGAGGTCGACCTGCACACGCCCCACTGGCACGGCAACACCGTGCTGATCAACGGCATGCGCACGGACGTGGCGGAGCTCCTGCCGATGAGCATGAAGGTTGCGGACATGATCCCCGACAACCCCGGCACCTGGCTCTACCACTGCCACGTCAACGACCACATCGTCGCCGGGATGCAGGCGAAGTTCACCGTTACTCCCTAGGTTCGAAAAGCACAGCCCCGAAAGCAAACGCACTGCCTCGTCACAGCACAACCTCGACCCAGCTCTGCCTGCCGCAGCCCGTGCCTCTCCGGTTGACCGCCGGAGAGGCACGGGAGTACAGCGTGATCTGCTCTCGGGCATGCGACGCCGCCGCCACGTGGCGGAGCAGGCCTCCGACTCGTCCACGAGCCGTGTCGAGTTACGGCGCGGCGTAGAGCAGCGCGAGAAACGGGACGATCGCGGCGGCGCCGTTACCCGTGCAGGAGATCTTCTCGCCCAGCGGGGAGAGGAACTGCAGCGAGCAGGTGACGCGCTGCGTGCCGAGATGCCCGGAGACGGTTGAACCGCCGACCGCGAGCTTGACGGCGCTCTTCCCGACCGTGCCCCTGATCGAGAACCCTTCATACGCGAGGTGCGACGGGGTTGTACCGAGCTTGCCCGCCAGTGTGGACCCGGTCCGCTTGAAGGACGCTCGTGCACGTCCGAGATGGCCGGTGACCGAGAAGGGGTTGACGCGTAAGACGGCAGACCCGCGGTTGCACGTCCCCGTGAACATCGCGTTGCCGCGGCCACCCTGTGCCAGCGTCAACACCGAGCAAGTCTCGGCCCGCGCGGGGGCGGTCGACGCTGCCGGGGCGCCGATCAGCGCGAGCAGGGCAACGAATGTGGCGGCGGATCTCATCTCCTGCACCGTACGAGCGTTCGACCGCCGTGGCTAGACCAGGATTCTCTTACCGGACGGAAGTCGGATCCGGCACGACCGGCCCGGATCGCACCTGCTCGAGATGCGCGCCGGCGGCCGGCGATCTCAGGGAGCCGCTGCGCGGTGACGCTGAAGCCAGGCGTCGAGCTCTTCGAGCGGTGCCGGGTCGAGCGAGTAGATGCGCTGCTGCCGGAGCTGCCGAGCGCGGACGAGCCCGTGCTCGCGCAGCACCCGGAGATGCCGCGAGACGGCAGGCCGGCTGACGTCGAAATGCGCGGCGATCTCGCCGGCATTGCGCTCCCCCGTCGCAAGCAGCTCCACGATCTCGCGCCGGGTTGGATCTGCCAATGCCTGGAGCGCGTGCATGGCTTATGTGTAACACATCTATTACGTAACCATCAAGTTACGCTGATGGATATTTTCGACAGGGCCGGGAACGCTGCGAAGATCAACGGAGGAGGAGCAATGGATGGTTTCCGGCGCCTTCGCCGCGGATGCCTCGCATTCGCAGCTCTGACGGCCCTGGTTCTGCCTGCCGCGGCGGGAGGTAGTCACGGCGGCGGCGGAGGAGGGGGAGGAGGGGGCGGCGGCACGACGACCGGTGCGCCTGCGGTCACGTTCACGCCGACGTCGTTGACCTATGCGGCGCAACCGATCGGGACGACGAGCGCGGCGCAGTCGATCACGATCGCGAACTCGGGAAACGCATCGCTGTTCATCAACAGCGCGCAGACGCGCGGAACGGATGCACTCGACTTCACGCAGGTCGACGACGGGTGCTCCGGCTTGACGCTGCCGGCAGGCGGGCGCTGCAGCGTGTCGATCACGTTCCAGCCGACCGCGACGGGAACGCGCTCGGCGACATTCATCCTTACGGACAACGCACCGAACAGCCCGCAGACCGTGCCGATCACGGGCACCGGCACAGGCACGAACCCGCCACTCGCGATCGACAACCGCTTCTTCACGTGTGCGAACGGGGTCTGCGACATCGGAGCGGGGAGCAACGTGTTCGTGAACAACTTCTTCACGACGAGCTTCCTCGCGAGCGTAGGAGCGCCCCCGTACACGTGGTCGGGACAGGCGCCGCCGGGCCTGACGCTGCGGTCGTCGGGCCTGCTCCTCGGCGCCCCGACGGTCAAGGGAACGTCGACCTTCAACGTCACGGTCACCGACTCGAGCGGCGCGACTGCGACAGGGACGTTCTCGCTCACCGTCACCGATCCGCCGCCGCCGACGCCGTCCGGTTGTCAGACAGGCGGCGTGCTGAGGGAGGCACTGACCGGGCCCGCGTTCAACGGCGCGACGCCGAGCGGTCAGGCAACTGCCGACGAGACGCGCTTCAGCGGCTGCGGCGGCTTCAGCCTCTTGTCCGCCACGGTGAAGAACGTCAACCTCCCGGACGGCAGCGTCCTCTGGGTGACGCTCGACTTCGGCCCTGTCGGGACGATCACCTTGCGCGGCGGCGCCGGGACGATGGCCACCTACAACCTGGGGCGCTTCGGCGTCTCGCATGACCAGATCCGCGTGAACAGCGCGCTGCCGGACGTCGCCGGAGCCCAGGAGATCCTGACCGGGGGCTTCTTCGGTTGACGGCTATGGCTCCGGACCGCCGCCGGCGGTCCGGAGCCATGACCCGGTCGCCGCGGCCGGCGCTAGAGTCGCCGCACGAGCGTGACCTTCAGCGACATCTCTCCAACGACGCTCGCCGATGTGCTGGGAGGCGCGCAGGTGATGGACGTCGGCATTCGCCCCTTGTGGCCGTCGATGACCCGCGTCGCCGGTCCGGCGTTCACCGTGCGCTGCCCGCCCGGGGACAACCTGATGGTGCACGCGGCGATCCATCGAGCGGAGGCGGGCTCGATCGTCGTCGTCGACACGGGCGGGGACGTCTCGCACGCGGTCGCCGGCGGCAACGTCTGCGCGGTCGCGCAGCGGCGAGCGATCGCTGCATTCGTCGTCGACGGCGTGATCCGAGACCTCGCAGAAGCGCGGGCGCTCGATTTCCCGATCTTCGCACGCGGTGTCGTCCCGGTCCCCGGCGCGAAGACGGCGGTCGAGCCGCTCAACGAACGGGTGCGCTGCGGCGGTGTCGACGTGAGCGCGGGCGACATCGTCGTCGCGGACGAGGAAGGCATCGTCGTGGTTCCGCGCGCCATGCGAGAGCAGGTGCTTCGCGACGCGCAGGCGAGGCTCGCGCGCGAGGCGAAGGAGTCGCTCGACGAATGGGAGAGGGCGCATCGCGCGCGGATCGAGGAGCTGCTGCGCGCGAACCGCTGATCGGGGCGACGGGTCGGCGCCTACGCGCGGCGCCGACGTGCGGGACGAGCAGCGGATCGCGACCCGAAGAAGCAGATCCTCAGGTGCTGAGCTCCCGCACGCCGAGCTTGGCGCAGACGGCGAGCAGCTCGTCGACGCGGTGCGCGCACGTGTGCCGGTCGCGGATCGTCTCCAGACCATGTGTCGTGAGCTCGCGTGCGGCGGCGTCGTCGTTCAGCAGCAGCCGCAGGTGCTTCCGCATCTCGCGCTCGTTGCGCGCAAGCAGGTAGTCGAGCCCCGGCGTGAAGAGGCCTTCGGTGTCCGACCACGGCGCGCTGACCAGCGGGATGCCGCACGCGAGCGCCTCGAAGGGGCGGATGGTCGGGATGCCGGGCAGCAGCTCGCTGTACGGGCGGCGCGGGACGTGCACCGTCACGCGGTGCTCGGCGAAGATCTCCGGCACGCGGTTGTTCGCCACCCAGCCTCGGTAGGTCAACCCGCTCTTCGCGACTGCCCGCACCGCTTGGGGCGGGTAGCAGACGCCGAAGACCGAGCCGCGCAGTCGCAGCCTCCGCGCGGGGCGCAGGAGGAACTCGTGCAGCTCGTGGGTGCGCTCGCCGTCGCCCCAGTTCCCGACCCAGACGAGGTCGCCGCGCTTCTCGACCACGGGGAGGGGCGTGAAGACGCGCGTGTCCGCCGCCTCGTGCCAGATCCACGCGCGGCGGCCGCGGTCGGCATGGAGGCTTGCGATCACCTCGCCGTGCGCGAGCACGCCGTCGTACTCGGCCAGGTCGTAGCGCTCCATCTCGTGCGGCGCCGTCGCCATCCGGTGGGACGTGTCGTGGAAGAGCAGCCGGAATCGCCCGCCGCGTCGCCGCAGGCGGCCGAGCTCGCCGACGAGCCAGGGCTGCGTCCACTCGTGCACGATCACGAGGTCGCAACCCTCGATCAGCTCCTCCGGCTCGACGCTCTCGTAGTCGTAGAGCTGTACATCCATGCCCGGGAAAGCGTCGCGGAACTGTGCGAGCGGAGCCTCGCCGTGGTCGTGAACGAGGTTCGCCCGGCTCCAGCTCGACCGCGGCTCGTGGACGACGACGTCGTGATCACGTGCCTGCAGCTCCGCGATCACGCCACGCAGGAAGTGCGCGTCGCCGTGGTTCCAGCACGAGACGAGCGAATCGGCGAAGAACGCGACCCTCATGCGCTCGCCGCCGCGTCGCGGACCTGCTGCGTCAGGTTGCCGAAGGCGCGAGCGTGATGACCGCGTTCGAGCAGCCGGTCCGCAAAGCGCGCCCCGATGAACCTCGCGCCGCCGGTCAAGAGACGCTCTTACTCATGCCGCTCCTGACTTGCCGCCGCCGGGCTCGGTAAACCTTGGAAGGGGCGTCGCGGGCACCTGTCTGCTTGGGCACGCCGACTGAAATCGAGACACGCGAGTGACGGGTTACGAGGTGCTCCGGGTTACGAGGTGCTCCGCGCCTCCGTTCCGAGGCCGCCCGCGAGGTCCCGCTGTGCACCTCCATCGGGAGATCGGCCCGCACGGGCTGCCGCGGAGACGCCGCGGCGCGGCCGGCGTCGCCTTCCGCAGTCGCGGCGAACCAATGACGCACTTTTGTTGACAAAGGTTTGCGGCACGCCCTAGTGTGGTCCTGCTCGACCCCCCAAAGAACAGGTTCACGCGAAACGCGGCTGGCCGACCCCCCGGCATCAACAGCATCACCGTTCGCGCGTCGAAATCCACAGCTTGCGGACGCCGATGGACTTCCACGCCAGCGGCTGCTTGCCCTGCTTCCGGAGGTGTGGAAGGGCCGCTTCGGGCTCGTCGTCGCACCGGCGGGCTCGGGGAAGACGACGCTGCTCGCGCAATTCGCGGCGGAAGCCGACTCGCCGGTCGCCTACCACTGCGCAGTCAGCCGCGAGGCCGACTCGGCGAGCTTCCTCGCGGCCCTCGCCGCATCTCTCGCGCCCGTCATTCCCGGCATCGCGGCCCCCTGGACGACAGTCGACGAGGCTGCGCTGTCGCTCGGCGGCGCTGCGCCGACGCGCGCGCTGCTGCTCATCGACGACTTCCATCTGCTCGAGGAGACCGCCGCCGAGTCGGCGCTGGAGGAGCTGCTCGCCTTCGCGCCGCCGCAGCTCGGCGTCGTGATCGCCTCGCGCTCACGACCTCGGTTCAACTGGTCGCGCCTGCTCGTCTCCGGTGCGTTGCTCGAGGTCGACGGCGACGATCTCCGCTTCCGGTCGTGGGAGGTGGAGCGGCTCTTCCTCGACGTATACGCGGAGCCGCTGCCGCCGCAGGACCTGGCCGAGCTCGCACGCCGCACCGAGGGCTGGGCCGCCGGCCTCAAGCTGTTCCACCTCGCGACGCAGGGCCGCCCGACGGCGGAACGGCGGCGAGTCCTCCACTCGCTCGGCAAGCGCTGGAGCGTTGCCCGCGAGTACCTGACACGCAATGTCCTCGAAGGCCTCGAGCCGGAGCTGCGCGACTTCCTCGTCGACACGTGTGTGCTGACGACGCTCTCCGGACGACTGTGCGACGAGCTGCTCGGACGGAACGTGTCGGCGCGCCTGCTGCGCGAGCTCGAAGCGCGGCAGCTCTTCACGTACGAGCTCGACGACGGGACGTACCGCTACCACGAGACGCTACGCGCGCAGCTGGAGGCGACTCTCGTCGAGCAGCTCGGCGAGCGCGACGCGCGCGACCGGTTTCGTCGCGCCGGCGAGTTGCTCGAAGCGGAGGCGATCCTGCCGGATGCGCTCCACGCCTACTGCCGCGCGGAGGCGTGGGCCGAGGTCGAGCGGCTGCTCGGACGGGACGGGCACCAGATCGTCGACGGCCGGCCGGTGTGGCTCGATGTCCTCCCGCCGGGGATGCTGCGCCGGGACGCGTGGCTCCAGCTCACGGTGGCGCGGCACCAGCGGGCGGTCGGTCGCTTCGAGGCGGCGGCCGAGACGTACCGTGCGGCCGAGTCCTGCTCCACCGAGTCGGCGGCGATCGAACTGTGTCGCCGGGAGCGGATCGCGCTCGAGGCGTGGATCGAGCCCCGGCCGCCGCGCGCGCTCGATGCGCTCGGGCTGCTGCGCGCCGCGACGATCGACGATCCGCGCTCCGCGCGCCGTCAGGCGACGCGCCTCGGAACACCGGAGGGCCACGTTGTGAGCGGGCTTGCAGCACTTCTCGAGGGGCGATGCCACGACGCAGCCGCCCTGCTCGCGCGGGCGCGGGACGAGCCCGACCAGAGCGCGACGTTCGCCGCGGCCGCGCAGCTCGGGCTCGCCGTTGCGCACCTGCTCGCCGGCGACCGACGCGGAGCGGCCGAAGCCCGGATCGCCGCGGAGCAGGCGGAGCGCGCCGGCGTCACCTGGCTCGCGAGACTCGCACACGCGCCCCTTGCGCTCGCAGATCCGGTGCGCGGCGGCCTCTCCGCCACCGAGGCACGCGTCACGAGCGAGTTCGAGCGGCACGCATGGGGTGTCCACCTCTCGTCGCTCTTCGAGGGACTCGGCGCGCTCGCTGCCGGCGAGGCCCCCGTGCAGCTGCTCGAGGCGACGGCGGGCGGCTTTCGGGAGCTCGGCGCGGAGGTGCTCGAGGCGTGGGCGCGCGGCGCGCTCGCAGTCGCGCTCGTGCGGGCGGGCGACCCCGACGGCGGACAAGAGGCACGTGCGGCGGAGCAGCTCGGGCGCCGAGCCGGCGTCGGCGCAGCGGAGGCACTCGCGTATCTGGCGCTCAGCGAGCTCGACGCCGATCCGGGCTCCGCCAACGCGCGGCTCGCGCACGCATTGCAGGAGGACTGCGGTTTGCTCGGTCTCGGGAGCACCCACGTCGTCGCGCTCGAACCGGCGCGCGAGGCACACGAGCGCAGGTTCGCGGTTCGTTGCCTCGGTGGGCTACGACTCAGCTTGCCGGGACGTGATCCCGGTCTCGGTGCAGTCACTCCGCGCGCGCGCAGCCTCCTGCGCCTGCTCGCGCTCCACGAGGGTCGGCCCGTGCACCGCGAGGTGTTGATGGAGGCGCTGTGGCCCGGTGGCGATCCCGTCTCCGGCGGCCGCAACCTCCAGGTGCTCGTCTCCAGCCTCCGTCAGGCGCTCGAGCCAGGCCGCGCCCGCGGCGACGACACGCTCGTCACGCGCGACGGCGACGCCTACCGGCTCGCGCTGCCGAAGGGAACGGGCATCGACCTCACCGCATTCCATGAAGCGCTCGCCGAAGCCCGTGCCAGCTCGGATCCCGGGCTGTCCACGGGTGCGTACGGGCGCGCGCTGGACCTCTACGAGGGCGAGTTGTTCCCGGAGGAGGGACCTGCCGAGTGGGTGATCGCGCCGCGGGAGCAGCTGCTCGAAGAGGCGACCGATGCTGCGCGAGGACTCGCCGAGTCGCTGCTCGCACTCGGGGACCCCCTGGCCGCCGCGCGTGCCTGCCGACGCGGGCTCGTCCTCGAGCGCCGCGACGCGTCGCTCTGGCGGCTCTGCGTGGCGGCATACGAGGCCGCCGGCGACTCGCGGTCCGCGGATCGCACGCGCGAGCGCCAGCGCCGTGCTCTCGTCTGACGAGCGGTCAGTGCCTGTCGAAGAACTCGATGTCGGTCAGCGCTGCCTGCGCGATCTTGCTCGTCGTGCGATGGACGCCGCGGACGGTGACCACGATCTGGGCGACGTTTTCATGCGTCCCGATCGAGAAGCGCTGCTCGGCCGGCGTGTTCAGAAGGTGCACGATCTGCGGCTTCCCTATCACGCAGAATGTGCCTCGGCTCTGCCGGGCCGGGAAATGCGACGACGAGTTGCCCTTGCAGTCGCCGGTGTGGAGGTCCGGGTGCGGCTCCCAGCGGTAAAAGGTCATCTGGAGCTCGCGCGGCACGACCGTCCTCGCAGTCGGGTCGCCCGCGAAGACGGAGACGTCGGTGAACTGCTTGATCGCCGGTTTGAAGTTGACCCTGAGGTTGTCCCAGACCTGCCGCGGGGTCGTCGACTGCCAGTACGTGCTCAGGTTGCGGTCGAAGGCGTCCGCGGCGGGGTGCGGGATCGGCGTGCCTTTCTTCGGTAGTGGGCGCGGTTGCACGCCTGGTTGACGAGGAGTACCCAACCGAAGTGATTCGATCTCCGCAATTGTCCACACTTTCGTCGGGTACACGCTCGACGGATGATGTGGGGTGAAGCGCGGGAACAGTTTCTCGCGACTGTATGCGTACGCCTGCTTTCCGTTGCTGTAGGCCGGGTGCCATGCCTTGACCACAGCGATCACGAGCACGGTTCCCAGCAGGAGCACGCCGGCGGCGATCAGCCCGTTTCGGACCAGCGACCTCGGGTCCCTGCTCAGGAACGGCTCCTTCGGATACTCGCGTTCGCCCGCCGCCAGCGGCTCCTTGTCGCGCATCAACAGGAACCGCCGCCAGCTCCGGCTGGGATGCGCCTCCTCCGCCTCCTCGCCCTGGATCATCGACGTCCCGCAGCGCCAGCAGACGAGCAGCCGCGACGGGTTGAGTGCCTTGCACTTCTCGTTCGGGCAGTGCACGACGCGCATCGGCTGCGCTTCCGTCACGGAGTGCTCGTGCAGCCGGTGATACGGCCCCGGCGGCCACTCGTTGTCGGCCGCCTGGCTGGGCGGCGTCGGCGGCGCGGCGGGGACGGCGACCGCCGTGCCGTTGACCTTCCCGTTCCCGTTCCCGTTCCCGTTCCCGCGGCCGTCGCCCGAGGCGGAGTAGTCGAGGAGCGCGCCGCACTCGCAGAAGATCGCACCCGGCGCGCGCGGCCGGTTGCAGTCGCCGCAGGTGCCGAAGGCGGCCGAGGTCATGCCGTCACCAACACGTCGCGGAGCACGACGTGTGCGGGACTCACCCGGTCGCTGACGCGCCGGACGAGCTGCCTCACGCGGTCGGCCTCGCCGGCGCGGGCGTACCGCTCGTTGCCGAGCGCGACCGTGATCGTCATCCAGCTGCCGGTGGGGGCGTCGGCCGGAAACTCGGGCGTCGCGCCGTCGTCGAATGCGGGCACCGACCGCTCCCAGACGCCGCCGCTCTCCTCGATCGTCACCTGCTCGGCGTCGGTGAAGATGGTGACGATCTTCTCCAACCCGACCTTCGTCCCGCGCTCGTGGTGCCGGTGGACGGCGCCCGCGATCAGCGTGCGGCGGAGATCCGGCGGCCACCGCTCGTAGAGCTCCAGCCCGACCCAGCTTGCGAGCCAGTCAAGCGAATGCTCGGGCGCGGTCATCGGGTCGAAGTACGCGGGCAGGCTGTCGAGCGTGGCGAACACCGGCGCAAGCACCGCGTCGAGCGCCGCGGTGAAGCGCCGGATGAAGCTCCCGTCCGCGATGCCGGGGCGCGGGTCCGGCTCCCGGTAGACCGCGGGAACCCCGCCGACGAGGGGCGCTGCGGTCGGCAGCTCGGCGGCGGGTACGCGCTCGGAGATCGACGCGGTCATTGCTGCTCCACGAACACGTAGTGGCGATAGGAGAACACGGTCGCGTAGGGGGACACCGGCACCTCGATCTTCTGCGGATGCTCTCCGGGTGCGTCGGTGACTGCACTGAGCGGCGTGCGCTGTCCCGTCACCGGGTTCGCCTCGAAGAGGCGGCAGTCGTCGACGCGGTCCACGCCGTGTACCGACTGCAGGACGGCGTAGACGTCACCCTGCAGCACGTGCCTGCCGAACTCCCAGCCGTTCCCATCGCGGCCGCCCGAGATGGGGCTGAACGCCCGATAGAGAGCCTCGAGCGTGCGCCGCCTCACGTCCTCTGCCTCGAACTCGGGGCGCGCGAGCAGCTTCGTCGCGATCGTGATGCCGTGGTAGTTCGGCGGCGTCACGAGGATGCGCGTGCCGATGACGCGCCGCCGGTCGAGGTAGTCCTTGACCCGGCTGGTCAACTCGACGGGTGGTACGAGCTGCTCGAACCGAAGCTGGCCGTTGTCACCCTCCACCCTCGGGATCACGAGCACCCGCGCCTCGCCGGCATGCTCGTCGTCGGTCGCCGGGATGCATTCGACGCGTGCCAGTTCAGGCGCCGCCTCCCGTGCGAGCTGCTCGTAGTCCTCCGGCGTCACCGCTCGGTTCGCCGTGCGCAGCGTGATCGGGCCGCGAACCTTTGCGTTCTCGATGTCCTCGCCGTCGACGCCGCCGGCGGCGGCCCGTCTGTTCTCGACGGACGCGACATTCGCGATCGGCGTACGCAGGATCGTGAGCACGCGCTCCTTGACGTTGCCGCGCTTTCCGCCGCCGGTCAGATACCGACGCAGACGAAGCTCCGCGCCCTTCTGAGGAACGGCGCCGTAGCTGCGATACGTCTCCGTCCGCGAACCGTTCGCGCCCTGCTCGCGCACGATCGGGCCGAGCGCGAGCTCGCCTGCGACATGGTCGATCGTGAAGCACTGCTCGGCTTCGTCGGCGTCGGCGAAGCTCGTCACCTCGTGCCACTCCTCGACTCGCTCGCCGACGCGCACCTCCAGAACGTGCGTCTCCTGACCCGGCATCGGCACGACCGGTCGGCGCTCGAGGAGGAACCGCTGGGCGGCGACGCCTTCCGACACCCCGAGCACCTCGTCGCTCACGGTTTCCGCGTTCAGCGCGGCGACGGTTCCGCCGATCGTCTCGGCGAGACACCGACCGTCGATCACGGGGGACTTGTCGTACGGCGACTGCCCGGCGTGGACCGCGCGCACGCGGCAGCGGAGCCAACCGCCGGAATGCTCGCCGATCGTCGCCACCGAGTGTGTCTTCGGTACATGAAGGACGACGTGCGCGGCCTCGTTGAGGCCCTTCGTGCCGTCGCTCTCGACCTCGCACCGCTCCCAGCCGCCGTCGATCCCGCAGGTCGCGACGATCTCCCCCTTCGGATGGAACACGACGTCGGCAACGGGGTAGTGGCTGCTGACCGGGCGCTGCAGCTGCTCGCCCGTCGCGACGCTCCACAGCCGTGCCGTCCAGTCGCCGCCCGCGGTCGCGAGCGTCTGCCCGTCCGGCGCAAAGGAGACGCCGTACACCGGACCCTGGTGGCCCGTCAGCGCGTGACGGCGGTCGATGCCGCGCTCGTCGTCGTGCGCCTTCTGCGCGTCGAGGTCCCACAGCCGCGCGACGCCGTCGGATCCCGCGGTGGCGAGCAGGAGACCGTCCGGGCTGAACGCGACGCCGAAGACCGCGCCGGGGTGACCGAGCAACCGGCGCTCCACCGGCGGCGGCGCGGCCTCCTCCGCCGGACGCTGCTGCCTCGGCTCGGATTGCAGGCGCGGGTCGGGCTCCGGCTCCGGCGCGGCGGGATCCCACAGCCAGACGGCACCGTCGTCGCCGGCGGCTGCGACCCGTCCGTCTTCGAGGAACGCGACGCCGATCGGGCAGCGGCGGAAGTCGGCGTCGGTCGGCGTCGCGGCCACACGGTGCTCGTGCACGTCCCACATGCGCCCGGGCGCGCCCGTCGCGACGTCCCAGAGCCGCACAGTCCCATCGGCGCCTGCGGAGGCGAGCAAGCTCGTGCTGCGGTCGAACGCGACGCCGAACACCGCTCCGGCGTGCCCTGTGAGCTCGCGCGCCGGCTGGTCTTCGTCGCTCACCTGCCACAGCCTGATCGTCCCGTCGTCGCCGGCGGAGGCGAGGACATCGCCGTTCGGGCTGAATGAGAGCGCCAGCAGGGGACCCTCATGGCCGTCGAGCCGCCTCCCGGAGCTCTCGATTGCGTGCGCGTCGCGCACCCAGATCGTGCCGTCGCCGGCGGAAGCGAGCATGTGGCCGTCGGGGCTGAACGCGATGCGGTGGAGCGCGTGGCCGCGGTTCCCCGGGAACCTGCCGACGACCTCGCGGGTGCGCGCATTCCAGAGGTGGACCACTCCCTCGTCCTCGCCGACGCGCGCGTCCCACGCGAGCGGCGGGTCGTCCGGTGCGATTCCGCCGCCGGCGCCCTGCCTGCACGGCAGGTAGAGGCGGACCATGCACGACGGGACTGCGCGGTCGAGCCCGACGAGGAACGCGTCGCCCGGCCGGGGCCGGTCGCTGAAGCAGACGACTTGCTCGATGTCGTCGTGAATGCGGACTGTGCCGAACGCATCGCTCCCGGCGAGCGACTGCTGCGAGCAGGGGACGATCGGGAGCGGGACGGACGTGGCGAACGTGATCTGCTCACCGGTACCGCTGCGCGGGGTCGAGACCTGCGTGCGTGCCGGGATCTCGAGTGCTGTCGGCTGCGCCTTCGAGAGGCGGAAGGTCAGGTCTGCGCGCGCTGCCGTCGGCGGCAACAGCGTCACCCCGAGCAGCTCGAGGAACTTCACGTAGTTGAGATCGGGCACCCGGTTCAGCCGGTACAGCAGCTGGTCTGTCATCCACGCGAACGTCTCGATCAGCGTCACGCCCGGGTCGGAGACGTTGTGGTCGGTCCATTCCGGGCAACGCTGCTGCACGCGCCGCTTCGCCTCGTCGACGAGATCCTGGAAGCGACGGTCGTCGAGCTTCGGCGTCGGCAAACGCTCGTCGAGCATCTGGGTCATGACGGCACCGCCTTCTCGAGTTGCGGCGGCCCGGTTGCGGGCTCGTCGGGGATGACGTAGAACGGGAAGACGAGGTTGCGCGGGTCGTTCGTACTGCGCACCGTGTAACGGATGTCGACGCGCAGGACGCCAGAGTCGTACGGATCGGGCGTCACGATCACGTCGGTGACGTCGATGCGCGGCTCCCAGCGCAGCAGCGACTGGCGAACCTCGTATGCGACGAGCCCTGCCGTCGTCGCGTCCGCGGGTGCGAAGACGTAGTCGTGGATGCGGCAGCCGAACTCGGGCCGCATCGGCCGCTCGCCGGGGATCGTGCAGAGGATCAACGCGACCGATTGCTCGAGCTCGCGCTCTCCGTCGACCAGCGCCACCTGGCCGGTCAGGTCGACGCGGACGGGGTAGGCGAGACCGGATCCGACGAACTCGTACTCTGCCATCACCCTCCGATCAGCACGGTCATCGCGCCGAGGACGATCGAGTCCGGCGGCCCGACGCACGTGCACATCCCCCCGAGCACCGCCGCGGGCCGCCCGGAGATGAGCACCGTCGGCATCCCGGGCGGAAGGACGGGGCCTCCGACGTGCGGGACGAGCGTGAGCGGGTCGACCATCGGGCAGGTGTGCATGTCGCCGATGACCGACGCGGGCATGCCGCCGATGAGCACGTTCGGCGCGCCGGGGCCGACGATCACCCCGCCGTGGGCGGAGATGTCTCCAACTCTTGCTGCCGGCGGCATTTCGATCCTCCTAGTTGATCTTCACGAGGCTGCCCTGGATCTGCAGGATGCCGCTCGACTCGAGGCTCGCCATTGCATCGCCCTTCACCGTCGTCTGCGTCCCCTGCAACGCAAGCTGTCCGCCCGACTTGATCTCGACCTGACCGTCGCCGTTCACCTTCACGGTCGGCGCCTTCAGCTCGAGGCTCGACGTCGCTTCGAGCGTCATCGACGTCCCCGCCTTGATGGTGATCGTCCCGGAGTCGCCCGACTTGATCGTGATGTTCCCGGACGACGAGATCGTGATCGAGTGTCCGGCGGCGTCGAGTTGGAGCGACTCGACCTGCTCGCCACCGGTCTCCAGCTTGATCCCTTTGCCGCTGTCTGCGTCGGTGAACTTCAACGAGTGGCCGACACGGGTCGTGATCGCGCGCACGGCGATCGCACCGCTCGCGCTGTCGACGAGCGAGGTTGCGTCCTTGGGAGCGTCGACGCCGTTGAACAGCCCGCCAAGCACGTACGGCCGCCGGAAGTCGCCCTGCTCGAAGCAAACGAGCACCTCGTCGTCGATCTCGGGCAAGATCGCGAAGCCGCGGTCCTTGCCGGCCCCGGGCATCACGACGCGTGCCCAGTCGCTCGCGAACGACTCGTCGAGCCACGGGAACTTGACCTTCACGCGGTTGAGGCTGTCGGGGTCGTCCTTCACCTGGGTGACGACGGCCGGCACGGCACCGAACACGAGCTGACCGACGCCGGACGGCGACGCCGCGGCTCCCTGCGACACCAGGCCCATCGTCGTCCGGTCCTGCCGTCCGCTGACGACGAAGTGCGTGCAGTAGCCGTAGCGGTCGAGCACGTGGCGCGTGGACGTGAGCACGTACTTGCCGTCGAACGGGTTGCCGACCCCGGAGACGCTGACGGTGACGCCGGCTTTGAGGTTCGGGTGGCCGATCACGACGCCTTCCGCCTCGGCGAAGGAGGAGCCGACGCTCGCGGCTACGCCCTCGGCGGCGCTCGTCGCGGCGTCCTCCGCGTTGAAGAGCCGGTCGTTGCGGACGAAGGTCTGCTCGCCGAGCGCGCTCGCCGCGGACGACTGCGCGAGCCCGACCGCCGCCGACGTGTTCGACGACGACGCCGTGCCGACGACCGCTCGCTTCCCCTTCACGTCCCACCCGCGGGCCTCGAACGACGTCGCCTGGTCGACGATGCTGACCCGCGGGCGGAAGGAGACGAGATTGTCGCCATAGACGATCTGCGTCGGCGACGGTGCGCGGTCGAGCGACCCCGGCTCGGGCCCGTCCGCGGCGCTCGACGGCTTCTTGAACTCGAGCGAGCCGGCCGAGACGCGGAGGTCATACCCGATCTCGCGGGCGCGGCTGAGCAGGAAGTCCCAATCGGAGATGCCCGGCTGCGCGATGTACGAGTGCGTGATGGTCGTCTCGTCGACCGACGCCGAGAGACCAGCTTCCTGTGCGATCACGTTCGCGATCTCCGAGTCCTTGTGGTCGGCCCAGTTGCGTGCCTTGCGCCCACGGTGGAGGCGGTGGGACTTGTCGTAGCCACGGATCACCACGTGCGAGCCTGTTGCGTCGATGTCGGCCTCCAGCGAGGTGACTTCGCCGGTGACGAGGGCGGTGGTGCCGAGGCTGCTTCGGACCGACACGGTCACCGAGTCGCCGAGCTGCACCCCCGTCTCCGCGAGCACGCCCGATGGGTGCTGTGCGTCGTGCGGGTCGCGCAGCGTCAGCTCGAACATCGCCGGCAGCCGCAGGTGATCGTCGACGACGACACGCTCGACGAGGTTGGCGACGCTGACCGGCAGCGGCGAGCCGTTGACCTGGATGTCGGGATCAGCGAGGTCGATGGCGTGAGACGACACAGACGGCTCCTTGTCAGGACAGCTGGGCCGCGCGCTCGCGCGGCGGGATTCGGATGCTGGTGCCGGGACGGACGCGCAGGGGGTCGTCGATGCCGTTCTCAACCGCGAGGCCGCGCCACAGGGCTGCGCTGCCGTACTCGCGATAGGCGATCGAATGGAGGGATTCGCCCGCGACCATCCGAGCGGTCCGGTGCCCTGCGAGCGAGCCCGACGTGGGGTTCTGCCCGGACGGCTCATTCGGCACCTCGACGAGCGCCACCTGGACGGTCGCGCGAAGCGGCGTGCCGTCGGGCTTGAACATCGTGTACTGCGCCTCGACCGACTGGAGGTACGCGTCGAAGAACGTGCTCTGTCCCCACGTGAAGGCGACGATGGGTGGGCTCGGCTTCGCCTGCGAGATCGACGACGGCGTCGGGTTGCACCACTCGATCAGCTGGTCGACCGCGGAGGTGACAGACTCTTCACCGGCCGCCCACGCGTCGAACAGGAGCTTCATGCGCAGGTTGCGGGGCTTCGTGCCGATGAACTCGGGTGTCGGTGCGGTGCGCGCGCCGCTGGACGGCGTGCCGCGCCATTCGGCGCTCTTCGAGATCGAGTACTCGCTCGGGTTGAACGCGCATTGCAGCGCGTCGCCGCCGCTCGTCGAGCGGATCGATGCCTTGACGAGCGTCATGTCTCCATGAACCCGTGGTGCGCGAGCTCGAGGGTTTCCTTGGCGACCGCGTTGCCGTCGGCGGAGAACGACGGGCCGGTCCAGCGGAATGGGTACGCATTGGCGAGGCTCCAGCTTGCGATCTGCCGGCCTGCGGAGTCGAACGCCGCGATCGCCGCCGTCCGTGTCGCACTTGTGCGGCTGGCGGATTGTCCGAGCGTCGTGAACCACGCTGCGAGGCCGCCGCCGTTCCGCGCCGACTTCGCGTCGAGCGGACGCGAGAGCTTGATCGTGGAGTACTTGAGCTGCCCCGGCAGGCGGTGCTCGAAGCCGTTCTCGCCGCCCTCCGCGTACTGCATCACGTTGTACTCGGCCGACAGCCCCTCGAGCGCGGTGAAGTCTCCGATCTCCTTGCCGTCGATCGTCACCACGAAGCGAAACTGGGTCCCGGGATCGGCCACGCCACCCGTCCTTTCAATAGCGGTCCGCGAGCAGGCCTGAGCGCTCGCGGTCGATCAGCAACTCGGCGCGAAACCGAGCGCGGATGTGGTCGTAGAGGCGGTCGGCGAGCTCCTCGAGCTCGTCGTCGGGTGCTTCGGGAAGACGCCCACGTGGTGCTGTCTCCGCTCCAGGCTCCTCGGAGAGCACGCGCTGGACAGTCGGCGCCACCGCCGGTGCGGTCGCTGCCGGCGTCGGAGGCGGCTGGCTCGGCGGTGCAGGGACGACGGCGAGCACCGGTGGCGCGGGATCCTCCGCCGGCACCAGCGTCGGGGCGAGTTGCGCGGGGGAGCGCGCGCTCGGTGTCGCAAGTGCTCGCTGGACGTCGAGCCCGGGCCGGCGGGCCGGCTCGCCTGCGACGACTGCGCCCGCGATCGTGGTGGCGACCGCGCGCCGGACGGAGACGGCTGACACGGCCTGGGCCGGGGCGGCGGGAAAGGCCTCGGTCCCGGACAGCGCCGCGCGCACGTCGAGTCCCCCGCGCCGCGCCGACGCGGCGACGCGGCCCTCCGCCGGTGCTGCTTCGACCGAGCTTGCCGTCGACGGTGGTGCCTCACGCGAATCGTCGGGGTGCAGCCCGCGCGGGCGCGAGACGGGAAGGCTCGTCGCCGGAGCGAACGGCGCGCTCGTGCGCCCGGCGGGTGTGGGCGCGAGCTCCCCGGCGGGGGGAGTCGCCGACGCCGAGGGTCCCGCGGCGCCGGCGCTGCCCGAGACGATCTCGGGTCGCGGCGCGATCGTCGGCCGGACGCCGGTCGTTCGCTCGGCACCCGTCATTCGGTGGACGCCGGGGCCCGGTATCGCCCGTCGCTGCACGTCGGGCGTCGTCGCCGGCCGACGCGGGTGGGAGTGCGGCTCGGACGTCGGGGAGACGCGGACGGCATGCCCGCCGCTCGCGGTCGGGGCCCCGCGCTGTGACGGCTCGCGCGCTACGGCGGCGGCCGCCGGCTGCGACGACGTGAGATCTGCGCCTGCAGCGTCCGGTGTCGCGGAAGCGTCCGGCGACGTGGGATGTGCGACCGCGGCTGTGCCTGCGAGCTCGCGGATCGCCCGAGTCGTCGAAGGTGCGCGTTCCGCCGCGTCGCGACTCTGTGAGAGGACAACGGTGCGGGTCGCGATCGCTCGCTCGGCACCGCTCGCCGAGTCGGCACGGCTCGCCGAGTCGGCACGGGTCGTCGAGTCGGCACGGGTCGTCGAGTCGGCACGGGT
>Ga0136846_1207832_pt1 | contig 26340 bp, 18 predicted proteins | sample HopSoiMetagenom2_FD_96841 | JGI IMG/M metagenome (GOLD analysis project Ga0136846, IMG submission 96841) | Grasslands soil microbial communities from Hopland, California, USA - 2 Assembly 2016 (version 4) | ecosystem: Environmental > Terrestrial > Soil > Grasslands | place: USA: Hopland... | reverse complement strand
CGCCATTCCGCTGCTGCTGGAACGGCTCGAACTCACCGGCGCGATCGTCACCATCGATGCCATGGGCACCCAGACGGCAATTGCCGAGACCATCGTGCGGCACGGCGGCGACTATCTTCTTGCCCTCAAGGCCAGAATCGATCACGGCAATGCGCGCTTCTGGAATCGGACAATCCTAACAAGCTCGGCAGCAAACTTTGCGAAGCATTCGGACAAACCGAGCAAGCTGCCCCACAATCTGTTTTCTGAACGGGTCGTGGCCTGCGCTAGGAAGGCCCTTGCACTGGCAATTTCGCGCCCGAGCCGGCGCCAAGTGATAGGCCTGTGCGCCGGGCCTGACGTCTCCCACCAGCCTCGAACATAGGCGGCGCGCGTCTCAGGTTTCAGAAGATACTTCATGTAGTAAGCACCGCGACCCCGATCGTAACTCAGCATGATATCCGGTACATCGACCGCCTTTCGACGATGATGATGCAGGATTATCGGGCGAGGGTCATATGCACCGCGATATCCGGCCCATACTGCCGCGGCCACAGCATCGATATCCTCGCAGGGGAACGGTGTACCGGCACCAAGACGACGATCAAACCCACCGATCTTGACCAGAACATCACGTCTGATCGCCATATTGGCGCCTTGAAGCATGCCCGCGGAGACATAAGTCTTGGCAGGAATCTCGACCCTCTGATCCCGCAGGTCGATGGTAACCGGCGCATCGTCCGGATCGAAGAGTTCGATACGTCCCCCCATAAATCCCAATTCGGGATCTTCGCGAAAGACCTCCGCCACGCGGTCAATGTAGTCATCCGGCAATATGCAGTCATCATCTGTGAAAGCAACGATCTTGCCACGCGTTGATCGCCACGCGGTATCGCGCGCCGCACCTAGACCGCGCTGAGCCTCATATGCATAGTGTGCATTCGGGCAGACCCTGGCAAACGCTTCTATTACTTCCTTCGTTCGGTCTGTGGAAGCGTTGTCAAGAATAATCGCCTCCCACTGGTGAGCCGAACGCAGTTTCATCAGCGAATCCAGCGTTTCTTCAAGTTGGTCGTGCCGATTTCTGGTGCATATTACCACCGAGACCTCGACCAGGTAATCAGCTTCGGACATCTTCACGCTCCTGCTATTTCAAGGCCGTTCTACCGATTGAAGTTACACAAAAGGAGCGTCTATGAAAGGAAAAATTCCTTTGGCTTCGGCATCGTCCTGACACATTGAACCTGAACAATCCAGGCAATTTTAGGCGGAGAAATTTATGAGCAGTTATATTGGCCATTGGCCTACAAAGCGTATTGATCGGCGAACGTTCCTCCTTGCTGCCGGCGCCGCATTCGCTTCCGCTCATGTCGGCAGAGCCGATGAGCCGAGCGAAACACCTCTGCGGGAACGAGCCCAGAAGAAGGGACTTGTTTTCGGCACTCAAGTCAACGCTGGGCCGCTGTTTAGCCTCAAGCCCTACCAGGACGCCGTGCTACGCGATGCCGCGATGATAGTCCCTGAAAATGAGATGAAATGGAGGCCCACGCAGCCGACGGCACTCCAGTCCATTTATTTTAATGCGGATCGAATTGCCAAATTCGCCGATGACGACAAGCTCGTATTAAGAGGTCATACCGCAGTTTGGCATCAGAATCCCCCCGCATGGACGAACGAGATTATCACCAGCGATGACGGGCAGAAGCTCATTCTCGCGCACGCACGCGAACTCATCAGACACTTTCGCGGACGCGTTATGGAATGGGATGTGGTGAATGAGGCGATTGCACCGGAAGACGGCATGCCGGATAATCTCCGCAATTGGCCACCTTACAACAAAGGAGGCATCGACTTCATAGCGGATTGCTTTTACGCCGCCAGAGAGGCAGACCCGAAGGCCAAATTGTACTATAATGACTATAGCGTCTACTATCAGAGCCAGGGCCATCGTAGAGATGCGATCTTGGCCTTTCTGGAAAAACTCAAATCGAAGGGTGCACCGATTGACGGATTAGGCATTCAAAGCCACTTGATCGCAAAAGCCGAATTCGATGAGGTTATCTATCGGCGTTTTCTTTCAGAGGTTGCCGATCTCGGCTTGAAGATACGCGCCACGGAGCTCGACGTAAGTGATGTCAGGCTCGAGCCTGACATCAAGTTAAGAGATACACTCGTAGCAGCCCACACCAAACAGTACCTCGATGTGCTTTTCGACGAACCCGCCGTCGTAGGCCTTGTTACCTGGGGTATAACGGATCGCTTTAGCTGGCTCCACCAAGGGTGGCCTAGAAAAGATCGCCTGAGACAGCGGTGCTTGCCGCTGGATGACAATTTCGCCAAGAAGCCAATGTGGTACGCGATCGCTAACGCGTTCGACAATGCGCCTTCACGATAGATTCGCGCGGACGCGCCACCAGCGGTTGGTTAGGTGCCTGACGACACAACGTCAACTAAGAGGCGGCGCCGTCCGCCCGTGGGCGAATGTCTGCTGGGGAATTGTGTGCGTTGGCTCTTTCCATGATCTGCGAGCGGCCCTCTGCTGACGCCGACGAAGTCGCTCGCGAACCGGTAGAACTGCGAAGGCAGCGTAGGAGAACGCAAGCCAAAACATCTCATTTAACGACGGATCGACAATGATTGTCTCTGTATAAGAGCGTATACTCAGCAGTATAAATATCGCCGCTGGAAGTGCCATTTCCGGTATACGACGAATAGAAATGGCGTAGAGCAGTCTAATTCCGATGGTCGCCCAAATCGTAATGGCAAACAACAGTCCCGGCAATCCCAACTGCAGTCGAAAATCTAGCCATGCGTTATGTGCGTGAGGTGCGGGCCAATGCAGTTCCTGCAAAACGATCGGCTTAAAGTAATCCGTTGTCCAAATACCATTGCCATAGCCCCAGAAGGGGTTCTGGTCGATCATGTAAGAAGCGAATTCCCAGACCTCTGCACGTCCGGTCAGCCCGGCATCTCGTCCCAGAAGGGTGTAGACGATGCCGCTTGATATAATTATGACCCCCGCAACTGAAGCCACGAGGCCCGTAAAGAACAATAGCACTAAAGGATGGGAAACTCTATTAACCACATAGATCAGATAGGCGAGAACGGCCGTGATAACGAATGCAGCCAAAAGCGCTGTTGCCGAATTCGCGATAAGCAACAAAAAGGTGGCTAGACACGCAATAACCACGATGTGGAAAGGGTTCAGCAGTTTCATGCGCCACGACACAAGCGCAACGAGGAAGGTCATCGAAGCCGTGCCTCCCAACACATTCTTGTGTATCATCGCGCCACGCCAAGCGCCGCGCAGATCCTCCGCGCTGTAGGAAAGCGAAGGCGCTGCGACGATCATAACAAGTGAAATCGAACACGAAATTGCCAAGCCAATGGCAAGAAGCTGAAGAACACGTCGATAAGGCATAAATTCTATGAGATATACGGCGTAGAGCGTGAAAACCAGCATGCGCCCCGTTCTGTTGAACGATTGCCCCGGCTCGGGCATCCAACGGGATGTGCAAAACGCCCATAGAAGAAAGGCGAACAATACCCAATTGCGCTTCAGCGCAGAAATAGATTTCTGTGGGTTCCTGCTGAAAAGCCACACAATATAACTTAGGATGACGGTGAGTATTATTGTTGTGTTAAGCGGACTCCTCACAACAATAGCCGCAAGCGCCGGGGATTTCCAACCAAGATACGAATCCAGTGGAAAGAGCGTGCCAATCAGAGGAAACGTAATGACAAAAAGGAGTGCGATCTCGCGCGGCGTAAGACGATAAGGAGACGCCTCTTTTTGCCGGGCAGCTTTCATGCTTTGATCCTCGATACCTTCTGCTCTGGTTTAACACCGGTGGTATCGTCATTTTCCACTGGGTAGCGATCCGCAAGCTGGATTTCTCGACGCGGCTCCAGGATACGACGCGCAATTCTCATAAGCCGGCGCTCGATAAAATAGTGATAAGAAATCCCAAACGCCGCAGCGACGAACGCCATTATGACCGCAACAACGTTCAACGAAAAATATGTCGATATTCCGAACCGTGACGATAGGTTTATCGAAAACGAAAGTACGACCGGATGCACGAGGTAAACAGCGTAGGAAGACGCACCGAAGGCGAGAAGAAATCCCGATACGTTCAGCGGGCGATGGCGTTCAATTTCCACTGCTCCAAGAACGAACAGCATGGACGCTGTACCAAACGCCAGGCGTCCAACCAGCGGATCGTCCTGAATGTTCACGAAGAACCACGTCAAAATGAAAAAGACGACGACGCCCAAAGACGCGAGCACGTATGGTACTGGTATTCTCGCATACCGCAGTATCATCGCCGCACCAACACCGATGATAAATTCAATATTGAATGGGCTAAACAAGAACGAGAAGGGAAAGGCCAACGACCCGATCGCCTGGAACGCCATCAAAAGATTTGCCGCGACGATAGCTAGCGCCCATACCGGCAAGATCCACAACGCCTTGCGGCCGCACCAGATGATCACGGCAAAAAGGGCATAGAAAAACATCTCATGTGTCAATGTCCAGGCCACACCGAGGATTGGTTCAATCGGATTGGGCAGGAGAAGAATGGACAGGATAATGTTGACCGGATCGCGCTGGCTTGGCTGCCCTGCCCCCGTGAAGACCAAATATAGTATGACAAGCGGAACGAGGATGAACCAATAGGGCGGATAGATGCGGATAAATCGCTTGGCCGCAAAAGATCGGATCCGCTCTTTACGACCTATATCGCTCCAGTGAATCCAAGTGATGATGAAGCCGCTAAGAACGAAAAAGAAATCCACGCCAACATTGAAGTTATTGAAATGGCTATTAAACGGCTCCGCGCCGAAAAACCGGGGTTCAGACATGATGTTGCCAGTGTGGTGGAAAACGACCAGCAGAGCGGCGACCCCACGCCCGACTTCGATGCTGCTGAACTTATCGCGATTGGCTCTCTTGCTAGTATCGCTCATGCAAGTACCTCACAATAAGATTCCGCACATCTGGCGACACTGAATGTTTGCCCTCTCTCTTGAAGTCCTGCAATATCGACGGGACGCCCCAAACTGTCGACGATTGCCTTTTCCAAGGCAGCAACGTCACCGACAGGAACGAGAGAGCCAAAGCGGCCGCCATCCAGAATCTCGGCCGGACCATGCGGACAATCGGTACTGACGACTGGCGTACCGCAAGCAAGCGCCTCGGCAACCACGTTTCCGAACCCTTCAAATCGAGAAGAAAGCACAAAGAGCTTCGCGCGCTTCAAATAGGCGAGGGCATTCTCGCTGAAGCCCGGAATGGAAACACGGTCCTGGAGGCCCAGACTTATCACAAGTGTCTCCAACTCGCCACGCATCGGACCGTCACCCAAGATGAGAAGCCTTGCGTCACTCTGCTTTGAAACGCCTACAAACGCGTTGATCAGAGTCGTGAAATCCTTTTGCGGCACCAATCGTCCCATGGCCAGAACAACTGGCTGGGGATCGGCAAACCACGGATGTTCCGGCGTCCTCGACGTGCGCTCCTCGAAATCTTCGGTAACGACACCATTATAGATGACACGTATCTGCGAACGCTTGATGCCCGCCCGAGCCGCAAGGTCATCGGCGACACCTGTCGACACTGCGACGATTACATCTGCGAAAGGCATCGCCATTCGATAAAGGGCAGGCAGCACTCGGAACTGCCAGGAGCGTCGCTTTACCTGCTCCGAAAAGGCATTATGCTGAGTTACAAGAATGCGTGTGCGAACACCGGCTAGCCGCCGCGCTAACACCGCCATGACGTTCATGTGCTCCATATTCGCTATGAGAATGTCGGGCTTTTCTTCCTTTAGATAGCGTACGAGTTTGGGCAAGGCACTGAGCTGCCGTTTGGCATCGAGGGCAATTATCCGGGCGCCCTGCTCCTTTACCGGGTCTGTCAGTTCGCCTCCCTCGCGGTCGAGGAGAAAGGTCACGTTGAAGCCTGCCCGGGAGAACTGCGGCAGAAGGCGCGCATGCAAACGCTCCGCGCCACCGCCGGAAAGATCGGGGAGATAGATGGCCAGGGAAGCCCGCTTTGCGCCGTTCTCGGTCATATTCTCGCTTTCACAACGGTGAGGGTATTGACCGGACAGATTTAACGGCTGGCCGGAGACTATGACCGGTCGTGATCTCACGCCTGCCGGCTCTGAAGCTCGTTAGCCTCGGCTTCATTGGGAACCTGCTCTACGATCCTTGGAATACGCCCATACGGATCAAGCCCATTATTGGAGCGTATAACGCGTGCGGGATTGCCGGCGATGATCGAACAGGCCGGCACGTCTTTTGTGACGACGCTGCCGGATCCGACGATGCAGTGATCTCCGATCGTCACGCCAGGCAAAATGATGCTTCTGGCACCAATGAAACAGCGCTTGCCGATGCGCGTATCGCGATACATTCGGCGCGTTGTATCGTGCGCGAGAATAGCTGCATCAAAAGCGATATAGCTTTCCTCGCCAACATAAATGCCCTTCGGATTCGTCTTATCAAAGCGAGCAGAGAGCGAAAAGTCAGCGGTTGGATGGATGTTCATTCCCCAGAAACGGTTCAGATAAAACCGTCGCGCATCGACCACGATTCGGCGAAGCTTCAAAAATCGGTTCAAGCCAGGCAATTCGATGCTCTCCTAATTCTTGCTGCCTTCCAATTCATTTATCGGAAATGGTGCGTTTAGGTTGGGTATGTCTTTAGCAGAGGAGCCAGTTTGAGTCGGAAAACCGCTATGCAGAAACAGCTAAGCCATAGTGCCACACGACGGTGGTTCGACCCGCAATGGTGCAATGCAGCATTCTCTTTCCGATAACACGTAGCTTAGCTTGAAGCAACAAAATGGCCAAGGAAAGTCCGATAGATTAACATCCTCACGCATTATGCCGATCCGGCAGTCACAGCAGTCCGCCGGATAACGCACGATTCGATCAAGCTGGCAGGCCCTCGGCACCGGAAGACTCGCCCGATACAATATCAAGCAGCTTAATCGCCCGATTTTTCCAGTTGTAAACCGAGGCAGTTGACCCGCTGTTGCGGCGCGCGATTGTACCTTCAGCGAGCCCGCGAACCAACGGCCCCACTTCAGTATAATCTCCCACGCAATGAAGGACATTGCCGAAATCGCGAGCCTTGGGAATACCGGTCGAGATGACTTCCATGCCGGAATTCAGGCAGTGATAGAAACGCAACGGATCAATATATTCAGTAAGTGGCGAGCTAACGACGTAAGGTGCAAGGGTAACGGCATAGGCGCCAAGGATCGTGGGCAGCTCGCTGTTAATATAGGGGCCGAGATAGTCAATGTTTGTATACGCGGCCGTCAGATCGTCGACCTTTTTCTTCACCTTGGAATCGTCCTTGGAAATGTGGCCGCATATCTCGAAGCGCAGCTCCGGATTTGCCGCTGCCGCAGCGCCCAGGAAATCGAAATCGAGCCGCTCGTCCACACTTGCGAGAATCAGGATTTTCTTCCAGTCCGGCGAGGATCGTTCGATGGCCGACACTGTGGAAGCATTGCCGAGGTGACGCGACATGGGGAAAAGTCGCTTCAGCGTCGGAGCGGCGTGAACGACGACATCCGACCCCCCGAGAAGAATTGTCTGGGCGACTTGCGCTTTCAGGCGCGCAAGTCCGGCGCGTCCATAAAGCAAGTCGTCATGCATATCCAGGCACCATAGGCCGCCACAGAGCATTCGCAGCATTCGGCTCATTGCCGGGAAAACAAGGTTGGTGGAATTGACGAACAGCAACGATTTGCGGGCGCGGAAGTTATGTCGCATGAAGCGCAGGAATTTCGGTATCGAGAAAACTCGCTTCTCTTGGCTATTGTCCATATCGATGACGACGGGGCGCCGCTTCAAAAAGATGTAGAAGACCTTATGCCCGAGGAGATGCAACTCTTCCGCAAGCGGCAAGCGGAAATCCTTGGCAGGATCACGGCAGGTTAGAAGGACGATGGTCCATTGACCCTTGTGCTCTTTCAATATCAATGCCCTCCTGATCGGAATTGGGAAGTCGGTTTGCACGACATATGCCAGGATCCTGGAGAGAAGGCTAGTCGGCCGCGTGCGTTGTTTGCGTACTTATACGGTGCCTTATCGCGAGAGATTCATTCGAGTAATTAATGTTCAGCATATCGGAAAAAGTGACAGATAAATGTCGCTTTCATCCGATAGCATTCGACAGGATATCTTCTTGCCCGTCAATAATTGTGCTGCGGATAAGCTGCCTCTTCCGAAACCCACGAACTGGTATTCATAAATGAACCGACGACCTCCGACGCGCCGCGAACTCCTGCGATCAGGCGCATCAATGATCGGGATCGGCGTTGCTTTTCTTCCGAGAGTCGCAATAACCGCGGCTCCCCAAGCACCGTTAACCAGCCCCGTTGTCGAAGAAAACTCGGGCGTTGGGACGACGGATAACCTCCGCCCGTTGCCCGCTCTCCCCCTTCCTGTAGGAACCAGAGTATCGGCCATTGGCGACAGCCATATCGGCTACGGTGTTTATGCGGGCACTCCTTTGGTTCCAGGCCCGGGCAATACATTTGCCGTAGGCTACAGCATGGCGAATGGTTTCATTGAATGGGCCCGCGCCTTTGATCCTCGCTTCGACCATGACAGCTGGTACGATACAGCTGATCCGACCGGTCGCAATATTTCCGGAGCAAACCAGGGAATATTCGGAGCCCATCTCGAATGGAATAATGAGGCACCCACAGGCATTTTGACCCGTCTTCCGGTGCTTCTTTCGAAAAGACCTGCTGTTATCATCCTCGAAGGAGGGACGAATTCGATAAATTCAGGCGATATTGCCGGGAGGAACAGCCCTGCATCCGCAGCTGAAATCATAGCCAAGCTCGACAAAGGGCTGCGGCTGGCGCTCGCCGGAGGTGCATGGGTTATTCTCATGACCATTTATCCGCGCGGCGATTGGCCCAAAAATGATGTCCGCCACAAGGCCATCGCCGCTTCAAACGATTGGATCAGGGCCCAGCAAGGACGCGATGGCGTACTTGGCATTGTCGATGGCAATGACGATATCCTTGCACCAGGCGGGATCCAAGACCTCACCATGTACGAACAGGATAAGATTCATCTCTCGCCGAAGGGTGCACGGAACATCGGCAAGGAGAAACTGCTACCTATCCTTCAGGCCGCCATCAGCGCCGGATCCACGTTCAATTCGGATCCTGCCGTCGAAAATCTTGCTGGTGCGAGTATGGGTCGATTGGACGGAGTAGAGGGCGATAAAGCCGACCCGGAAATCATAGGACAAATTCCAAGCGGTTTCAGGTGTGGCATTGTGCGCAATACCGCGGCCGTTTCCTGTTCCATTGACGAACTTGAGGGCGCTGTCCGGGGCGCGCGCCTCACTGTGACACCGACCGACAATAATGATGCAGCCTATACACATGTGCAGTTCAACGCCAATCCGATCGCAGCTGCGGGGAGGTTAGTATCAGGTGACTGGATATACGCGGCTATGTTCGTCGAACAGTTAGCCGGTGATCAGCTGGGCACGGCACGCATCATCTTCAAATTGCAGCAAGGCAAAGTACTTCTCCGGAGCGTTGGAGGACTTTGGACCTCATCTGGCGATTTCGCGCATCCGGTCGGAGCCACAAAGGAAGGCTGGTGGATCAAAACCAACCCATTTTTAATGCCCGACTTGCCGTTCGACAAGCTGAAATGCGACCTCGACATCACTTCAGATAAGAACGGCACACCTTTTACAGTCAGGCTGTCCCGTTTCATCATTAGAAAAATCGCTGATCCTCGGCTGACATAACTGACTTCAATCAAATAGCTTTCTCCGAGAACAAGAGTTTTCTCGGAGAAACTGTCCCGACCAATGCAATCCGCTCAAGTGATAAGCGATCTACGAGCGGCCTTCCAGCCTTTGGCTGCTGGCGGTTCCCTGCCCTTTGCTAAAGCCCGAGGCTTCCTCATAGATGCGGTGAAGCAACGGCAGTATGACGCGATCGCTGTAATGATTCTCCACCCGCATTCTACCGGCTTCGGCCAGACGCTTGCGAAGGCCCTCGTCACTGACGAGAGCAGAGATTGCCTCCGCGAGGCCGTCTTGATCGCCGGCCTCGATCAGCAGGCCATCGACGCCGTTGGTGATCAATTCCGGTATCCCACCGACACGCGTTGTGATGACAGCAACACCGGCGGCCATCGCCTCAAGCACGCTCATGGGCAGGCCCTCGTTGTAAGAAGGAAGAATATAGATGCCGCTCGCCTCCAGCAGCGCCTGCTTCTTCTGTCCGTCGACCCAGCCGGCCAATATCACCCGGCCATCCATCGAGAGGTCCTTCACGAGCTTGTCTGCCTCTTCAACTTGGCCATTGCCGCCGATCACGAGTTTCGCATCCGGATGACCTCGAGCTATCCTCGCGAAAGCCGGAATGAGGTCAAACGTTCCCTTCCGTGGTCCGATCAGCCCGAGGAAGAGAAGATCATGCGGCTTCCTCAGCTGCGGATCTGTGGAGGGAGGCACAATTACATAATTCGGAACGACAACGATGCGCGCCGCTGGCGCGATCCCGCCGACGAATTCCCGCCAGCTTTCGGAGAGCACGATGACGTGTGTCGCGCTCTCAAGGTGACGCCGGATAAGCTTGCGCAGAAAGGGACGCTGGCTCTGATAAAACGGCTTCATCTCCGAACCATGCAAATGCAGGACTACCGGTACGCCGAACAGCCTTGCGATCGAAGTGAAGAGCCCCTTGCGCCAAAAGCTGCCGCGCATCGCCGAATGAGCGTGAACAAGTTCGATACGCTTGGTCGTCAACAGCCAGAGATAGACGATGAGTGCGCGCAGGAGCACGAGTTGCTTTATAAGAAAATTACCATCCACATAAGAGGCGACAAGGCGAACATCTTCTTTCTCGAGAAAACCGTCGCGCTCATAGGCTTCGACGACGCTCCGCATGCCGCCGCGCGCGGCGCACCAAACCATAATCTTCATAAGCTCGTCCCTTCCATGCGGCCGACTTGTTCAATTCTGACATTTGCCCGAAGCAATCTCCTGGGTCAAACCAGGAACGATGACTGCGGATGCCGCCGACGGTAATGGATGCGAGCCGTCAGGAATAGCTGCTGCAAGCTGATCCGGGGAGAGCTCAGCCCAGGCCGGTTGGTTGTCGTAGAAATCAAGGCCCATGTCGATCGCAAGCTGACGATGAGCATCGATATAGCTACTGATGAACGGACGGATGAAGCCCCGGATTCGAAAAATGGGATTCATTCCCATGACGATGATGCGTGCACGAGGTAATTGCTGCTTCAGCTGCCCGAGGATCATCGCCATGTTTTGACGACTGCGCCCCACAGTCATGAAGCGATCAAGCGCAGCGTCGTTAGCATAGAATTCAATCAGTACGATATCAGGTTTCGCCGCTATCACATCGCCTATTTTTTCAAGAGCCCATTCAGAGGTGGCACCACTGCGTGCAATTGAATCCACCAGAACCGGGCGCCCAAGACATTTACTCAGCGCATCTTGCAAAGGCAACTGCCAACCGCCTCGCTCAGTCAGGGAAGTTCCGAAGGTCACGATTTTATAAATCATCTTGTCTGGTTGCCCGAAAGACGCAGTTTGACCAGAAATCACATCCAGTACAAGCATAAGACAAAGGCAAATTCCAAGCCGTGTCTGCCTCATCTCCTCACCTGTTTGTGTAAATGATGTCTTCTCATCTTCGATTTTCCCTGCCGTCAGAAAGCCCCAAAGGGCGGCCTTCAATTCCGCATTCCGTCGGCGCGTTAAACGCGCACCCAAAAAAAAGCCTCACTTCGATGGCATTTTTTTTGCACTGCAGCGAGGAATACGATAACGTCATGGGTGATTGGGTGTGAAGGGCTTTTGCAAGAAAGTTTGTCGGATGGTTGGCACCTTGATCGATTGTTGACGTTAGGCGTTGTGTATAGATGGTAAGTCAATTGGTGAAACGAACACGCTGCGTCGAGTACCTCACAAATTGCGGGGCTTCGCCCTAACGTGAGAGGCGGGCCATTAAGGCCATATTGCGGCTTCAAATCATCCCTATTCAACTCGAATGATAGGACCAGACATGCCTTCCTGCGTGATTATCGTTGAAAACCTTCCTGTTCCATTTGATCGACGGGTGTGGCAAGAGGCATGCGCGTTGCGGGACGCGGGCTGGGAGGTTTCCGTGATATGCCCGAAAACAGAGCAATATCCCGAGAAATTCGAGATTATTGACGATATTGAGATCTTCCGTCATCCGCTTCCTCTCGAAGCTCGCGGAAAACTCGCCTTCATTGCCGAGTATGGTGTGGCGCTGTATTACGAATTCAGTCTTCTCTTTAAAGTGCTTCGGAGAAGAGGATTTGATGTCATTCAGGCATGCAATCCTCCAGATCTGATTTTTCTGGTCGCACTTCCCTTCAAGTTGTTCGGCAAACGTTTTGTTTTTGACCACCATGATGTAAGTCCGGAACTCTATGTTGCAAAATATGGGAGACGCGGCTTGTTCTATCATTTGCTAAAACTCGCCGAACGGTTGACTTTCCTCACGGCCGACCTCGTCATCTCGTCTAACGAGACACACCGCGAGTTGGCGATGTCGCGAGGAGGAAAGAAGGGGGAAGATGTTGTATCCGTTTACAGCATTCCGGATAGATCGCGAATTCGTCGCGTTGCGCCGAATTTTGAGCTCCGCGGGGGTGCCCGGGTCGTTTTGGGTTACGTTGGCATTATCGCAGACCAGGATGGGGTGGATCATCTGATCCGCTGCGTTCATCAACTTGTTCAGGTCCATGCCGTTTCCGACATCAAAGCGGTTGTCGTGGGAGATGGCCCTGCACTTGAATCGGTTAAACAACTCGCCGCTGAGCTGAAGATAGAGGATTTTGTAACCTTTACTGGATATCTGCGCGGAGAACAGCTGCTTTCCGCGCTCAGCACATTTGATATCGGCATCATTCCAGATCCGGTAAATGAATATAACGACAAGATAAGCATGAACAAGGTTTTCGAATATTCCGCGCTGGGAATACCGTCGGTTTCCTATGATTTGCGTGAGACGAAGCGCTTGCTTAAATCGGCCGGACGATACGCCGACGCGCCGACACCCGAAGCTCTCGCAAAAGCTTGTTTGACTCTGATAGTCGACGACAATGCTAGGGCGGAAGCTGGTCAACGAGCAAAGGCATTGGCGGAAGCTGATTTCAACTGGGATCACGAAGCGCAGAAGTACATCGGCGCTTATTCGCGATTTCTCAAACAGGAAGAAGTTAGCCTTCCCACTGGCGCGTAGTGAAGAGATATAATATGCCGACGCGGATCGCGATATCCAACCCGATTGCATCCCTGACGATGGCTGCTTTTAATGTGTACAGTCGTGCATTCACCTGAGCTTGTTAAGTAACGGAGGCCCGGATTGCTATCGCCAGATAAGGTCTCGGCGCATGCCGATGATGATTGGGAAAACGCCGGAGCCGGCGAGAAAATCGATGTTGAAAGGCTTATCGCAATTGTACGCCGCCAGTGGCGCGTAGTTGCGGTCTGCGTAGCTATCTTTGCGATTCTGGGCCTCGTCTATATCCTAACGGCTGTACCACGTTACACCGCATCGACCAGCGTTCTGATTGACCGCGGCAACAGTCAAATCGTCAATCAGATGTCATCCACTGTCGGCCTTCCAATAGAGGACGATGCCGCCGTTCTCAGCGAAGTCGAGCTCTTCAAGTCCGACTCTATCGCCTTGACGGTGGTCGATAAGCTGAAGCTACTTGAGAATCCGGACTTCACCTCTCCGGCCCGCTCGCCGATCAGCATGATACGCTCGATGCTAAACTTCCGTGCTTGGTTTGCAAGCGACGACGTCGCAGCAGATGACGTTGACACCCTACGTCAGAACGCTGCAGACGAGATTGTCGACAAAATGGACGTCGCCCGCGTCGGCCGCTCATACGCACTGTCGATCAGCTATACCTCAACCTCGCCGGAACTTGCATCGAAGATCGCTGGCGCCATCGCCGAAGGTTACCTCGTCGACAAGCTGAACTCGAAATATGATGCCACTCGCCGCGCAAGCGGCTGGCTGCAGGAGCGTATCGACGAACTGAAGCAGAAGGCGCTCGACTCCGACCTAGCGGTTCAGAAATTCCGTACAGCCAACAACCTCGTCAGCACCGGCGGTCAATATCAGCTTCTCAGCGACCAGCAGCTCTCTGAATTGACGACGCAGTTGATCACCGCGCAGGCCGAAACGGCGAAGGCGCGCGCCAAGTATGAGCGCGTCAAGTCGATTATCGATAATAAGCGCACTGATGCGATCGTCACCGACGTTCTCGACAACTCGATCTCTAACGACCTGCGCAAGAAGTATTTGGAGGCTTCCAAGTTCGAAGCCGAAATTTCTGCCCGCCTCGGACCGGATCACGTCCAAGCCGTTCGCCTTCGCGGCGAAATGGCGGAATACGAGCGGCTTATGTTCGAGGAATTGAACCGCATCTCAGAAAGCTATCAGAGCGAACTTCAGGTGGCTGAAAGCCGTGAGAAGTCTCTGCAGAGTAGTGTTTCACAGGCCACTGGCGTAACGGCCGCCGCCGGCGAAGTCCAGGTTCAGCTGCGCGAACTCGAACGCACGGCAGATACCTATCGGAACCTTTACCAGACATTTCTCGCCCGCTTCCAGGAAGCAACTCAGCAGCAATCATTCCCTATCACTGAGGCACGCATCATCACCAGGGCGCAGGTGCCAACGGTGCCGAGCGCCCCAAAGAAGCCGCTGATCCTTGCTTTAGCTATGGCTCTCGGTGCAGCCTTCGGCGGCGGCATTGGCGCTTTTCGTGAATTCCGCGACCGATTCTTCCGCACAGGCGAACAGATTCGGGACGTATTGTCCCTGGAATATATCGGCCACGTGCCCGCCGTCGACCTCAAGGACGACGCCAATGACGGCAACGAGCGGGAAACGGCTCGCGGTTTGCAAAAAGGCAATGCGGTCACCAACTATGTCGTCAATCATCCGCTCTCGGCTTTCGCCGAGACGATGCGCAGCGCCAAAATCGCCGTCGATATGGAAAATCCGAGTTTACGCAGCAAGGTTATCGGCGTCATCTCCTGCCTTCCCGGCGAAGGCAAGTCGACCGTCGCTATCAACTTGGCGAAGCTTCTTGCCATGCAGGGCTCGCGAACACTATTAATCGACGCCGATCTTCGTAATCCGGGGGCGACATCCGCCATCGGTTCTCATGCCGAACACGGTATCCTGGAAGCACTTCTGGAAGGCAAGCCGATCAAGGACCTGGTGCTGCTGGACAGCACGACGAAGCTTGCCTTCCTGCCGGCGGTTGTCAGGCGCCGTGTACCACACTCGTCCGATCTTCTATCCTCCTCCATTATGGTAAACCTTGTGGAAGAGATGAAGGCGCACTTTGACTACATCGTTCTCGACTTGCCGCCGCTTGGCCCGGTCGTGGATGCCCGCGCGATCAGTCCGATGCTCGATGCCTCGCTCGCCGTCATCGAGTGGGGCCGGACCTCGCGGCGCGTCGTTCGCACCACCTTCGCGGTTCAACCGGAACTTATGCGAAAGTGCATCGGCGTCGTGCTCAACAAGGTCGATACAGAAAAACTGAAGCTTTATCGCTCCTACGGTTCCGGCGAGTACTATTACAGTCGTTACGCCGCTTACTACCACGAAGCGTAGGAAGGCTTTCGAGGTCATAACTCACGATGGCTCCACGAGGCCCGCGATACAGGCATACGTTCCATACGGAAATGGTTGATACGTAGCAAATCGCAGCAGTTGAGCTTCTTGTCGTCACCGTTGAGCGATAAGGCGCTCCGCCTGTGCCGTGCTCAGCCTTGGTTTGAAGGGGCCGACATAGTTTTCTTCATTGTCAGATAACCACTTCGGAAGGGACCACCAGCCTCAGGTACCACAACTAGAACTGCTCCTAACTGAGCGACATCTTTGGCGAGAACCAGCCGAAGCTGATTCCATCCGTCCACGAGATGCTCCGCCTTTGTCATGATATGATCCAATCGCTGCCGATTTTAGCGGACTTTTATCCGTGCAATATGTCAACGGCAGTAATGTCCGTTAAAATCCGGCTTCCTTGAAGTACATCTGCGGCTAGTATATCGTCGGCTCCTCTGATTTTTCAATCCGTCTCGCAAGAAGCAGGCGCCATCAGACCGAGACCCGTTTTGCGCTACCAAGGCCTTTAGGCAGCGCCTTTTCTTGCCGACTGTCTCCCGTATAAACTTTACATCATTAGCGCTCAGATATGAATGGGGAGTTGTGGCACATCCAATAACAAAGTTTTCATCTAAAAGAAGTATCATTGCGTTCAACTTAGTGAGAGATCTGGAATGCTTTCCTATTCAGGTGAGGATCGAGGCGACGCTTTTACTTCGAGCAGTCCGTTGGTTTCAGTGGTTATGCCAGCCTTCAATGCTTGCCGCTATATTGAACGCTCTATTCAGTCCGCTGCGCGTCAGACCTGTCGGTCGTTGGAGATCATAGTCGTTAATGACGGCTCTACCGATGACACGGCAAAAATCGTTGCGCAAATGGCGGTCGCGGATCCTAGGATCCGCCTTTTGACTACGTCAAACAACGGTGTTGCCGCGGCGAGGAACACCGGTATCCAGGCATCATCGGGTCGATTTGTGGCATTTCTTGATGCCGACGATCTCTGGCATCAGACGAAAATCGAAAAGCAGGTAAATGCTCTCGATCGCTTATCCGCGCAATGGGCTGCGGTTTATGCGCTGCACTATGTGATCGATCCCAACGACGAGATCATATACCCGGGCCGGAGCAACGTCGCTAGAGGATATATCTACGCCCGCCATCTGACGTTTAAATATGTAGGGAACGGAAGTACGCTTCTTGTCCGTCGGGACGTTGCGCTCGAGATCGGCGGTTTTGATACCTCCTATGCAGCAGCTGGAATGGGAGGTTGCGAAGACCTCGATTTTGAACTCAGGTTGGCCGCACATTATTGCATAGAAGTCGTCCCTGAACGCCTGGTTGGATACAGGCAATATCCCGGTAACATGTCGTCAAATCATATTCAAATGGCCCGCGGCGCATTGGAAGTGGTCAGGCGTTCGCTGGCAGCAAATCCACAGCTCCCCCGATACGCGGCCAGGAGCGCAACCACGGCCACTGTCAAATATGCATTTCGAGAACTCAAACAAGTTGAAAGTAAATACCTGTCGCTTATGCCAGCTTGGGAGATTTTCAGAAACGACCCCCAATTCATGCTTCGGTTGGCATTTCAAGAAGGCCTACGTGGTATACAACAGTGTCTTCTTCTCGGGACGAAAGTGCCACTGAGTGTAGATAACCGACGATTGAATCGATCAAAATTCGACGAGCAAACTGTCCCTTCGCGTGTTGAACGCCCAGAACAGAGCGCCAGGTCACAACGCCACTTGATGAGGCTAACCGCGATCGACGTTAGCTTGGGTTCCAACTTGGAGCGCGCCGGACGATTGGGCAAGAATGTAACCAAAGTCGTGCCCAGAGCAGGCACCGAGTAACTTGCTTTCCGCGGCAACGCCATGCCAGGAGACAGCGCCACGGAGGCGATATCGATGCTGACGACGTCGGCCACAACGTAAGGAAGAAGCTCGGTCACCAGCACGCGGACGGGTTCTCCTTGAGCAAGCTGCACTTTCTAAAATGTCAGAACTTTGCCGTCGACCATGTGGGGCCACGGGGCCCCTGCTCTATTGGAGCCTCCGGCACTGACGCCTTCAAATGACGCAACCCAGCATTTCGTTGAACTGCACGGTAAACTCGCGGCCCGAACTCACTGTCACGTGCGGGATTGTTCCGAATAAGCCCTAGACGAAGAGGAAGTCTTCGGAAGACAAGTTCGTCATTGCTACTTTGGAAATCAGCACACTGTTATGATCGTCGAAAGTGATGAGCGTTCCTGCAGCGGTAGAGCTCATCAGCGTATGTAGGCTGGCGTAATCGTCCACGAGCGAACTGTCGAAGGCAACTCGGTCGTGGATGTCTCCGCCATGCGCCTGAAAGCCGGAGATAGTATCCTGGCCTACCTGGCTGTGGAACAAGAAAGTGTCGCTGGCAATGCTCGAGCTGACCAGCGTATCTTTCACAGCCTCATGCGACGTCAGGACCACACCTGCGGCAAATGCCGTTTGTGTGTGGGAGCCGTCGACGTTCGTCTTGTCGGTCCATTGTTTTCTGCCGTCTATACCATAGTGCGACTGCTCGATCGTGCTCGGTGACGCTCCGTCTCCGGCATAGGTGAACAGGATGTAGTCGCGGGAATGGTCAGCGTGCGTCGTGTCTGACACCGTCTGTCGTCCCTTGATGTCGAAGTTGCTGCTATCCTGCGATCCATCCGTGTTGAAATGGTATGACTGTGAGATGGTGTGGGCGGCGTCGCCATACTTCCGGACGCTGTCGATGAGCTTGCCGGCAGCATCGTATGTCTGAATCTGTTGGGTGTAGTCCCTGCCGGTGATCGCAAGAGCTGCCTCGACACGCCCGCCATCGGGATAGCGGATGCTATAACCGGTTTCGTGGCCTGTGGCAGGATCAAATCTGTGGGTCTCCTTCGAGCCATCAGCATTGTAGGCGGTGAACTCCTTGAGGTGAGCGTCGAGTGCGTAAGTTTCAGTTTTGATCAGTTTCTGGCCTGCCGCGTAGAATAGCGCAGTTGTAAGCTGGCCTGTCATGTCGAAATTGCGGATCTCGCCGGCACCGGTGCTGTCGAAATGTTCTGTGTGGGCAATCGTGTGGGCCGTATCGCCATATTTGCGTACGAGATCGATAACCTTGCCCTGGGAATCATAGCTGATGATCTGCTCGGTATACTCCTTGCCGGTGATCGCCAAATTGGCCTCGACGCGGCTGCCGTCTGCATTGCGGATCGAATAGCTGAGTTCCTTGCCGGTATCGGCGTCGTAGCGATGAGCCTCTCTCGAGCCATCGCTGTTTTGGATCTCCTGATAATAAGTATTGGTTACGGGGTTATAGGTGCCAAGCGACGAATCTGGTACGAGGATGTCGGTGCCGATCAGATTGCCGGTGGCATCGTAATGGCTGATCCTGGCGACAGTCGTCGTGCCGGCAACATAGGCCGCCACATCGTAGGAATGGTCGGCGGCATAGAGCGTGTAGCCTGTGGCCGGACCGGTGCCGTTTGCATAGGCAAAGACCTTCAGCGCTGGGCTTGTTCCAAATGTCTCCGCGCTGATGAGCCTGCCACTCTCGTCGAGCAGGTCTTTCGAGACCATCGTGTTGCTGGCGTTGTAGCTGATGATCTGCCCTGAATAGGAGTGGCCGGTGATGCCGAAGGTTCCCTCGACATGCGACTTGTCAGCATGGATGATCGAAAAGCTCGTTTCCTGGCCAGTGGAACTATAGCGATGGGTTTCGGTCGTTCCATCCGGCTCCCAACTCGTGGATAGGGTTTTTACATGGCCGGCTGCAAAACGTTCCTGGAGAACCAGTTTTCCCGTAGCGTCGTAGGTATAGGCTTCCTCGACATAGTCTTTGCCGATGATGCCGTATGTGGTGCGCGTATAGCTCTTGTCGTCGTGGTAGAGTGTCTCGGAGGTTTTGGCGCCTGTCTCGGGATTGAAATAGGTGACGGTCTTGCGCGAACCATCATCGTTGAAGGTCTGGTCGAACTTCAGTCGGTTAAGCGAATCATACTGCTCATAATGGATCAGGACGCCGCTCTTAGTGATATTGATGTCCGACGAACCGTCCGTCTTCCAGGCCTGGACCGTGTTGATGCCATCGGCGCCGATTTTCTGATCGAACACCAGCTTGCTTCCGAGATATCGCTCGGATTCGATAACCTTGCCTTGCTCGTTGTAGATATAAACCTGCCGGTCGTAGCTGCCGCCTGAGACCGCAGTGCTGGTTTTGAAGGTAACATCGCCGCCCGCGATCTTGTTTAGGACGCCTGAATTGATATAGAGGCGCATCACATAATCGGAGGGAACCGTCAGCATATGCGTGTCCGTCAAGATGATCGATTGAACGCTGGCATCCGTCATGATGTTGTCCATGCGTCCAACTATTTCCGCAGCCGTGCCGATTTCGATACCGGCCGGCGCGGCGGTGATACCGTAGCGACCCGATGAGTCGACAGCGATCGCGCTCAGGCTATGCTCGCCTGTCGTCGAAAAGATGATATTCGTGGTATATCTGCCTAGTCCATCAGTCGCAGCAGTGGCAACGACTTTGCCGTTTTCGTAAATCAAGACTGTAGTACCGAGCTTTGCGGTACCGCTGATCGTTACCGAACTAGCGCCCGATGGATCGTGCGCGGCATCGTTCATCACGACGGTTGGGGCTCCGATGTAGGCGTCCGGATTGGGAAAATTAACTGTGGAGCCGGTCTCGATATCCAGATCACCATACACCGCTGCAATGGTTTCCGTCGCGTTAGAATGGCGATAGATTCCTTCGGCCCAGTAGACCCCCTGGTCCTGAATGTAACCGAGCGGCCCCATATAATCGACAATCGTCACTCCGTCGCGCGTTACGACGAGCCGGCCGTTTCCATCAGGGTCGAACGTGGCCTTGATATCCATGTCATAGTCGTGTCCGCGCTGAATATCGTAGGCGTCGGTGAAGATCACTTGTTGAACCGGGTTGCCATTAGCATCGCTAAAGCCGATGCTAATGCCCATCTTCTCGCCTGTTAGCGTGACTGAGAAGGGTGGAGGGACTACGAGTGCACCCTCGTGCACATTCTGATGGAGCTGGCCGAGCACCAAGAAATAAGCCGTATTCGGTTGGCCCGGTTCGAGCATAAAGTCATAGGAAACTTCTAGCGGGGTTCCGTAGGTGATCGCTTGTCTGTCGGCAATCTCAACGCGCTCGGAGGCGTGATTGTTAGCCACATCCCACGGAGCTTGGTCCCCATCGTGCAGCTCGAACCGGATGGCACCTTCCCGCGGCACAGACAAGGCATAATCCTTAGCCCCACCCTGGTACTCAAAGGGTTGATCGTCTACGTCGATGGAATAGTAACCCGTAAGAGAGCTGTTCCAGTCTTCCGGCTGAATTATGGTGACCATTTGACCGCCGCCTTTTTCGTTGAGATGCAGACAGGTTCCCAAACGAACATTAAAGAGGCCAAAAATAAAAAGCTAAATTTTGACAATTTGCCTCTACACCGTAGGTTAGTTTTGAAATAATTGAACCACCTTCAGCGCTTGAGGGCACCTCGTCGCCAATTTTCACACCGCCTTCACCAAATTGCCCGTCCGCTCCGGCTAATCGTCGCCACGCTGCAGTCGTCCATTCTCCCAACCGCTAGCCTGATGCCGTCATCATGAATGTCACACTCGCTACAGTTTCTTCGCGGACTCCGGCGTCCTGATTGACCTCATGCCCAATTCAAAGCCGTCCCGCTGAATGGCGCTGGTCGCCCGTACCGTCGAAGCGCTCGCGACATGGGACCTGGCGACTTCATTTGGCCGCCTCCCCTTTCGCAACCTCGCCGCTCAGTCATAAGATCGGGCAGAATGTCGCAGAAAGAGGCGCCATGGCTTTGGCGCTGAACAATTACCAAACGCCCGAATCGATTCGCGCCCGGCTGGCAGATCTTAGTTCCTGCGGTGAACCATTTGGTTCAGGGCCTCTCCGCAGACTGCAGTCTATCAGCAGTGATCAGCGACAGAACTCGGTCTCGTGCTATCACCATGATGATCACGATCGGAAAAGTCCTTACTTATCTGCGATCGAAAGGTACAGTTCGACTAACCACACAAGAGAATTCGCCACCGACAGACCCGTGCCGGAAGTTCACTGCTCGCGGAATGTGTGGCTAATCTGATCCATGAACGGTTTTGTCATGTAGGAAATAACGGTACGATCGGCGACCTTGATGAAGACTTCCGCAGGCATGCCAGGATAGAGCGCTATGCCGGTGAGTTTCTGCAGGCTTTTCGGCTCCGGCTTAATACGGACGGGATAGTAGTCGACGCCGCTGCGCTGTTCGGTGACAACATCGGGCGAGATCGATACGACGTCACCTTTCACCTCCGGCGTTGTCCGCTGGTCGAAGGCGCTGAAGCGGATATCGACCTTCTGGCCGAGTGTCAGCTGGTCGATATCGCGCGTGGCGATCTTCGCCTCAATCGTCAGGTCGCGCTGATCCGGCGCCAGCAGCATCAATACTTCACCGGGATTTATGACACCGCCGACAGTATGAACGGTGAGCTGATAGATGCGGCCGCTCATCGGCGCGCGCAGCTCCAGCCGGTTCAACTGATCCACGGCAGCGATGCGGCGCTCCTGCGTCTCCGAAATCTTGGCCTCAATGTCAGTCAGATCCTTGGAATTCTCGGTTCTGCGATCTTCGTCGAGCTGCAGGATCTGCAGATTGATCTCAGCAATCTTGCCTTCGGCCTGCGCACGCGACGCCAGGCGCTCGCCGCGGTTGCCGTCGAGCTCGACACGCTGGCGCTTCAGGCTGTTGACCCGCTGCATAGTGACGATCTGCTGGTCGTAGAGCTTCCTAGCGGCATCATATTCCTGATCGACCAGTCGCGCGGCTTCGTCATTCGATGCGAGCTGCAGCGTTTCACCCTGTATCTCCTCGGCAAGCTGTGATTTGCGCTCTTCCAACTGCTTGCGCATGCCAATAAGCGAGGATTGGCGCGCATTGAAGAGCTGCACCTCGCCGTCTATCAGGTTCCTGCTGGCGGTGAGATCAACGCCTTTTACGGCAATATCATCCGCGGAGAACCCCGTTGCGCCGACGCGTTCAGCCTGCAGACGGGCGCGTCGCACGTAAAGCTGGGCGAGATTGCTGTCGATGATGGCGAGATTGGCCCTAACGGACGCGCTATCGAGACGCAGGAGAACATCGCCGGCTTGGACATGAGCCCCTTCCCTCGCCACCAACTCCGATACGATACCGCCCGTAAGATGCTGAACCTTCTTCACGTTCTGGTCGATAATGACCGTACCCGGCCCGACTACGGCATTGGAAAGGACTGCAGACGCTGCCCAGCCGCCCATACCGCCGATAAGTGCAACGGATAGCGCCCAGACGGAGACGATATGACGGTTCAACGAGTGTTGCGGGTGCTTCATCATCGGCTCTGCTCCGGACTTTCTCCAACGACTTTCAAAGACGCCTGTTTTGGTTGCTCGGTGAAATTGTCGGCACGGATAACTTTGGCAAGCACCTGGTCCTTCGGCCCGAAGGCCACGGCTTGCCCTTCGCGCATCGCCAGCACCAGATCGACGCTCGATAGCGTGCTTGGCCGGTGGGCAACTACGATAACGATGCCGCCGCGCCGACGAACGCCTGATATCGCGCGGGCCAGTGCATTCTCGCCGTCAATGTCCAGGTTCGAATTCGGCTCGTCGAGAACGACGAGGAAAGGATCGCGGTAGAGCGCACGAGCAAGCGCGATGCGTTGGCGCTGACCAGCCGAGAGCATGGATCCCCCCGACCCTATTTCCGTGTCGTAGCCATTCGACAGACGTAGGATCAGCTCGTGGACACCCGCTTCGCGGGCTGCAGAGATGATTTCCTCGGCCGTCGCATCCCTGCGAAAGCGCGCAATATTGTCTGCAACGGTGCCGGCAAAAAGCTCAACATCCTGCGGCAGGTAGCCGACATGGGGGCCAAGCGAGGACTCATCCCACTGATCGAGCGCAGCTCCATCGATGCGCACCGACCCTCGATACACCGGCCAAAGACCCACCACCGCACGCACGAGCGACGATTTGCCGGAAGCGCTCGGTCCGATCATCCCGAGTGCACTCCCGGCCCTTATAGTGAAACTGATCCCCTGGACGATGACCTCTTGCTTGCCGGGCGGGCCGCTCGAAATCGCCTCCACAGCAAGCTCGTGGGAAGGCGTCGGCAGGGCGAGCGGCGACGCTGTCTCTGGCAGCAGAGCCAGCATCTGGCGGAGCCGGTTCCAGGATTGCTGAGCCGCAACGAAGCCCTTCCAGTTTGCGATCGCCTGCTCGACTGGCGCTAACGCTCGCGATGTCAAGATCGTAGCGGCAATGATGATCCCGCCCGAGGCCATGTTTTCGATGACGAGCACGGCGCCAGTAGCAAGCACGCCCGACTGCAGCGCGATGCGGAAAATCTTCGAGACAATCGAATAGCCGTTGATCGTATCGGCATTGCTGGATTGAACACCCCGGTAGGCATCATTGCATGCCGCCCAACGATCGGCGAGCTCGTTCGACATTCCCATAGCCTGAACTACCTCCGCATTGCGCTGTGCAGCACTAGCAAGCGCATTTCTTTCAGTCGCGAGTTCGTACGCCCGCTTTGCCGAAGGCTGCGAGCTGCGGTTCGTCAGATAGGTCAGCACCATCAAGATTAGCGCGCCACAGATGGCGATGATTCCGATGGCCGGATGAAACAGGAAACAGATTGCGACATAAAGCGGCACCCAGGGCAAATCGAAGAAGGTTGATGGGCCGGGGCTGGAAAGGAAGGTCCGAACCTGATCGAAGTCCCGCAGCACGGAAAGCCCGTCACCGGCCACCCTGCCTTTGAGCGGCGCTTTGAGCGTTGCCTTGAACGCGCGCCGGCTCATTATCTCGTCGAAGACACCCGATATCCGGACGAGGATGCGGCCGCGCATGAGATCGAAGGCGCCTTGGAAAGCGTAGAGCAGCAGTGCCAACAGAGCGAGCGCGATCAGCGACGGAATGCTGCGGCTCGGGATGACACGGTCATAGACCTGCAGCATGAAGAAGGAACTCGTAAGATATAGAAGATTAACAAGCGCACTCGCAACGCCAACGGCGACAAGTCCCTTGCGGCTGCGCCCCAGCGCCTCTAAGGCGAGGTCTTTTCCGCTCTTCTGGGCCGGCGAGAGGCCGAGTCGGTTCAACATCGTATCTCCGTGAAACACTGGAATGGTAAATGAGAATCCGTCAAGGATTCGCAAACGTGCCGCGCCATTAAAGGGTGAATGAGTTCTAATTCTGACCAAATATGAAGCAATTGTGAATGCCAGGTCTCTTTGCAAGTCAAGCTGTGCTCGCTGCCAATGATCCTGACTGGAGAAATACGAGCTGATCACTATGCCGAGCCACTTACCTTCTCCACTGCCTCGGCGCACAGCATGATGATGTTAATGCCACAAAGGGACTGCCATTTGCCGGCAAGGGCTGGTCGGCAGATAAGCTTCGATCTCGAGTGAATCGAATTCGGCGCCCGCGGTCAGTATCTAGCCGACCATTGTGATCCCGGATGTCTGGACGATACTTTCGCGTTTAACATTTTAAGGAAACTAGTATCTCGTTCCTAAACCTTTAGATGCCAAACTCCTAAATTAGGAGGATTTCTTTATGTCGCAGTTGCAAACACCCACGCCCATCCGTGTACCGAATCCGTTCATCGTCTTCACCGCTGCGGTTGGTATCCTGATTTACCTAGTGTTTCTCGCAGCGCTCGCAAGCGTCGCTGTTCTTGCCTGGCTATTTGGGGAAATACGAGGACAGAATAAAGATCCTCGATAGGCGTCCTTCAGTGCACCGATTCTGACCGACACGCGATGGCCGCCCTCAACCTAAACGGCGGCACGCAGTCTGGTTGTGAGCATTCTCGGCATCACCCGCTGTTCCCACTGTCGAAAAGCAGCCCAAGAGCCCTAAGAACGCACGACTGCCAGCAAGAGTTGTGAGCAGGATCACCGTCCTAGCCGCCCTGACTGCATTCGCACTCCGCGGGGGTCGCAATCACGCCTCCCGCCGCGGCGAGCGGGCCATCAGCCTAGCATAGGCGATGGCCGAGAGCATGTTGACGAGGTTTGCCTTGCCGGTGCCGGCAATGTCGAAACCGGTGCCGTGATCGACCGAAACGCGGTCGATCGGCGGGCCGAGCGAGACGTTGACCGCCGTGTCGAAGGCGACGAGCTTGATCGGGATATGGCCCTGGTCATGATATTGGGCGATGACCAGATCGAAGGCGCCGTTATAGGCGCGGGCGAAAACCGTATCGGCCGAGATCGGCCTGACCACGTCGATGCCCTTTGCCTGCGCCTCGAGCCCGTGAGATGCGCGAGCAGCCCCGTATGGTCGTCATGATGATGGCCGGCAAGGTTCGTTCATCGCCTCCTTGTCGGCTTGACCAGACATGGATCCCCTGTGGCCTCAACTACACCGAAACAGTACCGATTCATTTGACCTTGCCCAAGTTTTATCCAGTTTTGAGTTCGCTCCAGCGGTTTTTGGTTGCGGTTGTTGGTTCGGTAGCGGCGGGTTGCTGTGCGGAGCCATTTCGGCTGCGCAGCACCGCATCACGTCGCGGGTTGAGTGTCTGAGCGAATTCGGCCGGTGTCAGCCAGCCAAGGCCTGAATGCGGGCGT
>Ga0136846_1235571_pt1 | contig 26352 bp, 24 predicted proteins | sample HopSoiMetagenom2_FD_96841 | JGI IMG/M metagenome (GOLD analysis project Ga0136846, IMG submission 96841) | Grasslands soil microbial communities from Hopland, California, USA - 2 Assembly 2016 (version 4) | ecosystem: Environmental > Terrestrial > Soil > Grasslands | place: USA: Hopland... | reverse complement strand
GTGCCTGATGTGGTCCTAGAGAAACCTCATCATCGCAGGTCACAAGGCACTTCTTCGCTCCCGGAGAAACTATCCACAGGCATCAAGCCGGTGGATCCGGGTTCAGGCGGGCAGGGGGTTTTGTGGTCGTTCACCGTCGCAGTCGGCAGGCTGCCGGTGGCGATGCACTGGCCGAACTGCGCACCGAGCGAGGGGACTACGTCGTGGCCTGGACGACGGAACACGCGAGCGAAGAGGAGTACGACGGCGTCGCCGTGATCTACATCTCGCACTACATCGACGAGGTCATGGCCGTCGCCGACCGCCTCACCGTCCTGCGCGACGGGGCGGTGGTGACGAGCGCGGCCCTGCTGCTCCACGATCCGCAGGTGTGCTGGAGCAGGTCGGTGGTGCGCAGCCGCAGGGTCAGCCGGTCCGAGCCGCACCAGGGGCAGGTGGTGCGCCGGGGCTCGAAGAAGTGGTCCTGGCCGACCGCGAGGTCGGCCAGGTAGCCGGGCCGCAGCGCGGCGATCCACTCGGTGGGTCTCCAGCACCGCGTATACGACCTGGACGAGGGGCGCGTCGTGCACCCGCTTCCGCACACTCGGGCAAGCGGCCCCCTGGGAGACCACCGCGGCTGCGGACCACCAGGCGCCACTCGCCGCGAGCGCCGTTACGCAGGCCGGCGGCATGATCGAGGGCGGCGATCGCAGCCTGGGTGGTGTTCGTGGCGAAGCAGGTCAGTCGCAGTCCCTCGCCGTTGGTGAAGCGTAACTGGGCGCCGGGGCGCAGTCGTTCTTTGCGGACGATCAGCCGCATGCCCTTCGGCCAGTCCTTGAGCACGGCGCCGTCGAGTTCGGCGACCCAGGCGCCGTCACGGATCTGTCCGCCGGATTCGGGTGGCCGCCGTCCAGTCCGAGGCGGGTCCGTTCAAAACGGCGTGGTGGATCTGGTCGGTGATGGTCATGCCGACCGAGTACGACAACCACCGGCCCCGCTGAGTGAGCCAGGCCACGAACTCGTGGGTGCCGCCACCGGAGTCGGTCCGGATCAGTGTTTGGCGTCCGCGCCGGCACTTCTGCGGCAGTTGGGCCAGGGCGAGTTGGACCGTGGTGATGTGGTGGGCGGCGGTGCTGCGGCCCGCGTTGCCGGGCCGCAGCAGAGCGGCGACCAGTTCCCCCGCTGCCGCGTCGGCCGTGGTCGACAAAGGCGATCAGCGGGTGGTGTCCGAACGTCTTCTGCCAGGTCGCGGCGGCTTCCTGCTCCTCGGAATTGAACGCACCTGGCCCAGACCTGACGTGTTCGTCCTCGCCGACAGGGACTCACCCGACTTCCGGCCATTGCCTGGCAGACAGTCATCGATCCAACGGTCGGAAGGGGAGCAGTTCCAGCCACGTGGAATCCGCACTTCCGCAGCGTCATGTGAGGACCCGTCTCGCAGATCACAAGGAGATTACGGGTCGGTCACCAAGGTGATCAGTGAGTGTGCTGAGCCGGCGAATCGAGGTGGAGGACGCGCCCTTCGGCCGGGTCGGCGAGCGCTGCATCGTTCTGAACTGTGGCGCGACCGCCTATTCCAGTTTCAAACCGCGCGCCGCCCAGCGTCCGTCCGTGATCGGATTTCCGGCCCCACAGTCAACCCACAGCGAACTCTCCGACCACCGGTTTCCGAACGCAGGCGAGCGCGATGCGGTTCACGGCTTTGGCGAATAAGTGCGTTGTCGTCGACGACCTGGACGTTAGAGTGATGAACGACTTTGGAAACGATCGACCCAGCACGTTCCGATGCCTGACCATGCCTGACCCGCCAAAGTATCTCGAAATGTGAGATCTCTCTGGGCAGCGGCCGGACGGTGTCGCAGGATGGGTCATCGCATTTCTGGATCGCCTAGGGGGGACGAGCAGTTCATGATTCGGGGCAGTTGTTGCATGAGCCGATCACAGTAGGGATATCTAGCCACCACCCTGTCGTCTCACATGCCTTTCCTGGCACCGCTGCCTGCGGCCAGAGTACACAGAGCCGATCAGGGGAAACGACGCCCGTGGAGCCGTCGGGAAGGTTCACTCGTGCCTAGTTCCACTATGGCGAAAAGGTACATACACGCATGCCGCCCCTCCCTGTGCGGCTTCCTTTTCATGCCCTTTCATGTCGTCAAAAACATATGCTTAATCGGCCGTTGGCCAACACTCGCGCCGCTTATGGAAGTCACTGAAAAGTGAGTAAAGAGAAGGCTTCGACATGCCAAAAGGCGGACAAGGTACTGAGATCCGCATGCGGCAGAACGAAGAGATCGACATCCTAATATTTCTGCGCATAAATGTTTGGGTGTGCTCGACAGAGTCCATTTACTCAGTGGGCAAGCGGAGTGGCCGCGGTCGATGCGTTCCGCCCTGCGGACGTGGATTCCAGCGGATATTGCGGAGGGAACTGACGATGGCTTTCAAGGGAAACCGTCGGCTGCCGGGATCACCGGCGGGACGCGCAGCGGCCACACACAACACGGCAGCCGACCGCGGCGCCGGCCAAGGGGGGGTATGAGTTATGAGTACTGTGGAAACGAGGAGCGGCACGGACCTCAATGAACGTCTCGACCCGCTTTTAGCACGGTTCTGGGACGAGACACGACTGCGCGCGGAACCGCAGGCCGCCGGGGACACGGCCGTCACCGGGATCGTCCAGGCAGCACCGCCGGAAATCCCCTCGTCCTGGATCGCGGTCTCCAAAGTGCTCGGGCTCGGATACGGCGAACGCGCCGGTGCTGTGATCACCAAGGGTCGGACTCTGATGCGGGCGCGCACCACACCGTCCGCCGGAGCGCTCTATCCCTTCGAGTTACTCGTCGCCTTTCGTGGCGCAACGACCTACGAGTTGTACGACTACGAGGTCGCCGGTTGCTGTCTGCGCCAGATCGGGGCGATCGAGCAGGGCGTACTGGCCGGGCTGTTGGCCCTTCCAGAGGCTCCGGCCCCACAACCGGACGCCGTGGTCGCCCTCGTCGGCAGGCCGTGGACCTCCATGCGCAAGTACGGGCGCAGGGGGTATCTCTACACCCATCTCGACGGTGCGCACGCGGCGACCAACATCACGATGGCCGCCGAGGGCGCCGGGTTCCGGCCGGTCACGTACCTGCGATTCGACCGGGACACGGCAGCCGAGGTGCTCGGACTCACCGGTCTGTGCCGTGAGCCGCAGGCCCTCATCACGCTGACCGCCACGCCGACGGCGGCTCCCGCCGAGTTCAGCGCCGTCGCCAACCCCTTCGCCGTACCAATCTGGCGCCACGGCGACGGCACACGCCGCGAGGAACCGGGGTCGGCCGAGCAGGAGGCATGGCGTTCGGTGCGGTCCATCAGCACCTTCCACCGCCAGGACGACACGCCCCGCCGGTACGGCAGTTCGCGCACGGTGGCCGCCATCCCGCAGGCGCCCGACGCGCTCGGTGAGCCAGGGACACCAGGCGAATCCGGTACGGCGGCGATCAGGCTCACCGGGGCCGATCGCATCCGCTCGGACGGCCACCGTGCCGTCTTCGCGCACCTGGCGCTGACCCGCGCTTCCGCGAAGGGATTCCTGCCGACGTCCCTCGGCGAGGAGGCTTTCGGCCATGTCCTGGCCGAGCTCCGTCAGGAGACCGGGACGGACTCCGCGGACGGGCTGCGGGCCGGCCTGCGCGTCCTCGTCCGCTCCGTCGAGGGCATCGCGCCGGGCAGCTACGCGTACACACCCGACCGGCATGTCCTGTACCCCCTGCACGGCGACGGGGGTACGGAGGAGGCTGTCGTCGCGTCCTGCATGAACCAGGACGTGGTGCGCTCCGCGGCGCTGCTTTTCGTACTGCACGCACCCATGGGCCCGCTGCTCGGGACACGGGGCCGCCAGGCGCTCGCCGAGCTTCACCACCACGCCGCGAGCGCCGCGCAGCGCCTCTGTCTCGCCGCCGCGGGGCAGAGTGTCGGCATCACCTGCCTGGGCGGGTTCGACACTGACCTGGTCTCCCAACTGGTGGGACTCGACGGACACGAAGAAGTCATCTACGTCCTGGCGTGCGGCCAACCTGACGAAACCGCGGTCAAGTGGGACCGTGCGCCGATCGCCTACAGCCACGGCCTCGGGCCGGCACTCCACAGCTGATCCCCGCCGTTCACCACGATCACAGAGAGCAGTGTGTCCATCTCCATGGTGAGCAACAGCATCCTGACCCCACGGCTGACCGAGGCGCACCGGGACCTGTCCCGGCGGGCGTCGGACTGCCTCACCCCGCAATGGCTGGAACAGTGGCGGACCGCCCCCGGCGGGCACATCCGCAAGGACGCCTGGCGCGAACTGGCCCGTCGCGGCCTCATGGGGGTATCCCTCCCCGTCGAGTACTCCGGCCAGGGGCTCGGCCTGCTTGGAGCACTGGTGCTCGGCGAGGCCCTGGCAGGGGTCGGCGACGGCGGACTCGCCCTCGGCATGCACGTACAGAACGAGATCGCCTGCGACTGGCTGGTCTCCGCCCAGGACGACGAACTGCGCGACCGGTTCCTCCCGGGGCTGCTCTCGGGCGAGCTGGTGGCCTGCCAGTGCGACACCGATCCCTCGGCACGGGAACCGGCCACGGCAGTCACCGAAGGTGACCAGGTGGTGGTGACCGGCCGCAAGAAGTTCGTGGTCAACGGCGCCAACGCCGACCTGTGCTTCGTCAGCGTCCAGTTGGAAGGCGAACCGGCCATCGTGCTGGTCGAGAAGGCCACGTCCGGCGTGCGGGTGACCGAGGTCTACGACAAGTTCGGCACCCGTTCCGTGGACTCCGCGCTGGTGGAGTTCGACTCGGCCAGGGTGCCGGTCCGCCAGGTGATCTCACGGCGCGGAATCAGCCAACTGATGCGCTGGAACCGGGTGATGTCGCGGATGCGGTTCCTCATCGCCGCCGATGCCTTCTTCACCCACCGCATGCTGCTGGAGCACATCGTCCGCCACACCACCACACGCGAACTCGGAGGCCGACCGCTGGCGCAATGGCCGGTCAACCAACACGCCCTGGCCCGCGCCCGCACCGACCAGGAGTTGATGGAAGCCGGTCTCGCCGAGTGTTTCCTGCGGCTGACGGACGGCGGCAGCACCGTACCGGAGATCGCCGAACTCAAGTGGTTCTGCGTGGAGAAGGCCACCGAACTCGCCTCCCTGTCCACGGACCTGGAGGGCGGCGCGGGATACATGTGGGACAGCACGGCGCTGCACGCCCACGCCCAGCTCCGCGGCTTCCGGATGTCCGGCGGCAGCCAGACCACCATGCTCACCATCGCCAACCACTCCATGGCCTGCCGTGCTGAACTCGACGCGCCCGCCGTCGCCGCCGCTCCGGGGAGGCGCCGTGGCTGAGCAGCCACCGCTGGGCGAGGTCTTCCTCGCCGCCTGCGCCGAGCACGCCGGGCGGCGGGCAGTCGTCGACGCCGACCAGGAAGTGACATACGGTCAGCTCGCCGAGCGGGTGAATGACCGGGCCCGCACCCTGGTGGATCTGCTCGGCCCCGACGAGTACCGGATCGCCCTGCACGCCGCCAACAGCGCCGACTACCTCATCTCGTACTACGCCCTGCTCATCGCCGGACGCCTGCCGTTCCTCGTGGACTCCCAGTTCGGCGCCACGGAACTCCAGGGCATCAGGGACAGCAGCGGCGTCGACACCTTCCTCACCGACAAACCCGACCACTTCCCGCTTCCCTCAGGCCTCGTGCCGGTGCCCGGCAGCCGCCACGTCCTGGCGCGGCCGACACGTCCCGGCCCCGACGTCGAGCCGCCCGAGCCCCGGCAGACCACCGCCACCTGCCGGTTCACCTCGGGCACCACCGGTGCCCCCAAGTGCCTGGAGTTCTCGCACACGGCCGTGCACAGCGCGGCACTCAACTGGACGACAGGCACCGGACTCGGCGCCGGCGACCGGGTGCTCTGCCTGGCAGCGTTCACCAACGGGCTGGCCTTCAACACCTCACTGCTGCCCGTCTTCCTCGTCGGCGCCGAACTCCACGTCTACCGCGGTCTCCCCACGTCCAGCGGCATCGCGAAAGCCCTGCGCCGCTCGGCCGCCACCCGGCTGGTGGCCTTCCCGCTCGCCTACCGGCTGCTGGCCGAGGCACCTGCCCCCGACCTCGACACGTTCTCGGACCTGCGCCTGGCCGTGTCCGCCGCCGCAGTGCTCGATCCCGCCGTCCGGGAAAGTTTCGAGTCCCGCTACCACGTGCGGATCGCCGACTACTACGGCATCGCCGAGACCGGCCCCTGCACCTTCGAGCGGGACCCCGAATACGCCGAGGGCCTCGGTACCGCACTGCCCGGCGTGTCCCTGCGGATCTTTCCGCGTGAGGACGGCGAGTCCGAGGTCCGGGTGCGCACCGCGTCGATGGCCACCTGCTACCTCAACGTCCCCGACGGCCTGGAGGAACGGCTGGACACCGAGGGCTACTACCGCACCGGTGACCGTGGCCTGATCCACCAGGACCGGCTGTACGTCACCGGGCGGCTCAGCGGACCCGTCAACCTCGCCGGACGCAAGGTCGATCCCGCCGAGATCGAGCAGGTGGTGCTCGGCATCGACGGAGTGCGCGACACCGCGGTCTTCGCCGACCAGGACGCGCGGGGCGAGACCGTACTGCACGCCGTGGTCTGCGGCAGCCTCGCCCGCGCCGATGTCGTCAACGTCTGCCGGACGAAGCTCGCGCCCTACAAGGTGCCCGGCCGGATCACCTTTCTGCCGGCCATCCCCAGGTCATCCGCCGGCAAGGTCCGGCTGACCGAACTGCGCGATCTCGTCACCGAAACGCCGTAGCACGCACGCCGCGTGCCTCGTACAGGAACGGACACACATGACCGACGAAGGCATCGACACCGGTCTGCGCGAACAGATCGAGAAACTCGTGGAAGTGGCCACCGGACGGGTGGTGACCGTCGCCGACCTGCGGGCAGCAGACGGATCGCTGGACATGGCCGGAGTCAACTCCATCGGCTACATCAACCTCATGGAGGCGCTGGCACAGCGCTTCGGCGCGGTCATCGACCCCGAGGCCGACCCCCAGCACCTCATGTCCGTCGACTCCATCGCGCGGTTCGTCCGCGCCCACGCCTGAGCGAGGAGAGCTGTGAGCGTTGCACACGAGACCGCACCCGCGGCCAGCCCGCCTCCGGACGCGGCCGACGCGCGCCGGCAGGAACTCGACGAGATCTGGGCAGCCGGACCGTTCGCCGAGGCCGCCGCGCGGACCGAGCATCTCTTGGCCGTCCTGCCGCTGCTCGACCTGTTCCCGCACGATCCCGACGGCCACGTCTCCCGTGTACGTTCCGGTGAACGACGAGCGGCACTGGGTCTGTTCACACCCAACAGCGAGTTCGCGCTGCCCGTCCCCGCTGTCCGTGCCGAGCGGTTCGGCAACGGCCGGCTGACGCTCACGGGACGCTTCCGGTACGCCTCCAAGGACGCGGAACTCTCCCTCCTGTGGCTCCGGGTCGTGGACGAGGACGCCACACGGCTCGCGCTGCTGCCGCACACCCACGAAGGGCTGCGGCGGTACGGCGCCGGGCGCGCCGACGGCTGGGGATGGATCGAACTGGACGGCGTGACCGTGGAGGAAGGCGTCCTGTCCCACCCGGTGTCCTGGGCGCCCGAGGACCCCCTGGCCGCGGTGTTCGACGCCTACGCCTGGGAGTTCTCCCGCCGCTCGCTCACCTGGAGCGCCGGGATCGTGGCCGATCTGCGGCGTGAACTCGCGCTCACCGGCAGTGGCACCGAAGCACTCAGCACCTCGCAGTACCTCGCGCACGAGCTGAGCAAGCTGGAGATCGAGGTGTCGCTGGCGGTGGCCCTCGCCAGCTTCGGGGCGGAGTTCAAGGCGGAGGAACCCGGCGGTACGTCCGTCGGCGCCGCCTTGCTCGCCTCGACCGACCTGCTGCGCCGCACCGTACAGGTCGCCGAGGACATGAGCACCGAGCTCGGGCTGGAGGACAGCGCGGTCGGCGCCGCGGACTGGCCGACCGGCACCGTCCAGGCATGGTTCGGCGGTCGGCGCATGGCCGGCGGCGAACTGGCGCGCCGGATGGGCCTGCTGCCGAAGGACGTGCGGTCGTGACGATTCCCACAGTGGTCTGCGGACGCGACGGCCGTATGGCGAACCTGATCGCCGACGCGGTCGAGCGCGCCCCCGGAATGCGCCTCACGGCCCGGCACACCGTCCGGGGCGCCGCCACCGGCCGGGTGCCGGTGGTCGCCGACCTCGCCGACGTGCCCGGGACTCGGCCGGTCGTGGTGGACTTCACGGCACGCGAGGCCACCACCGCGCTGCTGCGGCAGGCGCTCACCACCCCCTGTCCCCTGGTCATCGGCACCAGTGGTCTCGGCGAGGCCGAGTACGCGCTGGCCGCCGAGGCGGCTCGCGGCCGTGCCGTGGTCATCGCCGCCAACTTCAGCCTCGCGCTGCTGGCCCTGGCCCGGTTCGTACGGGATCTCTCCGAGCAGGTCGACGAGAGCTGGGACGCGGGCGTCGTGGACGTCCACTTCGCGGGCAAGCGCGACCGTCCCAGCAACACCGCCCGTTTTCTCGCCGACCAGTGGCGCCCGGGACAGCCGGGCCGCCGGGAGCCCGAGGTCGGCGCGTTCCGGATGGGAGACGCGGTCAGCGAACACCGGGTGCTGGCCGCGGGCGCCGGAGAACACATCGAGGTACTGCACCGCGTCGCCGATCGGGCGGCGTTCCTGCCGGGCATCCTGCGCGCGGTGCGGTTCGCCGCCGACGCGCCGTCCGGGGTGTACTCCCTGGAGGATGTCGCATGCTCGGCCGCGCCCGGATGAACCCGGCCGCCCGCGAAGCACCGGTCCCACTGGAGCGAGTCGCGGGCGGGGAAACAGCCGCGCCCGGGCAAGCGCCGCGCGGGGCGGGCGCACACCGGGCGGACCGGCTCCCGGCCGGACCCGGCGGCAAAACCGTGGACGGACAGGACAGTGCCGCCTCCGTCCTCCACCGGTTCGGCACCTCCGACCGGCCACGCCCGTGTCGGTGCGAGTCGGCACCCGCGGGTTCCGGCCGCCAGCCGCCCGGTCCGACGCCGAACTCTTTTTGCGGGGCACCGCACACGAAGGAAGCGAGCACTCATGACCGGTACACCGCATCAGCCCTTCACCCATCTCGGGCAGTTGCTCGACCGCCAGGCGGCGCTGCGCCCCGACGCCGCCGCCCTCCACGCGCCGGGGCGGGAGCCGGTCGGCTACCGCCAGCTGCGGGACCGCGTCGCACTGACCGGCGGGACCCTGGCCGGTCTCGGGGTGGGCCGCGGCAGCCGAGTCGCCCTCGTCCTGCCCAACGGCCCCGACCTGGCGCTCGCGTTCCTCGCGGTGGCCGCCCACGCCACCGCCGCCCCGCTCAACCCGGCTTACCAGGAGCAGGAGTTCGCGTTCTACCTCGACGACATGGGCACGGACGCGCTGCTCGTCGAGGAGGGCAGCGACTCGCCGGCGATCGCCGTGGCCAAGGACCGCGGCATCCGGATCGTCGAGCTCGTACCCGATGCGTCCGGCCCGGCCGGTACCTTCGGCCTGCGCTCCTCGGCCGAAGCGGTGCCCGCCCCCCGCACCGGATGGGCGGCACCGGACGAGACCGCGCTCCTGCTGCACACGTCGGGCACCACGGCACAGCCCAAACTCGTCCCCCTCACCCATGCCAACCTGGGCGCGGCGGCCGGCAACACCCGCGCGGCCTTCGCCCTCGGCGACAGCGACCTGTGCCTGAACGTCATGCCGCTCTTCCACGCGCACGGCCTGACCAGCACCCTGATCGCCGCCCTCGCCGGCGGCGGCGGCATCGTGTGCACCCCCGGTTTCTCCGACACCCTCTTCTTCGACTGGCTCACCGAGTTCCGGCCCACCTGGTACACCGCCGTGCCCACCATGCACCAGGCGCTGCTGGCGGTGGCGGGTGAGCACGCCGCCGAACTCGCCTCCAGCGCCCTGCGGTTCATCCGCTCCGCGTCGGCCCCGCTGCCGGGCCCCGTCCTGAACGCGCTGGAGGACGTCTTCCGGGCGCCGGTCATCGAGGCGTACGGGATGACCGAGGCAGGCTCGCTGGTCACCAGCAATCCGCTGCCCCCGGGCAACCGCAAACTCCGTTCCGTGGGAATCCCGGTCGGCGAACCCGTCGCCGTACTGGACAAGGCCGGACGTCCGCTCGGCCCCGGGCAGTCGGGCGAGATCGCCATCCGGGGTGCGAACGTGACAGCCGGCTACGAGCACAACCCGGAAGCCAACCGGGCGGCCTTCACCGACGGCTGGTTCCGCACCGGCGACGAGGGCCGGCTCGACGAGGACGGCTACCTCCACATCGTCGGGCGCAGCAAGGAAATCATCAACCGGGGCGGCTCCAAGGTGTCCCCGGCCGAGGTCGACGACGTACTCACGGGCCACCCCGCCGTCAAGATCGCGGTGGCGTTCGGGTTGCCGCACCCCACACTCGGCGAGGACCTTGCCGTGGCGATCGTGCCCCACACCGGGACAACTGTCACCGAGCGTGAGATCCGCGAGTTCGCCGCAGAGCGCGTCGCCGACCACAAGGTCCCCAGCCGGGTGTTCCTCATGGCCGAGGTCCCCAAGAGCCCGGCCGGCAAGGTGCAGCGGCTCAAGCTCGCCGAGATCGTCGCCACGGCCACCGCCGGGCCGACGCGGGAGCCGCGAGGTCCCCTGGAGCGGCGGATCGCCGCACTGTGGGCCGAGGTGCTGGAGCGCGACCGGGTTGCCCCGGACGAGAACTTCTTCGACCTCGGCGGCAACTCCCTGCTGCTCGCCAGGCTCTCGGCCAGGCTGCACGACGCATTGGGCCGCGAACTGCCTGTGGTGGTCCTGACGATGTACCCCACCGTCAGCTCGCTCGCCGCTCACCTGGCCGGCGACGGCGACGCCGAGGTGACGCCCGAGATCACCGGGTCCCGCAGGGAAGGAGCGGCGGACCGCGGCAAGGACCGGCTGCTGCGCAAGCGCGGCCTCAGGAAGCGGACCGTGACCGAGGAGAGCAACTGATGGAGCACACCGTAGCCGCGCACGCCCCTGAGGCTTCGGCCGCCCCGCCGACGACGCCTCCGCGGGACGCGCGCGCACACGACACGAGCGGACCGGACGGCTCCGAAGCACGCGGGCTCGTTGAGGACGGGGACACCCGGGACACCCCGACCGGTCTGGAGATCGCCGTCATCGGTCTGTCGTGCCGCTTCCCCGGGGCACCCGACGCCGCGGCCTTCTGGCGCAACCTCAGTTCGGGCACCGAGTCCATCACCGTGTTCACCCCTGAGGAGTTGGCGGCAGCCGGCGTCCCCCAGGAGCAGATCGACGACCCCGACTACGTACCCGCGCACGGGGTACTGGAGGATGCCGATCTGTTCGACGCGGAGTTCTTCGGGTTCAACCCGAAGGAGGCCGGACTGCTGGACCCCCAGCACCGGGTGCTGCTCGAATGCGCCTGGGCGGCCCTGGAGGACGCCGGGTACGACCCCAAGTCGGTGCCGGGTCCGGTCGGCGTCTACGCGGGCTCCTACTACGGCAGTTATCTCGCCCGGCTCGCCGCGGATGCCGACCCCACCGACGCGGCCGAGGAGTTCGCCCGCAACCTCGCCAACGAGAAGGACTACCTCGCGACGCGGATCGCCTACAAGTTCGGTCTCACCGGCCCCGCTCTCACGGTCCAGACCGCCTGCTCGACCTCGCTCGTCGCCGTTCACCTCGCCTGCCAGTCGCTGCTCAGCGGCGACTGCGACACGGCACTGGCGGGCGGCGCGACCGTCCGTGCCCGGCAGGCCGGCTATGTCTTCCAGCCCGGCGGTATCTTCTCCTCCGACGGGCACTGCCGCCCGTTCGACGCCGCGGCGGAGGGCACCGTCGCCTCCAACGGCGCCGGTGTGGTCGTCCTCAAACGTCTGGAGGACGCTCTCGCCGACGGCGATCCGATCCGCGCCGTCATCAGGGGCTCGGCCGTGGGCAACGACGGTGCCGAGCGGGTCGGATTCACCGCGCCCGGCGCGGCAGGCCAGGCCCGCATCATCGCCGCCGCGCTGGAGACGGCCGGGACCGACCCGGCCACCGTCGGTTACGTCGAGACCCACGGCAGTGGCACGCTTGTCGGCGACCCGATCGAGATCGAGGCCCTCGCCAGGGTCTTCCGCCGGGGCGGCGCGGCCCGTGGCGGCTGCGCGATCGGCGCGGTCAAGGGCAACATCGGGCACACCCATGTGGCCTCCGGCGTCGCGGGACTCATAAAGACGGTCCTCGCGCTGGAGCACCGGCAGATCCCGCCCAGCCTGCATTTCGACAAGCCCAACCCGGACATCGACTTCGACGCGACCCCGTTCTACGTCAACACCCGTCTCGCCCCGTGGCGCGACGACCACGGACCGCGCAGGGCCGGCGTCAGCTCCTTCGGTATGGGTGGCACCGGCGCCCACGTGGTCCTGGAGGAGGCGTCCTCGTACACGGCGGGCGGCGCCTCCCCGGCAGGGACCGCGGCCGAGCCGGCACCCGCGGGAGCTCAGGGGGCCGACGGGGGCCGACCGCAGCTCCTCGTGCTGTCCGCCCGCACCCCGGTCGCCCTGGACGAGGCCACCGACCGGCTCGCGGACCGTCTGGAGACCGCCACCGACCTCCCGCTTCCCGCCGTCGCGCACACTCTGCAGAGCGGACGCCGAGCCTTCCCCCACCGCCGCTTCCTCGTCGCCGGCAGCCTGCCGGAGGCCGCTGCCGCGCTACGCGCCCATGATCCCCGGGCCCTGCGCGGCGGCCACCACGAGGGCCCGGCACCCTCGGTTGCCTTCCTGCTGCCCGGCCTCGGTGAGCAACGCCCCGGCATGGGACGCGAACTCTACGACCAGGAGCCGGTCTTCCGGGCCGCCGTCGACCGCTGCGCCGAGATCCTGCGCCCCCACCTGGGACTCGACCTGCGCACCCTGATCCATCCGGCGCCCGAGCCCGCGACCGCCGTCGACGGCCGCCCCGACCTGCGCCGACTGCTGGGCCGGGGCACCACGGGCAGCGACACCCCGCGCACCGAACTCGACCGCACGCTCTACGCGCAACCGGCCGTCTTCGTCCTGGAGTACGCCCTCGGCCTCCTGTGGCAGTCCTGGGGAGTACGGCCCGACGCGCTGATCGGATACAGCATCGGCGAGTACGCGGCCGCCTGTCTGGCCGGGGTGCTCTCCCTCGACGACGCCCTGTTGCTCGTTGCGTCCCGAGCCCGTCTCATCGAGGAGCTGCCCGGCGGCGCCATGCTCGCGGTGCCACTGTCCGAGCGGCGGGTGCGCTCCCTGCTCGACGAGGGCCTGTCGCTCGCGGCCGTCAACGGTGCCGAGCTGTGTGTCGTCGCCGGGGAGACCGAGCGGATCGACGCGCTGGCGGAACGGCTCGCCGGTGAGGACGTCGCCGTCCGCGGACTCCGCACCTCCCACGCGTTCCACTCGCACATGATGCAACCGGCTGTCGAACGGTTCACCGAACTCGTCGCCGGTATCCCGCTCGCTCCGCCCCGCATCCCCTACATCTCGAACGTCACCGGCGACTGGATCACCCCGGACCAGGCCACCGACCCCGTCTTCTGGGGCCGCCACCTGCGCCAACCGGTTCGCTTCGCGGACGGCGTCGCCCGGCTGTGGGGCGATACGGGGCGGCTCCTGCTGGAGATCGGTCCCGGGCAGTCCCTGAGCAGCCTCGCCCTCCAGGCCCGGCCCGCCAGCCAGGACGAAGCCCGTCGGCCTCCGGCCTTCGCCTCGCTGCCCGGCGAATACGACCGGCAGAGCGAGGAGGGCTTCCTGCTCTCCACCGCCGGCAAGCTCTGGTCGGCGGGCGTCGACCTGGACTGGCCGGCTCTGCGCGGCGGCGGCGTTCCGAAGGTGTCTCTGCCGACCTACCCGTTCGAACGCCGCAGGCACTGGGTCGATCCCGGCCCGGCGCGGCGGACCGGGGCACCCGCGCCGTCCCTGGCGAAGAAGCCGGACATCACCGACTGGTTCCAGGTGCCCGTCTGGGAACCGCTGCCCCCGCACCCCACGGGGACCCGCTCCGGCGAACCGACGGAGACAGGAGCCGACTGGCTTCTCTTCCTCGACGACCACGGCACGGGCGACTCGCTCGCCGAGGGGCTCACCGCGGCGGGCCACCGGGTCACGACCGTGCGGGCAGGTGACAGGTGGCAGCATGTGTCGGACGGCGCGTACGAGATCGCCCCGGGCGACGGCGAGGACTACCGGCGCCTGGCAGCCGACCTGGACGCACGCGGCAGATTCCCCGGGCACCTGGTCCACCTGTGGACGGTCGGGCCACGCCTCCCACTCGACGTCACGCTGGAGCGCGGGTTCTCCAGCCTGCTGCGGCTCAACCACGCGACGGCGGGCCGCGACGGCGCGGCGCCCCTGGACATCGCCGTGGTCACCAGCAACGCTCACGCGGCGCCCGGCACCGGGGATCTTGCTCCGGAGAAGGCCACCGTCCTCGGTCCGTGCCTGGTGTTGCCGCTGGAACAGCCGGAGACCGCATGCCGTGCCATCGACATCACGCTGCCCGATGTGCAGGCTGGCACCGAACGCCTCCTCGCCGAGCTGCTGCGTCCGTCCGGACGCCCGCTGACCGTGCTGCGCGGCCGCGAGCGCTGGGCCCCCGGCCACCGACCGGTCCGGCTGACCGCCGACGACTCCGCGGCGGGCCGTCCCCGTCCCGGCGGCGTCCACCTGATCACCGGTGGCTTCGGTGGGGTGGGCCTGACCCTCGCCCGTCACCTGGCACGAACCCCGGGCACCCGGCTCGTGCTCGTCGGCCGCAGCCCCCTGCCGCCTCGCGAGACCTGGGACGCCTGGCTCGCCGAACGCCCCGCCGACGACCCTGCCGCACAGCGCGTCCTCGCCGTACGCGAACTGGAGGCGCTGGGAGCCGAGGTGCTCCCCGTCGCGGCCGACGTCACCGACGAAGCCCGGATGCGGGCGGTCGCCGACGAGGTGGTCCGCAGGTTCGGCGTGGTCCACGGCCTGGTGCATGCCGCCGGCGTACCCGCCATGGGTCTCGCCCAGCTCAAGGACGTGGACACGGCGCTGCGCGTGCTCGCCCCCAAGGTGGCGGGCGGACTCGTCATTGACGCCCTCTCCCGGGAACTGAAGCCGGACCACACCGTGCTGTGCTCCTCCACGCTGGCACTGACCGGCGGTGTCGGTCAGGTCGACTACGTCGCGGCCAACGCCTTCCTCGATGTCCTCGCCCACTGCGGCGACCGGGCCGGAAACCCACGGATCGTGTCCGTCAACTGGGACGGCTGGCAGGACGTCGGTATGGCAGCCCGCCTGATCGGCGAGCCCCGCACGGGTGGCGGACGCACCGGTCCGGTCGACCATCCGCTGATCGACGAGTGCCTTGCCGACGACGACAACCGGGCGGTCTACGCCGTCTCACTGTCCACCGCCACCTCCTGGCTGATCGACGAGCACCGCATGGCGGGAAGCGCCGTCGTGCCGGGCACCGGTCACCTGGAACTGGTCAGGGCCGCCCACGAGCACCAGCGCGGCGGCACCGGCGTCGAGCTGCGCGAGGTCACCTTCCTCTCGCCGGTCGTCGTCGGCGAGGACCGGCGCCACGAGTTGCGGGTGGTCCTGGACAAGGCCGTGCAGCCGATGCGGTTCGTCGTGGTGAGCCGCGTCGTGCCGGAGGCCCCGGGAGCCGACGGCGACGGGTGGCACGTCCATGTGACCGGCGAGGTCGGACCGCTCGACGACCCGGGGCCCGCGCGGCGGCACGATGTGGCCGCGCTGATCGCGGACGCGGGCATGCGGGACCTCGGCGCCGTCGAGCACACCGGACCGATGGGGTTCGGGCCCCGCTCGCACTGCCTGCGCCGGGTGTACCTGGGCGAGCGGGAGGCGCTCGCCGAACTCGAACTGCCCGAGGAGTTCGCCGACGACCTCCAGCACATCAGGCTGCACCCCTCGCTGCTGGACCTGGCCGCCGGTTTCCACGGTATGAACCTGGCCCGCGAGTTCCGTATCCCGCTCTCCTACGGGCGTCTGCGCCTCCTCTCCCCGCTGCCTCGCCGGATCTTCAGCCACCATCGCTTCCACGGGCCCGACGAAACAGGCAAGGAGGTCTTCACCGCGGACTTCAGGCTGCTCGACGCAGACGGCCGGGAGGTCGCCGTCATCGAGGACTTCGTCCTCAAACGCGTCGCCGACCTGACCACCCGGATCGGCGCGCTGCGCGACGGTACCTCGGCCGAGGTCGCCCCGTACCGCTTCCCGCCGGCCGCCCGCTCCTCCATGGCCGACAGCGCGGCGGGCGGTCTGCGGGACCACCTCGACCAGGGCATCCGGCCCGAGGAGGGGGTCGAGGCGCTGCTGCGAGTGCTCGGCTCCGACGTGGGGCCCCAGGTCGTCGTGGTCACCAAGGACCTGGACGCTGTCCGCGCGGACATCCTGCGCACCAGCACCAGCACCAGCACAGGGGCCCCGGCGGCCGGAGCGGACACCGGGGCGCACCCGCGGCCCCATGTCGGCACCGCATACGCGGCGCCCGCCGACTCCGTGCAGGCACGACTCGCCGCGCTCTGGGCGGAGTTGCTCGGACTTCGCGAGATCGGGATACACGACGACTTCTTCGAGCTGGGGGGTCATTCCCTGCTCGGCCTGCAGCTGGTCGCCCGGGTCCGGCGCGCGTTCGGCGTCGACATCCCGCTGAGCACTCTCTTCGAGGCGCTGACCGTCGCGGAGTTCGCCGACGTGCTCCGCCCCCAGCTCGGGGAGAGCCCTCTCCCTCAGACCAACTGAGCCCAACTGAAAAGGAGTTGTCCCAATGGCAGAAACCCTGCGTACGGTTGGTGTTGTCGGTGCCGGAGTCATGGGTACCGGTCTCGCGCAGTCCCTGGCGCAGAGCGGCCACGAGGTGATCCTCGTCGACCGTACCGACGAGATTCTCGACCGGGCCCGCCACGAGATCGCCCAGGGGCTGCGGTTCAGCAGGGTCCTCGGCGCGAAGGGACCCACCGAGGACCGGCAGGTCGTCGCCAAGCGCATCGCGTACACCACCCGGTACGAGGGCTTCGACACCGTCGACTTCGTGATCGAGAACATCACCGAGGACTGGGATCTCAAGCGCGGGGTCTACGAACGCATCGACCCGCTCTGCCCCCCGCACGCCGTCTTCGCTGCCAACACCTCGGTCATTCCGATCACCAGGATCGGCGCGGCCGTCACCCGCCCCGACCGGGTCCTCGGCATGCATTTCATGAACCCCGTACCCCTGAAGCCGACCGTCGAGATGATCCGGGGACACCACACCACCGACGCCACCCTGGACACCGCCCACCGGCTGCTCGCCCAGATGGGCAAGGAGGGTGTGGTGGTCCAGGACTCTCCGGGGTTCGTCTCCAACCGGGTTCTGATGCTCACCGTGAACGAGGCCGTCTACCTCGTGCACGAGGGTGTCGCCACCGCGGAGGAGGTCGACCGGATCTTCCGGAGCTGCTTCGGCCACCCGATGGGCCCGCTGGCGACAGCCGACCTCATCGGCCTGGACACCATCCTCCAGTCCGTGCAGGGTCTGCACACCGCGTTCGCCGACAGCAAGTACCGGCCGTGCCCGCTGCTGGTCCGGATGGTCGACGCTGGCCTCCTCGGCCGCAAGAGCGGACGCGGCTTCTTCGACTACACCACGGCCCGGACCACGTAAACCGGCGCGTCCCGGACCCTCGATTCCCGCCTTCGTGCCCCACCCGAGAGAAACGGTCAGGCCATGCCCAACGACACGACCATCGAAGAGGCCAAGCCGAAGATCCGCGAGTTCCTCGCGCGGTTCTTCGGCGATCACCGGATCGCCGACGACGAGGACATCTTCGCGACCGGCTTCGTGAACTCCCTCTTCATCATGCAGCTGGTCCTCTTCGTCGAGAGCGAGTTCGCGCTCACCGTCGAGGACGAGGACCTGGAGATCGAGAACTTCAGCACGGTCGCCGCGATCGCGGCCCTGGTGACCCGTAAGTGCTCTGCGCCCGTCAGTAGCTGACCGCCCGCCCCGGTACGGAGATCACCATGGCCACACGCGTACAACTGACCCCCGAACAGGCCGCAGTGCGCGAGGAGTACGAATCCTTCGCCCGCGACCACATCGCCCCGCACGCGGATGCTTGGGACCGGAGCGCGGCACTTCCCGAGGAGTTCATCACCACGATCGCCGCCACCGGGTATCTCGGCGCTTCCGTCCCGGCCGCGTACGGCGGCAGCGCTCTCGACGCGATCAGCTTCGGCCTGCTCAACGAGGAGACGGGACGCGCCTGTTCCTCCGTGCGCAGCCTGCTGACCGTGCACGGCATGGCCTCGCAGGCCATCGGGCGCTGGGGCACCGCGGCCCAGCGCGAAAGCTGGCTGCCCCGGCTGGCGACCGGAGCTGCCATCGGCGCCTTCGCCCTCACCGAACCCGGCGCGGGCAGTGATGTGAAGGGGCTCGTCACCACCGCCCGCCGCACCGAGGACGGGTTCGTCCTCGACGGCGCCAAGCGGTGGATCACCTTCGGCCGACGTGCCGACGTCTATCTCCTGTTCGCCCGCCTCGACGGCCGCGAGACCGCCTTCCTGGTGGAGCGCGGCGCACCCGGCCTCCATGTCACCCCCGTCCGGGGGATCCTGGGCACGCGCGCGTCCATGCTCGCCGAACTGGAGCTGCGGGACTGCCGCGTGCCGGCCGAGGCCGTTCTGGGCAAGCCGGGCTTCGGACTGACCGCGGTCGCCGCGACCGCCCTGGAACTCGGCCGCTACAGCGTCGCCTGGGGCTGCGTGGGCCTGATCCAGGCATGCCTGGACGCCTCTTTGTCCTACGCCGACCGGCGCGAGCAGTTCGGCAAGCGGCTGCGCGACCACCAGCTCGTCCAGCGCATGCTCGCCGACATGGCCACCGGCGCCGCGGCGGCCCGGCTGCTGTGCCAGCAGGCCGGCTGGCTGCGCGAGGCGGGCGACGCGCAGAGCGTGCACGCCACCTGGCTCGCCAAGTACTTCTCGTCGACCACAGCCTTCCGCAGCGCCGCGGACGCCGTCCAGGTCCACGGCGCACACGGCTGCGGCGAGGAGTACCCCGTACAGCGCTATATGCGGGACGCGAAGGTGATGGAGCTCATCGAGGGCACCACCGAGTTGCAGCAGACGACCATCGCCCAGTCCGCGTACGTCGGACACGCGCCGGCCCGCCCCGCGACCGCCACGGCGGCGATATCGGATCCGGCTACGGCCGACGGCGAGAAGGTGACGGCATGAGCAGCGAGAGCACAGGGACGCGCCCCGCGAAGACCGTGAAGTGCGTGGTGTGGGATCTGGACAACACCGTCTGGGACGGCATCCTCCTGGAGGACGGCGACGTACCGCTGCGCCCCGGCATCAGGGAGGTCATCACGGAACTCGACCGGCGCGGCATCCTCCAGTCCGTAGCCAGTCGCAACGACCACGAGGCCGCGTCCGCAGCGCTGGAACGCCACGGCCTGCTCGACTACTTCCTGTATCCGCAGATCACCTGGTCCGCGAAGTCGGAGTCCGTACGCGCCATCGCCGCCTCCCTCAACCTGGGCCTCGACGCGTTCGCCTTCGTCGACGACGACCCCTTCGAACGGGCCGAAGTGGCGTACGCCGTGCCCGAACTGGTCTGCGTGGACGCCGCCGACGCCGCCGCACTGACCGATCGGCCGGAGTTCACCCCCCGCTTCATCACGGACGACTCCGCCAAGCGCCGGACCATGTACCGCGCGGACCAGGTACGGGCCGAAGTGGAGCGCGAGTACAGCGGGCCCACGGAGGACTTCCTCGCCACCCTGGACATGCGCTTCACCATCGCCCGGGCCACCGAGGAGGACCTGCGGCGCGCCGCGGAACTCACTGTCCGCACCAACCAGCTCAACACCACCGGCTACACCTACTCCTACGAGGAACTCGACGCGTTCCGCACGTCGCCCGACCACGAGTTGCTCGTCGCGCGGCTGGTGGACCGGTACGGCCCGTACGGCACCATCGGTCTCGTACTGATCGAACGCGGCTCCGGCGCCTGGCGGATCAAGCTGCTGCTGATGTCGTGCCGGGTGATGTCCCGGGGGGTGGGCGGCGTCCTCGTCACCTATCTGCGGGAGCGCGCCAAAGACGCCGGGGTGCGGCTGCTGTCGGAGTTCCTGCCCAACGGCCGCAACCGGATGATGTTCGTGACGTACAAGTTCTCCCGCTTCCGCGAGGTCGCCCGGGACGGCGAACTCGTCACCCTGGAGGCCGATCTCACCGACATCCCGGCCTACCCCGACTACATGAAGATCACCGTGCCGGACGACCTGGACGGTGCGCTGTGAGCGCGGCGCCGGCCCTGGCGCCGCGGAGCTGGCTCGTCACCCCCCGGCCCCGCCCCGAGGCCCGGCTGCGAGTGCTCTGCTTCGCCTACGCGGGCGGTGGCAGTGCCGCCTTCACCGGCTGGGCCGACGCGCTTCCCGCAGACGTCGAGTTGAGCGCGGTACGCCTGCCGGGTCGCGAGTCCCGCATCCTGCAGCGGCCCTACACCGATCTCGATGAGCTCCTGCCCGACCTGGTGCAGGCCGTGTCGTCCTACTGCCAGGAGCCGTTCGTGCTGTTCGGCCACAGCATGGGCGCGCTCATCGCCTACGCGTACGCCCGCCGGCTGTGCGACGCCGGGCTGCGCGGCCCCGAGCACCTGGTCGTCTCCGGGCGGCGCGCCCCCCAGCTCACCCACAACCGGCCGATCGTCCACGACCTGCCGGATGACGAACTACTCGATCGGCTGCGGGAGTTCGGCGGCACCACTGCCGAGGTCCTCTCCGATCCGCGGACGATGCGCCTGGTCATGCCCGGCCTACGGGCCGACTTCCAGCTCAACGACACCTACCGCTACACGCCGGAGCCCCGGCTCGACTGCCCGGTCACGGCCTTCGGCGGACGGCAGGACAGCCACGTCGACGAGGCCGGAATCGCCGCCTGGGCCGACCGGACCACGGGCCCCTTCACCATGCAGATGCTCGATGGCGGGCACTTCTTCCTGCATTCCTCCCAGGCTGAACTGCTGCGCGCGATCAGGGTCGTGCTGCACCGCACGACGGGCAGCACCGTTGCATGAGCGGCCTCAGGAACACCTGGCCGCCCGGCCCCGGCCGGGTGGATGTGGACACCTCGTGCGTCTACGTGTGGCGAATCGGGCTGGACGTGTCGCAGGACCGGCTCACCGAGCTGCGCTCCCTGCTCTCCCCGGAGGAGGAGGCCCGCGCTCGCCGGTGCCGGCTGCCGGTCGAACGGGACCGGTTCGTGGTCGGCCGGGCCGCGCTCCGCGACATACTGTCCCGCTGCACGGGGGTGAGCCCCCGGCGGCTGCTTCTGGTGCGCAGCGCGCGCGGCCGTCCCCGGCTGGCGGGCCCGACCACTCAGGGCCTCGACTTCAACCTCTCGCACTCCGCGGCCACCGCGCTGCTCGCGGTGGCCCGCGACGGCCAGGTGGGGATCGACATCGAGGTGGTCGACCCAGCGCTTGACCACCGGGCCATGGCGACCCGCTTTCTCGGCGCCGACGAGGCGGCGGCCGTCCGTGCGCTGCCGGACGCCGAGGGGCGTCGGGCGTTCTTCACCGGCTGGACCCGGCGTGAGGCATACGCGAAGGCGAACGACTGCCGTGTCCCAGTGGAGTTGGAGGAAACCGGGGCGTGGAATGTGTGGGATCTTACGGTGGGATCCGGCGTTCGCGCCGCACTGGTGGCACCCGCCCCCCTGAGCACTGTCCGCTGCTGGACCTGGCAGGGCGCCGGGGTGCCGGGGCGCGCCGCGATCCCGAACAGTCGGACCCATCGGAACCAGGAGTAGATCCACATGCCCGCACCATCCACTCTCTGGTGGTTCTTCACCGCCTCAGTGGTCCTGTTACTCGTTCCCGGCCCGTCCGTCCTGTACGTGAGCGGACGCACCCTTGACCAGGGCTCGCGCGCCGGACTGCTGTCCACACTCGGCCTGGCCTGCGGGGACCTCGTCCAGGTACTCGCGGCCGTCGTCGGGCTCTCCGCACTGGTGGCCTCGTCCGAGACCGCCTTCCAGGTCGTCAAGTACGCCGGCGCCCTCTATCTCGTCTATCTGGGCATCCGCCGGCTGCGCACCCCCGTCGAGGTCACCGCCCCGGCCGAGGGGAAGCGGACGGAGGTCCCGAGCGGCCGGATCGTCCTCGAAGGACTGGTGGTCAACGCGCTCAACCCGAAGAGCACCATGTTCTTCCTCGCCTTTCTGCCGGCCTTCGTCGACAGGAACGCCAGCGCCGTGTGGCTCCAGACCTTCGTACTCGGTCTGATCTTCGTACTCGTCGGCATGGTCACCAACAGCGGCTGGGGGCTACTGACCAACCTTGTCCGCGGCCGTGCCCAACAGAGCAAGGGTTTCCTGAACGTCCAGCGCTACGTCGGCGGAGGCGTCTTCCTGGCCCTCGCCGGAGTCGTCCTCGGTACCGGGTCCAGCGAGTAGTCGACATGAGTGCGCATCCGCGCGCCACGGAAGGAGCACCCCGGATGACCGGTCAGCGATCGGCACCACGCGTCCCCGCCGGCCCCGGCGAGGACACATCGGCTTGGAAGCTGTCCGCGAACGAGAACCCCTTCCCACCGCTGCCGGGCATCCTGGGCAGCGCCGTGGCCGCGGCCGGCAGCCTCAACCGCTATCCGGATCCCGCCTGTCGGCGCCTGACCGCGGAACTCGCCGGCCATCTGGGCGTCCCGCCGGAGCACATCGCGGTCGGCATCGGCTCCGTCGGTGTCACCCAGCAACTCCTCCAGGCGACCGCGGGCCCCGGTGACGAGGTGCTCTTCGCGTGGCGCTCCTTCGAGGCGTATCCGGAGCTGACCGCGGTCGTCGGGGCGACCCCGGTCCAGGTGCCGCTCACCCCGGGCGCGGTGCACGACCTCGACGCCATGCTGAACGCGGTCACCCCGCGCACCCGCGTGGTCTTCGTCTGCAACCCCAACAATCCCACCGGCACGGTGGTGCACCGGGCAGCCCTGGAGCGCTTCCTCGACCGGATACCGCCCACCGCGCTGGTGGTTCTCGACGAGGCATACCTCGAATTCGTCCGCGACGACGATGTCCCGGACGGCATTGACCTCTACCGAGAGCGTCCGCGCGTCTGCGTCCTGCGCACCTTCTCCAAGGCGTACGGGCTGGCCGGCCTGCGCGTGGGGTACGCCGTCGCGCACGAGCCGGTCGCGACGGCCCTCCGCGGGACCGCGCTGCCGTACGGCGTCACCCTGCTCGCGCAGGACGCGGCAGTGGCCTCGCTGCGCGAGGGACCGGCGATGCGTGAACGCGTCGAGGCACTCGTCGTCGAACGTGAACGGCTGCACGCCACACTCACGGCCCAGGGCTGGGACGTGCCCTCGTCGCAGGCGAACTTCGTATGGCTGCCCACCGCGGAACGCACCACGGAGTTCGCCGCGGCCTGCGCGCGCGACGGCGTACTCGTCCGGGCCTTCCCGAACGAGGGGGTCCGAGTCAGTGTCGGTACCAGCATGGCCAACGACCAGTTCCTCCAACTCGCCGCATACCACCGCAAGACGTGGACTCGGTGAAACGCGTGAATCGGATGATTCACCCAAGTAGACATACAGGAACGGGCGTTCGCCCCGCGTGCGAGCAGGTACGGGAAGGGGCGAGGCCCGCCGAAGTCCCGCGGGACGGCCACGAAGTCCCCGTCCCGCGGCGGCCCGCGGCACTCGGCGGGCTAGAGTGCGGGCGCATGAGTGACTTTCCGACCCTCACGACCCCGCCCTTCGGGCGCTTCGACTCCGCCTCGCCCGCGCTGGACCGACCCGACCTGACGCCGCCTCCGGTTACCGAGGCGCTGCGCGGCTGGGGGCACCGCACGGCGGCCGAGTCCGTGCTCTACGTGGACACCGACCCGGAGAAGGCGGACACCGCCGTGTTCTCCGAGGTGTACGACGTGCCCCTGGAGGTGGGCGCGAACTGTGTGGTGGTCGCGGCCAAGCGCGGGCAGGAGCAGATCCTGGTCGGATGCGTGGTGCTGGCCACCACCCGCCTGGACGTCAACAAGACGGTGCGCAAGCGCCTCGGTGCCCGCAAGGCGTCCTTCGCGTCGATGGACACCGCGGTCGCCGAGACGGGTATGGAACACGGCGGCATCACTCCGATCGGGCTCCCCGCCGCCTGGCCGCTGCTGATCGACGAGGCTGTCGCGGCCACCCCCTACGTCCTGATCGGCAGCGGACGGCGACGCGGGAAGCTGATCCTCCCCGGAGCCGCCCTCGCTCAGCTCCCGAGCGCGGAGGTGGTCTCCGGGCTGGCGGTCCCGGTCGCCTCAGAGCCCTCTGCGGAAGACCCGCCCGTCCGATAGCGGACCAGTACCCGAAGCTCGCCTCAAGAGCGTCCGCCAGCAGGTCATGTACGCGGCAACAACAGGGGCACGACGGACCCCTCTTCGATGATCATGAGTTCTCTACGCTCTGTGATCATTGGGATCGTGTCCCTCGTGCCCGCGTCCATTATCGCCCCCGATCCGCGAGGAGTTCCTCACGCTGCTGCCGGATCGTGAGGACCGCCACCCGCTGGGGTGTCACAATCCGCGAATCGCGGACACGGTGGTCTTCGACAAGCCCGCCCTCGCGCTGGTGTCGGGCATGGGCTACGAACGCGTCGCGGACGAGACCTGCTCGGCCCCCACGCTCCGGCGCCGGCGGGACGAGTGGATCACCGCCGGTGCCGCCGACCATCTGGCGCTCGCGGTGCTGCGGGCCTACGACCGCATGGTGGGCCTTCAGCTGGAGGAGCTGTCTGCGGACGGCTGCATCACCAAGGCCCCTGAGGGCGGCGAGTGCGCGGGGTAGTCCAGCAGTCGGCGTTCGACCTGCTGGCAGGCATTGCCACCGCCGCCCGGCTCCCCGACGGCGGCGTCCTCGTCCTGGCGGACGACGAGGACGAGGACACGCCCAGGTGGCAGGTACACAGCCTGCCGGAGTTCGAGGAGCTCGAACCCGAGGACGAAACCTGAGCCCGTGCACCGTTGCTGGCCTCATCGTAGGAGCTTCGCAGTGCGTTCGGGGTGGGCCGCAGTGACGTACCGCATCGCGGTCTGGGAGCTGATGCCGAACAGACGCATCAGGTGCAGCGGGTCCTCGACCTCGAACGCCTCATCACGGATCCGGTCCTGCCGCAGCGTCGTCATCGTGAGCCCAGTGGGCCGGAAGACCTTGTTGAACGTGGTTCCGCTGATGCCCGAGTGCGTCGTGTCGACCGCATGCCAGCGGGTGATCAGCATATGCGGATTGCTCGTGACCGGCCATCGACGGTGACGTTCGCGGATCCAGGCAGAGGCGCAGCGATAGGTGAGCTCGTCCAGGTAGATGATGTGCCGCTTGCCGGGGCGCCGGACGATGAGGCGCTCACGCGACAGATCAAGGTCCGTGAGGAGCAGCCGGCACAGATCGGTGCCGTTGAGCGCATGGACGCAGACCAGCACCATCACGAAGCGCTGGAAGTCGTCCTTCGCGTGGCTGAGGACTCCCGCCAGCCGGTCCGACGGTACGGAAGGCGGGGGCTTCTGGATCCCGGCGAAGATGAGGCCACGAGTGGGTCCTTAAAGATCACTCGCTCTTGCCGCAGGGCCCGGAAGACGTTCCGCAGGACGATGTGGATCGTGCGGGCGGGCGTCCCCTTGCGTGTGGCGATCGCATCCTTCACGTCGTCGCGGCTGATTTCCCGGAGGCTCTCGACACCGTCCGCCAGCCATCCTTGAAGGATCGGCTTGAAGACATGGAAGTACCGGAAGATGCTGCGGTAGGTGCGGCCGGAGTGCTCCCACTTGCCCTCGCCTCGCACCACCTTGATCCAGACGGCTACCTCTTCCGCGATCGTCTCGGGCAGCGCAGCGAGCTCCTCCTTCAGTCTCACCGCATGCGTGTCTCTGCGGAACTCCGGATCCGGGATCAAGAGCTCTCGGGCCTCCAGGAACTGGGAGACCCGTCGGCCGGTCACCTGCGGGCTCGTCTCCACGAGGGCCCGGATGTCGGACTCCGGCAGGGGGGCATCGGCGCCGAGCCAGGACACCAAGATGTTCAGGGTGCGCCGTGTTGTGAAAGCCGGGCCCTTGGCCCACATCTCCTCCTTCATCACGCGGTCCAGGTCCGTGAGCAGTTGCTGAGCCGAGGTAGTCAGCGACGGCAGGTTTTGCAGGCCGGGTTCCAGGACCGGCCGTCAGTCGCGTCGGATCTCGAACAGCGACTGCTGTCCGGGAGCGGCCAGGTGTTCGGAGACAGGTATGGGTGGCGCATCAGGGCGGGTTTCGTCCGCACGGCGCGGGCCGCCGTGTCGCGCCGGAACCGGTGCGCCTAGCC
>Ga0136846_1238362_pt1 | contig 26353 bp, 18 predicted proteins | sample HopSoiMetagenom2_FD_96841 | JGI IMG/M metagenome (GOLD analysis project Ga0136846, IMG submission 96841) | Grasslands soil microbial communities from Hopland, California, USA - 2 Assembly 2016 (version 4) | ecosystem: Environmental > Terrestrial > Soil > Grasslands | place: USA: Hopland... | reverse complement strand
TGCAAATGCTCGCCATAGCCAAGCTATGGCTGCGCTTTGCGCCTAGATCAGGCGCCTTTTGACGTGCTGCTCGGACACGTTCGAAATACTCTCAGCCTCTCGGTCCAGATTTCGACCCCGACTACACCCGGGCGACCGACGCGGCCCGCCTTTGCCGCAACAACTTCACCAAATGCTCGATAGCCACCGGCTTTACCAAATGCATGTCGAAGCCCGCATCGCGCGCCCGCTCCCGGTCTTTTTCCTGCCCCCAGCCGGTGATCGCAACGATCACCGCGTCGCAGGTGGCCGGTTGGCGCCGCAAGCGCTGCGCCACTTCATAACCGTTCATCCCGGGCATTCCGATATCCAGAAAAATGTACTCAGGCCTCAAGCGGCCGGCGGCCTCCAGCGCGGCGAATCCGTCGTGCACCACCGTCACGTGCTGGCCCAGCGAGTCGAGAATGCTCAGTAGACTCGCGGCGAAGTCGACGTTGTCGTCGGCGATGAGCACATGGTGGCTGGGGAGGGTTTCGAGAATGGCCGGCGGCGATTCCGGCGGCGCAGGCGGCACCCGGCCCCGCGGCAGCCGCACCACGAACTCCGACCCTTCGCCCAGGCCATCGCTATGCACGGCGATGCTGCCGCCGTGCAGTTCGATGAGCTGCCGCGCCAGTGTGAGCCCCACGCCCAGGCCCTTGTTGCCGCGTTCGAGCGACTGGTCAACCTGAACGAACATGTCGAAGATGCTGTCCTGCTTCTCCGGCGCGATGCCCACGCCGCTGTCGCTGAAGCGCACGACGATGTCCTGGCCGTCTTCTGTCATGCGCACGACTATCGTTCCGCCGTCATCGGTGTACTTCGCTGCGTTGTTGAGCAGGTTGGCGAACACCTGCGCGAGGCGTGTCGAATCGCCCTCCACGAAGATCGGCCCCGGCGGCAGATCGAGCGTGAGGCGGTGTTTTCTTGCCTCGATGCCGGGCGATGAAATCTCGACCGCGTTGTTAAGCACGCCGATGATGTCCACGCGTCCCGACTCCAGCAGCACCTTGCCGGTAGTGATGCGCGAGACGTCGAGAAGGTCGTCGATGAGCCGAACCATTTGCTGCACTTGGCGCGACATGATCTGCAAGGCGCGCTGCTGGATCGGGTTTTCATTGCACGAACGGCGCAGAATTTCCACAGCATTTGTGATCGGCGCGAGCGGGTTGCGCAGCTCGTGGGCCAGCGTTGCCAGGAACTGGTCCTTGGTGCGAGCCGCGCCGCGCAGCGCCTCTTCGGCCTTGCGGCGTTCGGCCATCTCGACAGAAAGGTGGTTGTTCGATTGTCCAAGCGCCTCCGTGCGCTTGCCCACCTCTTCGAGCATGTTGTTGAAGGCATCGACCAGCGTGCCGACCTCGTCATCCGAGGTCTTGGGTGCGCGCAGCGAGAAGTCGCGAGTGGTGAGTACGCTGCGAGCGACTTGTGCCACATGAAGAATCGGGTCGGTCACGCTGCTTTGCAGCCGCCGGCTCACGAGGGCAGCCGTCAACAGGCTGGTCGCCATGACCGCGGCGAGGATCAGCAGGTAATCGAAGAGCCGGCCGAAGATGTCGTAGCGCGAGCGCAGGTACACCGTGCCGATGATCTGGTTGTTCTCGCGGATCGGCTGGAAAAGTTCGATTCGGTCGCCGTCGATGAGCATGCCCGGCGCCTGCGCCGTCACGGGCAAGCTGGCCTCGGCTGTCTCCGGGTGCACGTAGCTCGCAAAGAGCTGGCCGTTGCCTCGGTAGACGGCGGCCGCGGTGATCTTCGGCCGCAGCTCCAGCAAGGAAAGGTTCTCGGCCACCGCTTTCGGGTCGTCGAAGTTGAGTGCTGGCGCACTGGTGTGGGCAATGATGCGCGCCTGCGTGTTGAGGTCTTCGATCCAGGACTTCTGGAAGCTTCGCAGCTCGTAGATCAGCAACGCGGTCGCGCTCAGCATCAGGGCAACGCAGGTGGTGGCAATGACCACCGCCATGAGCTTGCGGCGCAGCGAGGTGCGCGTCTGACTCACGGAAATACTCCAGCGACCCGGCAGTCGGGCTCCCTCGGGTGACGGCATGCAGATATTTCCACAGACCCGACTCGTGTGTATGGTGGCAGCGCAATGTGCGGTCGGCGCTGTGCCGCGCCTGAATGCACGAGTCTAGCAACGGACTCGCAACGAGGGCAGCGCTGGCCGCAAGTCCATGCAAACAAATGCAGGTCTTACACACTGACGGGTCATTTGGACGGGCGAAGCTTCCCGTCGAAACGGCTGAAGAGGCCAGTATTTCGATCATGCCCGCTCGCTCATCAGGCCAAAGGCCCCTTGCTCGTCGTTGCAAATGCTCGCCATAGCACGAGCTATGGCTGCGCTTTGCGCCTCGATCAGGTGCCTTTTGACGTGCTGTTCGGACACGCTCGAAATACTCTCAGCCTCTGGTGCGTTTCTGCAAGCTGCACGCCCTTCATGGCGAGCGCCAGTTACCAATTGCCGAGGCACAGCACTTGCCGCAAGCTGAAGGCATCCACGGGACTTCGACATGACACCAGCTTCAAAATCACGCTGGCGAATCGCCGCCTGGCCTCTTGGCATCGTTGCGGCGGCGCTGATCGGCGTTGTGGTCTGCGAGACTCAAGGCTGGCCTTTCCTGAAGGGGCCGGTGCAGCAGCAACTGAGCAAGCGCCTTCAACGCCCGGTTGAGTTCGGCGACACCTTCAAGCTCAAGCTCTTCGGTTCGATCCGAGTGGACACGAGTTCGCTGCGCATCGGCCCGCCCGACGGCTTGGCGGCGGACTCTCTCTTGAGCGGCGACCTCGTCAACGCCAAGAGTGCTCACCTGGAGTTGCCGTACGCCACGCTCAGGCAACTGGCACGCAAGGACAACACCGAAGCGCCGCGCATTGCGTCGCTTCGGTTCGGCGAGGTCGATGCATCGCTCAAGCGTTTGGCTGACGGTCATTCGAACTGGGCCTTTGCGCCGACGCAGGCCGCTGCGACGCAAAGACAGTTCGACCTGCCGACGGTGGACGAACTCGTGGTAGAGCATGGCCACGTCGCCTTCGACGATGCAGTTCTCAAGACCAGCTTTGCCGCAAAGGTGAGTACAAGCGAAGGCGATCGCGCATCAGTCCAGAACGGCCAGGCGGCCGGCCTTGTCGTTGAAGGACGAGGGAACCACGAGAAGCTGCCGTTCCAGTTTCGCGTGACCTCGGCGGGCGTGTTGCCGCTGGTGGCGCGTGACACTGCCACGGCTGTGCCGATCACCATCCGGCTTTCCGGCGGAAGCGAAGCCAAGTTCACATTCGACGGCACCGGCACCGACGTGCTGAGCTTTCAGGCGATCGATGGCACCGCCACCCTGTCGGGTCCGTCGCTCGCGAAGGTGGGCGATGCGTTGGGCATCACCTTACCGACGACGGAGCGCTTCACGCTGAAGGGACGGCTGAGCAAGTCTGGGCAGCGCTGGGCGTTCAAGAATGCAGACCTCGACGTGGGCGACAGCCACCTTGGCGGGAATTTCAGCTACGACCGCGCGCCCCAGGTGCCAATGCTCACCGGCGAGTTGAACGGATCGCATCTGGTACTGGCAGACCTGCTGCCAGCCTTCGGTGCGCCGAAGCCCGGCACCGAGAAAGCCAAGGCGCACGTTGTGGCGCAAGGCGGGCGTGTCTTGCCGGATCGTGAACTTGATATTCCATCGTTGCGATGGATGAACGCGAACGTCAAGGTCCGTCTGACGCGTGCTGAACTGGGAACGCTCTTTAGACAGCCGCTTGCACCGCTGGATGGCGACCTCACGCTTGACGGCGGCGTGCTGAGGCTGTCGAACTTGCTCGCTCGTGCTGCGGGCGGCGAGGTCAAGGGCAACCTGGGGCTCGACGGTACCCAGGCCAATCCACTGTGGACGGCAAATGTCCGTTGGGCAGGCATCGAACTCGATCAATGGCTTCGTCCGCGCAACAAGACATCGCAGCAGCCGAAGCCGTCTGGCGAGAACCCGGGTTACGTGACGGGTCGCCTGGGCGGGCATGCGCAACTGCAGGCACACGGGAGGTCAACGGCGAAGATGATCGCTTCAACCGATGGCACGGTGCAGGCGTGGGTGCGCGACGGCACGATCTCGCATTTGATCGTCGAGGCGGCGGGCATCGACATTGCACAAGGCCTGGGCCTCTTGATCGTCGGGGACGACCCGCTGCCCATGAACTGCGCGGTGGTCAAGGCAAACGCCAAGGCCGGCCTGCTCACTCCTGAGGCGGCAATGGTCGACACACGGGACTCCACGCTGTTGATCACCGGCTCCGTCAATCTTGCCGACGAGCGGCTCGCGCTGGTAATGACCTCCAAACCCAAGGACATGAGTCCGGCCACCTTGCGTTCACCGGTGAGGCTGGAAGGCACCTTCGATCATCCGCAGGTCTACCTGGAGAAGAAACCGATTGGCTTGAAGGTGTTGGCGTCCGCGGCGCTGGCGATGGTGCATCCGCTTGCCGCATTGATTCCCCTCTTCGACCCGGGCGACAAGGACGGTGCCGGCGGTTGCCAACGAACCCTGCAGCACCTGAGAGATGCAGACGGGCCGGCGGGTGTTCGAGACGCGAAGGCGCCAAAGGCCAACGACAAATCATTGCCGCCGGACCCCGCCGCTCGCCATGCAGCGGCATCTGCGCCGATGCGCAAATGATGAAGCGATGAGGCGTCTTCGCGGAGCCAGGGAGCGATCCCACCTCATGAGTGGTCTCCTTTGTCAATGCGGTGCGCACGAGACTCATTCTCCGTCGCCGCAGCCGCGAGGATCTTCGCGTGGATGTGCCACACCGCGATGAACATTGCCGCGGCCGCTGGCCCAACGACAAAACCGTTGATGCCGATCAATGCGATGCCCCCGAGGGTCGAGACCAGAATCAGGTAGTCGGGCATCTGAGTGTCTCTGCCAACGAGCACGGGCCGCAGCAAGTTGTCGACCAGGCCAATGACGAGGACACCATAGGCGATCAGCGCGAAACCCTGCCACACCGCGCCAGTCGCAAGCAGGAAAAGTGCGACTGGCAGCCACACCAGCCCGGCGCCAACGGCCGGCAGCAGCGAGAAGAAGGCCATCAACACCGCCCACAACAATGCGCCGCTGACCCCGAGGAACCCAAAGGCGATGCCGCCAAGCGCACCCTGAACGGCAGCCACCACGAGATTGCCCTTGATCGTGGCGCGTACCACGGTGGCGAACGTGTCGAGCAATTCCTGCTTGTGCGCCGGCGTCATCGGGATCGCCCGCTTCATGGCACGAACGACGCCGTCGCCGTCGCGAATCAGGAAGAAAGCGAGATACAGCATGACGAAGACGCTGACGACGAAGTCGAAGGTGTTCTGCCCGAAGTTGAGAGCGTGTGTCGCGATGAACCGGCTGGCCTGCGTGAGCGCGGCGGACAACCAGCGCCGCAATGCCTCGAAGTCGGCCAGGCCGAATCGATCGAGCACCGAGGTTGCCAAGGCCGGAAGCGCGTCGAAAAGTTTGCGGAAGTAAATGGCCGGGTCCCATTCGCCCGACTGCATTCTTTGATAAATCGCCGCCGCTTCTTGCGCAAGAGAAGCAGTGATGACCGCGAAGGGGATCACCACCATGAGCAGCACGATCAGCAGAGTCAGCAGGGCGGCCACAGTGCGCCGATGCTTCAGCGGCGGCAAGAGTCGACGATAGATGGGCTCGAACAGCATGGCCACGATCACGCCCCACATGATGGCGCCGTAAAACGGGAGGAGGATCCATCCCAGTCCAATGGACACGACGATCAGGAGCAGCAAGAGAACCCGGTTGTGAGAGTACGAGGACTCGCTGTGTTCAGACGGCTTCATGGTGTTCGCACGCAGGAGCGGGCCGGGATTGGCGTCCGATCGTATCGGTCGCATGGCAATCCCTTCAACACGGTGACATGTCGAGCCCGTACCGGCGCATCTTTCAGTCGTCACGCGATCCAACAATGCCGAGCAGCGCCAGCAGCGACTGGAACACGTTGTACACGCTCAAGTAGACACCGAGAGTCGCGGTGATGTAGTTGGTCTCCAGGCCATCCTGAACACGCTTCAGGTCGTGCAGGATGAAGGCAGAGAAGACCCCGATGGCCAGCACCGATATCGTGATCATCAATGCACTGGACTGGATGAAGACGTTGGCAATGCCCGCGAGCAGCACCATGATGGCGCCGATGAAGAGCCACTTCCCCATCACGGACAGGTCGCGCTTGATGATCGACGAGAGCGTGGCCATGCCGAAAAAGATCAATCCGGTGCCGGCGAACGCCATCATCACCAGGCTGGCGCCGTTGGCCAAGCCGAGAACGGCGCCCACCAGACGCGAGAGCATCAATCCCATGAAGAACGTGAAGCCCAACAACATGGGCACGCCTGCCGCCGAGTCCTTGTTCTTCTCGATGGCGAACATGAAGCCGAAGGCCCCCACCAGGAACACCACGAGACTGATCCCGGGGGACATCGCGCGTGCGAGTCCGGTGGACACGCCGATCCAGGCGCCGAGGACGGTGGGGATCATCGACAGTGCGAGCAACCAATAGGTATTGCGCAGCACGCGATTGCGCTGAATCGCACCTGCGGGGTTCGCAACATCGGCAGTAAGAGCTTGATACTTGTTCATGTGGTGACCTTTGATGGACGAAATGGTTGATGAAAAATGGTGAAGGGAAAGGGTTGCCCTCCTTCGGTCATGAGCGATCTGTGGACTTCAGCAGGGCGGCCTTTCGTTTGGCACGCGACCGGATATTGAGTGCCTCCACGGCCAACGAGAACGCCATGGAGGCGTAGATGTAGCCCTTCGGTACATGGATGTCGAAGGCTTCGGCGGTCAGCGCCATGCCGACCATGACCAGGAACGCAAGCGCAAGCACTTTGACCGAGGGATGGAGATCGACGAAGTCGCCGATGGGCTTGGCGGCGAAGAGCATCACACCGACGGATGCGATGACGGCAGCCATCATCACGAAGATCTGGTCGACCATGCCCACGGCGGTGATCACCGAATCGAGCGAAAACACGATGTCGATGATGGCAATCTGGCCGATCACGCCCCAGAAGACCCCGCGCTTTGCGCCTGCAGTAGCGATTGCCGTGTCGCCAGGTCCGTGCTCATCTCGCGCTTCGACCTCCACGAAAATTTCGTGGGAAGCCTTGTAGAGCAGGAAGATGCCGCCCAGCAAGAGCACCAAGTCCCGCCCGCTGATGCCCTGGTTCATGATGGTGAAGAGGTCCGCAGTCAAGCCCATCACCCAACTGAGAGAGAGCAGCAGCAGCAGACGCGACACCATTGCGAAGCCCAGCCCGAGCCGGCGGGCCCTGTCGCGTTGTTCCGCCGGCAAGCGGCCGACGAGGATGGAGATGAAGATGATGTTGTCGATGCCCAGGACGATTTCCAGTCCGGTAAGCATTGCGAATGCAATCCAGATGTTCGGGTCGAACAGTGTGGCCATGAGTGGTTTTGTTGGTCTGAAAAGTGGAGGGAATCAGCTGGAGCGAAATCAATATCGCGTGCGAAGTTGATCCGCACGCGCAGGCCGGTGGTGCCCTTGACGGTGTTTTGCACGGGACCCAAGTCCCCGCGCCACGTGTGGCGTGGCCTAGATGACGACCTGCAGGCGCGGAGGCCGCTCAAGCCCGGCCAGGAACGGCGATGGGGCTCTCAGCGAGAACGAGCGTTGAGATATGGTGTCAGGGCGCGCGGCCTCTTGCGACGGGCGCACTGAGTCGAACAGTTCCGGACTGTCGGCCAAGGTGTCTGGGGGTTGGACTTCGTCCGCTTGGTCGCAGGGGCACTGATCCACCAGTCCGTCTGCGTGCTGATCCAATGGCCCAGCTGTCTTGACTTGCACTGTCCCATCACTGGACGGTGCCATCATTCGCCCGGGCAAAAGCGTGGCGACGGCGTAGGTCGAAACCAACAGCGTGACCACGAATGTGACGAACCAGCGAGGCAAGAGTGGCAAAGCGGGGGGGCGAAGTGTTCGAAGCACGATTATCCGTCCTTCAAGCAATCCAGTGGGGAGGACCGCACAGACCGATCGCGACTCAGAGGCTGAGAGTATTTCGATCATGCCCGCTCATCACGCCAAAAGAACCCCTGCTCGTCGTTGCAAATGCTCGCCATAGCCCGGGCTATGGCTGCGCTTTGCGCCTAGATCAGGTGTCTTTTGACGCGCTGCTCGGGCACGCTCGAAAAACTCTCAGCCTCTCAGGCGTGCTTGCGTCGCCGCTCGACGGCTGCCACCTTCAGCATCTGCCGATACTTCGTCACCGTGCGGCGCGCCACTGTGAGGCCTTGCCGCGCCAACTGGCGTGCGATTTCGGCGTCGGATAGCGGGTCCAACGGGTTCTCACCGGCGATCATGTCCTGGATCACGCCGCGGATCGCGGTGGCTGAACAGGCGCCGCCGCTCGCCGTCGGCATGGCGCGCGAGAAGAAGTACTTGAGTTCGAACACGCCCGACGGCGTCGCCATGTACTTGTTGTTCGTCACGCGGGAGACGGTCGATTCGTGCAAGCCGACTTCATCGGCAATCTCGCGCAGCCCCAGCGGCTTCATCGCGAGCGGGCCGTATTCGAGGAAGTGGTGCTGCCGGCGAAGAATGGCTTCGGCAACGAGCAGGATGGTCGAGAAGCGCTGCTCCACGTTGCGTACCGTCCAGCGTGCTTCCTGCAGATGCGCGGCGAGCTCGGCGTGCTTCGAATTGCGGTGCTGCTGGAAGAGCTCGGCATACACGCGGTTCAGTCGGACCTTGGGCACCACGGCCGGGTTCAACTGTGCAGCCCATTGGCCGCGAATCTTCTTGACGATGACGTCGGGCACCACGAAGTGCACGTCCGACGAGCCGAATCGCCAGCCGGGTCGCGGATCGAGGTGACGGATGCGGTCGCACACGGCTTCGATGTGCACGGCCTCGCGATCGAATACCTTTGCCAGGCCCGGAATGTCTCTTTGCGCCAGTTTGTCGAGCTGCTCTGTGATGATGCGTCGCGCAAGTTCGCGGTCGACTGCATCGTCGATGCATTCGAGCTGAAGCAGCAGGCACTCCGATGCGTTTCGCGCGCCGACGCCGCAGGGGTCGAGCGATTGCACAAGTTTCAGGGCCGTGTTCATTTCGCACTGGTCGACCACCGGGTCGAGTTCAGTGATGCCGGCAAGTTCGTCGAGTGATAGGCGAAGGTAGCCGTCGTCGTCCAGCGATTCGATGATGGCGCACACCAGCACGCGGTCGCGGTCGGACAGAGGCATCACGTTGATCTGGCCGCGAAGATGCTGGCGCAGGTCGATGTCCGCGGCGACCATTTCCATCACGCCGTCGGTGTCGCCGGAACTGCTTGCGGAGCTTCCGCTTCCTCCCGGCGTCTGCCAGTTTTCGCGTTCCCAGGTGGTGTCGGGGTCGCTGGCCGATGCGTTGTTGTCGACCTGCGGCGCTTCGGTTGCGGCAGGGGTCTCCCGCTGTGAGTCGTCGCCAGCACTTTCCGATGCCGCTGCTTCCCCCGATGGTTCCTCGATTTCGAGGAACGGGTTCTTGCCCATTGCGTCCATCACTTCCTGCGCGAAGTCGAGCGAAGACAGTTGGAGCAGACGCACGGCGTGCTGCAAGCGCGGTGTGAGCGTCTGATGCTGTCGATGTTCTGTGCGAGTCTGGAGCGCCGGTGAATTCATGGATCTCTCGATGAAAAGTTGATTGGCAGCGACCACTCGTGGCCTGAGAGGCTGAGAGTATTTCGATCATGCCCGCTCATCACGCCAAAAGACCTCTGCTCGTCGTTGCAAATGCTCGCCATAGCCGTCGCTATGGCGAGCATTTGCGCCTAGATCAGGCGCCTTTTGACGTGCTGCTCGGACACGCTCGAAATACTCTCAGCTCTGAGGCCGAGTGGGCGTCGGGAGCGCGCTGCGGCACGTCCTGAACTGTGTACCGCAACCGCTGTGCCAACCGAGTGAGAGATCGGTAACAAGCTGCGGGAAGGCGGTGCCAACCTGCTTTCGAAAGTCCCCGGAAATCCGCGCCAATGCTGCGAATTTTCGATTTCGCCTGTGTAAAAAGCGCTCGCTGTTGCGGGTTGCGAGGAGCAATCGGCGTGCTCAAAAGCCGCCCTTCGGTCGGACATTTCGGGAGGCTTTGTGTGATTTACCGCAACAACTGCTGGCTGACCACGACGAAAGTCACAAAGTCGCGGCATGACTATTGCCGCAGCACCGGGGCACTCGCCACCCAAAAGGAGATGTATCCATGGCTACTTCCGCCAAGACCCAGATCATTGACATGCTCAAGGCCGATCACAAGAAGGTAAAGAAGGCCTTCAAGGACTTCGAGAAGATGGACCCGCAAGCGGAGTCCGAAAGCGCCGAGGCACTGGTCGAGCAAACGCTCGCCGCCATCGAGGTCCATTCCTCGCTCGAGGAACAGATCTTCTACCCGGCGGCGCGTAGTGCCATCAAGGAAGAAGACCTCATCGACGAAGCCGAGGTCGAGCACATGACGGTCAAGGTGCTCATCGAACAGTTGAAAAGCATGAGCGCCAGCGATGACAAATTCGCGGCAACCTTCAAGGTGCTCGGCGAGTACATCGACCACCACGTGAAAGAGGAGGAGAACGAGATGTTCGTGCAGCTCACGCGACCGGGCGTGGGCTGGGACGCCGTGCTTGAACAGATGCAGACGCAGCGCGCTCAATTGCTCGAAGAAAAGGGCCTGCCTCCAGAGGCCGAAGAAGCCACGACGCCGGCAGGGCGATCATCCGCTGGCAGCCGTGCATCCCGCAGCACCGACGAGTCGCGTCCGCAGGCCGCATCGCGTTCGTCGAAGAGATCGTCTGCGTCTGAGAAGAAATGATTGCGGCCCGGCTTCATGCATTTCAATGAAAGGAAAGTCTGGGCTGAAGTTCAGCACGGCGGTATGTCTTACGGGAGTTTCGAAGCGCTACGGCTAACCATCCGGCGAAGGGATCAGTGCCCGCGAAGGAAAGTACTCTTTCTCTTTAAGTCCCGTCGCCATAAACCTTGACCTGGCTTGCCACTTGCTGTGAAATTTCTGCAAGCCGTCCGCGCGACCATTTGCGTGGTTTGTTGGGATCGGCCTGAAATTTGTACATGAGGCAGCAAGTGCTGCAACGGTTGCGCCCAACGCAGGGAGAAGCCACATGCCCCACGCATTGATCGTTGACGATGAACCCGATGTCGTCGACTGGATGTCCGAAGTGGTCCGCGCTGAGGGCTACACCGTCGCCACGGCCGATTCACTGCGCAATGCCCGGGCCCAACTTGTCCGACAGACGCCCGATGTGCTGCTGACCGATCTGCAGCTCCCTGACGGACGTGGGACCGACATCGTGCGCGACCTCGAATCTCCGGCACAGATCGAAGTCGTGGTGATCACGGGACACGCGAGCGTGGACACCGCGATCGAAGCTATCCGCATCGGCGCGAGTGACTACCTCGTCAAGCCGGTGGACATTGAACGCCTGCTGGCCATCCTGCGCCGTCAGCCACAGGCGTCCGAGCTTCGAAGCGAGATCGGTGAGCTGCGCGAGGAGCTGCGGCGCGCGGGGCGCTTCGGCCACATGTTTGGCGACTCGCCGCCCATGCAGGCGCTGTACGACAAGCTGAGCCGCGTCGCGCCGACTGCAGCCACCGTGCTGCTCACGGGCGAGAGCGGCACCGGCAAAGAGGTGGCGGCCCGCACCATTCACGAACTCAGTCGCCGCAAGAAGTTTCCCTTTCTTGCGATCAACTGTGGCGCGATATCGCCCAACCTGATCGAGAGCGAATTGTTCGGCCACGAGAAAGGCAGTTTCACCGGAGCCGACCGACAGCATCGCGGCTTTTTCGAACAGGCAAAGGGCGGCACGATCTTTCTCGACGAAGTGACCGAGATGCCGCTGGATCTGCAAGTGAAGCTGCTGCGTGTTCTGGAGACGGGCACTTTCGTGCGCGTCGGGACGACCGAGCCCGTCGTGACGGACGTGCGTGTCATCGCCGCCACCAACCGATCGCCCGAACGTGCAGTGGCCGAGGGCAGCTTCCGCGAAGACCTGTACCACCGGCTCAATGTCTTCCCGATCACCTTGCCGCCACTGCGCGAACGTGGCAATGACATTGAAATGCTCGCTCAGCATTTTTTGCGCGAGCTCAATCGCATGGAGGGCACGAACAAGATCTTCTCGCCAGAAGCGATCGCCAAGTTGTACGAGATGACCTGGCCGGGCAACGTGCGTGAGTTGAAGAACTACGTGCAGCGGGCTTACATCCTTGCCGACTCGGTGGTAGAGAGCGCGCAGGCGCCGCAGTCCCCGCCGCTCGCAGCCGAAGACCAGAGCTGGCTGATCGTGGTGCGCGTGGGAACACCGCTCGAAGAGGTGGAGCGCCGCGTGACGATGGCGACACTCGAATCTTGCGGCCGTGTCAAACGAACCGCGGCCCGCATTCTCGGCATCAGCCTGAAGACGCTGTACAACCGGCTCGAAGCCTATGCCGCGAAGGACAAGGCACGCGAAGCGGAAGAGTCAGGGCCGATGCCGCTGGTCGAAGAACACGAGATCGCGAATCAAGCCGGACGTACCACGCCGCCGGGTCCGTATCGACGGCATTGACGGGCGATGGAGCGCGGTGGACCTGCGCTGCTGCGGTTGTGTTCAGATCAGGCGCCTTTTGACGTGCTGCTCGGGCACGATCGAAAAACTCTCAGCCTCTGAAGACTTTTGCATCCCGTGCGGGCACAATTTACATGCGTGTGTAGTTCTTATTAGAAGTTCGCATCAAGCTCCCGGGGTGTAGGCTCTTTTGGTATGGCGGAATGTCGTTTGCTCCTTCAGATCGTGACCTTTGACCAGGCTGCAGTGGGCGCTTGTCGCTCGCTTGGCCGAATCGTCCCGATTTCTGGAGTCCATGATGCAAGCGACCACGCGACGTGCCGCAACTTTCACCGACCATCCCTCTCGCGACCCGGCAGATCATGCCAACAAGGACCGCCGTCGTCGCGGCACGCATCCCAGGGGAAACACCCCACAGACCCCTGCACGCAACCCCGACCGGCCCTCGGCACACGGCTGACCGCGTCTGCGCATCATGGCGCCGCGTCGGGTTGACCCCATCCCCGACAGCGGTGACGCTGCCCACCTCCCAGATCCGGGGGATGCACTCGATCGCGCAGGCATCGCCTTGCATCGCGGCGCGACCGGGGCGGTGCAGGGCGCGCTCAAGCTCGCCTCCTTGCCCGGCGCCGCGCTGTCCCGCCTGCGCCACCTGCACGGCAAGCCTGCGCATGGTTCGGACACGCCGCACAACGGCGCCTTGGTGCGTCACCATGCGCGCGTGCTCATGCGCGCCCTGGCCATGCCGCTCGTTGCGGGCAATAAAGTCGAACTGCTCATCGACGGACCGGCGACCTACGAAGCAATGTTTGCGGCCATCGACGCCGCGCGCAATCACATCAACATCGAAAGCTACATCGTCGAGGCCGACGGCCCCGGCGCCGAACTCGCGCGCCGCCTGCTCGCCAAGTGCCGCGAGGGCGTGAAGGTCAACCTGCTGTACGACGGCTTCGGCTCCATCCGCACGCCGGATGCCTATTTCGAGATGCTGCAGGCAGCGGGAGTCCGCCTGTGCGAATACAACCCGCTGCGATCGTGGAAGCGCGTCTTCACGCGGGCGGTGCATCTGCGCGACCACCGCAAGCTGATGGTGGTCGACGGCAGCGTGGCCTTCGTCGGCGGGATCAACATCAGTGGCGTGTATTCAGCGCGGTCGGCGGGGGCGCAAGCCGAGGCGACGACGCCTTGGCGCGACACGCACGTGTGCATCCGCGGATCGCTCGTCGCGCAGTTGCAATCCCTCTTCATCACGCACTGGAACAAACATGGCTGCGAGCCTGTCCAGCAGGCCGACTATTTCCCACCACCAGCCCCGGCTGGACATCTACGCGGTGCTGTCGCGTCATGCGATGCCGGTCGCCGTCGCAACCCGTTCTATCGCGCGCTGATCAAGGCGATCGAGGCGGCGCGGCACGATGTTCTCGTGACCACTGCGTACTTCGTGCCGACGCGCCGCCTGCTGCGCTCGTTGGCCTGCGCGGCGCGACGAGGTGTGGACGTGCGAGTGTTGCTGCCTGGCCAGAGCGACTCCTGGGCGCCGCTGCAGGCGGGCCGATCGCACTATGTTCGCTTGCTGCAGGCGGGCGTTCGGATCTATGAGCGGCAAGGTGCCTTGCTCCACGCAAAGACAACCGTCATCGATGGAGTGTGGGCCACGGTGGGCTCGGCCAACCTCGACTGGCGCAGCTTCATCCACAACGCCGAAGCCAACGCGATCGTCACGGACGCCGGATTCGGAGCTCAGATGAGAACGGTCTTCCAAGGCGACATCGCGGCCAGCCATGAGATCACGCTGGAGATGTGGCGTCGGCGTGGGGTGTTGCAGAGGCTGCAGGAATGGGTGGCCAGGCGATTTGAGTTCTTGTTGTAGGTTCGAAGGGCTTGCACTGCCCTACGCCCCCTTGATCTCATTCGCCCTCAAGCGTTTCGCAATCAGATACGCCAGATCACTGGCCAACTGCTGCCGCTTCGGTCCCCGCGCCTCGTGCCACACGGCGAGTTCGTAGGCTGTCGCCGCACCACCCAAACTCGTCACCAGGGCCTCAGGGGCCGGATCCGACAACACCTTCGGGTGCTCTTGTGCCGCATCGCACAGCAGCCGTCGCATCAACTCCGGATCGGTCCCGCTTTGCACTTGCACGGGTATGCGAAGGCGGATCGGTCTCTCCGCAAAGACATGGTTCACCACGTTGTCGAGGATGAAGCGCTGGTTGGGCACGAGGATGGCCATGCTGTCGTTGGTGATGACTGTCGTGCGGCGTGCGCCGATGTCCTGCACGGTGCCTTCGATGCCGCCCACCTCCACCCGGTCGCCGATCTTGATCGGTCGTTCGATCATGATGATCAGCCCGCTCACGAAGTTGCTGATGATGTTCTGCAGACCAAAGCCCACGCCCACGCCTACTGCGCCAGCCAGGACGCTGAACGCCGACAAGTTGAGCCCCGCGTTCTGCAGGATGAGCACCACGCCCACGACCAACACCAGATAGCGCACGATGCTGCCCACCGCCTGGCGTGTGCCGTCATCCATGGGCGTGTGGCGCAGCGCGCGCTCCACCGTCCAGCGCCGCAGCCAGCCTGCAGTCCACAGCAGGCCGACAAAAAATACCACCAGTTTCACGGCAGACGAGGCGCTGATCTCTGCACCGCCGAGGGTGAAGAGGTGAACGTCATAGCCTTTGATTCGATTCAGTAGAAGCTGCCAGTCCATCGGTCAAAAGGAGAAGTGAGGTCTGCAGCCGCCAGCACATCGTGTGCCGCATGTCCGTGCTCCATGACACAGTGCATCTTGCGACGCATGAAACTTCCCTCGCCCCGCTTGCGGGGAGAGGGGGGCAGGGTCGCGCTTGGCTAAAACACGATTTCCTTCTTTCCATAGAGCAGCTCGGCGTGGTGGCCGGCGTCGCTCGCGGCAGCTTCCAGGCCGCGAGCGGCCTGGAACTGCGGGAGGTCCTCGGAATACACGATGCTGGTGATGTGGGTGATCCAGGGCTCGGCGCCCATGGCATAGACATACAGGTGCTCGGGCTGGAAGAAGGCGCGCAGCTTCTGGGCGGTGGCAAGGTCGCAGCCGTCGAGGCGGCGCGACTGGTCCTCGCCACGGGTGAGCATTTTCTGCAGCAGCGGGCCGTAGAACCAAGTGGCCGGAGCGCCCACGCACTCCATTCCGAGGAACATGCAGTCCACCTTCGGGAACATGCGGCGCAGCGGCTCGTAGAACTCCACGCAAGCCGGGTTGGAGTCGGCGAAGAGCACGAAGACCTTGCCGCCGAGCTCGATGGCGTGTACGAGCTTGGTGCGGATGTCCAGGTCGGCGTGTTCGCCGTAGAACGGCGCGCCCACGATGCGCCCGCCGGGCAGTGCGATCTCGTCGTAATCGGCCAGCTCCAGCACGCTGGGAAAGCCGATGCGCTCGAAGAACTGCTTGAGCGAGACGTCTTGCAGGTCACCGCCGCCGGCGCGTCCGACCACGACATGGCGCACGCGGTGGCGAATGCGCAGCAGCGTCTCCATCACGATGTGGTCCTGGTGCGGATGCGTGATGAGCACGTAGTCGATCTGCTCGGGCAGGTCGTCGAAGGTGTAGTGGTCCAGCGTGCACTCGCCCGGGTAGCTCAGCAGCGGGTCGACCAGAATGCTGACGCCGCAGCCCTCGATGAGCACGCAGGCATGGCCGAAGTAGCGCACACGCACGCCCTCGGCCGGCGGCGCGTCGTGCGCGTTCCGCGGCGCCTGAGTCAGCAGCGTGCGCAGTGCCACGGGATCGAAGGCCTCCTCGGCGATGTACGGGCGCAGCATTTCCACGAGGTCGGTCCCGGGGCCGACGCCCGCGCACAGGTGGTCCCAGATCGGATCGACGAAGGGTGCGGTAATTTCCACCGAGCCGGGCGTGCGGCGGATCTGCGGGGTGGATAGCGCGAAGGGCCGCGGCTGCAGGCTCACCGGTTCGAGCATGCACGACTGCAGAGCGGTGTCGTACAACGGGCTGTCGTAGAACAGCCGCTCGAGGAAGCGTGCGCCGGGCTGTTTGCTCACGTCGTAGAAGACCTCCACCATGTGCCGGATGGCCGGGTCGACCTGCGCATACAGCCCCGCCAAGCCGCCGCCGCGGGCTTGCCCCTGTAGCAGCTCGAACAGCGCGTTGATGGCCTCGGCCGCCCGCAGCTGGGGCGCGCAGCACTGGCGTGTGCGGTCGCGAAAGCGCCGGATGTCGGCGACGTCACCGGCGTAGTCGATGAACGGGCCGCCGCGCAGCTCGGGCACCTGCACGGAGGAGCGGTGCTGCTCGGGATCCTCGACGAAAGAGTCGAGCATCGACAGGTGTGAGTGCAGTGTGAATAGGCCGAAGGTGATCGGGGAGACGAGGTACGGGTGGGCAAACCATCCGTTGACTCGCGGCAGCAGCCGCACCTGGTCGGACAGTCTCGTGGACGTGCTCATCGCAAGAATCGGCGCGGCGCCGGACGCAGCGCGTGGTTGAGGGACTGGCGCCTAGTATGGGAACATTGCGGCCAGGGTCTTGACCGCATGGGCCAGGGAGTTGCATTTGCAGGCCAGGGGACCCGCCGTCCGGCCATGTCGTGCGGACGGCCAGACGCTGAAGCGCGCTGCATGTCCACCGATCTTCTTCGTCGGGTACCTGGCCTTCCAGTCCGCAAGCGCCTTTGCCGCTTCGGTCTTCAAATTGAGTCATGCTTCGGGCTCGAGGCTACGCATCGTCCGGCCTTGTCTTGAAGCGACTCGCAAGATGGAAAATGTAGTTTTGCTACCTTGCGTGATCTCTTGGCCATGTCCTCGCAAGGGACGAAAGCTGACTCGGTTCGAACAAGGTTGATGCATCGAAAGATCAAGAAGACAGAAGATCGGAGCGAACCAATGCAGGCAATCACCTTCCCTCGCTTGGTCGGGGATATTGGCGGCACGAACGCCCGCTTTGGGCGGATCGAGTTCGCCGGGGCTCCGTTGACCGACATCCACACCCTTCCGTGCGACGCCTATGCGACGTTGGTCGACGCAGTGCGTGACTACCTCACCAAGACAGGCAAAGACCGGCCGCGATGGTGCGCGCTCGGCATTGCCAACCCTGTTGTCGGCGACCATGTACAGATGACCAACCACCATTGGTCATTCTCGATTTCCGAGGCCGAGCGCGAACTGGGGTTGGGGCGCTTTCTGGTGATCAACGACTTCACGGCGCTGGCCTTGTCGCTGCCGGGGATCGCGCCTTCAGAATTGCGGCAGGTGGGTCCCGGTACGGCAGTGGCGGGCGCTCCGCTGGCGCTCCTCGGTCCCGGCACCGGACTTGGTGTCTCGGGCTTGTTGCCGGCCAGATCGGGGCGCGGCGCCATCCCGCTCAACGGGGAGGGGGGGCACGTGACACTCGCCGCCATCGACGAGCGCGAGGAGCGGGTCCTCGCGATTCTTCGTCGCCGATTCGGGCATGCATCGGCCGAGCGTGCGTTGTCGGGGCCGGGAATCGAGAACCTGTACGGGGCTGTCTGCGAGTTGGCGAATGAGGTGCCCGCCGCTCTGAATGCAGCGCAGATCACCGAACGTGCCGTCGCCGGGGCAGACGGTCGATGCGTGGAGGCGCTGGACCTTTTCTTCAGCTTCCTCGGCACGATCTCGGGCAACCTGGCGCTGTTGCTCGGCTCGCTTGGCGGTCTCTATATCGGCGGTGGGATCGTTCCGCGCTTGGGGGTGGCCATTGATGCGTCGCGCTTTCGACAAGGCTTCGAAAGCAAGGGCCGCTTTCGCCACTACTTGGAGCAGATCCCGACCTTCGTCGTGCAGTCGAAGGTTTCGCCCGCCTTGATCGGCGCGGCGCGGGCTCTCGACGATCTTTGATGATGATGGCTGCGGCACTTGTCTGCGTGAGCTCAGTCGCGTGCCGCAAACTGTGATGGATAGAAAAAAGGCCCGCATGAGCGGGCCTTGATCATCGGGGCGGCTGATGGTCAGGCCGAGACATCCGATCCGCCAGCCATCGCGTGGCTGAAGCCCCCATCGACGTAAGTGATCTCCGATGTTACGCCCGCCGCCAAGTCCGATAGCAGAAACGCAGCCACGTTGCCCACGTCCTCGATAGTGACGTTGCGCCGCAGCGGTGCGTTGGTAGCGACCACGTCGAGGATCTTGCCGAATCCCTTGATTCCCGATGCTGCAAGTGTCTTGATCGGGCCAGCAGAAATCGCATTCACTCGCACGCCCTTGGGGCCGAGGCTTGCGGCCAGATAGCGCACGCTGGCTTCCAGGGAGGCCTTGGCCAGGCCCATTGTGTTATAGCCCGGCACGTTACGCATCGCGCCAAGGTAGCTCAGCGTCAGCAATGCGGAGTTCTTGCGTAGGCGCGGCGCGGCGGCCTTGGCCATTGCCGGGAAGCTGTAGCTCGAAATGTCGTGCGCTATGCGGAAAGCCTCGCGAGACAGTCCCTCAAGGAAGTCGCCGGCAATCGCCTCGCGCGGCGCGAAGCCGATGGCATGCACGAATCCGTCGAATTCTGGCCACACTTCGCCCAAGTGGCTGAAGGCGTGCTCGATCTGGGTGTCGTCGGCCACGTCGAGTTCATAGGTGAGCGAGGAGCCAAATTCGGCGGCGAACTCGGTAATGCGGTCTTTGAAACGTTCGCCCTGGTAGCTGAACGCTAGCTCCGCGCCTTCGCGGTGGCATGCTTTGGCTATGCCGTACGCAATCGAGCGGTTGTTCAGTACGCCGGTGATGAGGAACCGCTTTCCGGCCAAAAATCCCATAGTGTCTCCAAACGAAAATAGGTGTCAGTGTCAGTCAGTCTGGAATTCTTGCATGCAGGAGCGGTGCAGCCTGCACGCTGCATTCCGTCGGGTGCCCGAATTACGGGTTGCGGGAACACTCACTGCACCCGTTGGAGAGGATATGTACCCCGCCCGCAAGTGGGCTTGACAGTTCAAACTGTTGTCTGTAACGGGTTTGCGAAGTACAATCCTGGTTTCCCGAGAAAGCTGCATGGGCGGATTCTTCCGGCCCATTTTTTTTGCATGGCCGCTTTCTTGAATTAGCAATTTCGCTTCAGTTAAACGTTAGGCAAACACAGATTGATGAACTGGCAAGCCGCCATCGAACGAACCGTCACCGGCCTAGGCTACGACCTGGTCGACATTGAGCGTAGCGCTCGGGGTTTGCTGCGTGTGTTCATCGACCGTTTGCCCGGCGATCCCGACGGCGAATTCATCACCGTCGACGATTGCGAAAAAGTCACTCGGCAACTGCAGCACGTGCTCGAGGTCGAAGGTGGCTCCTACGAGCGCCTCGAGGTGTCTTCCCCTGGTCTCGATCGTCCGCTGAAGAAGGCGGCTGACTACGTCCGGTTTGCGGGTGAGCAGATCGAGCTCACGCTCAAGATGCCGTTCCAGGGGCGCAAGAAATACCAGGGTGTTCTGCAGGTGCAAGAGCAGCCCAAGGAAGGCGAGGCCGCCCAATGGCGCATCGTCTTCAACGACGGCAAGGCCGAGCAGGCCCTCGGTTTCTCGTTGGAAGAGGTTCGTGAAGCCCGGCTCGTGCCGGTGGTCGATTTCAAGGGGCGGCGGTTCGCGCCGGCCCCGATGGCGCCTGCGAGCGAAGAGCTTCAGGCCGATGAAGAGGTTGGAGGTCAAAAAGAATGAATCGCGAACTGTTGATGCTGGTGGACGCCATCTCTCGCGAGAAGAGCGTGGACCGCGAAATCGTGTTCGGCGCTGTCGAAGCAGCGCTTGCTTCTGCGTCCAAGAAGCTGCATGGCGGCGAAGTCGACATGCGCGTATCCGTCGACCGTGAAACCGGCGACTACGAAACCTTCCGTCGATGGCACGTGGTACCCAACGAGGCCGGCCTGCAACTGCCCGATTCCGAAATCCTTCATTTCGAGGCGCTCGAACAGATTTCCGACATTGACGTCGACGACTATATTGAAGAGCCGGTCGAATCCGTCTCAATTGGTCGCATCGGCGCGCAAGCCGCCAAGCAGGTCATTCTTCAAAAGATCCGCGATGCCGAGCGCGAGCAATTGCTCAACGATTTTCTTTCGCGTGGCGAAAAAATCTTCGTGGGCACCGTCAAGCGACTGGACAAGGGCGACCTCATTGTCGAATCGGGGCGCGTCGAAGGGCGCCTGCGTCGCAACGAGATGATCCCAAAGGAAAACCTTCGCTCGGGTGACCGCGTCCGCGCATACATCGCCGAAGTCGATCCCACTCTTCGCGGACCGCAAATCCTGCTGTCGCGCAGCGCCCCCGGTTTCATGACAGAACTCTTCGCACAAGAAGTGCCCGAGATCGAACAAGGCCTGCTCGAGATAAAGAGCTGCGCCCGCGACCCCGGTTCACGCGCCAAGATCGCCGTCCTGTCGCACGACAAGCGCGTCGACCCGATCGGTACCTGCGTGGGCGTGCGTGGTTCTCGCGTCAATGCGGTCACCAATGAACTGGCCGGCGAACGTGTTGACATCGTGCTGTGGTCAGAAGACCCGGCACAGTTTGTCATCGGTGCGCTTGCTCCGGCAAACGTGCAATCGATCGTCGTTGACGAAGAGCGTCACGCCATGGACGTGGTAGTCGACGAGGAAAACCTCGCCATCGCCATCGGCCGTGGCGGACAGAATGTGCGACTCGCGTCTGAGCTCACCGGCTGGCGCATCAACATCATGACGGCCGAGGAATCGTCCGCCAAGCAAGCTGAAGAGAGCGATTCGGTTCGCAAGCTCTTTGTCGAGAAGCTGGACGTCGACGCCGAAGTCGCAGACATCCTCATCGCTGAAGGATTCTCCAGTCTCGAAGAAGTCGCCTATGTGCCGATGCAGGAAATGCTCGACATCGAAGGCTTCGACGAGGACACCGTCAATGAACTGCGCACCCGCGCCAAAGACGCTCTCTTGACGATGGAAATCGCCCGGGAAGAAAAGGTCGACGACGTTTCGCAGGACCTGCGTGACCTCGGGACCCTGAGCCCCGAACTCATTGAGAAGCTGACCGACGGCGGGATTCACACCCGCGACGACCTCGCCGACCTCGCGGTCGACGAACTGACCGAGATGACCGGTGTCGACGAAACACAGGCCAAGGCCTTGATCATGAAGGCGCGTGAACATTGGTTCACCGCTTGAATCGATTCACGTCCGACCTGACCTGCAAGCCACACCGCAAGACATACGCAAGGATTCAACAATGGCTGTGACTACCGTCGCCCAACTCGCCGCAGAGCTCAACCGCTCGGCCACGGCACTGCTCGAGCAGTTGCAGTCGGCTGGCGTCAGCAAGGCGTCGACGGATGACGCGCTGACCGAAACGGACAAGGAGCGTCTGCTCGATCACCTGCGTTCCGCCCACGGTACCGCTGGCGCTGAGCGCAAGAAGATCACGCTCACCCGCAAGTCGACCAGTGAGATCAAACAGGCCGATGCGAGCGGCAAGGCGCGCACCATCCAGGTCGAAGTTCGAAAGAAGCGCACTTTCATCAAGCGTGATGAGTCGCCGGCCAGCGAGGCGCCCGCCGCGCCAGTGGTCGACGATGCTGAGCTCGAGCGCCGCGAACTCGAAGCGCAGGCTCAGGCAGAACTGCTGCGCCGCCAGGAAGAAGAACTCGAAGCAAAGCGCCGTGAGCGCGAAGAGCAGGCTCGCATCGAACGCGAAGCCGCCGAAGCACGCCAGCGGGAAGCCGCCGAAGCGGCGGCGAAGGCGGCTGCAGAAGCAGCTGCAGCAGCAAAGGCAGCTGCTGCCGCTGCGGCCGCAGCGGCTCCGGCACCGCGAGTCGGTGCGCCGGTCTATCCGGCACGCTTCGCCGCGCCCGCCGCACCCGTTGAACCCCCCAAGCCGGTCGAACCGCCCAAGCCTGCCCTGCGCGTGATCAAGGCCGCCGACGTCGTCGACGAAGAGAAGCAGCGTGCCGCGGACCTCGCCAAGCGTCGCAAGGCAGCAGAGGACGAGGCGGCGGCGATTCGCGCGATGATGAACGCGCCAAAGAAAGTGCTCACGGCCAAGAAGCCGGCAGAACCCCCCAAGCCGGAAGCAGGCAAGGAAGGTATCAAGGGCACGATCCACAAGGCCAACGCTGCGCCGGGAGCACCTGCAGCGCCGGGTACCGTCGCGAAGGCGGGGGACAAGAAGTCCATCAAGTCCGAGAAGCTCTCGTCGAGCTGGGCCGACGATGCCGCCAAGAAGCGTGGCGCCGTCAAGGGCCGTACCGATGCACCCGCAGGCGGAGCACGCGCCGGCTGGCGCGCACCGCGCGGCGGTCGTCGTGGCGCCGAGCGCGACGGCGTTCAGTCGAACTTCGTCGCGCCGGCCGAGGCACAAGTGCAGGAAGTGCACGTGCCCGAGACCATCAGCGTGGCCGACCTCGCCCACAAGATGTCGGTCAAGGCCTCTGAAGTCATCAAGCAATTGATGAAGCTCGGTCAGATGGTCACGATCAATCAGCAGCTCGACCAAGAGACCGCAATGATCTTGGTTGAAGAAATGGGCCACAAGGCCTTCGCCGCCAAGCTCGACGATCCGGAAGCGTTCCTCGAAGAGGGTGATGTCGAAGGGGCGCACGAGATGCTGCCTCGTGCACCGGTCGTCACCGTCATGGGTCACGTCGACCACGGCAAGACCTCTCTGCTCGACTACATCCGCCGTGCCCGCGTTGCAGCAGGTGAGGCGGGCGGCATCACGCAGCACATCCGCGCCTATCACGTCGACACGCCACGCGGCACTATCACTTTCCTTGACACCCCGGGCCACGCGGCGTTCACTGCGATGCGTGCTCGCGGCGCCAAGGCGACAGACATCGTCATTCTTGTGGTGGCGGCGGACGACGGCGTGATGCCGCAGACCAAGGAAGCCATCCACCACGCTAAGGCTGCGGGCGTGCCCATCGTCGTTGCGATGAACAAGATGGACAAGCCAGAGGCCAACATTGAGCGTCTGAAGAGCGAGCTCGTGGCAGAAAGCGTCGTGCCGGAAGATTTTGGCGGCGATTCGCCTTTCGTTCCGGTCTCGGCCAAGACCGGCATGGGCATCGACCAGTTGCTCGAACAAGTGCTGCTGCAGGCCGAAGTGCTGGAACTCAAAGCACCCAAGGAAGCCCTGGCCAAGGGCCTCGTCGTCGAGGCGCAATTGGATAAAGGCCGCGGCCCGGTCGCAACTGTGCTCGTACAGTCGGGTACCCTGAAGCGTGGCGATGTGGTGCTGGCCGGTTCAACCTACGGCCGCGTTCGCGCCATGCTGGACGAGAATGGCAAGGCGACGACCGAAGCCGGTCCGTCGATCCCGGTCGAGATCCAGGGCCTGACCGAAGTGCCGCAAGCCGGTGACGAGTTCATGGTGCTGTCCGACGAGCGCCGTGCCCGCGAAATTGCAACCTTCCGTTCGGGCAAGTACCGCGACGTGAAGCTGGCGAAGCAGCAGGCCGCCAAGCTCGAGAACATGTTCGAGAACATGGGCCAGGGCGAAGCGCAGACGCTCGCCTTGATCATCAAGGCGGACGTGCAAGGCTCGCAGGAAGCGCTCGGTCAATCGCTCGTCAAGCTCAGCACCGACGAAGTCAAGGTGCAGATCGTGCATGCGGCGGTCGGTGGCATCAGCGAAAGCGACATCAACCTCGCGATCGCTTCCAAGGCCGTCATCATCGGCTTCAACACGCGCGCCGATGCAGGCGCACGCAAGTTGGCCGAGAACAACGGCGTCGACATCCGCTACTACAACATCATCTATGACGCGGTCGACGAGGTGAAGGCGGCCATGACTGGCATGCTGGCGCCGGAGCAGAAGGAAGAAGTCATCGGCACGGCGGAAATTCGCACGGTGTTCGTGGCGTCCAAGATTGGTACGGTTGCGGGTTCGATGATCACGGCGGGCCTGGTTCGCCGCGGTGCACGTTTCCGCCTCCTGCGCGACAACGTCGTGGTCTACACGGGCGAAATCGAATCGGTTCGCCGCCTGAAGGACGATGTGCGCGAAGTCAAGGAAGGCTTCGAGTGCGGTATCAAGCTGAAGAACTACAACGACATCGCGGAAGGCGACCAGTTGGAATTCTTCGAGGTGAAGGAAGTCGCTCGAACGCTGTAAGGCGGTAGCGGGTTTCGTCCCCAAACCCCGCCTCCGAAAGAAGGCGGGGTTTGTGTTTGATGGGGCCGCAAAGGACACACAATGAAGCACAAGCGTCAGATTCCCAACCGGAGCTTCCGCATCGCCGACCAGATTCAGCGCGACGTGGCGGAGCTTGTCCGTGACTTGAAAGATCCACGAGTTGGCATGGTGACGATCCATGCAGTCGAGGTCACGCCGGACTACGCGCATGCAAAGGTGTTCTTCTCCTTGTTGGTGGGCGATCCCGTGGAGTGTGAGACGGCCCTGAACGAAGCGGCCGGATTCATCCGCAACAGCCTATTCAAACGGCTGCAGATCCACACGGTGCCGACGCTTCACTTCCTCTTCGACAAGACAACCGAACGTGCGGCCGAGCTGAACATGCTCATCGCACAGGCCAACGCGACGCGGGCCAAGGAAGACTGAACTCAATCCATGCAAGCCCTTCGCCCTCGCATCCCCAAGCGTGCCGTTCATGGTGTGCTCTTGCTCGACAAGCCCATGGGCCTGTCGAGCAACGATGCGTTGCAAAAGGTGAAGCGCTTCTATCGTGCGGAGAAGGCCGGGCACACCGGCACGCTCGATCCCCTCGCGACTGGCCTGCTGCCGCTGTGCTTTGGTGCCGCCACCAAGTTCTCGCAGATCAGCCTCGATGCGGACAAGCGTTACACAGCCACGCTCAAGCTCGGCATCAAGACGAGCACGGCAGATGCCGAGGGCGCGGTGCTTCAGACGCGTGACGTCAATGTGAGCGTAGGCTCCGTGGTTGCCGCTTGCCGCAGTTTCATTGGCGAGATCGACCAGACTCCGCCAATGCATTCCGCGCTCAAGCGTGACGGCAAGGCGCTTTACGAATATGCCAGGGCCGGCATCGAGGTTGAACGCGAGCCGCGTCGAGTGAGCATCCGTGAGATCAACATCCTCGGCGGTCTGCATGACGAGTGGATCATCGACGTCCGCTGCAGCAAGGGCACCTACATTCGCACGCTGGCCGAAGACATTGGCGACGCACTCGGTTGCGGCGCACACCTGATCGCGCTGCGGCGCACGGGCAGTGGCCCGCTCACGCTCGACGGCGCCGTCACGCTGGACCAGCTCGCTGTCATGAACGAGGAGCAACGTGACGAGATACTCCTGGCCGCCGACACCATGCTCGCCGACTGGCCGGCCGTGCGTCTCGACAACGAAGGCGCCGGCCGCTTCCTCAGTGGGGTGCGCCGCCGGACTCCGCTGGCAGACGCGCCCAACGTGCGCGTCTACGGCCCGCAACCGAAGGCATTCCTCGGCAGCGGTCACATCACCGCTGGCGAACTGATTTCAAACAGGCTCTTGAGCCCGGTGGAGGTGCAAGGCCTCTTGCGGCCTGCTCACTCCGAATGAATACCCACGTGACTCAGGAAAGGGCTACCCGCAAGGCGCGAAGCGCAGACATGGTGTCGTCTATGTCGAGCATTTGCAACGCGCCGGGAAGCCCTTTCCTGAGTCACCCGAAAGGCCGGGTTCTCGCGGGCCACAGAGCGGCGCTGCTTGGGATTTGGCCCGGAATAAGTTCCCGTTTTGGGAGCGCAGGGCGGGCGCGCTGCGGCGTTGCTCCTCACTTGTGTGGCTCGCCACACGGCGCTCGGAGCGCCTTGCATCGCATCCCGCCCAGCGCCCCCAAAACGGGAAC
>Ga0136846_1212017_pt1 | contig 26365 bp, 30 predicted proteins | sample HopSoiMetagenom2_FD_96841 | JGI IMG/M metagenome (GOLD analysis project Ga0136846, IMG submission 96841) | Grasslands soil microbial communities from Hopland, California, USA - 2 Assembly 2016 (version 4) | ecosystem: Environmental > Terrestrial > Soil > Grasslands | place: USA: Hopland... | reverse complement strand
TGCACGCATCGCCGACGGTGGCTGAGGTGCGAAGGCGCGCTAGCGCCTGAGCCTCGAAGCCTGGCGAGCGGGGGCTGGGAATCGACTCGGTCCGGTGCCTGCGCTTGGGGGGCTTCGAGGCTCGTCGCTGGCGCTCCTCGCACCTCAGCCACCGTCGCGGCTCCGGTGCCTTTGCTGGGGGGCATCGAGGCTCGTCGCTGACGCTCCTCGCACTCAGCCACCGTCGCGGCTGCGATCATGCACGCATGGCAGACACACCGGGGACGCTGGTGCTCGCGGCCACGCCGATCGGGAGGCTCGAGGACGCCTCGCCGCGGCTGGCCCGGGAGCTGGCCGGGGCCGAGGTGGTGGCGGCCGAGGACACCCGGCGGCTCAGGCGGCTCACCACCGAGCTGGGCGTGACCGTCACCGGCCGGGTGGTGTCCTACTTCGAGGGCAACGAGTCCCAGCGCACGCCGGCCCTCCTGGACGAGCTCGAAGCCGGGCGCAGGGTCCTCCTGGTCACCGACGCCGGGATGCCGAGCGTCTCCGACCCCGGCTACCGGCTCGTGGCCGCCGCGGTCGCTGCCGGCGTACCTGTCACGGCCGTTCCCGGGCCCTCCGCCGTGCTGGCCGCGCTCGCCGTGTCGGGGCTTCCGGTGGACCGGTTCTGCTTCGAGGGGTTCCTGCCCCGCAAGCCGGGCGAGCGTCGACGCCGACTGGCCGGTCTGGCGAGCGAGGAGCGGACCATGGTCTTCTTCGAGGCGCCGCACCGGACGCCGGCGACGCTCGAGGCGATGGCCGAGGCCTGGGGCGCCGAGCGGGGCGCGGCCGTCTGCCGCGAGCTGACCAAGACCCACGAGGAAGTACGCCGCGGCCCGCTGGCCGAGCTGACCGCCTGGGCCGCGGAGGGCGTACGCGGCGAGGTCACCATCGTCGTGGCCGGGGCCGACCCGGGCGCCGGCGTACCGACCGACGACGAGAGTCTCCGGGCGGCCGTGGCCGCGCGCGAGGCGACGGGGCTGAGCCGCAAGGACTCGATCGCCGAGGTGGCGCGGACGGCGGGAGTGCCCAAGCGGCACGTGTACGCGCTGGTGCACGAGCGATGACGAGGCTGCTGCGGTACCGCCACGACGGCCTGACCTTCGACGTCCGCGACGAAGGGCCGCTCGGGGGCGACGCCGTCGTCCTGCTGCACGGGTTCCCCGAGCGCAGCACCTGCTGGCGGGAGGTCACGCCACTGCTGAACGAGCAAGGGCTGCGCACCTACGCCCCCGACCAGCGCGGCTACTCACCCGGTGCCCGGCCGCCCCGGCGCCGCGACTACACGATGGACAAGCTCGAGGCCGACGTGGTCGCGCTCATCGAGACCATCGGCCGGCCGGTGCACCTGGTTGGCCACGACTGGGGCGCCAACTCGGGCTGGCTGGCCGCGACGCACCACCCAGACCTGGTGCACACCTGGACCGCGGTCTCGGTGCCGCACCCGACGGCCTTCCGCAGCGCCATGTTCTCGACCCGGCAGGGGTTCGCGTCCTGGTACATGGGGGCCTTCCAGGCGCCGTGGCTGCCCGAGCGCGCCGCGGCCAGGCCCGGGGGCCGGTTCGACCGGGCACTCCGGAGCGCCGGGATGACCCGCGAGGAGGTCGAGCGGTTCCGGCGCGAGATCGTCGACCACGGCGCGCTCACCGGCGGCCTGAACTGGTACCGCGCGATGCCGTTCACGCCACGTCACGGGCTCGGCGGCAGGACGTCGGTGCCGACGACGCTGCTGTGGAGCGACCGCGACAGCTTCGTCAAGCGGGTCTCGGTGGACCGTTGCGCCGACTACGTCACCGGCCCCTACGAGCTGCGGGTGCTCGAGGGCGTCGACCACTGGGTCCCGACCCACGCACCCCACGCGGTGGCCGACGCGGTGCTGTCCCGGATCGACTCGGTTGCCTGAGGCCGCCCATGACCGACCGACCGCCCGCGCCCGAGCCGCTGCCGCACCCGGTGGTGGACAACCACTGCCATCTCGACCTGGGCCGCGGTGACCAGGCCGCGCTCCCGGTGGCGGAGGCGCTGAGGGCGGGGGCCGCGGTGGGAGTGCCCCGCATCGTGCAGATCGGCTGCGACCTTCCCGGGGCTCGTTGGGCCGTCGAGGCGGCGGCGACGTACGACGCCCTCGTCGCCGGCGTCGCCCTGCACCCCAACGAGGCGCCGCGGCTGCCGGACCTCGACGCAGCCATGGCCGAGATAGAGCAGCTCGCCCGGACGCACGACAGGGTGCGCGCGGTGGGGGAGACCGGGCTCGACACCTACCGCACCGGCCCCGAGGGTCGAGCGGTCCAGGAGCAGTCCTTCCGCCTTCACATCGACCTGGCCAAGCGTCTCGACAAGACCCTGGTCATCCACGACCGCGACGCACACGACGAGGTGCTCCGGGTCGTCGACGACGAGGGCCCCCCGGACCGGTGGGTGATGCACTGCTTCTCCGGTGACGCCGCCTTCGCGCGGGCCTGCCTCGACCGCGGGGCCTTCCTCAGCTTCGCCGGGACGGTGACGTTCAAGAACGCCGCACCGGTCCGCGAGGCGGCTCGAATCGCGCCGATCGACCGGATCCTGGTCGAGACCGACGCGCCGTACCTCACGCCCACGCCTCACCGCGGCCGGACCAACGCCTCCTACCTCGTGCCGTACACCGTTCGCACCCTCGCTGACCTGCGCAAAGACGTCCTCGAGCGGCTCTGTGCGGCGGTCGACTCGAACACCGAGGCCGCCTTCGGAGGGCCCTGGTAGCCCCTGCCCGGGATGCCTTGACGACCCGTGTCGACCTCGTCACAACTGGGTGCGAGGGTTTGCATTCCGTACTGGAACGCTGGTGTATTCGTGCCCCGTGCATACCCAGACACGGAACTCCAAGAGCCTCACCGGCATGCGTGCAGCGGTCCTCGGGACCCTCACGGCGGTCGCCCTGACGGGCACCGCGGCCGCCGTCTCGGCCCCGGCCGAGGCGATGAAGCACGACAGCGCGGACTTCGTCGCTGTCCGGACCGTCGAGAGGTACGTGCCGCACGAGAAGTTCGCGGCGCCGGTCATCGAGAAGAAGGACCGCTCGATGAACGCGGGCGAGACGAAGGTCGTCCGGCTGGGCCGGCCCGGCGTCCGCAACGTGACCTACACGTTCGTCTACCAGGACCACGAGCTCGTCGGGAAGCACGTCGCGAAGCAGGACGTCCTGAAGAAGCCCCGCGCCAAGGTCGTCCGGGTCGGGACCCGGATCGCGACCGGGGTCTGGGACCGGCTGGCCGGGTGTGAGTCGGGTGGCAACTGGCACACGAACACGGGAAACGGCTACTACGGCGGGCTGCAGTTCAGCCTCGGCACCTGGCACGCCTACGGCGGCACCGGGCTGCCCAGCCAGCACAGCCGCGAGGACCAGATCGCGGTCGCCACCAGGCTGCGCGACGCGTCCGGCGGCTACGGCGCCTGGCCGGCGTGCGCTGCCAAGTTGGGCCTTCCCACCTGAGGGCATTCCGGTCGCAACTAACCTGACCGCCATGGTCGGGCCTGCGGTACGACTGCTCGGCGCCGCCGACGTACGTCGCATCGCGGCCGAGCTGGACCTGCGGCCCACCAAGCAACGCGGTCAGAACTTCGTGATCGACGCCAACACCGTGCGTCGCATCGTCCGTGAGTCCGGGGTCGGCTCCGACGACGTGGTCGTCGAGGTCGGGCCCGGACTCGGTTCGCTCACCCTCGCGCTGCTCGACGTGGCCGACCGGGTCGTGGCCATCGAGGTCGACGAGCTGCTGGCCGGACGGCTCCCGGACACGGTCGCGGAGTACGCCGGGGACCGGGCGAGCCGCTGCGAGGTCGTCCACGCGGACGCCCTGCGCATCGAAGGCGTGCCGGGGCCCCCGCCCAGCGCGCTGGTGGCGAACCTGCCCTACAACGTCTCGGTCCCGGTGCTCCTGCACCTGCTGACCGTGCTGCCCTCGCTGGCGAAGGGGCTGGTGATGGTCCAGGCCGAGGTCGCGGACCGGCTGGCCGCGGCCCCCGGCTCCCGGACCTACGGCATCCCGTCGGTGAAGGCCGCGTGGTTCGCCGAGGTGCGCCGCGCCGGATCCGTCGGCCGCAACGTCTTCTGGCCGGCTCCCAACGTCGACTCCGGTCTGGTGGCGTGGACGCGGCGCGAGCCGCCTCCGACCACCGCCACCCGGGAGCAGGTCTTCGCGGTCGTCGACGCGGCGTTCGCGCAGCGGCGCAAGACCCTGCGTGGTGCCCTCTCCGGCCTGGCCGGCTCGGCCCAGCGGTCAGAGGAGGCTCTCCGGGCGGCGGGCGTCGACCCGACCGCCCGGGGCGAGGTGCTCGAGGTGACGGCGTTCGCGCGGATCGCGGAGGCCCTGGCCGAGGTCCCGGCATGATCACCCCACGAAATCGCCCGCAGGGAGCGCTCCGCGCCGAGGCCGGACGCTTCCGCGGGGAACCGGGAAGAACATGACCGTCACCGTCCGCGCGCCGGCCAAGATCAACCTCCACCTCGGTGTCGGTGCTCCGCGAGATGACGGCTTCCATCCGCTGGTCACCGTCTACCAGGCCGTGGGCCTCTGCGACGACGTCACGGTCACGCCCTCCCCGGGTTGGACGCTCAGCGTCTCGGTCCCCGACTGGATCGACCCGAAGAGCGTGCCCGTCACCGGCGACAACATCATCGACCGGGCCGCGCAGCTGCTGGCGGGCCACCACGGCATGGCCGCTCGCGCCGCCGTGTCGGTCACCAAGGCCATCCCGGTCGCCGGCGGGATGGCGGGCGGCTCGGCTGACGCCGCCGCCGCGCTGGTCGCGCTGGACCGGCTGTGGAAGCTCGAGACCCCGGACCACGAGCTGCTCGCGCTGGCCGCCGAGCTGGGGAGCGACGTGCCGTTCGCCCTGCTCGGCGGTACGGCGCTCGGCACCGGCCGCGGCGAGCTGGTCGAGCCGGTGACTGACCCGACCACCTGGTGGTGGGTCGTCGTACCGTCCGCCGAGGGCCTGTCCACCCCGGCCGTCTACCGGCGCTTCGACGAGCTCGAGCCGGACGCGCCCGACGAGCCCGTCGGCGCCGACGAGACGCTGGCTGCACTCGCGTCCGGCGATCCCGAGGTCCTCGCCGCAGCGCTGCACAACGACCTCGAGGACGCTGCGCTCGACCTGCGGCCGGACCTGTCCGACCTGCTGGAGCTGGGGGAGAGCAGCGGGGCGCTGCGCGGCATGGTCTCCGGCTCCGGCCCGACCTGCCTGTTCCTGGCCGGCGACGCCGACTCGGCGCGCGAGGTGGCCGCTGGGCTGTCGGAGCACCACGAGGTCGTCCTGGTCGCCAACGGTCCGGTCGCGGGCGCGCACGTGGTCACCTATGCCTAGCGACAACCTGGTCAACCTCGAACGGGTCTCCAAGTCGTACGGCGTCCGCCCGCTGCTCGCCGACGTGTCGCTGGGCGTCGGTGCCGGCGACCGCATCGGCGTGGTCGGCCGCAACGGCGACGGCAAGACCACCCTGCTCAACGTGCTGACCGGGCTGGTGGAGCCGGACGCCGGCCGGGTCTCCCGACAGCGCGGGCTGCTGATCGGGCACCTGCGGCAGCACGACGAGCTCGTCGACACCCACAGCGTGCGCGAGGCGGTGCTGGCCGGTCGCTCCGACCACGAGTGGGCCGCGGACCCGCGGACCCGTGAGGTGGTCGAGGTGCTGCTGGCGGGCGTCACGCTCGACCGGGCCGTCGCCGGGCTCTCCGGCGGCGAGCGGCGCCGCTGCTCGCTGGCCGCGCTCCTGCTCGGCGACCACGACCTGGTCGTCCTCGACGAGCCCACCAACCACCTCGATGTCGAGGCGGTGGCCTGGCTGGCCGACCACCTGGCCCGGCGTACCTCCGCACTCGTGGTCGTCACCCACGACCGCTGGTTCCTCGACGCAGTCTGCCAGTGGACCTGGGAGGTCCACGACGGCGCGGTCGACGTCTACGAGGGCGGCTACGCGTCGTACGTCCTCGCCCAGGCCGAGCGGCAGCGCCAGGCCGCCGCCTCCGAGCTGCGCCGGCGCAACCTGGTCAGCAAGGAGCTGGCCTGGCTGCGCCGGGGGCCGCCGGCGCGGACGTCGAAGCCGAAGTTCCGCATCGACGCCGCCAACGCGCTCATCGAGGACGTACCGGCACCGCGGGACCGGCTGCAGCTGCAGCGGTTCGCCAGCCAGCGGCTCGGCAAGGACGTCATCGACATGGAGGACGTCGACCTGGTCCGCGGCGACCCCCCGGACGAGCGCCGCCTGCTCTCGCACGCGACCTGGCGGCTCGGGCCGGGGGACCGGGTCGGGCTGGTAGGGGTGAACGGCGCCGGCAAGAGCTCGGTGCTCAACCTGTTCGCGGGCGAACTGGCTCCCACTGTCGGGAAGGTGCGGCGCGGCCGGACCGTTGCCCTGGCCCACCTGACCCAGCAGCTCGACGACCTCGATCCCGGGGGCCGGGTCCTGGACACCGTCGAGTCGATCCAGCGGGTCACGCGCACCGCCGACGGCGACATCACCGCCTCGTCGATGCTGGAGCGGTTCGGGTTCACCGGCGACAAGCTGACCGCCCGGCTCGGTGACCTGTCCGGTGGCGAGCGGCGCCGGTTCCAGCTGCTCCGGCTCCTCCTGACCGAGCCGAACGTGCTGCTCCTCGACGAGCCGACCAACGACCTCGACATCGAGACCCTGACCGTCGTTGAGGACTTCCTCGACGGCTGGCCCGGCACCCTGGTCGTGGTCTCCCACGACCGGTACTTCATCGAGCGCACCGTCGACACCGTCTGGGCCCTGCTTGACGACGGCCAGGTCTCGCTGCTGCCCCGGGGCGTGGAGGAGTACCTCGAGCGCCGGGCCGTTGACTCGGGACTTCCGCCGCTCGAGTCGGCAGTGCTGCCGGTGGACTCGCCCGACTCGACCGGCGGAAGTCCCGAATCGACGAAGGCGGTCAGGGGGAGTGCGGAGGAGCGCGAGGCTCGCAAGGTGATAGCGCGGCTCGACCGGCGGCTCGAGCGGGTGGCGGCCCAGGAGGCCGAGCTGAACGCCGCCATCGCCGCGGCCGCCCAGGACTACGAGAGGCTCACCGAGCTGAGCGCCCGGCTCCACGGGGTCGCCGCGGAGCGCGAGGCCCTGGAGCTGGAGTGGCTCGAGGCGGCCGAGCTGCTCGAGTAGCTACCAGAACACCTAGGCCTCGAACGGCGCCAGCAGCCGACGGAGCAGCCCGGCCAGCTCCTTCTGCTGGCCGGCGGGCAGCTGGGCCAGGAGGGCCCGCTCGGCCTCGATGAGCGCGGTGAACGCGCCGTCCACCGCGGCCTTGCCCTCGCCGGTCAGCTGCACGATCACGCCGCGCCGGTCGTCGGGGTCCGGGTGCCGCTCGACGAAGCCGCGGTCGGCCAGCCGGTCGATCCGGTTGGTCATCGTGCCGCTGGTGACCAGGGTGGCCCGGAGCAGGCGGCCGGGGGAGAGCTCGTACGGCGCCCCCGCCCGGCGCAGCGCCGCCAGGACGTCGAACTCCCACGACTCGATCTCGTGCGCGGTGAACGCCTCGCGGCGGGCCAGGTCGAGGTGGCGGGCCAGCCGGGAGATCCGGCTGAACACCGACACCGGGCCGAGGTCGAGGTCCGGACGCTCGCGCGCCCAGGCCTCGCTCAGCTCGTCGACCTCGTCCCGCATGGGAGCAGCGTAACGGGCAGTCGAGATTCTTGACGTCGAGAGACGTGCCGTCTGGGGCCGGTCAGAGCAGCGCCCCGAGCCGGACCAGCCCGTCGGCCACGCACCCCGGCTGCTCGACCCACGGGAAGTGGCCGGCCTCCGGCACGCCCGACGCGCTGCCCCGCGGGAAGGCGGCCGCGGTCTCGATGCCGGCCTCCGGCGGGAACGGGCTGCCCAGGCCGTAGACGACCTCCACCGGTCCGCCGTACGCCGCCGCGCGGCCTGGCAGCGCGCCGGACGTCAGCAGCGGCATCACGTCCTCGAAAGTGTCGGCATATGCCGCGACCGAGAGCCGGAGGTCGTCGGGCATCGGCGGTGCGTTCAGTGGGTCGTTGAAGTACGCCGGCCACACCAGCCGCAGCGACTCGAGCGCGTCGGCCTCGGTGCCTTCGCCGGCCATCGCGCGCTGGTCGAGCTCGTCGGCACGGATCCGCACGTCCTCGGGCGTGCGCGCCAGCAGCTCCGCGCCGAACCGCGCATAGCCGCCGTCGCCGACGATGCCGAGCGGGTCGACCAGCAGCAGACCGCGGACCCGAGCGGGGTGATCCACGGCCAGCGCCGCCGCCAGGAAGCCGCCCCAGCTGTGGCCGAGCACCACGACGTCGGCGAGACCGAGGTCATCGAGGACCGCCACGGCGTCGGCGACGTGCTGGGCGACCGTGAACGGCCCGTTCAGGATCGACGGGGCCAGCCCTCGCTGGGTGTAGCGGATCCGCCGCCAACCGTCGGTCTCCTCGCCGAGGATGGCGAGGTAGTCCGACATCCCGGGGCCTCCGTGCAGGCAGAGCAGCGCCGGCCCGTCGCCCTCCACGGTGGCCGGGAAGTCCGTCATGGGCCGGAGCCTAGACCTGGCGCGGCACGTATCTTGACATCAAGAGACTTGCCCGACGACACTGTCGACGAAACTATCTCGACGTCAAGATAAACAGGAGCCCGACGTGGTGCACACCTGGGACCCGGACCGCTACCTGACCTACGCCGACGAGCGGGGCAGGCCGTTCGTCGAGCTGGTCGCCCGCATCGCGATGGCGTCGCCCCGGGAGGTCGTCGACCTGGGCTGCGGCCCGGGAAACCTCACCGGGCTGCTGGCCGAGCGCTGGCCGCGGGCCCACGTCGTGGGGCTCGACTCGAGTCCCGAGATGGTCGAGGAGGCGCGGCGGCTCCGACAGCCGGTGGAGTACGCCGTGGCCGACCTGCGTGGCTGGCGGCCCGAGCGCCCGGTCGACGTGCTCATCTCCAACGCGACCCTCCAGTGGGTGCCCGGCCACCTCGAGCTGCTGCCGGAGCTGGTCGGCACAGTTGCCCCCGGCGGCTGGTTCGCCTTCCAGGTGCCCGGCAACTTCGACGAGCCGAGCCACACCCTCAGGGCGGCTCTGGCTGCCGAGGAACCCTACGCGCCCTACACCCTCGGTGCGGCCACGCCGTCCTCGCACGACCCGGCTGTCTACTACGACGCCCTGGCCGCGGCCGGCTGCACGGCCGACGTCTGGGAGACGACGTACACGCACGTGCTCAGCGGTCCGGACCCGGTCTTCACCTGGGTCTCCGGCACCAGCCTGCGCCCGACCCTGCAGTCGCTGCCGCACGGGCCGCGCGAGGAGTTCGCGGCCGAGCTCAGGCGGCGGTTCGACGCGGCGTACCCGACCCGGGCCGACGGCACCGTGCTGCTGCCCTTCCGCCGGGTGTTCGCCGTGGCGCAGGTGCGGGCATGACTGCGACCAGGCTGCACCACGTCCAGGTCTGCTGCCCGCCGGGCGGCGAGGCCGAGGCCCGGCGGTTCTACTCCGACGGCCTGGGGCTGACCGAGGTCGAGAAACCGGCCGGCTTGGCCGGCCGCGGAGGCGCCTGGTTCCGGTCCTTCGACGACGACGGTGCGGTCGTGGCGGAGCTGCACGTCGGCGTAGAGGAGCCGTTCGCTGCGGCCCGCAAGGCGCATCCGGCGTTCGTGCTCCCGTCGGTCAAGGTGCTGGAGAACACGGCGGCCCGGCTGGAGCGGCTGGGATACACCGTGGACCGGAGTGAGTGGCACACCTTTCCCGGGTACCGCCGGGTGCACGTGCGCGACGCGCACGCCAACCGCGTCGAGCTGCTGGGCTGACCTGCGGTCACACCGCAGAAATACGTAACTGTCAGGTTGACAGGACGTTGTCCCGGGCGAGAGCGTCCATAGGGCCTGGCGTCTACTCGGGGGGAGTGATGCGGTGTGACTCAGGCAGCGACACCCACGTCCAACGGCGCGACCCAGGTCGTGAACCGGATAAAGCGGGCGCAGGGGCAGCTCTCGGGCGTCCTTCGCATGCTCGAGGAGGGACGCGACCTCCAGGAGATCGTGAACCAGCTCAAGGCGGTCTCCCGGGCGTTGGACCGAGCCGGGTTCGCGATCATCGCCAACGAGCTGCGCCAGGCGGCCCGCGAGGGCGCCGTGAGCGACGAGGACCTCGACCAGCTGGAGCGGTTCTTCCTGTCTCTCTCCTAGGAGCGACTAAGGCATCCGGCCAGGGTTGTCGGGGAGCCGGTCCAGCGCGGCGGACCGCACGTCGTGCCACGCGGCGACCACCGGCGCCAGCTCGGCCGGGGTGGCGCCGTGCAACACCACGCTGTCGGCGCCGGCGTCGAGCTGGTCCTGGATCCGTCTCGCGCAGGTCTCCGCGCTCCCGGTGGCGGAGGCGGCCAGCCACTCGGGCGGCAGCAGCCGCTGCAGGTGCGTCAGCTCGTCGACGGTGCCGACCGCGTCGAACGCGCCGGGATAGCCCACCACCAGCTCGTCGCTCCGGAACCGCTCGAGGTCGCTGAGGTTCCAGCCGTTGGCGCGGACGAGCACCTCGCCGTACCCCTGCAGGTACGTCGCCAGCCGGCCGACCAGCTTGCGCAGCCGCAGCTCCTCCGGGATCGAGTCCTCCACGGTGGCGAGGACGGACCAGATCCGCACGCGGGCCGGATCCCGGCCGGCCTGCTCGGCGCTGGCGCGGACCGTGCGTGCGGCGCGGGCCAGCGTCTCGTCGGTGAAGAAGGTGTGCAGCACGACGCCGTCGGCCACCCGGCCGGCCAGCTCCAGGCTCCTGGGGCCGATCGCCATCATCAGCACGGGGATGTCCTCGTCGAACGCCTGGTCCTGGCTCAGGTAGGGATAGCTCCCGGCCGGCCCCACGTGGCCGAACGCCTCGCCGTGCCAGAGCCGGCGGTAGATGCCGATCGCGTCCTCCATCTGCGCGCCGGTGACGCGGGGGAGGCCCATGACGTCGAAGAGCAGGTCGAAGCCTCGCCCGAGGCCGAGTGCGTACCGCCCCCCGCTGAGCCGGTGCAGCGTGGTGGCCATGGTCGCGGTGACCAGCGGGTGCCGGGTGTTGTGGTTGGTGGCAGCGGTGGCGATGCCGAGGCGCTCGGACGCGGCCACCGCGGCGCCGGCCAGCACGCCGGCGTCCTTGACGTTGAACCGCTCGGACAGGAAGACCGAGCCCAGTCCCAGCTCCTCGGCCAGCCGGACCTCGTCGAGGAGCTCGGCTGGCTGGTCGGTGTGGCCGGCCAGCCCGTAGCAGGCCAGCTCGGGAAGGCGGTTGGTCACGGTGCTGCACGGTAGCGGCGAAATTGACACGTGTCAGGTGCGGGTCACTACCCATGAGTAACATGGCGTCATGCCCCAAGTCCTGTCGCTGTGGCGCAGGTGCGCCTCGATCCCGGTGGTGGGGACGCGAGCCTTCTCCTTCGCGTTCGCCCGGAAGGCGCCGTACTTCTACTCGGTCCGGCCCCGGTTCACCGTCATCGAGCCCAACTACGCCGAGCTGGTCGTCCCCGATCGGCGGCGGGTGCACAACCATCTCGGCACCGTGCACGCGATCGCGCTGTGCAACGGCCTCGAGGCCGCGATGGGTGCGCTGGCCGAGGCCACCATCGCGCCGACCAGGCGGTGGATCCCGAAGGGGATGACGGTCTCCTACACCGCCAAGGCGGTCGGCGACATCACCTGCATCGCCGAGACCGACGGCGAGCAGTGGACCTCACCCGACCCGGACCTGCCCGTGCGGGTGCGTGGCGTCGACCCGGACGACACCGTGGTCATCGAGGGCGTCATCAACCTCTGGGTGACCGAGAAGAAGTCCGACGCCCGGGCAAGTGCCGGGCAACCGGTCTAGCGACGCCGACGCCTCCAGAACCACAGATGGGCACCTGTCGCGACCGCGGACAGGGCGCCGATCGCGACCACCGATCCTGAGGGCAGCTTCCCGTCCGTACGCCGCCCGAGCAGGGCCCGCGTCGCCTGGCTGGACAGCACCGACCCGTCGCTCTGGTGCGACAGCACCGACCCGGTGCACTGGTGCGACAGCCATGACCCGACGCTCTGCGAAGAGCCGACCGAGAACGCCGATGCGAACGACCCCACGCTGCCGATGCTGGCGCACGAGCCCACCGACCCGATCGACAGGAACGAGTGGTCGGACCATACCGACAGGACCGAGTCGGTCGACCCGAACGACCACCGGCTCTTCATGCGCCCAGCACGCCGGCCGTGCCGACCTGCTCCTTGCTCCACAGCTCCAGTCGCCTCCGCACCGCTGAAGTATGGCCCGAGAAATGAGCCGCGACGTCCGACCCGCCTACCCTTGACCGGTCATGCGTACCTACGAGGTCCGCACCTACGGGTGCCAGATGAACGTCCACGACTCCGAGCGGCTCAGCGGCCTGCTCGAGGACGCCGGCTACGCCAGGGCGGCCCAGGGCGAGGACGCGGACGTCGTCGTCCTCAACACCTGCGCGGTCCGCGAGAACGCCGACAACAAGCTCTACGGCAACCTCGGCCACCTCGCGCCCAAGAAGGCCGCCCGGCCGGGCATGCAGATCGCCGTCGGCGGGTGCCTCGCCCAGAAGGACCGCGCCACCATCACCGAGAAGGCGCCCTGGGTCGACGTCGTGTTCGGCACCCACAACCTCGGCAGCCTGCCCGCCCTGCTCGACCGCGCCCGCGCCAACGACGAGGCAGAGGTCGAGATCCTCGAGTCGCTCGAGGTCTTCCCGAGCACTCTTCCCACCCGCCGCGAGTCGGCGTACGCCGCCTGGGTGTCGGTCAGCGTCGGCTGCAACAACACCTGCACGTTCTGCATCGTCCCCAGCCTGCGCGGCAAGGAGAAGGACCGGCGGCCCGGCGAGATCCTCAGCGAGGTCGAGGCGCTGGTCGCCGAGGGCGTCAGCGAGATCACCCTGCTCGGCCAGAACGTCAACGCCTACGGTGTGGAGTTCGGCGACCGCCAGGCGTTCGGCAAGCTGCTGAGGGCGTGCGGCGACGTCGAGGGGCTGGAGCGGGTCCGGTTCACCAGCCCTCACCCGGCCGAGTTCACCGACGACGTCGTCGCGGCGATGGCCGAGACCCGCAACGTGATGCCGAGCCTGCACATGCCGCTGCAGTCCGGCTCGGACCGGGTCCTGCGCGCGATGCGGCGCAGCTACCGCCAGGAGAAGTACCTCGGCATCATCGACCGGGTCCGCGCCGCCATCCCCGACGCCGCGATCACCACCGACATCATCGTCGGCTTCCCGGGCGAGACCGAGGAGGACTTCCAGGCGACGCTGGACGTCGTACGCCGCGCGCGGTTCAGCGGCGCCTTCACCTTCCAGTACTCCAAGCGGCCCGGCACCCCGGCCGCCACCCTTCCCGACCAGGTCGACCCCGCGGTCGTGAAGGACCGCTACCAGCGGCTCGTCGCCGTCGCGGACGACGTCGCCTGGTCGGAGAACAAGGCGCAGGTCGGCCGGCGCCTCGAGGTCATGGTCGCCGAGGGCGAGGGCCGCAAGGACGCCGCGACCCACCGGCTCTCCGGCCGCGCGCCCGACAACCGGCTGGTCCACTTCCAGGCCCCCGGCCAAGCAGCGGGGCAGAGCGAGGCCCGCCCCGGCGACGTGGCCACCGTCGAGGTCACCTACGCGGCGCCCCACCACCTGGTGGCCGATGGCCCGGTCGTCGTACGCCGGACTCGCAGCGGCGACGCCTGGGAGGCGCGGACCCGATCCCGCGAGCCGGCCGGCGTCACGCTGGGCCTGCCCACGGTCGGCGTCCCGGCCCCGCTGCCCGACGCCGCCGCCTGTCGCTGACCGGTGGCTGAGGTGCGAAGGCGCCTTGGCGCCTGAGCCTCGAAGCCCGTGGCTGACCCCGGTGGCTGAGGTGCGAAGGCGCCCTGGCGCCTGAGCCTCGAAGCCTGGTGACCTACGGCTGGGACCTGGCCTGGGCCGGCTGCTTTCGCCGCGGAGGCTTCGAGGCTCGTCGCTGGCGCTCCTCGCACCTCAGCCACCGCAAGTCACCCGACTGGGCTGGGTCGGGTGCTTTCGCGCGCTCATGGACGCATCGCCTGACGGTGGCTGAGGTGCGAAGGCGCGCTAGCGCCTGAGCCTCGAAGCCTGGCGAGCGGGGGCTGGGAGGTGACTCGGTCCGGTGCCTTTGCTGGGGGGCTTCGAGGCTCGTCGCTGGCGCTCCTCGCACCTCAGCCACCGCAAGTCACCCGACGTGGCTGGGTCGGTGCCTTCGCCGCGGAGGCTTCGAGGCTCGTCCCTTCGAGGCTCGCTGCGCTCGCACCTCAGGACAGGCGCGGCGCTCCTCGCACCTCCGCCACCTCAAGTCACCCGACGTGGCCTGGGTCGCACCTCAGCCACCGTGACTTGGCCTACTTCTCGGCGTCCTTATACGGCTTGTCCTCCGACCGCGGGTCCAGGCTCGGGTAACCGGCTGCGGGCTGGATGCCCTCGGGCTGGACCTCCACCTCGCCCGGCGCCTGCTCGGGCGGGGTGTCGTCCCCGACGGCCGGCGCCGAGGTGTCCCGTACGCCGTCCGTCGCCTCCTGGCCGGGGCCCGCGTGGCCGACGCGCTCGCTGCTGACGCCCATGCTGCCGGCGGCGTGGTCCGGGCCATCCGAGTTCGGTGTCGAGTCGCGGATGTCGGTGTCCTGCTCGTGACCGCTCATGGCTGAGCGGTACCCGCCCCTCAGGCGGGTGACTCCTTGTCGCCGGGGGAGTCCTCGTCGTCGGCGCCGTCGGACCTGGTCGCTTCGGTCTGGGTGTCCTCGCCCTCCGACAGCACCTTCTTGAGCGGGTCCGGCGACTCCTCCACCGCGGGGTTGGTGTCGGGACCGAGGTCGGCCGGGACGTTGTCGTCGTCCTCCGGCAACGCATCGGCACCGCCCGGGTTCGGCTCACCGGGCTCGATCTGCGCGTCCGGCAACTCGCCCAGGTCGCCGGTCTGCGTGGGCTGCTCGTCACTCATCGTTGTCTCCCGGGAAGCCGAAGGTGGTGTACGACGCGATCTCTCCTCCGATGATGCCGTGCAGCACGTGGAGCTCGTGCGGCACCACCGGGTCGGGCAGCGCGGACAGCGGGAACCACTCGAGCGCGGCGCACTTCAACGGCTCCACGATCCGCGGCGTGCCCGACCACGACCGCGTCGTGAAGAAGAAGTCGACCCGCTCGTCGATCGGCTCGCCGCTACGGGTGCGCTGCATCGAGGTCACGAACTCCAGCGCCAGGTCGCCGACGTCGATCTCCTCGCGGGCCTCGCGGCGGGCGGCGTCGTACGCCGTCTCGCCCTTCTCGACGTGCCCGGCTGCGGCGGCCGCCCAGTGGTCGTCCATGAAGCCGGTGTTCTGCCGTAGCTGCAGCAGCACCTCAGGCCCGCCCGACCCAGAGGACAGAGCGCCGTCCCGCAGCAGGAAGACGTACGCCGCAGGCACGACGACGAACCGGTCCGGCGTCACTGGGACGGCTGGTCCAGCGACGTCCCGGCGTTCTCCTCCTGGAGGTCGGCCTCGGCCTCGGACTGCGCCGGCTCCTGGTGGACCGGCGGCACCGGGCCGGCCGGCGACTCGTCGTCGGCGTCTGGAAGGGCGCCGTGCTCGTCGCCCGAGGGCTGGAGTGGCCCCTCCGGCTGGTCCTCGCGAAGTGGGCCACCCGGCGGCTGCGGAACGTCGCTCGAGGTCACTCCGCCACACTAACCACATGCCCGCACAGCCGACGACGGTCCCGATCGTGGCCGTCGTCGGCGCCACCGCGTCGGGCAAGACGGGCCTCTCCCTCGACCTGGCTGAACGGCTCCACGGCGAGGTCGTCAACACCGATGCGATGCAGGTCTACAAGGGCATGGACGTCGGCACCGCGAAGCTCCCGCCCGGGTCGCGCCGCGGCATTCCGCACCACCTCCTCGACACCCTCACGGTCCGCGAGCCGGCCACGGTGGCCGAGTTCCAGCGCTGGGCGCGCGACGTGATCGACCGGCTCCGGGCGAACGGAGCGATCCCCGTCCTGGTCGGCGGCTCGGCGCTCTACACCCGAGCGATCCTGGACCGGTTCGACTTCCCCGGCACCGACGACGCGGTGCGAGCCAGGTGGGAGCGCGAGCTCGAGACCCGGGGCGCTCCGGCGCTGCACCGGCTGCTCGACGAACGCGACCCCGAGGCCGCGGCCCGGATCCTGCCGGAGAACGGCCGCCGCATCGTCCGCGCCCTCGAGGTGGCCGAGCTGACCGGGAGACCGTTCGGCGCCAGCCTCCCCGTGCTCGAGTACGCCGACCCGCACACGGTCCAGATCGGTGTCGACATCGACCGCGACACCCTCGACCAACGGATCGCCGTCCGTGTGGACGCGATGTTCACCAGCGGCTTCGTGGAGGAGGTGCGCCACCTCCTCGACCACGGCCTGGCCGAGGGTCGCACTGCACCCCGGGCCATCGGCTACCGGGAGGTCGTCGCGCACCTGCGTGGCGAGCTCACCGAGGAGGAGGCCCGAGAGCGGACCGCGCAGGCGACGCGGCGGTTCGCCCGCCGACAGGACTCGTGGTTCCGCAAGGACCCGCGCATCGTGTGGATCCGGTACGACGACCCGGAGCTGGTCGACAAGGCGCTCGCGGCGGTCGCGGCACTGTGAGGCACGTGCCCCGCCCGCGAGGCGGACGGGGCACGTGCGGAGGTGGATCAGTGCGAGGCCGCGACCAGCGCCGGCAGCAGGTTCGCCGCATTCGGCGTTCCGAGGCCGGTCACCGGGTCCCAACCGGTCGTGGCGTTGTAGCCGGGCACCTCCGGGAAGGCCTGGTTGTTCCCGGTCGTGACGTCGTAGTACGACTGCGAGTACTGCGCCGGGTTCGAGGCGATCTTGTACAGCGCCGGGTTGATCAGGCCGAGCCCGCCGCCGTTGATCTGGTCAGCGATCGCCACCAGCCCGGCCCACTGGGGACAGGACAGCGACGTGCCGCCGATGTCGTACCAGCCGGTGCTGCACGGCGCGCTGCCGCAGATCAGGCCGCTGTTCCCGTCCGGTGGCAGCGACGTGTAGACCAGCGCGCCGGTGCGCGAGCTCGCCTGCAGCCCGATGTCCGGCACGCCGCGCGCGGTCTGCGGGATGGTCGTGCTGCCCGCCGGCAGGGTGTTCTGGTAGGCGGGGCGTCCGAAGACGTGGCTGAACCCGCCGCCCGCGTCGATCCACCCGATCTCGGTCTGGCTCTGGCCCTGGCAGTTGGCCGGCGGAGACGTGTTGTCGAGCACACGCGCGGTCGTGTTGGTCGCGCTGGTGCACAGGTAGGTGCCACCGACACCGGTCACCAGCGGGTCGGACGCCGGCCAGTTGACCCCTGGGTCGGGCAGCAGCCTCCCGCCCTTGGCGACCGGCTGCTTGGTGGTGACGGCGGAGCCGTCGTCGCCCGAGGACGCGAGCACGGTGACGCCTTGCTGAGCGGCGGCGACGTACGCGTCGCGCAGGTTCAGCAGCGACTTGCTGCTCCCGAAGGCGTCCTCACCGGAGCCGAAGCTCTGCGAGATGACGTCGGCCATGTGGTGGTCCACCACGTACCGCTCCGCCTTCATCATCGTCGGGAAGCCCTGCACGCCGAGCGTCTCCGCGGTGGGGGTGGTGACCAGCAGGATGTTCGCACCGGGTGCGATGGAGTGCGCGGTCTCGACGTCGAGGGCGACCTCGAGGGCCCAAGCCGACTTGTCCTCGAGGCCGGGTCCGTTTCCCGGGTTGGGCTTGGTGGCCGGCGACCCCTGGAAGGAGAACTGGCTGAAGGTCGGCATTCCCGGGGCGCAGCTGACGCCCTCCTCGCCACACATCCCGGGCAGCCCGAAGGCCTGGTTGTACACGTGCAGGTCGTGGGCGATCGTGTCACTGCCGAAGCTGTCGACGATCGCGATCGTGGTGCCGGTCCCGTCGAGGCCCTGCGCGTACAGCGGGTTCACGTTGTACGCCGCTCGCGTGGACGCCGGCGTGAAGCAGCGGCGACCGGCGGAGTTGCACTGCGCCTGGGTCGGCGGAGTCTCGGACGTCGACACCTGCGCGTAGTCCGAGACAGCCGGGTGGAGCAGGGGGGCGGCCACCGCGTCCGCCGTGGTGCTGCTTGCCGAGCTGACCGACAGCACTGCCAGTGCGAGCGCGGCCAGACCTACGCCCGCGCGTCCGAACCGGGATCCGATCATCCGTACCTCCGTGGGTGGGAGACATGTGAACCGGCTGGACACCGGGTGTGGGTCCGGCCGTATCGGACGCTACCGCCGGCAGCCGTTCCGAATCTGCACCGAATCTGCACCAGAATCGACCCATGGCGCGCACGACGTACTACACGGCGATGACCCTCGACGGCTTCCTGGCCGACGACCGCGACTCGCTCGACTGGCTGTTCGTCCAGGAGCAGGACGAGCACGGGCCGCTCAACTACGACGACTTCATCAAGGACATCGGCGCCATCGCGATGGGCGCGACGACGTACCAGTGGATCCTGGCCAACCACGTCGACAAGGGCGAGCCGTGGTTCTACGACGTCCCAGCGTGGGTGGTCAGCCATCGCGAGCAACGAGGAATCGAGGGCGCCGACATCCGGTTCGCGCAGGGCGACGTGGCGCCGCTCCACGACGAGATGGTCGCGGCCGCCGGGGGCAAGGACCTGTGGGTGGTCGGCGGCGGCGACCTGGCGGCGCAGTTCGCCGAGGCCGGCCGGCTCGACCAGGTGATCTGCTACATCGCGCCGGTCACGCTGGGTGCCGGCCGACCACTGTTCCCGCGGCGCTTCGATTTCCGGCTCGCCGAGGTGCACCAGAACAAGGCGTTCATCGCGGCGCGCTACGACGTGGTCGGTCCCCGCAGCCCGGCTTGAAGTCGGACGGCCCGGGGTACTACCTGCGGCATGTTCTCGGGTCCCCTCGTCACCCTCACCGCCGCCCTCGCCCTCACCGTCGCTCTGCCGGTTCTCGGGGCGCCAACCGCCGACGCGGCCGCGCCCGCGAGCCCCGCCACCCGTCGGGCCCACGAGCCGCCGCGCCATGCCACCGTCGTCGGCAGGGGCGGCGCGGTCACGTCGGTCGACCCGTACGCATCTCGGATCGGCCTCCAGGTCCTCCAGCACGGCGGGAACGCCGTGGACGCCGCCATCGCCACCGCTGCCGCGCTGGGTGTCACCGAGCCCTACAGCTCCGGCCTCGGCGGAGGCGGCTTCTTCGTCTACTACGACGCGCAGCACCACAGGGTGAAGACGCTCGACGGCCGCGAGACCGCACCGGCCCGGATGAAGCACGACGCGTTCATCGACCCGAGCACGGGCAAGCCCTACAACTTCACTCCCGAGCTGGTCACCAGCGGCGTCTCGGTGGGGGTGCCCGGTTCGCCGGCCACCTGGCAGGCGGCGCTCGACCGGTGGGGCTCGATGTCGCTGGCTCAGGTCCTGAAGCCGGCGGCGGCCCTGGCCCGCCGCGGGTTCGTGGTCGACAAGACCTTCAACCTGCAGACCAATGAGAACGCCGAGCGGTTCAACACCTTCACCTCGACCCGCAAGCTCTTCCTGCGCCACGGCAAGGCGCCGAAGGTCGGCAGCGTGTTCCGCAACCCGCAGCTGGCCGACACCTACGACCTGCTGGCCCGGCGCGGGATGGGCGCGTTCTACCACGGCGCGCTGGCCCAGGAGCTCGCCCGGACCACCCGCAAGCCGCCGAAGAGCGGCCGCACCGACCTGCCCGTCCCGACGGGGAAGATGCGGGCCAAGGACCTGGCGGCCTACGACGTCATCCAGCACCGGCCGACGCACGTGAACTACCGGGGCCTCGACGTCTACGGCATGCCACCGTCGTCGAGCGGCGGCACCACGGTCGGCGAGGCGCTCAACATCCTCGAGCGCTACGACCTGAGGTCCACGACGCCGGTCCAGGTGCAGCACCTCCTCATCGAGGCCGCCCACCTCGCCTTCGCGGACCGGGCCAAGTACGTCGGCGACCAGAGCGGCGTACCGATCTCCACGCTGCTCTCGGACCAGTACGCCGCCGAGCGGGCCTGCCAGATCGACCCGCTGCACGCGTTCACCCCGCCGGTCACGGCCGGCAACGTCGCGAACTCCGACGGAAACTGTGCGACGCCGTCCACCCGCGGTGACGGCGCCACCGGCGCGGAGGGCACCAACACCACCAACCTGACCGTGGCGGACCAGGACGGCAACGTGGTCGAGTACACCCTCACCATCGAGCAGACCGGTGGCTCCGGGATCGTGCTTCCGGGCCGCGGCTTCCTGCTCAACAACGAGCTGACCGACTTCACCGCGACCTACGACCCGGCCGACCCCAACCGGATCGAGCCCCGCAAGCGGCCGCGCAGCTCGATCTCTCCGACGATCGTGCTCCAGCACGAGAAGCCGCTCCTCGCCCTGGGCTCCCCGGGCGGCTCCACCATCATCACCACGGTGCTCGAGATCCTGGTCAACCGGCTCGACCGCGGGATGTCGCTGGCCGACGCCATCGCGGCGCCTCGCGTGGCGCCGAACAACACCACGCCGGTGAAGGCCGAGCAGGCCTACCTGGACCTCTACCAGGCGGCGCTCACCGCGCTCGGCCACAACCTGGTGCCGGTCGCGGCCCCGGGAACGTCGGCGGCCGAGATCGGGGCAGCCACGGCGATCGAGTTCGGTCCCCACGGCCTGCTCACCGCCGCCGCCGAACCGACCCGCCGCGGCGGGGGAGCGGCCGACGTCGTGAAGCCGAGCCACGCCGGCTGAGGCCGCGAAGCGACGTCGTGACCGAGCCGCGGTGGCTGAGGCGCGAGGAGCGCCAGCGACGAGCCTCGAAGCCGGGTGACCCGAGGCTGGAACCGAGCCACGGTGGCTGAGGCGCGAGGAGCGCCGCGCCTGTCCTGAGGTGCGAGCGAAGCGAGCCTCGAAGCCTGGTGACCCGAGGCTGGAACCGGTTCCAGCCCAGGCTGCGTGGCTTCGAGGCTCGGCCGTGGCCGGCCTCACACCTCAGCCACCGTTGCCGGGCTCCAGCCCAGGCTGCGTGGCTTCGAGGCTCGGCCGTGGCCGGCCTCGCACCTCAGCCACCGTTGCGTCGCGCTACCCCTACGCTGGACCGGTGACCCTGACCGAGCCTGCCCGGACCTGGACGACCATCGACACCGTCGACGAGCTCGCCGCCCTGGTCGGTCTTCCCGGCGAGCGGGCCGCCAACAAGGGGCGCACCGCGCTGCTGCCGGTGGACCGGGACTGGCTGGCCGCGACGCCGTTCTGCGTGATCGCCACAGCAGATGCGGACGGCCGGTGCGACGCCTCGCCGAAGGGGGACCCGCCGGGCCGGCTCGTCCACGTCATCGACGAGACCACCATCGCGATCGCGGAGCGGCCCGGCAACAAGCGGGTGGACGGCTACCAGAACGTGCTGGCCAACCCGCACGTCGGCATCAACTTCCTGATTCCCGGCCGCGGCGACACTCTGCGCGTCAACGGCCGGGCCCGGCTGGTCAGCGACGCGCCGTTCTTCGACGAGATGGTCGTGAAGGGCCACCGGCCGATCCTGGCGCTGGTGGTCGAGATCGAGGACATCTTCTTCCACTGCGCCAAGGCGTTCCTCCGCTCCGGTCTCTGGAAGCCGGAGACCTGGGACCCCGAGGCCCGGGTGCCCCGGCGCGCGGTGATCGCGAACGAGGTGGAGCCGAGCGGCATGACGGTCGAGCAGCTCGACGACTACTACGACCCGGCCAACTACGCCAAGGGCCTCTACGCCTGATGCCCTACGAGTTCCTCAAGGGCCACGGCACCGAGAACGACTTCGTCCTCCTGCCCGACCTCGACGGCACCGTCCACGGTGAGCTCTCGCCGGACGAGATGGCGGAGCGGGTGCGAGCGCTGAGCGACCGGCGGGCCGGCATCGGCGGCGACGGCGTGCTTCGTGTCGTCCGCGGATCCCGGGCGGACGCCGACTGGTTCATGGACTACCGCAACTCCGACGGCTCGCTGTCGGAGATGTGCGGCAACGGGATCCGGCTGTTCGTGCGCTACCTGGTCGACGCCGGCCTGGCCGACGGCTCGGCGCCGATCCCGGTCGACACCCGGGACGGGATCAAGACCCTCACCCTCGACGGCGACCTGATCACCGTCGACATGGGTACGCCCAAGGTGCTCGGCGAGACCACCGTCGGCGGTGAAGGGATCACGTGGGCGGCGCGCCACGTCGACATGGGCAACCCGCACGCCGTGGCCTTCGTGTCCACGCTGGATGAGCCCGGCTCGCTGCTGCAACCGCCGGTCCACGACCCGGGGGTCTACCCGGAGGGCGTGAACGTCGAGTTCGTCGTACGCCGCGGTGAGCGCCACATCGCCATGCGCGTGCACGAGCGCGGCTCGGGTGAGACCCGGTCGTGCGGCACCGGCGCCTGCGCCGCGATGGTGGCCACGGCCGTGGCCGACGGGGACCGGCCGGCCGGCCAGGACGTGGCCTACCGCGTAGACGTATCCGGCGGCACGCTCACCGTCACGTGGACCGCCGACGACCGGGTGCTGCTCACGGGCCCGGCCGTGGTCGTGGCGTCGGGAACCACCGACCTCTAGGCCGAGCGCCCGCCACTAGGCTCCCGGGCCATGGACATCAGTGGATCGACCGCCATCGTCACCGGCGCCGCCTCCGGGATCGGTGCGGCCTGCGCCCGCCAGCTCGCGGCCAGGGGCGCCACTGTCGTGGTCGCGGACCTGCAGGCGGACAAGGGCGAGGCGCTGGCGGTCGAGATCAAGGGTGTCTTCGCCCAGGTCGACGTCACGAAGACCGAGCAGATCACCGCCGCCGTCAACGCCGCCGCCGAGATCGCCCCGCTCCGGGCGGTGGTCAACTCCGCCGGCATCGGCTGGGCGCAGCGGACCATCGGCCGCGACGGCCAGATCGAGTCCGCCCACGACCTCGACGCGTTCAGGAAGGTCGTCGAGATCAACCTGATCGGCACCTTCGACATGACGCGCCAGGCCGCCACGGCGATGAGCCGCAACGAGCCCGACGAGGACGGCCAGCGCGGCGCGATCGTCAACCTGGCCAGCGTGGCGGCCTTCGACGGCCAGATCGGCCAGGCGTCCTACAGCGCCTCCAAGGGCGGCGTGGTCGGCATGACCCTGCCGGTGGCCCGGGACCTGTCGGCGTCCGGTATCCGGCTCAACACCGTCGCCCCCGGCCTGATCGACACGCCGATCTACGGCGAGGGGCCCGACTCCGAGGCGTTCAAGGCGAAGCTGGGAGAGAGCGTGCTGTTCCCCAAGCGCCTCGGAGTCGCGGACGAGCTGGCCAGCATGGTCGTCGAGTGCCTCACCAACAGCTACATGAACGCCGAGGTGATCCGGGTCGACGGCGGGATCCGGATGCCGCCGAAGTAGTCAGTCGCCCAGGGCGGTCCGCTCCTCGTCGGTGAACGCCTCCATCGCGGCGGCCGGCGCCGACACGCGAGCCGCGCGCAGGTTGGCGATCTTGCCCGACGCCATGGCCATCGCCTCGCGGGACTTGCCGCGCGAGTAGGTCACCGCATGGTCGCGGGCGATGCCGAGCGACACGCCCACCTCCACCGCGTCCTGGTCGGCGCCCATGTACATGAAGGTCCAGCCCCAGGTGTTGGTCTGCTGGCTCACCAAGGCCTTGATCGAGGCGCCGGTCCACTCCTTGCTGGCGTTCTCCATCCCGTCGGTCATGATCGCGACGATGACGGTGCCCGGCCGCTCGGCCTCAGACAGCGACGCGAGCTCCTGACCGGCGTCGGTGATCAGCCTCCCCATCGCGTCGTGCAGGGCGGTCATGTTCCGCGGCCGCAGGTCGAGCGGCGGGACGTCGGCGATCGGCCGGTCGGCGTAGACCAGCTCGTAGACGTCGTCGAACTGGGCCAGCGTGGCCCGGCACTCGCCGGTGGCTCGCCGCTGCTCGTCGACGAAGGCCGCGAACCCGCCCTCGATGTCGGACTTGATCGACTGCATCGAGCCGGAGCGGTCGAGCAGGAAGTAGATGCGGGTCTGCTCGGAACGTGTCATGGCGTTCTCCTCACTTCGTGGGGCGGCGCGGCTTGAACCGCATGGGCTGGGCCGCCGGTGCTGGCGCCGGCTTCGGTGTCCCGGACTCGTGGTCGTACTTCGCGCGCTCGACGCCGGCGGCCGTGACCCGGCCGTCCTGGTTGGCGTAGGCGCCCAGGGTCTGCGTCCGGGCCAGCCGGGGCGGCACGGCGTTCTCGGTGAGCCCGGCAGCGGCACCGGCTGACCGCAGCGACACCTTCCCCGACAGCAGCGCCTCGGCCATCGACTCGTCGATGAGCGAGGTCAGCCTGTCGGCCGCCTCCCGCAGGTGCGGGAGCGCCTCGTCGGCGTCCTTGTCCACCGCCGCCTCGAGGGCTGCGCGGATGTCGTCCAAGGACTTCGGGTCGGGTGCCATGGTCTCCATCGTGCCGCATAATCTGCGGATACGCAAGTTATGCGTATCCGCAACTATTGCGTGCCGGTCGTGGGGACCGACGCCGAGCTCGTGCAACGGGCCATCGCTCTGTCGGTGCGCCATCAGCTCTCCGTGTGGGACGCCCTGATCGTCACCGCGGCTCGCGAAGCCGGCTGCGAGGAGCTGTGGACCGAGGACCTGGCCATGGGCTCCCAGCTTCGTGGGGTCAGGATCGTCATTCCGCTCGAGGCGACCTGACTGTGATCGCGCCGGCCCACTCGGTGAGGTCGACGACCGCGTCCGCCGCATCCGGAACGGCTGCCGCCGCCTCCACCAGGTCGGCGTTGGGCTGGTCGACGCGCAGCACCCAGTCCCGCGCCCGCTCCTGCGGCTTGCCGGAGTCGCTGTGCCGCTGCACCAGCCGCTCGATCCGGGTGTCCGCGTCGGTCACGAGATGCCAGACGGCGTCGCACTCGCGGCGTACGGCGTGCCAGCGCGGCTCGTCCAGCAGCAGGTAGTTGCCCTCCGTCACCACCAGTCCGGCCTCGGCCGGGATCTCGATCGCGGCGGGGATCGGGTCCGGCCGCCCGTGGTCGAACGCCGGGGCCCGCACCGTCCCGCCGGCCTGCAGCCGGCGCAGCAGCGCGGCGTACCCCTCGGCGTCGAAGGTGTCGGGAGCGCCCTTGGCATCGAGTCGGTCCATGGCCACGAGCTCGGAGTTGGTGCGGTGGAAGCCGTCCATCGGCACCACCGGCACGCCGTACGCCGCGGCCAGGGCGATCGCGAGCGTGGTCTTCCCAGCGCCGGGCGCACCGGACAGGCCCAGCACGAACCGGCACGGCACGAACCGACCGCACGGCAGCGCCTCGACGAGCGCTGCGATCTCGCGCCCGTCGGGGGACACACGGGTCGTGGCCATCAGCCCGAAGCCTGCCCGATCTGCCGGCAGACGGCCACGGGCTGGCCCGTCACCCGTGGTGGGTGACGGACCAGCCCGGTGTCCCCGTGCTCGCGAGCGAGCTCGGCGTCGGTGTCAGCCCGCCTTGTCGCTCGAGCCGCCGAAGGCTATCCCGACCTCGGGGACCGCGGCTTCGCCCGTTGGAGCGAAAGGCGAATGCGATCCATGGGGTCCGAACGTAGGCTGGAGGGCGTATGACGAACGCACCTGACATCGACCCCGACGGCCTCGAGCCCACCGACTCGACGATCGAGCTGGACCCCGACTTCGACGCTGAGCACTTCGACTTGGCGGACGAGCTCGAGGAGACCAGCGCGTGGGACTCGGAGGACGACCCCGAGGACGGCTTGCCAGACGTGGAGGCAAGCGTCGGCGCGATGGACCTCGCCGACCGGCACGCGCTGCGCCGCGTGGCCGGCCTGTCGACCGAGCTCGAGGACATCACCGAGGTCGAGTACCGCCAGCTCCGCCTCGAGCGTGTCGTCCTGGTCGGCGTCTGGACCGAGGGCTCGGTCGAGGACGCCGAGAACTCCCTGGCCGAGCTCGCCCTGCTGGCCGAGACCGCAGGCTCGGAGGTGCTCGAGGCGATCTTCCAGCGTCGGCAGTCTCCCGACCCTGCGACGTACGTCGGCCGGGGCAAGGTCGACGCGATCCGCGAGATCGTCCAGGCCACCGGCGCCGACACCGTGATCTGCGACGGCGAGCTGGCACCCAGCCAGCTGCGCAACCTCGAGGACCGGCTCAAGGTGAAGGTGGTCGACCGGACCGCGCTGATCCTCGACATCTTCGCCCAGCACGCGAAGTCCAAGGAGGGCCAGGCGCAGGTCGAGCTGGCCCAGCTCAACTACCTCAAGCAGCGGCTTCGCGGCTGGGGCGGCAATCTGTCCCGGCAGGTCGGTGGCCGGGCCGCCGGCGGAGTGGGCATCGGCGGCCGCGGGCCCGGTGAGACCAAGCTGGAGATCGACCGGCGCCGGATCAACGCCCGGATGGCGAAGCTGCGCCGCGAACTGGCCGAGATGAAGACGACGCGTGACGTCAAGC
>Ga0136846_1210649_pt1 | contig 26430 bp, 24 predicted proteins | sample HopSoiMetagenom2_FD_96841 | JGI IMG/M metagenome (GOLD analysis project Ga0136846, IMG submission 96841) | Grasslands soil microbial communities from Hopland, California, USA - 2 Assembly 2016 (version 4) | ecosystem: Environmental > Terrestrial > Soil > Grasslands | place: USA: Hopland... | reverse complement strand
TATCCCACGCGCACTTCGCCGGTGATTCGCGGCAAATGGATCCTGGAAAACATCCTCGGCACTCCGCCGCCTCCTCCGCCCGGCAACGTGCCGGCACTGAAGGATAATATGGTCGCGTCGAACCTCTCGGTTCGGCAGCGACTAGCGCAGCACCGGGCCGACGAGGCCTGTGCCGGTTGTCACCGCCTCATGGACCCCGCCGGCTTTGCCCTGGAAAATTACGACGCGATCGGCCGCTGGCGCGAAACCGAGGAAGGCTTGGCCGTCGATGCCACCGGCGGCCTCCCCGACGGCAGCGAGTTCCTGGGTGTCGCGGGTCTGGAGCAAGCCGTGCTCGCTCGCCCGGAGATGTTTGTTGGCACGCTCACCGAAAAGCTGCTAACTTTCGCCTTAGGCCGCGGCGTCGAAACCTACGACGCGCCCGCCGTCCGCACGGTCATTCGCGAGTCGAAAGACGCAGACTATCGCTTCTCGTCGCTGATACTCGGCATTGCCGCCAGCACGCCGTTTCAAATGAGGAGATCGGAATGATCATCTCGAAGAAGGCCCTGCCACGACGCACCTTCCTCCGCGGCGCCGGAGCGGCGCTCGCGCTGCCGCTGCTGGATGCCATGGTCCCGTCGCTAACCGCGCTGGCCGACAGCCCGGCTAATCCGGCCCGCTTGCGGCGCTTGGGCTACGTCTATATGCCAATGGGCTGCGACATCAGCCGCTGGACGCCACCCAGCGGCGACACGCTCGACGAGCTTTCTCCGTCGCTCAGCCCGCTGGCCGACGTGAAGCAGCATGTCGCCGTCATCTCCAACCTGGAGCTGCGCAACGCCTATCCCGGCACGCATGCCACGTCCAATGCCTCATTCCTCAGCGCCGCCAAGGCCAAGCGGACGGAAAGCACCGACTATTACCTCGGCACGACCGCAGATCAAATCGCCGCTCAGCAGATCGGCCGCGACACGCAGCTTGCCTCGCTGGAGCTGTCAATGGACCTGATTTCGGTCGTAGGCCAGTGCGACAACGGCTACGCCTGTGTCTATCAGAACAATCTCTCGTGGTCATCGCCCACCACGCCGCTGCCGGCCGAGGCTCATCCGCGGTTGGTGTTCGAATCGTTGTTCGGCGAAGAAGGCGGCACGGCCGATCGCCGTGCGTCGCTCAAGAAGCGAGCCAGCCTGCTCGATTCCGTGGTGGATGAGCTGGCCCGCCTGCAAAAGTCGCTGGGCCAGAGCGACCGCAATCGCGTGACGCAGTATCTGGAAGCGGTCCGAGACGTCGAACGGCGAATTCAGCAGGCCGAAGCCGTTGCGGGCGATAATCCGCTGCCCGACCGCGACCGGCCCACCGGCGTTCCCGCGTCGTACGCCGATCATGCCCGCTTGATGTTTGATTTGCAAATTCTGGCGATGCAGGGCGATATCACGCGCGTGATTTCCTTCCAGCTCGCCCGCGAAGCGAGCGCCCGAGCGTACACCGAGATTGGCATCTCGGAAGGCCATCATCCGCTCACGCACCATGGCGGCGATCCCGACAAGATCGCCAAGGTGGCCAAAATCAATCAGTTCCACGTCGGATTGTTCGCCGAATTCTTGAAGAAGCTGGCCGCCACACCTGAAGGCGACGGCTCGCTGCTGGATCACGTGCTGTATCTCTACGGCAGCGGCATGGGCAATCCGAACGTGCACGACCACGTCAACTTGCCGATCATCGTCGCCGGCGGCGCAGCCGGAAAAATGCGCGGCGGCCGCCACATTCGCTACGGCGAGCCCATGCCGCTGGCCAACTTGCATTTGACGCTACTCGACAAGGTCGGTGTCCGTCTAGATTCCTTCGCCGACAGCCGGGGGAAATTGGACGAGCTGTTTGAGCCGCTCAATGTGTAGGGGAACGCCCTCTGTGGCGTTCCATGGGTTAGATCAACAATGCCCGAAAAAACTCAATTCGCTTGCTTGCTCGTTTTGCTACTCGCCAGTCGATTTACGGCCGCCGGCGAAACTGCCTTGTTGGCTGACGCTGCCGAAAAACACGACGTCACCGCGATTCGCCGACTGTTTGACAATAAAGCCGACGTCAACGCGACTCAGCCCGACGGCATGACCGCGCTGCATTGGGCGACCTACCACGACGACGCCGACACGGTCAAAAAACTGCTCGCCGCCGGCGCCGACCCCAAAGCGGCCAATCGCTACGGCGTAACACCACTCGCGCTGGCCTGCACCAGCGGCAACACGGCCATCGTCGAAATGCTGCTCGACGCGGGGGCCGACCCCAGGGCCGCGCTTCCCGGCGGCGAAACGCCCCTCATGACTGCCGCCCGCACCGGCCGACTCGGCCCGGTCCAGGCGCTCCTCGCACACGGCGCCGACGTCAACTCCAAGGAAGCCAAAGGGCAAACGGCCCTCATGTGGGCCGCCGCCGAAGGCCACATCGATGTCGTCGATGCCCTGCTCAAGGCCGACGCCGACTTTCGCACACCCCTGCCTTCGGGCTTCACGCCGCTACTGTTCGCGGTCCGCGAAGGACGCAGCGATGTGGTCTTCCGGCTCCTTGCCGCTGGCTGCGATATCAACGAGGCGATGCGGCCCGAGCGACGCTTCGGCTCTCGCGGCCGGGCTACGAATCCATTGCTTCTCGCCATCGAGAACGGCCATTTCGAGCTCGCTTCGAGCCTGCTGAGCGCGGGAGCTGATCCGAACGCGCATCCGGCCGGCTCGACGGCTCTGCACGCGATGTCCTGGGTCCGCAAACCGATTCGCGGCGACGGCGATCCCCCGCCGATCGGCTCCGGCCGAATGAGCAGCCTGGAAATGGTTCGGCAGCTTGTCGCCTACAAAGCCGACATCAACGCTCGGATGGAAAAGGGCGACGGCGGACGCGGCAAGTTCACCACGACCGGTTCCACGCCGTTCGTCTTAGCCGCGCGGACGTGCGACGTGCCTCTGATGCGGCTGCTGCTAGAGTTGGGTGCCGATCCAAACCTCGCCAACGCCGACAACTGCACGCCCCTCTTAGCCGCAGCCGGCGTCGGCGCGCTGGGCGACGGCGACGAAGCGGCCGGTACGGAGGAAGAGGCCGTCGAAGCGTGCCGTCTGCTGCTCGACCTAGGCGCCGACGTCAATGCGGTCGATAACAACGGCGAAACAGTCATGCACGGCGCCATGTATCAGGATCGCTGGCAGCTTGTGCAGCTTTTCGATAGCCGCGGTGCTGATATCAACGTCTGGAACACGAAGAACAAGTGGGGCTGGACGCCGCTGATGATCGCTCAAGGCCATCGCCCCGGCAATTTCCGCCCCGAGCCCGATTCGATCCCGGTCATCGAGGCTGCCATGCGGGCTAAGGGCGTCATTCCCCCCAAGCCCGTGCCGCGCGAACTCCGCACTTGGACTCCCTAGCGAGTTATTTCTTCCGCAGCGATTTGAACTGCTTGATCGTCAGGCTATTGGCCTGCATGAAGCTCCGCAGCTCCTCGCGCGAGACGCCAGCCAGGCCCGCCAGAATCTGATCCTCAGTTTTCCCCTGATCGCACCACATGGCGATGTCGGTCTTGCGTGACCTCAGCGTCGGCGAAAAGTGACTTTTGCCCGTCGTCTTTTCAAACGCAGTGTCTTTTTCAGTGAGCTTTTTGATCCGCTTGGGAATGTCGGCCATAACGTTCCTCTTTGCTGAGTTGCTGAAAGAAAATCTACGGCAACTTAGCCGCGAAAGCCAGCACCGGCTAAATCATGATCATTTTGTAGCCGATCGCGAAAATCGCCGCATCAATGCAAACGTGGCTGAGCCACGCCGCCGCCAGCGAATCGCTGGTTCGATACAGCCACGCCCAAAAAGCGCCGCCAATTGCAACGGCCGCCGCAAACAGCCATGTCAGCGGCCACGTTGGCCCGGCGTAGCCGAAGTACAATCCCAGCACGAGCACATGGTGTGCGGCAAAAGCCACGCTGCTGACGGTGATGGCAATCGGCGGCCGGCAGCCGCGAGCAAGCTGGCCAAACACAAACCACCGCCAGTAATACTCTTCCAATAGCGAATGAATCGCGGAAACGAAAACCGCAAACAGAATAAAGGCCGCCGGCGACCCAATCCCAAACGATTCGACTTTTTTCCGAACCTCAAAAGCGGGCGCGTCGAACACTTGCGGCGCGGCGTAATAGATTGCCTGCATCGCCGTTCCCACAATCAGCCCGAATCCGATGCCGACAGCCACCGACCAGCCGGTCGGCAGCCGCGGCCATTGCCGCTCGCCCCGCACCAACCACACCCAGGCGATTGGCAGTGCAAATTGAATGGTCTTCCCAATCGCGTAGGCACCCTGCTGCAGTGATTTATCTGCGCCATTCAGCAGAATGAAATAGACCCAAGTAATGACCGTCGGCAGCATGAGCGCGATGACGATGACGGCCCAATCGGCAGGAGTCAGCGGGCGACGCGCGGAATCCAAAGAAGGCCTCACTAAAGCCTAAAGCCTAAGAGCTAAGACCTTAGGCTTTAGATTTAGACTTTAGGCGATCAGCTACTTGCCCGAAACCACCGTAAAGTAACTCGGCACCACCCGATCAAAATACTCCGGCTTCATCTCCACCGGCAGCCCGTTATAGACGCAGTAGTTCCGCACCTGATTCAGCAGATCGCGCGGCTGGCAGCGGCGCAGCGGCCGGTTCACCCGCTTGTAGTGCTTCTCGATCAAGTAATCGACCGACTCCGGCTTGAATTCGCAGTGCAAGCCCTTGGCGATGATCTTGAACAGCGTCTGAAACTCCTCCCGCGATGGATCGCCCACCTCGATCTTGTACGGGATCCGCCGTAGAAACGCTTCATCGGCCAGGTCGGTCGGCTGCAAGTTGGTGCTGAAGATGATGAGCTGCTCGAACGGCACCTGAATCTTCTTGCCGGTCGCCAGCGTCAGATAGTCGTGCCGATTTTCCAGCGGAATGATCCAGCGGTTCAATAGGTCTGTGGGTGAAATTCGCTGCCGGCCGAAGTCGTCGATCAAGAGGCAGCCGCAGTTGCTCTTGAGCTGCAGGCTCGCCTCACTGACGTTGCTCACCGGATCGTGGCGAATTTCCAGCGCTTCGAGCGTCAGTTCACCGCCGACCACCACCGTCGGCCGCCGGATCTTCACCCAGCGGCGATCGTGCTCGGCCGATTTCAACAGACCCGTGCCGGCCTCGTTGATTGGCTCGTGGCAAGCCGCGTCAAACAGCTTGATGAACTGGCCATCTTCCGTAAGAACGCGCGGAATCCAGATCGAGCTGCCGTAGCACATCGTGATCCGCCGGGCGAGCGTCGTCTTTCCGTTGCCCGGAGCGCCATACAGGAATAGTCCCGAGCCGCTGTTCACCGCGGGGCCGAGCATGTCGAACATGTCGGCTTCGACCGAGATATCGGAAAAGGCTTTCGCCAGATGCCGCTTCTGCGGCGCTTCGGCGCGAATCGTCTGAGCCTCGACGGAAACGATGTAATCCTCTAAAGGCACCGGCGCCGAGCCGAGATAGCTGCATTGCTCCATCGCCGTCCGGGCTCGCTGGCGGCCGTTGTCAGTCAGCGTATAAACGAAATCGCCGAGCTGAGCGCTGGCGCTGTTGATTAACAGTTGCCGCTGCCGGAGCGACGTAAAAATGGGTTCCACGAGCACAAACGGCAGGCAAACGTCGTCCGCGATTTTCCGCCCGGCGGCCGAGCCCATCAGCAAAACATATTTGAGAATCAAGTTCTCGATGACGGCCGACGTCAGCCCCGTCTCCTCTATCGTCTTGGGCTCGGCTGGACGAAAGCTGTCCTCCGAAAGGATCGAAGCGAGCAGGCTGCTTCCCGCCGATGTGGAACTGACCGTGTCGGTGGCCGACATAACGCGCGACTCCGTTACTGACGCCAAAGGTGCTACAACCGGAAATGCAGACCGCCGCCAAAAAACTGGCTTCCGCCTGCGCCGCGCAAAGATAGCTTACGGCTTATGGTCGGGTTGTATGGTGGTTTCCTACCGCCAGACCACTACTCATCTGCGTCCTTGGCCTTCTTGATCGACTCAAAGAACTCGTCGTAGGCCTTCTCATTTTCATCGAGCTTGCCGATGCCGATCAGAAACAGAATCTGCTTGCCGCCCGAGATGATCGTCATATCCCACTCGATCTCTTCCTGTTTCCCGGCAGCGTTTTGGCCGCTCATCGTGCCTTCGTACCACGCCTGCTCCAGTCCGTTGACCTTCTCCTTTTTCGGACCATCGGTCACTTGCACCCCGTCAAACCCTTCGAGGCTGTCGAGGAATTTGCGGATGTCGGCAAAAATGGCCTTGGCCGATTCCTTTGGAATCACGTCGCCCACGCAGGTCAGCGATTTGTCCATGTTCGTGATCGTGATCCGACCGGCTTTTTCTGTGCAGGACCAGGCCTTCGGCAAGGTGAATCTCAGACCGCTGGCCTTATGTGTGTATTCCTCAGCCTGCAGCACGGTGGCAGTTGTCAGTACGGCGAACGCAGCCAATGCGTGGCAATATTTCATCGTAGGGCCCTGAGAAAAAGTGAGTGGACCGACAAAGATAGCTCACGCTACGGCCTGGAAATGACGGAATTTCCCACGGTCCGGGTCAGTTCCGCCGCTCGCCGATGATACGCCACCAGAGCCTCAATTTGCCGCTCGCGAATCGCAATCAGCTGCCGCTGCGTCTGCGCCAGCTGCAGGAAATTCAGCTTGCCGACGTCGTAGCTCGTGCGGGCCGCCTGCACGTTCTGCTCCGCCGCCGGAATCAGCCGCTGGGAATAAAGCTCTATCGTCTTGCGGCTTTCCTCCACCTGCTCCGCCGCAGATAGCACCTCATACTGAATTTGCAGCGCTCGCTCATCGAATTCGGCCCGCCGCTGATTCAAGCGGAACTGCGCCTCGCACACCGCCGCCCGCAGCTTCTGCCGATACACCGGCAGGTTCATCGCGACGCCGATCTGCGTGCGCAGCGGCCCCTGCGTGCTTGCCGGCTGCCACCAGGTGTCATAGCGGGCGAACGTATCGAAATCCGGATAGTAATTTTTGTACGCCAGCTCCAGCGCCGCCTCGGCGGCCTGCACTCGCCACGCCAGCGCCGCCAGATCGGGCCGCTGCTGCAAAGCCGTCTGCCACGCCAGATCTTTGTCCTCCGGCCCAGCGGACGGCTCCAGCTCGCCCGGCGGCGGCGGCAGGGGCGCATCGGGCCAGCGCCTAAGTAGCGTGTTGATGCGCGCAATCGCCACTTGCCGCATCCGCTCCAGCTCCAATTGCCTCCGCGCCAAATCCGCGCGCTCCAGCTCCGCCTGCAAAATGTCCTGCTGCTCCGCGCGGTTGGTGCGATATCGGGCTTGTGCCGACTCGTAGAACTCCTGCATCTTCTGTACGTTCTGACCGTTGAGTTCCAATAGCCGCGTCACGAGAAAATATTCATAGAACGCCAGATCGGCCGCCAGCCGCACCTGCAATCGGCTGTCCTCCACCTCTTGACACGCCGCGTCCGCATCCGCAGCGGCCACCGCTCCGCGCAGCGATCGCTTGCCGTGCCACGGCATTTTTTGATTGAGTTGAAAGGCGTAAGCCGTTTCTGTCGTGCTCGCACCGACCGATTGGGGCGCGATCATTCCCATTAGCACAGGGTCATCGAGCGCCACTCGCTGCGGATAGATTTGCGCCGCCGCCTGCCACGCCGCCGCCATCGCTTCCAGAGTCGGATTACGCGCCTCGACTTCCGCTTGCAGCCACTGCCGCGAAAGCACCCCCTCCATGACTTCCGACGTCGCGGCCAAGGGCGAGTCAACAACCGGCCCGGGTAATGACTCCTGAAAATTCGCCGGCGCAACACGGACCGGCTCACTAACCGCAAGGGGTCGGGAGTCTTTGGCGACAGTCGGCGTCCCATTCGCCGGCGATTCCGCTCGCCAAAGACTCCCGACGCCCTCATTCGACATGACTGGCGTCGCTCGGCGACACAAAGGCGCGCTGCGGCAGCCGACCAGTACGGCCAATAGCCCGACGGCAAGATACCAAGCGCGCGGCAAGTTCATCCTTGCCTTCCGATTGTGCAAGAGGGACGCTGGTGGACCGAATCGGTCGCGCCTTGGGCCAAGGCGACCTCAGAACGTATTGGTAAAATCGGCAAGATCGTTAACCTATAACCATCAACCGCTCGCCAGGCGGTAAACTCTCTCTGGCCGGCACTGCTGGATTCGCGCTCCAGCGCCACGAACCTCAAAAGCTCCCGCTTGCGAAAGCTCTTATGACTACGCCGACTCTTCCGTCTCGCCCTGCGTGGAAAGAATTAACCGCGCATTGCGAGAAGATAAAGCCGCTTCATCTGCGGCAGCTCTTTGCCGACAACCCTCAGCGCGGGACCAAGCTGGTCCTCGATGCCGTCGGCATCTACTTCGACTACTCCAAAAACCGCGTTACCGACGAGACACTGCGGCTGCTGCTCCGCCTGACGGATGAATCGGGCCTCGCCGCCCGCAAAGCCGCAATGTTCGCCGGCGAGCGGATCAACACGACGGAAAATCGCCCCGTGCTGCACGTCGCTTTGCGTGCTCCCCGCAGCGCTTCAATCGTCGTCGATGGCGAGAACGTCGTCCCCAAAGTTCACGTGGTCCTCGACAAGATGGCCGACTTTGCCCGCCGCGTTCGCAGTGGCGAGTGGCGCGGCCACACCGGCAAGCGAATCAAAAACGTCGTCAACATCGGCATCGGCGGCTCCGATCTTGGCCCGGTCATGGCTTATGAAGCCCTCCGAGCTTACAGCGAACTGAGCATGACTTTCCGCTTCGTCTCGAACATCGACGGCACCGACCTCGCCGAAGCGATTCTCGATCTCGATCCGACCGAAACGCTGTTCATCGTCGCGTCCAAAACCTTTACCACACTCGAAACGCTCACCAACGCCCGCTCGGCCCGCGAATGGGCCCTCAAGGCACTTCACGACGAAAAAGCAATCGCCCGCCACTTCGTCGCCGTCTCGACGAACGAAAAGGAAGTCGCCAAATTCGGCATCGACACGGCCAACATGTTCGAGTTTTGGGACTGGGTCGGCGGCCGCTACTCCATGGACTCCGCGATCGGCCTCTCCACGATGGTCGCCATCGGCCCCGATCATTTCCGCGAGATGCTCGCCGGCTTTCACGAGATGGACGAGCATTTTCGCACCGCCCCGCCCGAAAAAAATCTCCCCGTGATCCACGCCCTGCTCACGATCTGGAACACTAATTTTCTCGGGGCCGCGACGGTCGCTGTCCTGCCGTATGATCAGTACCTCAAGCGCCTGCCCGCCTACCTGCAGCAGCTCACCATGGAGAGCAATGGCAAATCGATCACGCTCGATGGCAGCCGCGTAAATTATGAAACGAGCCCCATCTACTGGGGCGAGCCTGGCACCAACGGCCAGCACTCCTTCTATCAGCTCATTCACCAGGGTACGCGCCTCATCGCCTGCGATTTTCTGGGCTTCTGCCAATCGCTCAACCCGCTCGGTCCGCATCACGACCTGCTGATGGCCAACGTCTTTGCGCAGGCTGAAGCCCTCGCTTTCGGTAAGACGGCCGACGAAGTGCGGGCCGAAAAGGTCCCAGAAGCGCTTGTCCCGCACAAAACGTTCGAAGGCAATCGACCATCCAACACACTCCTTCTCGACCGCCTCGTACCCGGCGCCCTCGGCAAGATCATCGCGCTTTACGAACACTCCGTCTTCGTGCAAGGCGTGATCTGGAACGTCAATTCGTTCGATCAATGGGGCGTCGAGCTCGGCAAAGTCCTCGCGAACCGCATTGCCCCCCAGCTGCAATCCAAGCAATCGCCTGAACTGGCTCACGATAGTTCTACCAACACCCTGATTTGTCGTTATCGCGAGCGAAAGCAACGATAAATAGAATACAAAAGACAAACCTCACGTGACAAAATTCGACAAACGCTCGATTAAGCTCGCTCCTTCCATCCTCGCCTCCGACTTCGCCCGTCTGGGGCAGCAAGTCGCCGAAGCTGAAGCCGCCGGAGCCGACCGCATTCACGTCGATGTGATGGACGGCCATTTCGTGCCCAACATCTCCATCGGCGTCCCGATTGTTAAATCGCTGCGGCCAGTGACAAAACTGCCGCTCGAAACGCACCTGATGATCGAGAATCCCGACCTGTATTTAGAGGCCTTCGCCAAGGCGGGCTCAAATTCTCTGATCGTGCATTGGGAGGGCAACGCCAATCTCCACCGCACTGTTTTTGAGATCCGCCGGCTCGGCCTGCGAGCCGGCGTGGCCATCAACCCGGCGACTCCCGCCAACGTGCTAACCGAGATCCTCGGCGATCTCAGTCTGGTGCTCGTGATGACCGTGAATCCCGGCTTTGGCGGCCAGGGGTTTATCGAAACCACGCTCGGTAAAATCCGCCAAGTGCGCGAAATGATCGATGGCGCGCGCCTGAACTGCGAGCTGGAAGTCGATGGCGGCATCGACGAACAGACCGCTCCCCGAGCCGTCGCCGCCGGCGCCAGCGTTCTCGTCGCCGGCTCAGCCATCTTTCACGCCGCCGACGGCATCGCCGCCGCCATGCAGCGCCTGCGCTAAATCCTTGAGTGGGCGGACATTTCTGTCGCCCCGTGGGTAGCCCGGAGCGAACTTGTTCGCGGTGTGCCTGCATCCAATCCAATTGTCGTAAGCTTGCTTCCACGCTGCGCGCGCAGTCCAGAATGGTGCCGTCAATGAATGGATTTGGGCTAGCACGGGGCAATTGCGAAGAATTGCATGACGGAGAGGAGGGTATCGTCATGCCTACCGCCAGCAGCGCGAGTCTGAAGAATTCTTCGCCCGCGCCGGAGGCCACGACCCTTAAAACCCGCGGGGTGTTGGGTTGAGTGAATTTCAGCGATTTGCCGCAAACAACCAGGCAAAATACAGCAGCAGCCCGGCCGCCGCGACCACGAGGCCCGTTAATACATAAGTCGAGACTCGGCCAGCCGATTGCGTCTCGGCGCTGATCTGCGACGGTTCAATGCCATTGCCGAAATCATGACGGCATGCGGCGCAAAAACGATACCACTGGGGGATAATCACATCGTCGCAATCATCGCATTTCAGGAACACCTGCTGACGGCCGGCCGATTCCTGCACATCGGCCAGACGAAAGTCGGTCCGCGACGCCCCACAGACAGGACAGCGGGCCGATCGCCGCTGGCCGCATTGCGGACAGGTCGGCCAGTCGGCCCAGTCCGCAAGCGGCTCCGGTTCAGCCGAATCGTCGTCCGTCGGTTCGTGGGCTGTTTGGGTGTCGAATTCCTCCGCCAGTGCGCGAGCCTCGGCTGCGTCCTCTTCCGCCACCACCACGCGCGCGGCCGCTGTCCATCCCAACGGCAACTCTCCACCGGCAAGCTGGATCGCATCGTTGGTCACCGACGCGGCGATACCTTGCTCTTCGAGCAGTCCCTTCAGCAGATGGGCCTGCTGCGTGCTGGCGGCTGAGTAGATGACAGTAGGCTGGCCGGCCATGGCTATTCCATCATGCAGCCGCCCATCCCGCACTGCGGCAACCCGCAGCCGCTGGATGGTCCTGGCTGGCACGTCGGCAAATCGCGCGGGCCCGCAGTATGGGCCGCCGGCACGCTCAGCAGCTTCTCGAGCTTCGAGCTATTGCACTGCGGGCAATGTGGCGTTTCGCTGCTGCGAACGAGCAGCTCAAACTCCGCGGAACATTGACGACAGCTATATTCGTACAGAGGCACGATCGATTCTCCCGTGAGACGCTAAACTCATCTTTATTTTAGCAAAGCCGATGACCATTCGCCCACTAAGCCGAGCCGAGCTCCGCGAGGTCGATCGCCGCGCGATCGACGAATTCGGTATGTCGGGCCTCGTCCTCATGGAAAACGCCGGCCGGGGCTGCGCTGAGGTGCTTTGGCTACTCGGCTCATGGTTCGAGACTGCGGATGCGTCTCGCCTACCGGGCGGGACCGTACAGCGCACACCAAATCAAGCGACGGTATCACGTCCGCCCCTGCCGGGCGGGCCTACTATCGGGCCGGTGGTAATCGTGTGCGGCAAAGGCAACAACGCAGGCGACGGTTTTGTCATTGCTCGGCATCTCGACATGCGCAGGATTGCGGTGAAAGTCGTGCTGCTGAGTCCGCCGGAAGAATTGCGCGGCGATGCGGCGGCGAACTACAAAATCATTGACCGAATGAACCTGCCGCTCGTCGATTTATCGCGCGATTTTTCGGACGCCGCGATGGCCAAAGAGTTAGCCGGCGCCCGGTGGGCCGTCGATGCAATCCTGGGCACCGGCGCGACGGGCAGCCCGCGGTCCCCCTTCGATTCGGCAATCCGGCAGATGAATGCGGCGCCAGTGATACGGTTGGCAGTCGATTTGCCCAGCGGCCTGGACTGCGATACAGGTGAGCCAGCCGAGCCAACCTTTCGCGCTGACCAGACTTGCACGTTCGTCGCGCCGAAGATCGGCTTTTTGAATCCGCATGCCGCGCCTTATTTAGGCCAACTCCATGTCCTCGACATTGGCGCGCCACGGAAACTGGTCGAAGAGATCAGCTCTTCACATTAGCCGGGAGCAAACCTGCTCCCGATGAACCGCAAAATCGCCTCCACCCGGGGGGCACCGGGACCAATTTTATCCCCGGCTAAAAGTTGTTAATCCACTTTCTGCGTCCAAAACAATGTTTCCGGCTCGCTCGGTTTGAATCCAACGCTCTGATATAAGCCCATCGCACGGACATTATCTGAGCGCACCTCGAGCGTCACCTTGCAGCAGCCAAGCTGGCGAGCCTCGGCTTCCACCGCCGCGAGCAGCTTACGGCCGATGCCTTGGCCGCGAGCGGCCGGGCTGACGGCGACATCGTGAATGTTAATCAGCGGTTTGCCGCGAAACGACGAGAAACCCAGCATGCAGATCGCGACACCGAGCGGCTGATCGCCGTCATATGCCAAAAACACACGCGCTCCACCATGTTTCACCAAACCGGGAATCAAATTCGCCCGCGCTTGCTCCGAGAGCGGCTTGCAGTCGCCGAAATCGTCACGGCAATACATGTCGAGCAGCTCGACAGTCGCCGTCTGATGCAATGGATTGCTAAGGTCCGCGGTGAAGACAGAGATGGGCATAACCTGGCAGGTAAATGATGAGGCAGTAATTGTGAATGGCCAATGTCGAGGATTGCAAATTGGCAATTTGCAATGTTGGCTGCGTGGAGGCTACTTAACCGATGATTTCCAATTCCACATCAATTCCCTTGCTCGTCGGCATCCCGCTGCCGTGCGTCTCGCCTGCCATGAGGCGGCTGGAGAGATCTCCGTACGCGATGAACAGCAAACCGGGCGGCAGCTCATCGCCCTTGGCGGTCGTGACGGCCACTTCGATCTGCCCCGACTCGCTTTTCAGCCGCACGCGATCCTTATCTTTGAGGCCGAGCCGTTTCATGTCTTGCGGTGCGACTTGCAGTGTTTGGGTTTCGCTCTGGTACCCTTCCTTGAATTTGCCCTCGCTAATGCCGACGCCCTGCTTACTGGTTCGACCGGGAATGAGGATGAAGGTCTCTGCCATTGGGTTCGCGCGTTACTTATGTCCGTTCCAGTGCCGTTGCTGGCTGCTTCTCTTTGCCATCTGTGTCGTACGGGCTGCCGAGCGGGTCGAGCACGGCTTCCGTGATTCGCCGGCGACGAACTTTGCGAACTTGCGTCCAGACGCGATCCACCACGACCATATCGCCGCCGCGCAGGGGCAATTCACGCCCATGATTGAGCCAGTCGTTCAACGTCGTTGTCGCGGACATGTCGGGACCGAGCTCTGGTCGCCCGATTGCGTCGCGAAGTTGGCCCAAGGTCACACCCCCGCCCACTACGAGTTGATGCCCGGCGAAATTGACATGTCGCGGCAGTCGATCGAACTCGTCTTGAATATCGCCGACCAGCTCCTCGAAAATGTCTTCCTGCGTGATCATTCCGACGACCTTGCCAGCGGTATCCCGCACCAGTGCCAGGTGATGATGCTCGGCAATCATCCGCTTGAGCGCCTCGGACAGCGGCATTTCCTGCGGCAGACTGATGATCTGGCGGACGATCTCACGAATGATCGGATTGCCGGGATGCGTTTTGGCCAGCAGCACCATGTCCTTGAAGGTGACATAGCCGATGATTCCTTCCGGGTCGCCCTTGCGCGTCGTAACCGGAAACCGGGTATGCAAATCCATGTGCGCGATGACCAGGTTCTCGCTGAGCGGCGCATCGGCCACGACCATCACGATGTCGTCTTCAGGCATCATGATGTCATTGACCTTCATCGTCGAAAGGCGACTGGCCTGAAGAATGATCCGTTCCTCCTGCACGCCGATTGTTTGGCTCGCCCGCAGCAGGTTCACCTGGGCACGCAGCTCGTGCAGGCCCGCCAGATGCTCATCCGTCTTTCGCGGCAACAGCCGCTCGACCAGTTCGACCAGCGTGGTCGTGAGCCATTCGAACAGGAGCACGGCGGGGAAGATCACAATGGAAAACCACCGCATCACCGGGCTGAGCGTGACGCAAATCCATTCCGGATTCTTGATCGCCAGCACCTTCGGCACCAGCTCGCCGATGACGGTCGTCAGCGCGGCGAGCGGAATGACAAAGCAAATCAAGGCGACGATATCGGCCAGATGTTCCGGCAGATTCAAGCGATCGCGAATGAATGGCGCCAATTTTTCCTCTACGCTGGCCCCGCCGGTCGCCGCAGCAATCACCGCGGTCAGCGTCATTCCCAGTTGCGCGACGGCCAGGCTTTGCTCCATCTTCTCCTTCATTCGCAGTGCGGTGCGGGCGCCGCGCCGCTTCTGCTCAACCAACAGCTTGAGCCGCCCGATTCGCACCGAGGCCAGCGCAAGCTCATAAGCGGCGAAAACCGCCGTGAGCATGATCATCGCGAGGATCGTCAGGCCAACAGTCAGGCTCATTCTAAGTCCTTACCGCCGCGGCGTTTGCGCGTTTACCAGCGCAAAGAAACCGTCGCGGCGTCGATTGCCAGAATACTAGCGGGTTACACGTCCGCCAAGCCGAGGGTCGCCAGGTGCTCGGCGGGAATGCTGCCGCTGGCCGACCAGCCGCGGCCTGTGTTATACGCGGCGACGGCAGCCTGAAGTTGCTGCCGGGAAAGCGCCGCCTGGGAATCATCTGCCAGCTCGCATTCCAGCAGGCGTGCGGGAAGCGTGTCTTCCACCGCATTCCAACCGGCGCGGATGTTGAACAGCTTTTTGGCATTCACGATGCGTTTGGCAGTCATCCGGAGCTCGTCCGCAGTCGTGTTCCAACCGGTAACGAGACGCAGCATTTCAGCCGCCTCAACGTAGAAATCGGAAAACACGCCACGGAGGAACTTGCAGAGAATGAGCGAGTCCATCAGCGCAGCTTTGTCCTCTGTTTCAATGGCGTGGCGTGCGGCGGCGGGAGTCAAGCGGCGGCGATCGACGAGATCGGAGAAGTCGGCTTCATAGGCGCCGCTACGATTATGATCTGCGCCGCGTGTGCCGACGGCAAAGCCCAGCGCCATCGTTTGCAGGGCCCGCGGCTCATAGCCCGGAAGTTCCAAGCCCTTCACTTGCGCAGCAAAGTCGATCGAATTGCTCCCGATGCCCTCAGCCAGTCGCCGGCTTCCTTCGGCCAGGCGATCGCCGAGCCCCTCGCGGCGGCCGATCAAATCGATGGCCCGCAAGAGCGCCTCGCCATCGCCGAATCGCAGCCACGGTTCGTCCAGCAGGCCGCGCTCGACGCATTCCATGGCAAATGCAATCGTGCCGCCCGTGCTGATCGTATCCAGACCAAGATCGTCGCATAGACGCGAAGCCTGCAAGACGACATCCGGATTGTCGATAGCGCACAGGGGACCGAGCGCGAACAGATTCTCATATTCCAGGCGGACGCTCTGTCCCCGCTCGACCGTTCCCTGTTTCTTGACTTCGTAAATGTGTTCGCAGCCGATCGTGCAGGCCGCGCACGAGGCGCGCGTCTTTTCGCGAGCCAGCGTCAGCGTCTCGGGTGCGAGCTGAACCGCGGCTTCGAAGCTCCCCGATTGAAAATTGCGGGTTGGCAAGGCATGCAGTCGATTGAACACAAGCAGATTCGACGCCGTGCCGAGCTCGCGATATTTTGCGGTAGCCGGTCCGAAAGAGCGGGCCGATAGTTCCTTGGCGAACGCCGTCAGTTTACCGGTGAACGCCCAATCGCAGCGCTGCGTGCCGCGGACAGCGATGGCCTTGATGTTTTTGGCGCCGAGCACCGCGCCGCTACCGCCGCGGCCAGCATGACGGCCATCGTGTGAGATTGTTGCATAGCGCACCTGCCGCTCGCCCGCCGGCCCAATAACTGCGAAGCTGAGGTCAGATCCAAAACGCTCCCGCAAACGCAGCTCCGTGTCGCCGCAGGTCTGTCCTGCAAGCTCTGCCGCGGATTCGAGTCGAACCCCGCCATCGTCGATGACCAAGACGCTCAGTTGCTCGGCGCGACCCGTGATAACGATTGCATCGCAACCCGTTTTTTTGCCGGCAATGGCGAACGTGCTGCTGGCGAGCGAATCGTTAATCCGCTGCGTGAGCGGGCTCTTGCTCACGACAGCGAACTTGGCCGAGGTTGTGAGCGGGCTGCCGACGAGCGGGCTGAACACAAACGCCAACGGCGCGTCGGCAGCAAGCGGATCGATGATCGCCGCGCCTTCTCGGAGCAGCAGCCACGTACCGAGGCCACTGCCGCCGAGAAACCGCCGCAGTACGTCGGCCGGCAGCTCAATATGGGTTGCCCGGCCCGTGCCAACATCGACGCGCAGACACCTGCCGTGATAGCCGGGCGGTGTCGAGTTGGATGGCTGCGGTTTCACAATAGCCGATCAACCGCCAGCGTCGGCTGAGAGAATCAATAGGCTTTGGCCGTCGCGGATCAACGTCGTCGGATCGTCGATAAAACGCGCGCCGTCCAGATTTGCCGTCAACGAAGCATGCAGCCGACCGCCGGCAATGAGGTCGCGGCCCAGTTCTGGCAACCGGATTGCAATCTCGCTGAGCAATTCGCCGAGCGGTGCCGCGGCTTGTCGCGACTCCAATCGCAGCTCGCTAACGCCGGCCCTATGGCGGGCGATGCCGAAGAATTCCACGCGAATAGCCATGACTGCATCGTAATCGAAGATCCGATCGCTGTCCGCTGTTCCGCTATCGCCTAAGCGTCGTACCAGACGCGGATGAACTGGTGCCAAAAGCTCGGAGATTCACCGCTGGTGCCGAGGACTGTGTCGCTGGAGCCCTCCTCATAGCGGCTCCAAATGTTGGGCAATACGACCGTTTCCAGGTTCACGACACGGATATTGTTTTCCTTGACCCAGCGGTTCGCCACTTCCAAGGCGGCATCGAATGACTCATGCTCGGCCGGCGAAAGAAAGGCCGCGGGCTTCGTCATTTTCGGCACGAAGTCTTTGTAACGCAGGGCCATTGGTCACTTGTCATTTGTTCGATACAGCTTATGGGTTTCAATGTACTTCTCCACCGCTCGCGGCGTGCGGAAGCGGAGGCTGTTGCCCGCGGCTGCGCGCTGGCGGAGGTCGGTGCTCGATAGCTCGATCAGCGGCATTTGCACTTGAGCCGAGCGAATCGTTGCCAGGCGTTCGGCGGAGACGAGCGGCGCCAGCACGCTGAAATCGGGCTCCGCAGCGCCGCCGCGGCGAACGACAGCTGGCAGGCTGAGCGCACAAATCCGGTCGGGCTCGCGCCAGGTGGGCAAGTCGCGCAGCGAATCGGCGCCCATCAAGAGGAACAACGTGGCTTGGGGATGCAGCAGGTGAACCTGCGCCAGGGTATCGACCGTGTAGCTCACTCCGCCGCGATCGATTTCTAAGGGCGACCCGAGAATCTGCTCATGACCGGCGAGTGCCAACTCGATCATCTGCAGCCGATGCTTGGCGGCGGCTCGCTGTTGCGTTTGCTTGTGCGGAGGAGTGGCGGCGGGGATCAGCCAGACCTCGTCCAAGCGCAGCGTCTCGCGGCAGCACTCGGCCAAGAGCAAATGGCCGTAGTGGATCGGGTCGAATGAACCGCCATATAAGCCGAGACGCATGCGGCACAGTTTCAGTTTTCAAGTTCCAAGTTTCAAGTTGCAGATTCCGAACCTAAAACCTGAAACTTGGGACTTGGAACTGTTCTTACGCCAACACTTCGCTGATCACATTGCCTTCGACCAGCCGCAGCGGCCGGCTTTGGCGATCGTGGATCAGCGTGTGATGATCGATCCCCAGCAGGTGATACATCGTGGCGAGGAGATCTTTGGGGCTGACCGGCCGGTCGGCGACGTCGGCGGCCTGCTTGTCGGAGGCGCCGACGATTTTGCCGCGGGCGGTGTCGCCGCCGGCGACGATCGACGAATAGCAGCGCGACCAATGGTCTCGACCGCCGCCATTGCCGGGCGTGACTTTCGGCGTGCGGCCATGCTCGCTGGTGCAGACGACAAGCGTGTCGTCCAAGAGACCGCGACGATCGAGATCGTTGATCAAACCGTACCAGCCGATGTCAAAACCGGGGGCGAGCTCTTCCTTCATCCGCTGGAAATGGTTCCAGTGCGTGTCCCAGCCGCTGCCGGCCAGGCCAAATTCGTCCCAAAACACCGTGACGACTTTGCTGCCGGCTTCGACGAGTCGGCGAGCGGCGAGGCACGACTGGCCGAAGAGCGATTGGCCATACAAGCTCCGCGTTTCGTCGCTTTCGCGCCGCAGATCGAGGGCTTCGGCCAGCTTAGGTGATTCAAGGAGCGAGAGAGCCGCTTCCTGATGCTTCGTCATCGCGCGGGCGGTCGATGATTCAACCAGTCGCGGCAAGTTTTGATTGAGCTGAGCCACGAGATCCTTGCGCCTGTTCAGGCGATCGAGCGTTAGCTCCGGCTGAAGCTGTGAGGCATTGGGGACGACGAAGTACGAGCCGTCCGCAATGCCCACGTAGGGATCGGGCTCCGTGAAGGTCATGTCGCGGAGCGTTTTGGTGATGCCCTTGGTCGCTTTGCCGCGGAAATCGGCCCAGAGTGGATCGAACTGGCTGCCGAGAAACGCGGCGTATGGCCCAGCGCGATAGACCTCACCGATGCGCTGGGTGCTGAATTTAAACGGCAGTGCGATGTTCGTGGGGCAGGCCTCTGGCCTGCCGTTTGATTCTGGCAGGCGAGACGCCTGCCCCACATACTCGACGACGGAGCCGAAGAAGGGATAGTGGCGGGAGTCGTGCGGCGAAAGCTCGAGCGGCACGTCGATAGCCGGAACGCCGGTCAAAGCAAAAGCAACGCCATGCAGGGGATAGGGATGCGTGAGCGAACGGATGACCGTCGTACGGTCCATCACCTTCGCCATGTTCGGGAACAAATCGCAGACCTGACAGCCTGGCAGGGATGATGGAATCACACCGAACTGGCCGCGGATTTCGGCCGGTGCGTCGGGCTTGGGATCAACCCATTCGAGCTGGCTGGGAGAGCCGTAAAGGTGAATTAGGATGATCGACTTGGCCCGGCCAAATCCCGGCTCGCGCTGCTTGGCTTCGCTCGCCGCTGCCTGTTGGAGCTTCAACACATCCGGCAGCGTCAGCCCCGCCAGCCCCAGGCCGCCGATGCGCAGCCAGTCCCTTCGCGTCATGCCGCCGCAGAGATTTTTCGGCGAGCCGAGGATACGGAGCATGTCAGATATTATCGAAAATCGGGAGCGTGATTACCAGATGATCGGCGGAAAAAGAGCCTGGAATCGGTTGAATTCCGACCAACACTTTGCGATTTGCCCGGTAATAACTACGGTTTCATGCGGCTTTGCGGCCGACCTCCGCAAAAAGGCGGTACATGACGCCAAGGTATTCTTCGGCCTCGCCGGGCGGCATGACGAGCGGTGGGCTGACGCGGATAACTTTGCCGGCCAGAGCACCGAGCAAGTGGATTGCGCGGCCGTGATGGTCGCCGAGGTAGCACGCTTCCACGCAGCGTTTGGCGATTTCTTCGGCGGGTGTGTCACCGACGACCGCGCATTCAATACCCCAGACGACGCCTTCGCCACGAACGTGAGCGACGGAAGGCAGCTCGGTCAGCTCCAATAGGCCGCGCTCGAGCACCTGCGATAGCTCTTTCGCCTTCTCCAGCAAATCGGTGTTTTCGTACTCGTCGAGCGTGGCCAGGACAGCGGCACTGGACAGCGGATTGGCGCTCCAGGTATCGGAGCCTTCGCCGTAGTGCATGTTGGCAAACAGGTCAGCCCGCCCGACGGCGGCGCTGACGGGAATGCCGTTCCCCAGCCCTTTGCCGAGCACGACGATGTCGGGCTCAACGCCGTATTCAGTGAAAGCGAACAGTGAGCCGGTGCGGCCGAAGTTGGCTTGAATCTCGTCGAGAATGAAAATAATGTCCCGCTCGCGGCAAAAGCGAGCGAGGAGCTGAATGTATTCCTTCTGCGGATGAAATGAGCCGCCGCCGCCGAGGTACGGCTCGGTTACAAGGGCGCAAATGCGGCTGCCGTACTCGCTCCAGAGGCGGGCCAGCTCGGCTTCGTAAGGCACTAGATCGATGTGCTGCTTGCGCTTCAGGACGCTGATGCACTCTTCGTGCGGAAAACTGATGAAACGTACCCGCGAATCGCGCTCTTGGTCATATTCGCTGCCGGTGACGGCGCCGGCGAGCCCCTTTTTGCCGTGGAAGCCGTGGCGGGTGCTGAGAATGATGTCTTGGCCATCTCGACGATCGATCGCGGTCCAAAGGGCTTTTTGGATCGCCTCGCTGCCGCTGGCGGCCCAGAGGACTTGCTCGCAACGGCTCCCGCCGGGCTGTTTTTGCATGAGCGCGATGAGCCGCTCGGTGGCCAGCGTTTCGACTTCCGTTACCGCGTTATAGGCGTTGAGCGTGATGGCTTCGCAGAATTCGCTGGGCTGAGTGAAATCGGTGAGCTTGAGATAATCGAAAACCCGCTGCCACCAGCGCGTTGGGTTGTGACCGAGATTCATGACGAGCACGCCGGACGAAAAATCGGCCAGCTTGCGGCCTTCAGGCGTCCAGTGATAGCAGCCGGCGCTTTTGGCCAGCACGGCCAGGCTGGGCGTGAACGTGCGGAGGCAGTGCGGCTCGACCGCGGCGAGGCGGCGGCGGATGGCGTTGGAAGATTCCTCGCCAGCGTGCTGAATAGGTGAGGGGGAGAGGGGGGGAGTAGGAGAGGGGGAGACCAATTTAGTCATACGGACCAGTTCTCCGGCTTATTGATCATTGTCACGAGCATGCCGATGATCGCATCGTAATCGCCGTACAGCGCGGCGGCAGCATCGCGCTCGATGTATTTACATTCGACGGCGAATTCGAGCCAGACCTGTGTTTCTGCGGCTTCACCTTCGCAGTCGTTCAGCTTACTAACAAATGATGCTGGATATCGGCGCTTCCGCCAGGCTTCGGCAATATTTCCGCAAACACTTCGCGAGCAGCGGCGGATTTGATCGGTAAGAGAATATTGTTCGGACTTCGGGAACTTCTTGCTGACTTCGAAGACCTGTCGTGCGGCGGCTCGCGCACGTTGATAAACCTTGAGATCCGTATGTTTCACGACCCGAGCTGCCATCAGCCGTCTCCCACTCGCCCCCTCTCCCACTCTCCCCCTCACGAATTGACACGACCGGTGTAGAGCACTTCGGGTTCGCTGCGTCCGGGAGTGAGGAGTACCAGGCCTCCAAGTTTATGGTCGATTTCCACGACGCAGTTCGGGATGCCCTCGGCGTGTTTAGCGAGAATCGCTTCCATCGCTTGCACGGCGGCGACAACCTGTCGATCGGCAGAGATGTCGTTGTACGTAAGCTTGCGAGTGGCTGAGAGTCGCTGCGGGCGCTCGGTCGGCGGGCCACCGAATTCGATGGTAGCGACCTCGCGGACGAAGCGCTCGAGAACTTCGACGCCGTAGCCGCGTTGCGACCGCTCGCCCCAGGGCTCTAGAAAAACGCCGTTGTAGTGGTTGTTGATGTTGATTTTGCGCGATAGCGGGGTGCGGTCTTCGACCGTGCATTCAACGCCCCGCTTGCGACTGTGAGCGTTCCAAATGCCGTTATCGAAGCGGAACTGCACCTCTTGATCGACATAGCCGGGGAAATTGTCGGGCGTGACCCAGCTGGTGTGAATGTCAAAGGCGGCTTCGCGGCCGTCGCCGTAGTCGTAGATCATGCGAAGCTGAGTCGAATCCCACGTGGGCCCGTTGGCAGGACCTACGATGCCGCGCTGACCGGTGCAGGAGACGCTTTTCAGCCGACCGCCAAATGTAAAGTCAATCAGCTTGATGTAATGGACGGCGACATAGGTTCCCGGGTTGCGGCCTTTGATCCATTCGGCGAACTGGCCGCCGCTGATGCTCTTAGGCTCCAGCAGCGTGCAGTAGCCCGTGTTGACGTGCTTCAACTCGCCGTCGGCGACGAGCGTGCGGAGCTTTTTGTGATCGGGATCGAGAAGCTTGTGATAGACGATTTTGGCGAGTACGTGTTTCTCACGCGCCAGGCGGTCGAGCTCGTCGAGCTCGGCCAGCGTAAGGACCGAGGGCTTTTCGATGAGCACGTGCTTGCCCGCCTGGAGTGCAGCTTTGGCGGCGGAAAAATGGCGATCATCCGGCGTGGCGACGCAGACGAAATCAACGCCGTGCTTAAGGAGCTGGCCAATCGAATCGGGCTCGCGAAAATTTTGGAACTGGGCGATTCTATTGCCGGCGGACTTGCGATATGCCTCGGCCCGGCTGCCCGTGCGGCTGGCGACGGCCGATAATTCGAGCTGGCATAACCCGAACTGCGGATCATAGACGCCGGCCGCGTGCGCCTGCTCAAGGAAGGGCCGATAGGTTTCATCAAAAATCATCCCCATGCCGACCATGCCGGCGCGGAGCGTGTTCTTTGCAGTGGAGAAGGATGGAGGCATGAACTAACACAAACTCAAGAGCCAGCGATGATCAACGGCCGGTTCTTGAGCATACTCGATGACAGTAGATGCCGCGATGCACCGCGAGGTTCGGTCAAAGAAGTCGAACGTCAAAAGTTGTCGATGGCATCGCCCCCCTGGCTACTGCACAGCGCCCGCCAGACGCCGATGGCGATATTGTTGGAGATGAATCGCGTTGAGCCGTCGCACATGACGGATTGCACACCGCCGGAGTGGCGGCTGCGCGAGGCCATCATGGTTGGGGTGGAGGCCGTGGCGACAATGCACGGCGGATTAAGCGGCTTGGTTGGATCGCACTGGCCGCCGGCGTAAAGGCAGTCGGGAATCGGACTGTTGGGACCTTGATAGCCTTCGAACACTGCGCCGCCGCGCCACCAACTGAACCCGCGAAGATCGCCCGGCTGCCCCTGAATGGTTTCAGCATTCATCAGCGTATTGCTCAGGCCGTCGGTGATCTCTGCGAAACGAATGCCTGGCCGGTGATCGTTGACACCGGTGACTTCGAAGAACGGCGCGCCGAGAAATTTTACGCCGGCAAAATCGCTTTGGTCATAAATCGTGTTGCCAAAGTTTACGACGTAGTTGTGATAGGTAATGCCGTTATTGGCGACGCGCTGCGGATTGGTATCGCTGGGACAGATGAGCGTTTTGATTCGCTTTGTCGTAACCGGAAAGTTTGACGCATTACTGTAGCGTGCATCATCAACCGGCACGCCGAATTTATGCTCCATGTGATACAGGTCGAACATCGCCCCTTGCTCGATGTAAGGCAGAATTGATACCTGCCAAGTTCCCCAACAGCAGCCATAGGCCCCCACGGGCAGCCGCTGATACGTGTTTTCGTAGTTGTGCATCGCCACACCGACCTGCTTGAGCTGGCTAATGCATTGCGAGCGGCGGGCCGCCTCGCGGGCAGACTGGACGGCAGGCAGCAGCAGCGCCACCAGCACGCCGATGATGGCGACCACGACCAACAGCTCGACCAGCGTGAAGCCGCGCTTGCGTGGAGACATGATGCACCTCCGGCCGAAGGCAATTGCAAGAATCTACTGAAGCTGAAAATTCGCTTCGTGGCTGCCGCGGGCTTTCGGCACGTCCACTTTTAGGGTTGTTTTGAGGTTGTACTTAGCAGGAATTCGCTCGACGGCCAGAGTGCGCTCATCGCCTGGCGGTCCTTCCACTTTTTCTTGCTTGCCCCGATCGGGTGCCGAAATCATGACCTGGTAGGAGCCCGGCGGAAGTCCCTGTGACATTTTGATCTGATACTTGCCGCCTTCGATCATCGCGCCGCTGCTAACGCCATTCTGCAGATCGTCGGGCTGGAAGGTGATCGCACCGTAATCGATCGGCTTGCCTTGAAACGTCACTGCGCCGTGAACAGCACGGCGGCCGAGCGGGTTTGCCTCGCCGCAGCCGCAGGAAAACAGCGCGGTGACAAGAACGACCAAGGCGCGGGCAGAAAACCGCGAGTCAGCGCCAGCATCCGCGGCGAAATTTGACAGCATGCAAACGTCCTCCGTCCCTAATGGATCCGTGGACGCTGTGGATTGTAGGAAACACGGTATCGCCACACAAGAAAACCCGTCAATCAGTGGCTTCGCAGCGCGACAGCCGAGGCCTCGCCCGCATGGCGTTTCTTACCGCAGGTGCTTGCAATCGCGGTCCCCAAGGTTTCCAACATGCTCCGCATATTTTGCTAATAGGCGCGCGGCCAATCATCACGACTGGTTACCACTTGGCGGCCAAGGATGTGTCGCTAGCTGTTTGGGCACGTCCTGCATGCAAACGCGGCAGGCACCGGCAGCAGGCCCGCTTGTCGCCGCCACAGCTCAGATCGCAAGTAGAAGCAGGCTGGCAACTTGCGTCTTGACGGCTAAAGTTGCTCGCCGAGGTTGGATTGGCACATTGCGTGCTTCACAAAGGGCGATTCGGCGGTCTATCGAACCGCCGTCACTGAAATTCCAGTTCCCAGGCTTTAGGGTAGGAGTGGTGTTACCGTGGGTCACAGTACTGCTCGTTTCGAGGCGATTAAGGCGATTACCAATTACAAGCCGACGGCTCCGCCGCTCAATTTCAAAGAGCTGTCGTCGCACGCGTGTTTCGGGGCCAACGTTTTTTCGCTGGCGGAAATGCAAAAGCGGCTTCCCAAGCCGATCTTCAAGTCGTTAAAGCGGACGATCGAGTCGGGAGCCAAGCTGGATGCGACAATCGCCGATGTCGTCGCCACGGCCATGAAAGAATGGGCCATTGAGCGGGGCGCGACGCATTACGCCCACGTTTTTTACCCGCTCACCGGCCTAACGGCGGAGAAGCACGACAGCTTTCTCATGCCGACGGCTGACGGCCAGGCGATCGCCGAATTCACCGGCTTGCAACTGGTGCAGGGCGAGCCCGATGCGTCGAGCTTTCCCTCCGGCGGCATCCGGGCCACGTTCGAAGCCCGCGGCTATACCGCCTGGGACGTGACCAGCCCGGCATACATCCTGGAAAACCCGAACGGCACGACGCTCTGCATTCCAACAGCCTTTGTGAGCTGGACGGGCGAAGCACTCGACAAGAAAACGCCGCTACTCCGGTCGATGAAGGCTCTCAACGCTCAGGCCCAGCGGCTTTTGAAGATTTTGGGCCACAAGGAAATCGGCCACGTCGCTGCGACGGCCGGTCCCGAGCAGGAGTATTTCCTGATCGACCGCAACTTCTTCTTCGCGCGGCCTGATCTGCTCAACGCCGGCCGCACGCTGTTTGGCGCGAAGCCGCCGAAGGGGCAGGAGTTCGAAGATCAATATTTCGGGGCGATCCGCGAACGCGTGCTGGCCTGCATGCTGGAGACGGAGCGCGAGCTATTCAAGCTGGGCATTCCGGTCAAGACGCGGCACAACGAAGTCGCGCCGAACCAGTATGAAATCGCGCCGGTCTATGAAAACGCCAACATTGCCACGGACCATCAGCAGCTTGTCATGCTGACGCTTAAGAAAGTGGCGCAGAAGTACGGCATGGAATGCCTGCTGCACGAAAAGCCGTTCGCCGGCATCAACGGCTCTGGAAAACATCTCAACTGGTCGCTTGGCAACAGCACGCAGGGCAACCTGCTCGAGCCCGGCGACACACCGCACGAGAACATGCAGTTCATGCTGTTCTGCGGCGCTGTGATTCGCGCCGTGCATAAGTACGCGCATCTGCTGCGGGCCGTCGTGGCGATGGCGAACAACGATCACCGCCTCGGCGCGAACGAAGCTCCGCCGGCGATTATCTCGATCTTCCTGGGCGATCAACTCACCGATGTGTTTGAGCAGATCAAGGGCGGCGGAGCGAAGACCAGCAAGCAGCCGGGCACTCTCACGGTGGGCGTCGATACCCTGCCGCCGCTGCCCAAGCATGCCGGCGATCGCAACCGCACCAGTCCTTTTGCCTTCACCGGCAACAAGTTCGAGTTCCGTGCGGTGGCCTCGAATCAGTCCATCGGCGGTCCGCTGGTGGCGCTGAACACCATCATCGCCGACTCGATCGACTTCATTGCGACCGAGTT
>Ga0136846_1216673_pt1 | contig 26469 bp, 22 predicted proteins | sample HopSoiMetagenom2_FD_96841 | JGI IMG/M metagenome (GOLD analysis project Ga0136846, IMG submission 96841) | Grasslands soil microbial communities from Hopland, California, USA - 2 Assembly 2016 (version 4) | ecosystem: Environmental > Terrestrial > Soil > Grasslands | place: USA: Hopland... | reverse complement strand
GCGAAAAGGATGGCCAGATTGTACTGGCTGTCGGTGACGCCGTAACTGGCGGCCTTGCGGAACCATTCCGACGCCGCCTTGTAGTCAGGCTTGCCGTCGATACCCTCGGCGTAGAGCACCGCGAGATTGTGCATGGCCTTGGCGTGGCCCTTACCGGCGGCAGCGAGGTACAGCCGTCGGGCCGCCTGAATGTCCTTCTTCAGGCCATCGCCTTTTTCATTGAGGCTGGCGAGCCGGAATTGGGCGGGAGCAAAGCCGGCGTCGGCCGCTCGCTCAAGCCAGCGAACCGCATCGGGCATGCTTTGCGGCATCCCGCGCCCTTCGGCGTAACGGGCGCCCAGCTCGTAGGCGGCGGCCGGATCGTTCGCCAGGGCAGCGGTGCGCAGGCTCGGGCTGATCGAGGCGGGCAGCGCGCTGCCGGGTGCCGGAGTTGTCGGCGCGACCAGGTTCCGCGGGATCGAGCCGGCAACGTCGGGCAGCTTGATAATGGTCGAGGGGTCGAACAGCGATTTGCCGCCGATGGAGTTGGTCTGTTCGGGATCGGTTGCCGGCGGCGGCAGCGTACCTTCCGGCGCCGGCATCGGACGGCTCGGCGTGGTCGACGGTACCTGTATCTTCGGGGCGGGCGCAGCGGGACTCTTGGACTGATCCTTAGCCGGCATTTCGCCCGTAGGCGGCGCGTCCGGAAACAGGAATTCCATGGCGGTCTGCGCCACGCCGACGATGATGATGGCGACGCTGGCCGCGATCAGCAGCGTCTTCAGGAGTTTCATCACCTTTTTGCCGCGCGAGAGCGGTGCATCGGCGCCGCCAATCGCCAGCGGTGGCGGCATCGTCGAAGGCGTCGATGGCGGTTTCGCAGCCGGCACGGGCGGCAACGCTGGCGCCGACGCCGGAGCGGCAGCTTGGACCTGCGGGTCGGCGGCGACGTCCTTGGCGGCCTTCTTAAACGGCCACTTGAGCCAGGCGGGCGACTTCCGGCCGAGCGACTTCGGCACCTTCACCGGAGTGTCGAGATAGGCCGCCTTGGCGGCATTGCGTGCGGCGGCGATGGCGGCCGACTTGCCGCCGGTCTCCAGGCCCATTGGGCGGGCGTTGCCGAGCGCAGCCTCGGAGGCGGCGATGCGGGCTGCCGCCGATCCGGGCCGGTGCCGCGGGGTGCCGCTTCCGGGTTCAAGCGGGGTATCGGGCGGCAGGTTGGGATCGATCGGCTGACGCTGCGGGCCGCGTGGCATCTGCCGTGCGACGGGCGGGCGTGCAGACTCCGGCGGCGGAAGCGGCTCGACCTCGACCGGTGCGGCCCTTGGCGCGAGGGGTTGAAGCTGCTGCGGAGCAGGGCTTGGATCGGGGGCAGGCGTTGGCATCGCCGGTGCGGTCGGCGGCGCCTCCGGGATCAAATCGAGCGGCGATTGGGCGAAAGCCGGTGCTGGTGCTGGCGCCGGCGCTGCCACGGCGGGCGCTTCGGGAGCCGGACGTTGTGGAGCAGCCGGGGCGGGAGCCGGCTCGGTCGGCGGGGCACGAAGTCCGCGCGAGCCGCTGCTCCGCATCTCCTCGAGATAGACCAGCAGGTCACCAAGCCCACGCTCAATCGCCTCCAGATGGCCGAGCCGGGAATCGGAGGCGTCGAGCTTTTCCGAAAGCTTGGCAATGCGATCCTCGAGCGCGCCGAGTGCAAGCTGATCGCCCTGGCTGAGCTGCATGCGGTCGAGTCGCTCGCTCAGAGCGCGAACCGAAGCTTCCAACTCGGGCGGCACCGCGCGTCCGCTTTCCATCAGCGCCGTGATCCGAGCTTCGAGCTTGGCCAGCGCCTCGGTGCTGCTTTCGGCGGTGGCGCGTTCGAACTGGGCGCCGAGGCCGCGCACCTCGGCGGCTAGCTGCGACAGCGCACCATCGGAGGCGACGTTGGAGACGACCCCGCGCAGTGACACCACGGCCTGCTCGAGCTGCTTGAACGCCATCGGATCGCCTTGGGGGGCTTGGCCGGAGGCAGCGATCTGGTCGATCTTGTGCGATAGCGCGCGGACAGCCTCTTCGAAACCGGCGAGGCTCTCGGCCGGGGTGAGGTTGCGAAGCGCGTTCCGCACCTCCGCAAGCTCGCGTTCCAGCGACCCAAGCGCCGCGCCGTCGGCGCCGGCCTGCCGGGTGCGGTCGACCCGCTCGGCCAAAGCGCGCACTTCGGTTTCGAGCGCCTCGATCGCCCGGCGTGGCATGGCATCGGTCAACGCCCGCGTGATCTCCGCGAGATCACCTCGGAGCGCGCCAAGCGCGTCCTCGTAAGGCTGATGCAGTGCCGAAATCTGGGTGTTGATGTGATGGAGCTGCTGCTCCAAGCCGGTCAGATCCGCTCCAGCTCCCCAGTGAGCGGGGGCTGCCGCGGGCGGAGCTATTGCGGGCGGAGCCGCCGTGGCGACAGGGCCACCGTCGAGCGCGCGTTGGCGCGCGGAAATCTGCGCCGCCCAATTTGCAGGACCGTTGCTGGGTGCCGTCTGCGGCGCTGGTGCAGGGGCGAAGGCTGGCGGCGCGGGCGGCGGCGCATACCGAGGCCGGTGCCGGACTTCGCTGGCAGCCGTACGACTCTCATGAATAACCTGATCGAGGCGTTGATCGAGACGGGCGAGCGCCTCGGCGACACGGTCGGGCGCTGCAGGCGATGCCGCAGGTGCCGCAGCAGCACGCCGTTCCGCATTGCCGTGTGCCATGCGTTCGAGCTGTCGCGTCAACGCATCGAGACGCTCGTTGACGGCAGCGAGGTCTTCGCCGACATCGTCGTCGTCATCCGGTTCCCGGTATGATCTGCGCTTCTGCCGCACGCCTTCCTTCGATCGCTGGGGGTGTCACGCAGGAACAGCGGTTCTGAGACGCGCGCATGTACGCAAGGTGGCAACTGGCGCGGCCTGTAGCCTCAAGCGCTAAGTCTTCGGTGATTACGGTAAACAGGTCGTTAACCTCCTGTCCGGGCTGACAGAATTCCTTAAAGTGCGGGCCGGCGGGCCACCCATATTCGCCTTTTAGGAAGCCGCGCCAAAAATACACGCGATGCTTGTAGAAACCGCGGCGCCTGCTCGGCGTTTAATCGCGCTTCAACGCGAATCTGCGATGTTCGGCCGCTGCGAGCCGGGAAAGCCAGTCATGCCCACCTACAAGGCCCCTGTCGATGACGTGAAGTTCCTCCTGAACGACGTCTTCCACATCGAGCGCCATGCCAATCTGCCCGGCTTCTCTGACGCCTCGGCCGACGTCGTTGATGCCATCCTCGGCGAGGCCGCCAAGCTCTGCGAGCATGTACTGACGCCGCTCAATCGCGTCGGCGACAAGGAGGGCTGCAAGCGCGGAGCCGATGGCAGCGTGACCACGCCGACCGGCTTCAAGGGCGCGTTCAAGCAGATCGTCGATGGCGGTTGGATCGGCATCTCGGCGCCGCCTGAATTCGGCGGCCAAGGCTTGCCGATGGTCCTCACCCAGATCGTCAACGAATTCCTGTGTTCGGCCAACATGGCCTTCGCCATGTATCCGGGACTAACCCAGGGCGCGATCGCGGCGTTGATCGCGCACGGTTCGGCCGAGCAGAAGGCCGCGTATCTGCCAAAGATGATCGCCGGTGAATGGACCGGCACCATGAACCTTACCGAGCCGCATTGCGGCACGGACCTGGGATTGCTTCGCACCAAGGCGGCGAAGCATGGCGATGGCAGCTACAAAATCACCGGCACCAAGATATTCATCTCGGCCGGTGAGCACGATCTTGCTCCCAACATCATCCATCTGGTGTTGGCGCGGATCGAAGGTGCGCCCGAGGGCACGCGTGGCATCTCGCTGTTCGTCTGTCCGAAATTTTTGCCCAAGCCTGACGGATCGTTGGGCGCGAGCAACGCCGTGACCTGCGGCTCGATTGAAGAAAAGATGGGCATTCACGGCAATTCGACCTGCGTCATGAACTACGACGGTGCCACCGGATGGCTCCTGGGCGAGGAGAATCGCGGGCTCAACGCCATGTTCACGATGATGAACGAAGCGCGGCTCGCCGTCGGCATACAGGGTCTCGCGCAGTCGGAGGTCGCCTATCAGAACGCCGTGACCTATGCGAAGGAGCGGCTCCAGGGCCGCGCGATTTCGGGCGTGAAATACAAGGACAAGCCGGCGGATCCGATCATCGTTCACCCCGACGTCCGCCGTACGTTGATGACCATCAAATCGTTCAACGAGGCGGCGCGCGCTCTGGTGGTCTGGACCGCGCTCACCTCCGATCTCCACCATCGCTCCGAAGACGAGAAGACCCGTCAAGCGGCCGACGACCACATGGGCCTGCTTACGCCGGTGATCAAAGGTGTGCTGACCGACATAGGTTTCGCCAACACCGTGATGGCGCAACAGATGTTCGGCGGCCACGGCTACATCGCCGAACACGGCATGGAGCAGTTCGTGCGCGACGCGCGCATCACCATGATCTATGAGGGTGCCAACGGCATCCAGGCGCTCGATCTGGTCGGCCGCAAGCTGCCGAAGGATGGCGGCCGCGCCTTGCAGGCATTCTTCGCCGAGGTGCAGGGCTTCATAAAGGAGCAGGGCGCTGACGCAGCGATGAAGGGTTATGTCGAGCCGCTCGGCAAGGCGCTCGGTCATCTCCAGCAGGCGACGATGTGGTTCATGGCGAACGCGATGGCCAAGCCTGACAACGCCGCTGCCGGCTCGACCGACTATCTGCACATGTTCGGGCTCTGCGCGCTCGGCTACATGTGGGCCAAGATGGCGGCGGCGGCGCAGACGAAACTGAAGGCCGGCGGCAATGGAGCGAGCGCAAGCATGAACGCCAAGCTCGTCTCCGGCCGCTTCTTCATGGAGCGGGTGCTGCCGGAGACGGCGGCGCAGCTCGCCCGCATTCAGGCCGGCGCCGCAAGCATGATGGAATTGCCGGACGAGATGTTCTGACACGCGTTGGCGGAAGCTAGGGCGCGTACTCACAAATTCGCCGGGAGTGTCCGCTTTCGAGGGGTAAGTAGTCGTCGGCGACCAAACGGCGCCTGTTCAAAGTTGATTTCCATCTCCTCTCACGATGCGCTTTGCGTTAGAAGTGCCCTTTGACATTGAAGGGAGAGGCAATGATCCGCGCCACGGTGCTCCGCGGGCTTGTGCTGACGGCGGCTGTTGCCGCCGCGCTGACGCCGATCACCTGCTTTGGCGAGGACAGCAATCCGGCGTCGGCCAAGGTGGCAAAGGCGGCAAAGTTGCCGGCCAAGGCCACGAAGAAGCTGCCGCCCGAGCTGCTCGCGCTGCTTCAGCAAAAGAAAATGCCGGAGCGTTCACCGATCCTTGTGCGCGTGTTCAAAGAAGAGGCGGAGCTCGAAGTTTGGAAACAGGACACGGCCGGCCGTTTCGAGATCCTCAAGACCTATCCGATTTGCCGGTGGTCGGGCGATCTCGGGCCGAAGTTGTGGGAGGGCGACGGTCAGACTCCGGAGGGGTTCTATCGCGTGACGCCCGGGCAGATGAATCCCCATTCCAACTACTACCTTTCGATCAACATCGGCTACCCCAACAGCTTCGACAAAGCGAACATCCGCGACGGCAGCTTGCTGATGATCCACGGCGACTGCCGGTCGGCCGGTTGCTACGCCATGACCGACGATCAGATCAGCGAAATCTACTCGCTGGCGCGCGACTCTTTCCTGGGCAGCCGGCCGTCATTTCAAATCCAGACCTATCCGTTCCGTCTGACGCCGGCGAATCTGGCGCGGCATCGAAACAATCCGAACCTGGCCTTCTGGAAGATGCTCAAGATCGGCAACGATCACTTCGAGGCGACGCATCTCGAACCCAAGGTGGACGTGTGCGACCGCCGCTATGTGTTCGATGCGCAACGTCCGCCGCGCTCGACGAAACCTTTTGCCTTCAATCCCAACGGCAAATGCCCGGCCTTTGTCGTCGATCCGAAAATCGCGCAGCGGGCCCTGGAGAAACAACGCGCTGACGATCTCGAATACGCGCGATTGCTTGAAGGCAATGCCCCAGCCGCCCCGATCTACAGCGAACTGGACGGCGGTATGAACGAGATTTTCCTCGCGCAGTTCTCGGACAGAGTGACGCTTTCGAAAAAGATAGGCCTCGATCTCGCCCAACACCCGGTCGAGCTGCTTATGGGTGAGCACCAGCGGATGCTCGCGCTCTACCGGGGTGACGGTGGTGTGCGACCGGAATCGCGGGCGGTCGAGGCGCCTGACACTACCGTTCCTACCGCGCCGACGAGGTGATCAAATAGCGTCGATGTCGGCCCGGCGTTTAATGGGGGCGAAGCGGGTTCCGCACCTATCAAAGCCCTTGTGTGAGCCGGTACAATCCCGGTGGGGCAACCTGTTGGGGGAATCAAATGCGACGGCGCGATTTCATCACGCTGATCGGCGGCGCAGCCACGACGTGGTCACTTGCGGCGTCTTGCGCCGCATTGGCGCAATCATATCCGTCCAAACCCGTGCGCGTCATCGTTCCATTCGCACCCGCCGGGCCCGCCGACGTACTCGCGCGACTATTGATGTCGAAACTATCGCAAGGCCTCGGTCAGCAGTTCTACATCGAGAATCAGGCTGGTGCCGGCGGCAATCTCGGCATGGGCGCGGCCGCACATGCAACCCCCGACGGCTACACAATTGCTGTCGTCAGCACGAGCTTCGTCGTCAACCCCAGCCTTTATCCCAAGATTCCCTATGATCCGTACCGGGATTTTGCGCCGATCACGCTCGCCGCCGTCTCTCCCAACGTGCTGGTGATCCACCCATCGATCCCCGCCAACAACGTCCAGGAACTGATCGCATTCATCAAAGCGCATCCAGGCAAGTACAGCTTTGCTCACTCTGGAGTCGGAACCACGCCGCATCTTTCCGGCGAAATGTTCAAGCGATCGCAAAGCCTGGATATTGTCGCCGTGCCATTCAATGGATCAGGTCCCGCCATCCAGTCGACGCTCGCGGGTCACACGCCAATCGGATTCACGGTGCTCACGCCGGCCGTACAGTTGGTCAAGGATGGGAAGCTTCGTTGTCTTGCGGTCACGACCCCGAAGCGCTCGGTGGCGCTGCCGGACGTGCCAACTCTGGCTGAAGCCGGCGTGCCGGGACAAGAAGCAGATACGATCCTCGGAATCGTCGCACCGGCCCATTCGCCGCAACCGATTATTGAATTGTTGAATCGTGAGATCAGCAACATCATGAGGCAACCGGACGTGGTGGAGAAGCTCGAGACGTTGGGCTTCGACGCGATCGTCAGCACGCCAGACGAGTTCACCGCCCGCATCAAGACCGATATCGTGAAATGGGGGAGTTTGATTCAATCGGCAAATATCAAGATTGAATAACAGTTCAGTCTGGTCATCCTGCCATCCGTGCTCGCCGTGCCGACGAGGTGATCCTTGAGGACACACATTTGAGCCGCGCCTCCAACGAGCTACGCTACGACGAATATCTGGCGAGCAGCCACCGTCCGGCATTCGACGGCTTGCGCGGCATCGGCTTCCTTCTCGTCATCACCGCTCATATCCCGAGCGTGCCGCTGTTCTCCTACCTGCAGGGCTGGACTGCGGTGTGGCTGTTTTTCGTCATCAGCGGATATCTGGTGGCGATGCTCCTGATGCGAGAGGAGCAAAGTACCGGGCGCGTAGCGTTCGGGCCGTTCATGATCAAACGTTTCTTCCGGATCGTGCCGAGCTACTGGGTGGCGATCCTGATCTATTGGCTGGCGTGCGTAACGATGCTGCCCGGCGACTATGAGTCGTTCACGGAACGATTGCCTTACTTCCTCAGCTTCATGCCGGAGTATGCCAACGCGAACGGCTACAGCATTTTCACCCATTCGTGGACGGTCGGGGTCGAGCTGAAGTTTTATCTGCTGCTTCCGCCGATCGTGTTTCTGATGATCAAGAATGCCAATTGGCGGTTCGCGGTCACGGCGATGATGGCCGTGGTGCTGACTGCAATCGGATCATTCAATGCGCAGTCCTATTGCGCGATCCTGTGCGGCGTGATGCTGGCGTTCGCGCTCGAACGGCCCCGCGGCTACGCCTTATTTGCAATGCTGACGCGCGTTCCTGTTATCGTTCCGCTGGCCTTTGTCGCCGCGGCGTTCCTCATGCTCCGTTACACCGAACAGTTGACTGTGATCGCCGTGGTTGCGACCTATCTGGTCGCGTACTGCATTTTGCAACCCGCCGCCGTGTTGCAGGTGCTGACCTGGCAACCGCTGGTTTATCTTGGTCAGCGATCCTATGGCGCCTATCTGCTGCACTTTCTGGCGATCCGCATCGGATATTTGATCTTCGGCAATGACACAGCGATCGGCGGTCTGCTGACGGCGTGCTTTTGTCTTGCCGTTACGGTACCGGCGGCGGAATTGATGTACCGGGCGATTGAGAAGCCTGGCGTCGATTTCGGCCGCCGCCTCATCAACGGAACGGGATCGCCGGTGGTTCGGTAGAAATGTGCGTCTCGGCTCCGCCCCGCTTGCTCGACCTCGGCAAGGGATGCGACAACTCCGACAAATTCATCGGAGGACGTCGTCCATGCGTGTGGTTGCGCTCGAAGAGCATTTCACGGTTCCGGCCCTGGTCAAGCGCATCGACCCCGGCGCCATCAGCCGCCGCGGCTACAAGCCGAGGAAAGCGCCCACCGATCGCCCCAATCCGCTCGAGAACCTGCCGGAGATCGGGGACAAGCGCCTCAAATCGATGGACGACGCCGGCATCACCGTGGGCGTGCTGTCGAACTCCGGTCCCGGGCCCGATCTCGTGCCCGGTCCGGATGGCGTCGCCATCGCGCGCGAATTGAACGACCACCTGGCGGCGGCGGTCGCGCGTCACCCCAACCGCTTCGGCGGCTTTGCCGCGCTGCCGATGCAAAGTCCCGACGCCTGCGCGGAGGAGCTGGTCCGCTCGGTGAAGGATTTGCGCTTCGTCGGCGCGATGATCAACGGCACGACCGAGGGACGCTTCCTTGATCATCCGAGCTATGACGGATTGCTCGCGGCTGCGGTGCAAGTTGACGTGCCGATCTACATCCACCCGCACCTGCCGCCCGAACCAGTGCGGCAGGCCTACTACTCCGATCTTCTGCCGGGCGCGACCCGGGTGCTCGAAAGCGCTGCCTGGGGCTGGCATTCGGAGACCGCGATCCATGTGCTTCGTATGGTGCTGGCTGGCGCGCTCGACAAGCACCCAAAGCTCAAGCTCATCATCGGCCATATGGGCGAAATGTTGCCGGTCATGCTGGCCCGCATCGACGAGGTCTCGGCGCTCGACGCTGATCACCTGAAGCGGCCGATCAGCCGGCAGATTCTCGATCAGGTTTGGATCACGACCAGCGGCATCTTCAGCCAGCCGCCGTTCATCGCAGCGCTACAGACGTTCGGTATCGACCGCATCATGTTCTCGGTCGACTATCCCTTTGCCCCCGATGCGAAGGGCCGAAAATTCCTCAATGAAGTATCGCTCGCCCCGGACGACATGGCCAAGCTCACCCATCGCAACGCCGATGCGCTGTTGAAATTGAAGGCATGAACATGATTGTCGTGCGCGCGTTGGCGCTGATAGTCAGTCTCGTCGTGCCAGAAGGCGCGTTCGCGCAAACTCAGGACTACCCAGCGCGCCCGGTGACGATCGTGGTGCCGACCGGTCCGGGCGGCGGCATGGAGATGGTCGCGCGCCTGCTGGCGCCGAAGCTGGAACAGCGGTTCGGCAAGCCGTTCGTCATCGAGAACCGGCCGGGAGCGGGCACCAACATCGGTGCGACCGCAGTCGCCCGTTCGGCGCCGGATGGCTACACGCTGCTGATGGCGACGTCGTCGACCATGGCGATCAACGCCAGCATCTATAAAAGCCTGCCGTTCGATCCGTTGAAGGACCTGATGCCGGTGGTGCTGTACGCGCGTGTGCCGTTCATGCTGGTGGTCAATCCGTCGTCGCCCGCACAGACCGCGGCCGACCTCGTCAGGCTCGCCAAGGAAAAGCCCGGCACGTTGAGCTTCGGCACCTCGGGCACCGGAACGGCGTCGCATCTGTTCGCCGAATTGTTCAAGATGCAAACCGGCGTCGAGGTCACGCACGTGCCCTACAAGAGCATGGTGCAGCCGCTGAACGACGTGCTGGGCGGTCATCTCGACTACATGTTCAGCGATCTGTCTCCCGCGCTACCGCTCGTTCGCGACGGCAAGCTTCGTGCGCTTGGCGTGACGTCGGCGACGCGCGTGGCGACGGCGAGCGAGGTTCCGACGCTCGCGGAGGCGGGTGTGCCGGGTTACGAGGCGGTGGCCTGGTTAATGGTCGCGACGCGCGCCGGCACGCCGCCCGACATTCTCAGCAAGCTGCACGGCGAAATGAAAGCGATCCTGGCGCAGCCCGAGGTTCGCGAGCAGATCGCGCGGCTTGGTATGATCCCGCAGGACAGCGCGCCGCCCGAGGAGTTGCACCGGTATGTCGCCTCCGAGACGGTCCGTTGGGGCAAGATCGTGCAGCAGGCCGGCGCGACCGGGATCGAATAGCCGTTCGGTTTCTGATTCGAACCGAGCGGATTTAGTTTGTGCCGCCCGCCACATTCCACGCTAATATATCTATGGATCATACGTGCGGAGCCGGCTGATGGCTGAGGTCGACCAGAACGGCGCGATATTCGTCGGCAAGGGCGAGAAAACCGCACTGCTGTCGCTGGCCTTTTCCAATCGTCATGGACTGGTCACGGGCGCAACCGGCACCGGCAAGACCGTCACCTTGCAAGTTCTCGCCGAGGGGCTGTCGCGCGCCGGCGTCCCGGTATTCGCCGCCGACATCAAGGGCGATCTGTCGGGCATTTCCGCGGTCGGCGAGGCCAAGGAGGCGTTGGTGTCGCGCGCCAAAAGCCTCGGCTTCGATTACCAGCCCGATGAATTCCCGGCGGTGTTCTGGGACGTGTTCGGCGAGCAGGGCCATCCGGTGCGCGCCACCATCTCGGAGATGGGGCCGCTGCTGCTGTCGCGCATGATGGAGCTCAATGACGTGCAAGAGGGCGTGCTCAACGTCGCCTTCCGCGTCGCCGACGAGCAGGGACTGCTGCTGCTCGATCTGAAGGATCTCCGGGCAATGCTCGGCTATCTGGCGGATCACGCCGCTGAGCTCACCACGCAATACGGCAACGTGACAAAGGCGACCATCGGCACCATCCAGCGGCAGCTACTCGTTCTCGACAATCAGGGGGGCACCAAGTTTTTCGGCGAGCCGGCGCTGGCGCTGCAGGACCTGATGAAGAAGAGCAGCGACGGCCGCGGCTACGTCAACATCCTGGTCGCCGACAAGCTGATGCAGAGTCCGCGGCTCTATGCGACGTTCCTGCTCTGGCTGTTGTCCGAGTTGTTTGAGCAGATGCCCGAGGTCGGGGACCTCGACAAGCCGAAGCTGGTGTTCTTCTTCGACGAGGCGCATCTGTTGTTCAACGATGCGCCGAAGGCGCTGCTCGACCGGATCGAGCAGGTGGTGCGCCTGATCCGCTCCAAAGGCGTCGGCGTGTTCTTCGTCACGCAAAACCCGATCGACGTTCCGGACAAGGTGCTGGGTCAGCTCGGCAACCGCGTGCAGCATGCGCTCCGCGCATTTACGCCGCGTGACCAGAAGGCGGTCGCGGCGGCGGCGCAGACCTTCCGCCCCAATCCCAAGCTGAACACCGCCCAGGTGATCACGGAATTGGCCAAGGGCGAAGCGCTGGTGTCGTTCCTCGAAAGCAACGGCACGCCGGCCATGGTCGAGCGCGTCATGGTCCGCCCGCCGTCGGCCCGGATCGGTCCGATCACGGCGGATGAGCGCACCAAGATCCAGAGCAACAGCCCGGTGAAGGGCAAGTACGACGTCACGGTCGACGCTGAGTCGGCGTACGAGCAACTGCAGAAGCGCACGGCCGACACCGCCCATCCAGGCGGGCCGATCGCGCCCGGCGCGCCGCAGGGTGAAGCGCCGGCCGGCGGCGGATGGCTGAGCAGTATCGGCGGATTGGTCGGTGGCATCTTCGGCACCAATAGGCCGCGGGGCACGCGGCTGACGCCAGGCCAGGCGGTCGCCCGCGACGTCACACGCTCAGTCACCAACCGGGTCGCCGGGCAGATCGCTGCTGATCTCGGTAAGTCGATCGGCGGCTCGATGGGCGGCACGGTGGGCCGTGCAATCGTGCGTGGCGCGCTCGGCGGCATCCTGCGCCGTTGAGCCCAATCGTCCAATGATGGCGTCACATCAGCACTGGAAATTCGGCGCGTCGACGATGCAGCGCATCGTCGAGTCCGAAACGCCGATGCTGTCGCCGTTCGAGATTTTCACCGATTGCACGCAAGCCCATCTCGATGCCAACCGCGGCTGGCTGCAGCCGCGTTTCCAGGATCCCAATAACGGCCTGCTGACCATTACCATCCAGAGCTTTCTCATCCGTCAGAACGGCCTGACCATTCTGGTCGATTCCTGTTCCGGCAACGACAAAGCGGCGCGCGAGCGGCCGGTGTTCCGGAACGCACACTGGCCATGGTTGCAACGGCTGGCCGAGGCCGGCGTCAAGCCGGAAGACATCGACATCGTGCTGTGCTCGCATCTGCACGTCGATCATGTCGGCTGGAACACGCGGCTCGACAACGGCCGCTGGGTGCCGACGTTTCCGAACGCCCGCTATCTCATTTCGCGGCGTGAATGGGATCATTGGCAGGCGGCGGGGATGGCGGCGCTCGCCCGCACCGGCGACTACATCACCGACAGCGTGCTGCCGGTGTTTGCGGCCGGCCAGGCCGATCTGGTTGGTGACGAGCACGCGGTCGCCAGCGAAATTTCGGTCGAGCTCGCGCCCGGCCATACGCCGGGGCAGATGATGGTGCGGCTTGGCTCCGGCCGCGAGCAGGCAATTTTAAGCGCCGACCTGATGCATCATCCGTTGCAGGTGCGCTATCCGGAGTGGAGCACGCGGTTCTGCACGGACCCGATGCAAGCGCGCACCACCCGCATCAATTTCTTCAACGAACAGGCAAACACCGGGCGGCTCATCTTCCCGGCGCATTTCCCGAGCCCGACGGGCGGCACCATCGAGCGCGACGGCAAAGACTTCCGCTTCATCTTCGATGGGGAAATTTAACTGTTCCTTATAATCGTTCTAAGATACTGACATTCCTAGCTGTTTATCTTGACCCAGATCAGTGATTGGCCCAGTTGAATTGACATCATGAGCCTTGTTTTGGACCTGGGCATGACCGACAGCATCCCGTCGGCAACGGCGAAAGAAAGCGTGCCATTGGGGCTGGCGCGGCAGGGGTTCTGTGGCCACATCCATGCCATCCATGTTGGCGATGGCGCGCACGGCCTGAGCGCGATGGAGCTCGAACGGCGCCTGCTTGAGCTCGGATTTGTCGAGGGTGCCGAAGTCGAGGTCCTTCACGAAGGACCGCTCGGAGGCGATCCGATCGCCGTGCGTGTCAACGACAACACCATCGCACTCCGACGCCGGGAGGCGATGGCCATCCTTGTGATCTGATCGGAACGCAATGACGACGGCGACCGAAACCACCGCATGGCGCTTCGCTCTGGTCGGCACGCCGAACAGCGGCAAGACCGCGCTGTTCAACGCGCTGACCGGCAGCCGGCAGAAGGTCGCGAACTATCCGGGCGTTACCGTCGAGCGCAAAGCTGGTGTGTTTCAAACGGCGTCCGGGCACACTGTCAATCTCCTCGATCTGCCGGGCACCTATTCTCTGCGTGGCAGAAGCCCCGACGAGGAGATCACCCGCGACGTCGTGCTTGGCAGGCTTGCCAGCGAGACCGCCCCCGATCTGCTACTCTGCGTGGCCGATGCCACCAACCTGCGCGTTGCGCTCCGCCTCGTGATCGAACTGAAGCAGGTCGGCCGGCCGATCCTGCTCGTTCTCAACATGATCGACATCGCACGGCGGCGCGGCATCGACATCAATTTGGAAAAGCTTTCCGCCGAGCTCGGCGTGCCGGTCGTCACATCGACCGCGGTGCGCCGCGGCGGCACTGAGGAGTTGTTGCGCCGCCTTGACGAGATGGCAGCGGGCGCGGCGAACAAATCGGTCGAAAGCACCTGGCAGACGCCGACCACATCCGACCTTCGGGCCTCGCAACGCGAGGCCGACCGCATCATCAAGGCCGCGGTCGGCCTGCCGTCACGGCCCGACACCGTGACCGGGCGGGTGGACGCGGTGCTGCTCCATCCGGTCGCCGGTCTGCTTATCCTGCTGGCTCTGCTGTTCGTCATGTTCCAGGCGGTGTTCGCCTGGGCGAAGCCATTGATGGACCTGATCGCGGCGGGCTTTGACTGGCTCGGCGTACTGGCGCATGACGCGCTGCCTGATGGTCTCCTGCAAAGCTTCATTCAGAACGGTGTGCTTTCCGGCGTCGGCAGCGTCGTGGTGTTCCTGCCGCAGATCCTGATCCTGTTCCTGTTCATCCTGCTGCTGGAAGACCTCGGCTACATGGCGCGCGCGGCCTTTCTGATGGATCGCATCATGGGCGGCGCGGGCCTGCACGGCCGCGCCTTCATTCCGCTGCTGTCGAGCTTCGCCTGCGCGATCCCCGGCATCATGGCGACGCGCGTAATCGACAATAAGCGCGATCGGCTGACTACCATTCTGGTAGCGCCGCTGATGACCTGCTCGGCGCGCATCCCGGTCTATACGCTGATCATCTCGGCATTCATTCCGGACCGGCAGGTCTGGGGCTTCGTCGGATTGCAGGGACTTGTCATGTTCGGCCTCTACGCCGCTGGCATTTTTAGCGCGCTCGGCGTGTCGTTCGTCGCCAATCATTTCTTCTGGCGCGAGAACACCACGCCGCCGTTCATGCTCGAATTGCCGGACTACAAGCTGCCGCGCGTCCGCAGTATTTCCATCGGGCTCTACACCCGCGCCATGATGTTCCTGAAGCGCGCCGGCACCACGATATTCTCGATGATGGTGATGATCTGGTTCCTGGCGTCATTCCCGCGGCCGCCGGAGGGCGCGACCGGGCCGGCGATCGATTACAGCTTTGCCGCTGTCATCGGCAAATGGCTCGAGCCGCTTACGGCGCCGGTCGGCTTCAACTGGCAGATCAACGTTGCGCTCATTCCCGGCATGGCGGCGCGCGAGGTCGCGGTGGCGTCGCTCGGCACGGTCTATGCAATCGAGGGCGGCAAGGAAGCGGCCGAGCAGATCGGCCAGGTGCTTGCCAACAAATGGAGCCTCGCCACCGCGTTGGCGTTGCTGGTCTGGTACATTTTCGCGCCGCAGTGCGCCTCCACGCTCGCCGTCATCAAGCGCGAGACCGGAAGCTGGAAGTGGATGTTCGTCACCTTTGGCTACATGCTGACGCTGGCCTACATCGGGGCGTTCATCACCTACCAGATCGCCATCAGGCTCGGCGCCGGCTGACTATTCCGGCTGCAATCCGATCTCCTTGACCAGCGTGCCCCACGCCGCGTGCTGCCCCTGCACGAAGTCGTTCACTTCTTTCAGGGTGCCGCCACCTCGCGTCTTGAAGCCAGCGGTTTCCAGCCGGCTGACCACCTCCGGGTCCTTCATGATGCCGTTCATCTCGCGGTTCACCCGCGTGACGACATCGGCCGGCACGCCGGTCGGTGCCGCCAGCACCCACCAGCCGGCAAAATCGAACCCCGGGAAAGTCTCGGCCACCGCCGGCACATCCGGAAGCTCCGGCATCCGGTGCGGTGAGGTCACCGCCAGCGCGCGAAGCTTTCCGGTCGCGATTAGTCCCTTGGCCGCCGGATAGGCAAGGATCAAGAGCTGCACCCGGCCGGCGATCACGTCCTGCAGGCCCTGGGTCATCTGTGTGTAGGGCACGTAGGAAATGTTGGTGTGGCCGAGCTTGTTGAGCCAGGCGGCGATCATGCCGGAGAAGCGCCGCGGACCGTCGGTTGCGATCGCGAGCTTGTCCGGGTTTGCGTTGGCATAGGCGGACAGCTCCGGCAGATTTTTGGCCGGCACGTCCGGATGAGCCAGCACGGTGAAAGTGACCTCCGCGATCCGCGAGATCACGGTGAAGTCCTTCATTGGATTGTAGGGCAGCGATTTGAACGTATAGGGGTCGGTCACCAGCGCTGCCGCGCTCGCAAAGAAGAAGGTGTAGCCGTCCGGCGCCGACCGCACCGCCGCCTGGGTGCCGATGACGTTGCCGCCGCCGGGCCGGTTCTCGAACACGATCGGCTGGCCGACACGGGCGGAGAGCCGGTCGGCGACCAGGCGGCCGACGACGTCGGTGCCGCTGCCTGCAGCCTGCGAGCTGATGAACTTGATCGGCCGGTCCGGCCAGCTTTGGGCGTGGACCTGGGCGTGGGTCACAGCCAGCATGAGCGCGGCAAGTAGCAGTCGCCGAACGATCCCCATCATGTCGATCCTCCCATCGCCCGCGCGGGTCTATTCGCCCGCTTTCATCCTCCGAGTTTACGGTGGCGGCCGGGAAACCGATAGACAGCGCCCCTCGCGCGGCGTGGCCCCCGCGGGTATTGTGGAGGCGCAAAATCGCCGGGGACTGTCGCCGCCATGAACCCTCTCAATCTGTCGCGTCCGGCCTGGATGACAGAGGAGCTTGTTCTCCTCGAAGACCAGGCCGACCGCTTTCTCAAGAACGAATTCGTGCCGCACATCGAGAAGTGGCACGAGGAGAAGATCTTTCCGCGCGAGGTTTGGAACAAAGCCGGACAGGCGGGCCTGCTTTGCGCGATGATTCCTGAGGAATACGGCGGCGCCGGCGGTACATTCGCCCATGAAGCGGTCATCAACCGCGCCTATAGCCTGGCCGGCATGGATGCGTTCGGAGCGCCGCTGCATTCCGGCATTGTCGCGCCGTACATCTGGCGGTTCGGCACCGAGGAGCAGAAAAAACGCTGGCTGCCCAAGCTCGCCAGCGGCGAGATGATCGGCGCCATCGCCATGAGCGAGCCCGGCGCCGGATCGGACCTGCAACGCATCCGCACCACGGCCGTCAAGAAGGGCAACCGCTACGTCCTCAACGGCTCGAAAACCTTCATCACCAACGGCCAGCGCGCCGACCTGATTGTCGTTGTCGCCAAGACGGACCCGAGCGAGGGCGCCAAGGGTGTGTCGCTCGTGGTCGTGGAGACTAACGACGCGCCGGGCTTCCGCCGTGGGCGCCGGCTGAAGAAGCTCGGCTACGACGAGGCCGACACGTCCGAGCTGTTCTTTGACGACGTCTCGCTGCCGACGGAGAATCTGCTCGGCCTGGACGAGGGGCAGGGCTTCAAGCAGCTGATGAAGGAATTGCCACAGGAGCGGATGATTGTCGCCTACCACGCCGTGGCGATGATGGAGCGGGCGGTCGCGCTCACCATCGATTATGTCCGGCAGCGCGAGGCGTTCGGCAAGAAGATCATCGAGTTTCAAAACACGCAGTTCGAATTGGCCGCCTGCAAGACAGAGGCGACCGTGGCCAAGGTGTTCTGCGACGAATGCATCCATCGCGGATTGAAGGGTGAGCTCGACAACGCCACCGCCGCGATGGCCAAGTACTGGGCCTCTGATGCGCTCGGCAAGGTCGCGGACCGTTGCCTGCAATTGTTCGGCGGCTATGGCTATATGGACGAATATCCGATCTCGCGCATCTACCGCGATGCCCGGGTGATGCGCATCTATGCGGGCACGAATGAGATCATGAAGATGGTGATCGCGCGCAGCCTGTAGCTGGTGCGCCGGAGAGGCACGATGACCGACACCTTCATCTACGACGCCGTCCGCACCCCGCGTGGCCGCGGCAAGGCCGACGGCTCGCTGCACGAGGTGACGGCGCTTAATCTCGCAAGCCAGGCGCTTGCCGCGGTCAAGGACCGCCACGATCTCGATCCGGTGCTGCTCGACGACGTGGTGCTGGGCTGCGTCGATCCGGTCGGGGAGGCCGGCGGCGATATCGCCCGCGTCGCCGCGATCATGGCGGGGTTCGGCAATGAAGTGCCGGGCATCCAGATCAACCGCTTCTGCGCCTCGGGTCTCGATGCCGTGAACTTCGCAGCGGCCGAGGTCATGTCCGGCCAGCATGACATGACGATCGGCGGCGGCGTCGAATCCATGAGCCGCGTCGGCATCGGGGCCTCCGGCGGCGCCTGGCCAGTCGATCCGTCGATCGCGCTGAAATCCTATTTCGTGCCGCAGGGCATCTCCGCTGATCTGATCGCGACCAAGTACGGCTTCTCGCGCGCCGACGTCGACGCCTATGCGGTCGAAAGCCAGAAGCGTGCGGCGAAATCCTGGGAGGATGGCCGCTTCAAGAATTCGGTGATCGCGGTGAAGGACGTCAACGGGCTGACGCTGCTCGACAAGGACGAGCACATGCGGCCGACCACGACGATGCAGACCTTGGCGCAGCTCAACCCGTCGTTCGTGCAGATGGGCGAGATGGGGGGGTTCGACGCGGTGGCGATCCAGCGCTATCCCGAAATCGAGGCGATCAATCACGTCCATACGCCGGGCAATTCGTCCGGCATCGTCGACGGCGCCGCGGCCGTGCTGCTCGGCAACAAGAACGCCGGCGCTGCGACGGGCTTGAAGCCCCGCGCGCGCATCCGGCAGTTCGCCAATATCGGCTCCGAGCCCTCGATCATGCTGACCGGCCCGGTGCCGGTGACCGAGAAGGTGCTGAAGAAGGCCGGCATGACCACCAAGGACATCGATCTGTTCGAGTTGAACGAGGCGTTCGCCTCTGTCGTGTTGCGCTACATGCAGGCGCTCGACATCGACCACGACAAGATCAACGTCAACGGCGGCGCCATCGCCATGGGCCATCCGCTTGGCGCCACCGGCGCCATGATCCTCGGCACGGTGTTGGACGAACTGGAGCGGCGCGACCTGTCCACCGCGCTGGTGACGTTGTGCATCGGCGTCGGCATGGGCACCGCGACGATCATCGAGCGGGTGTGACGGCAATGCCGAAGATCGATATCACCAAAATCCCGCTCGATACCGTCTGCATGTATCCCGAGCCGTTCTGGAAGCCGATCGTCGGCCGCGAACGCAAGCGCCTCGGCAACGCCGTGGGCCTCAACCAATTCGGCGTCAACCTGGTTACGCTGAAGGCGGGCGCCTGGTCGTCGCAGCGGCATTGGCATCGGAACGAGGATGAATTCGTCTATGTACTCGAAGGCGAGATTACGCTCGTCGAGGACCACGGCGAGAGCGTGCTCAAACCGGGTGACGCCGCCGGCTGGAAGGCGGACAGCCGTGTCGGTCATTGCCTGATCAACCGTACGCAGAAAGACGCCGTTTACATCGAGGTCGGCACACGCGCACCGCATGAGACTGCGGTCTACCCCGACATCGACATGCGCGCGGAGCGCGACAAGACCGGCCAGCGCTATGTGAGAAAGACCGGGGAACCCTATCCGGCGCGGAAGGTCTGACCCGATGCCGAAGATCGACCGTTCCAAAATTCCGTTCACCAACAATCTGTCGTACCCGAAGGAATTCGCACCGGTTATCGCCGGCCGCGAGAAGCAGAAGCTCGGCGACGCGGTGGGGCTGACGCAATTCGGAGTCAACATTGCGCGCATCAAGGCGCAATCAAAATCGGCGCTCCGTCATTGGCACGAGAGCGAGGACGAGTTCATCTACATGCTCGAAGGCGAGCTGGTGCTCCACGAGGATTTGGGCGAGACCGTGCTCAAGCCAGGCGACGCCGCAGGCTGGAGGGCTAACGGCGGCATCGGCCATTGCCTGATCAACCGTACCGACAAGGACGCGCTCTATCTCGAGGTCGGCACCCGTTCGAAGGCTGAACGTGTGCACTATCCCGACGTCGATTTCCGCATGGAGCGCGACGACAAAGGGCGGCGTTGGATGCGCAAGTCCGGCGAGCCGATCAAGGAATAGGGCGGCGCTGCCGCGGGAGAGAAGCGATGGCCGACAATTTCAAGCTCGACGTCGACGCCGACGGTATCGCGCTCGTCACATGGGACATGCCCGGGCGTCCGATGAACGTCATTGATCTCGCCACCATCGAGGAATTGTCCAGGATCGTCGAGAAGATCGCGGCCGATGCCGCGATCAAAGGCGCGGTCATCACCTCGGGCAAGGAAACGTTCTGTGCCGGCGCCGATCTCACGCTGCTCGATACGCTAGCCCGCACGTTCAAGGATCTCGCGAAGGACAAGGGCGAAGAGGCCGCTGTTACGATGCTGTTCGCCGACAGCCGCAAGCTCTCGCAGCTCTACCGGCGGATCGAGACCTGCGGCAAGCCGTTCGCCGCGGCGATCAACGGCACGGCGCTGGGCGGAGGCTTTGAGCTGTGTCTCGCCTGCCATCAGCGCATTGCCGCCGACAACGCCAAGACCCGTGTCGGCCTGCCCGAGGTCAAGATCGGGCTGTTCCCCGGCGCCGGCGGCACCCAGAGGATCGCGCGCATGATGGCGCCGGCCGACGCGCTGCAATTCCTGCTCAAAGGCGACCAGCTCAATCTCACCCGCGCCAAGGCAATGAAGCTCGTCGACGCGGTCGTGCCGGCGGCCGATCTCGTCAAGACGGCCAAGGACTGGGTCAAGGCCAACGGCAAGGTCAAGGCGCCATGGGACGTCGATGGGTTCCGCTTGCCGGGCGGACAGGTCTATTCCCGCGCCGGGATGATGACGTTCCCTGCGGCAAACGCGATCTACCGGCGCGAGACCTTCGACAATTATCCGGCCGCTCGCGCCATCATGCAGGTGGTGTACGAAGGCCTACAGCTCCCGATGGACCGCGCGCTCACCGTGGAGTCGCGCCATTTCGCAAAGGTGCTCCGCTCGCCGGAAGCAGCGGCAATGATCCGTTCGCTGTTCGTCTCCCTGCAGGATCTCAGCAAGGGCGCGCGGCGGCCCGCCAACGTGCCGCAGGTGCAGATCAAGAAGGTCGGCATCCTCGGCGCGGGCTTCATGGGCGCGGGCATTGCGTCGGTAAGCGCCCAGGCCGGGCTCGAGGTTGTGCTGATCGACCGCGACCAGGAGAACGCCGACAAGGGCAAGGCCCATGTCCACAAGGGCATGACCGATCAGATCAACCGGGGCCGCGGCACCGCGGCGCAGCGCGACGCCGTGCTGGCGCGCATCACCGCGACCGCCGATTATGCGGCGCTCGCCGGCGTCGACCTCATCGTCGAAGCGGTGTTCGAGGACCGCAAAGTCAAGGCCGAGGCCACCGCCAAGGCGCAGGCAGTGGTGCCGGACGTCATCTTCGGCTCCAACACTTCCACCTTGCCGATCACGTCGCTGGCGGAAAGCGCCAAGGATCCGGCGAAGTTCGTCGGCATTCACTTCTTCTCGCCGGTCGAGCGCATGATGCTGGTCGAGATCATTGTCGGCAAGAAAACCGGCGATGCTGCGCTCGCCACGGCACTCGATTTCGTCCGCGCCATCCGCAAGACGCCGATCGTAGTCAACGACGCGCGCGGCTTCTACACCTCGCGCGTGGTCGGCACCTACTTGCGCGAAGGTCATCTGATGCTGGCCGAGGGCGTGCCCGCGCCGATGATCGAGAACGTCGGCCGCATGGCCGGCATGCCGGTCGGGCCGCTGTCGCTGAACGACGAGGTGGCGGTCGATCTTGCCTGGAAGATCGTCAAGGCAACCGAGGCCGATCTCGGCTCGAGCGCCATCGATCCGCGGCAGAAGGCGCTGCTGGAGGAGATGGTCGAGAAGCGCGGCCGGCTCGGCCGCAAGAACGGCAAGGGCTTCTACGATTATCCAGAGAAGGGGCCGAAGAAACTGTGGCCCGGCCTCGCCGAGATGCAAACCAAGAAGCTCGATCCCGACAAGATTGACGTGCAGGAGATCAAGGACCGGCTGTTGGCCATGCAGGCGTTGGAGACGGCACGCTGCTTCGAGGAGGGCGTGCTTACCGACGTGCGCGAGGCTGACGTCGGCTCGATCTTGGGATTCGGCTTTGCGCCGTTCTCCGGCGGCACGCTATCCTATATCGACATGATGGGCGTCAAGCAGTTCGTCGAACTGTGCCAACGCCTGGAGAAGAAATATGGCGCGCGGTTTGCGCCGCCCAAGCTGGTGCTCGACATGGCGCAGAAGGGCGAGAGTTTTTATGGACGCTTCGCGTCCGGAAAGAAGGCGGCGTGATGAAAAGCATATCTCCGTTCGTTCTGACGTTCGCCGCGGCGCTATTGGCGACGGCGCCTGCGCCATCGTTGGCGCAGGACTATGCCGCGATCATCGCTGCGACCGATCGCGCCGATGCCGATCGGCAGACCGACCAGCGCCGCGATCCGGTGAAGCTCCTAGCGTTCACCGGCGTGAAAACCGGAATGACGGTGCTCGATATGGGCGCCGGCGGCGGCTACAGCACCGAATTGATGGCGCGCGCGGTCGGGCCCACCGGCAAGGTCTACGGCCAGGACTATGAAACCGGCGCCCGCGCCAAGGAACGCTTCGAAGCGCGGATGAAGACCGAGGCAATGAGGAACGTCGTCGCGCTGGCGCGTCCGTTCGACGATCCGCTGCCGGCCGAAGTGGGCAATCTCGATCTCATCACGTTCTTTTTCTTCTATCACGACACCACCTATATGACGGTCGATCGCGCCGCGATGAATAAGAAGCTGTTCGCCGCGCTGAAGCCAGGCGGGTTTCTGATCATTGCCGACCATTCGGCCAAGCCGGGCGCCGGCACCTCGGTCGGCAAGACCTTGCATCGGATCGAGGAGAGCGTGCTGCGGAGCGAGGTCGAGGCGGCTGGGTTCAGGCTTGCCACCAGCGCCGACTTTCTCCGCCACCCGGACGACCCACGCGACGAGCGAATCTTCCAGCCCAAGGTGCCGGTGGACGAGTTCGTGCTGAAATTCCAGAAGCCGAATTGAGAGTCCGATCCCTCCCGAAGGGAGGGACCGGAAGTCGCAACAATCACGCTGCCGCCTTCAGCAGACCTTCCGCTTTCATCGCCTCCTGCACCGCGGGACGCGCCGCGACGCGCTTCATGAACGCGGTGATGTTCGGAAACGCCGATAGATCGATGTTATGGAACTTGGTCCAGTTCAGCACGGTGAACAGGTATCCGTCGGCAACGGTGAAATCGCCCATCAGGTACTCTCGTCCGGCCAGCGCTTTTTCAAGGAATGGGAGCTGCTTGGCCGCGAGACCCTTCTTCACGGCCTCCCTATACTCGTCCGGCATCGCTTTGTTGAAGAGTTGACCGATGCCCTTGTGGACTTCGCTGGCGACGTAGTTCAGCCACTCCTGCAAGCGATAGCGCTCGGCCGTGCCGGCGGCAGGCGCGAGCTTTTTCCCAGGCGCCTTGTCGGCGATGTATTGCTGGATGGCGGCGCCTTCGGTCAGCACCTGGCCATCGTCGAGCTTGATCGCTGGCACCGCGCCCTTCGGGTTGATGGTCATGTAGTCTTCGCCGCTCTTGGTCTTCTTGCTGGCGCCGTCAACCTGCTCGAGATCGAACGGTAGGCCGGCTTCACGGAACGCGATGTGCGGCGCGAGTGAGCAGGCGCCGGGCATATAATAGAGCTTCATGGTCGTTACTCCGGGTTCAGGGGCGGTGTTGGTATTCTTAATGCACTTGCATCTATTTACATGCATCTGCATTAAGATGTCAAGGTTGATGCAAGTGCATGGAATCGATAGATTCCCGACCAAGGAATCAGAATGACCCGAAAGCCATCGCAGGAAACAACTTCGGCCTGGGCACGCCTCGTCCGCGTGCAGCAGGGCTTGTTGGCCGCGGTCGAGCAGGACTTGAAAACTGCAGGCTTCCCGCCGCTCGCCTGGTATGACGCGCTGCTCGAACTGTCGCGCGCGCCGGACGGCATGTTGCGCCCGGTCGAGCTGGAAAAGCACATGCTGCTGCCGCAATACTCGACCTCGCGGCTGGTCGATCGCCTGGCCGAGGCGGGCCTGGCGGAGCGCAAGACCTGTCCGATCGATGGGCGTGGGCAATACGTCGTCATTACCCAGGGCGGACGCAATCTGCAAAAGAAGATGTGGGACACCTATTCCGCGGCTATCGAACGGCATGTCGGCGCCAAGCTTTCCAACAAAGATGCGGCCCAACTCTGCGACCTGCTGGGGCGGCTGGCCTGACCGGCTGCGGTCAAGATTGCCCTTTCCCCGCCCCCGTGATTAAGGTCGCGACCTTTTCTGCCGGAACCCTGCATGGCCCGTGACCAAGTCGACATGACGCCGATCAATTCGCGCGACGAATTGGTCGCGTGGCTTGAGGCGGGCTGCAAACCGAAGGCGGAGTTCCGCGTCGGCACCGAGCACGAGAAGTTCGCCTTCACCGTGGATGGCCACCGGCCCGTGCCCTATGGCGGACCGCGCGGCATTCGCGCGCTGCTCGACGGCATGCAGCACCTGCTCGGCTGGGAGCCGATCATGGAGGGCGACAACATCATCGGCCTCGCCGACGTCACCGGCGGCGGTGCTATCTCGCTCGAGCCCGGCGGACAATTTGAATTGTCCGGTGCGCCGGTCGAAACCATCCACCAGACCTGCAACGAGTTGATGGCGCATCTGGCGCAGGTGCGTGAGATCGCCAAGCCGTTCGGCATCGGCTTCCTTGGTCTTGGAATGACGCCGAACTGGAGCCGCGCCGATATTCCGCAGATGCCGAAGGGCCGTTACAAAATCATGACGGCCTACATGCCGAAGGTCGGCCGGTATGGTCTCGACATGATGTACCGCACCTGCACGGTGCAATCGAACCACGACTTCTCCTCAGAGTCCGACATGGTGAGGAAGCTGCGGGTGGCGCTGGCGCTGCAGCCGGTCGGCACCGCGCTGTTCGCCAATTCGCCGTTCACCGAAGGCAAGCCCAATGGCTTCGTGTCGTTCCGCTCGGAAATCTGGCGCGACACCGACAATCAGCGTGCCGGGATGCTGCCATTTGTGTTCGAGAACGGAATGGGTTTCGAGCGTTACGCCGACTACGCGCTCGATGTGCCGATGTATTTCCTCAAGCGCGGCGACCAATATATCGACGTGTCGGGCAGGTCATTCCGCGATCATCTGGCCGGGAAACTCGTTCCCGGCGAGCGCGCCACCATTTCGGATTGGGCCAACCACGTCTCCACGATCTTCCCGGAGGTGCGGCTGAAGCGCTACATCGAGATGCGTGGCTCCGACGGCGGGCCGTGGCGGCGGTTGCCGGCGTTGCCGGCGTTCTGGGTCGGCCTCATTTACGACGACGCCAACCTCGACGCCTGCTGGGAGATGGTGAAGGACTGGACCGCGTCAGAGCGTCAGAAATTGCGCGATGACGTGCCCAGGCTGGGCTTCAAGGCCACGATCCGCGGCCGCAGCTTGCTTGAGATCTCCAAACAAACATTGGCCCTGGCCGAACAGGGGCTCACTCGCCGCAACAAGCCCGACAAGAACGGCCACGACGAATCGGGCTATCTGCGGCCGCTTCAGGAGATCGTGGCGCGCGGCATCACGCCGGCCGAAGAGCTTTTGGAAAAATACCGCGGGCTGTGGCAGGGCTCAGTCGAGCCAATCTTCGACGAATATGCGTATTGATCGCCGCGAGACTTAACGCGCGGCCACTACTCCGCCGCCTGCGCTGCTTCCGAGAGATTGTCGAGCGACGAGATGATGTGCTCGGCGAGCGCGTCGGCGAGCGCCAGGCTCTCATGCGGATTGCGAATGAGTCCGACGCGGCAGCCCGGCAGTTCCGGAAAGCCGTCGGCCGGATTGAGCACACGCATCCCCGGACGCAATCCTGATTCCGGAAAGATCGACACTGCCAGCCCCGACAGCACGGCGGATGCCACCGCGCTGGCATTGGCGCTGGTGTAGGCGATGTGGTGTGGCCGCCCGATTGTCTCCAGGCAATCGATCGCCGCGCGCCGCCAACCGCAGCTCGGGCGGCCGAGCGCCAGCGGCAGCGGCTCTTCCAAATGCACCGAATGCCGGTTCGACGTCACCCACAAAAGCCGCTCGCGGCGGAACACCTCTGAAGCGCGCGAAGTGCCGCAATCGGTGACGATCGCGAGGTCAAGCTCGTTGGCATCGATCCGCTCGACCAGTTCGACCGACGGCTCGCACGTCACGGTGAGCTCGACGCTCGGATAGGCGCGCGAGAACCGCGCCATGATCTCGGGCAGATAGCGGTCGGCATAATCGTCCGGCAGGCCGAGCCGCACGCGGCCGGCGAGTTCGGCGTCGTCGAAAGCGGCGAGCGCGTCGATGTTGAGCTTGATGATGCGCCGCGCGTAGTCGAGCAGCCGGTCGCCATCCTCGGTGAGCTTGGAGGCGCGGCCGTCGCGCGCGAAGATCGCCTTGCCGAGTCGTTCCTCGAGCCGCTTCATCTGCATCGACACCGCCGACTGGGTCTTGTGCACGACCTCGGCAGCTTTGGTGAAACTGCCGGTCTCGACGATGGCGATAAACGTGCGCAGTTGGTCGACGTCGATCAGGGCGCTCATGAAGGCCTCCCGAGAGCTGGATTCCGATCCGGCAATCCATCACCACAGATGATTGGTTATATTAAAAACATTCG
>Ga0136846_1238541_pt1 | contig 26472 bp, 27 predicted proteins | sample HopSoiMetagenom2_FD_96841 | JGI IMG/M metagenome (GOLD analysis project Ga0136846, IMG submission 96841) | Grasslands soil microbial communities from Hopland, California, USA - 2 Assembly 2016 (version 4) | ecosystem: Environmental > Terrestrial > Soil > Grasslands | place: USA: Hopland... | reverse complement strand
TGCCCGCTCATCACGCCAAAAGCCCCCTGCTCGTCGTTGCAAATGCTCGCCATAGCCAAGCTATGGCTGCGCTTTGCGCCTAGATCAGGCGCCTTTTGATGTGCTGCTCGGACACGCTCGAAATACTCTCAGCCGGGTCACTCGCTTGAATTCGAGAACGGGTTTCCCCCGCTTCGTCCCGTTCAACGGGCACCATATAGTGAACGCCGAAAAAGCGAACGACCGTTCGCTTTGTTTTTTACAAGGGGCATACATGAAGAAACTGAGGTCATGGGGATTGGCTGTAGTTGCCGCTTCGTTGCTGGCGGCATGCGGCGGCGGCGGCGACCCCGCGGTTCCCGGGAGCGGCTCACCCGCTGGCGCGCCGACAACCAAAGGGGCATTCACTGCCGTGGTGTCGTTCGGCGACAGTCTGAGCGACGTGGGAACTTACGCGCCGGCCACTTCGCTGGCAGGAGACGGCACACCGCCTTTCTTCGGCGGGAAGTTCACCACCAACAGTGCGACCGGAACGGTCTGGGTCGAGAATCTGGCCACATCGCTGGGTCTGGTGGTAACACCGGCCGAAGTAGGTTTCGGCGCTTCATCCGTCAAGTGCCCGGCTGCGGCGACACCAGCTCTTGCCGGTACCTGCACGGGCTACGGCCAAGGCGGCGCACGCGTGACTGATCCGAACGGCATCGGCCACGCCACGGGAGCGCTGACCGTCCCGGTGGCGACGCAGATTGCCAATCACCTGACGCGCTTCGGCAGCTTCAAGGACACTGACCTGATCCTGGTGTACGGCGGCAACAATGATGTCCTGGTGCAGTTCGGCACCTTCGCGGCCACGGCGGCCCAAGTCCAGGCCGACGCCGCTGCAGGCACGATCACCGCCGATCAAGCCAGGCAGGCGCTCTTCGTGGCCCAGACTGCGGCGCAGGCCGAGTTGAAGAAGGCAGCGCTGGAACTCGCGGGCTACGTGCGCACGCAAATCCTTGCCAAGGGCGGTAAGTACGTCGCCGTGATGCTGCTCAATGACTTCGCAGACACACCGTTCGGCAACTCGCTGCCCGCCACGGCGCGTCCGGTCCTGACCGACCTGTCGCGGGTCTTCAACCTGTGGCTGCGCGACGCACTCACCGGTGCGCCTGTTCAGTTGATCGACGTTTTCGCGCTCTTCAAGGACGTCAATGCCAATCCTGCCAACTACGGCATCGAGAACAACACAGTTCCAGCCTGTGACGCGACAAAGATCAGCGCAATCACGAGTGGCGCGGTAACGGACGGATCTTCGCTCTTCTGCAATAGCACGCCCGGGGCTCCCTACAACGGGCTGCGCACCGGGGCTGATGTCACCACCTGGTTTTTTGCCGACAGCCTGCATCCCACGACAGGCGGCCACAAGATCACCAGCGACGCGTTCGCGGCGCAACTCCATGCCTTCGGCTGGATTTGACCGCTGCAACAGGAGAAATCGAATGAAAATCAAACTCCAAACACTGGCAGTGGCCTTGACAGCGACTTTCGTTGTCGGCGCCGCATCGGCCGAAGACAACGTCTTCAAGCTCGGCGTCAGCGAATACACGACGCATTCGAAGACCACTGGCATCACCGGCATAGGCGTGCCTCCCGGCGCCGATGCAGAAACCAGCAATGTCACCACGGTGATATTCGTGTATGAGCGCATGGTCAACCCGAACGTCGGTGTAGAGCTGGTGCTCGGTATTCCGCCGAAGATCAAAGCAAAAGCCACGGGGTCGGTTGCCTACCTCGGCGACGATGTACTGTCGGCCAGGAATGTGACGCCGACTCTCTTCGTGAACTATCACTTCGGCCAGACCGGCGACACGCTGAGGCCCTATGTCGGCGGTGGCATCAACTACACGAAGTTCACCCACGTCCAGTCAAGACTGGCGGCCGACGCGCAGATGAGCGACTCCACCGGCTGGGCACTGCAAGCCGGCGCCGACTATTCCTTGAACAAGGACTGGGGTCTGTTCGCGAGCGTGGCCGCGCTGAAGGTCAAGAGCAAGGTGGTTGCCTCCGGGGCCACAGTGCTTCAGACGACGATCGACTTCAGGCCCGTCGTGTATTCGTTCGGAGCGTCCTACAAGTTCTGATCCGGCGGTTTGGACGAAAAAAGGGCCCCGAATGCGGGGCCTTTTTTTGTTCAGAGCGTGTGATGCCCGGACGGGGCACGACGACGGACGCGGTCGAGGATGAAAATGAATTCAGTCAGCATCTCGTGTCGTTGCCATTCGTGCGTCCGATGCTGTCCACTGGAGCAAGGCCTCGAGTGCCGGCCGGGCGGCATTGGCGTTCGGGTGGTTGACGATCGCTACCAGCACATAGCGGCGACCGCTGTTCGACAAGACGTAGCCCGCCATGCCGACAACATCACGCAATGAACCAGTCTTCAGATGCGCCCGCCCAACCTGGGAGTGCAGCCGGCGCAGCGTTCCGTCCACGCCAGTCACGGGCAGCGAGCTCGCGAGCTCGGGCATGGCGGGCCCCGACCAAGCCGACTGCAGCAGCCGCGCGAACAGGGCCGCGCTGACGCGACCCTCGCGCGACAGGCCCGAGCCATTGTCGATCACCAATCCGCGCGTGGTGCTGGCGCCGAATCGGGCGGTCGCCCATTGCGCAAGGACCTCGCGCGCTGCTTCGGGCGTGCCGAAATTGCGCTGGTTCAAGGCCAGCGTCAGGAACAGCTGCTGAGCCATTGTGTTGTTGCTGAACTTGTTGATGTCGCGGATGACTTCGGCAAGCGTCGACGACGTGACTGTGAAGTTCGGGGCGGTTTGTGGCGCTGCACCGTCCTTGACGCTGCCGGTCAGCACGCCGCCCATCTCGCGCCAGAGACCGGCAAGCAGTCGCTGGTTGTAGCTCTTGGGGTCGACGTAGGCCATTGGCCATTGCTGTTCGCCGCAAGCGACCGGGTACGCGCCTGCGAAGTGCAGACGTGCAGGGTCGGCGAGTTCGGCTTTCAGCGATGCGCGCCAGTCCTCGCACCGCCCGCTCGCAAGCGGCACCGCGCTATCGGCGGTCAGGCCGGCAAGCGGCGGTTCAGTCGACACGATGGCGACGCCGCGGGGAATGTCAGGAGTGAATGTGACGATGAGGGACCGGTAGTTCAGCAGCAGCGCATCGGCCTGCACGTTGTACGGTCGCGTTGCGTCGCCGTCGAAATCGCCGGGGCCTTGATTGCCCGGATTGAAAGCGCTGCGGTCGAGCAGGATGTCACCGCGAATCTCGTGCACGCCGAGCTGCTGCAAGCGGCGCAGAAGCAGCCAGACGCGTTCTAGCACCAGCTTCGGGTCGCCCGTTCCCTTGATGACGAGATTGCCCTCCAGGACTCCTTGCGGGCCGGGATTCTGCACCGTGCCTTGGAGCCACACAGGCGTCGCCCAGGTCCATGCCGGCCCCAGAAGCTCGAGCGCGGCGTCGGTGGTGAGCAACTTCATGAGCGATGCCGGATTCATCGGCCGGTCAGGCTGCCACGAGGCTCGGGCATATGTCTTTCCGACCTCCTGAACCACCACGGCGACGGCGTCACGCGGCACCTTGGCTTTCTCCAGGGCAGCTTCAAACTCGCCCGGCAAGCCGTACGACGCGGCGCTGACCGGCATCGAGAGGGCGAGACCGAGACACAGCCCAAGGCTGATCAAAAGATGGCGCGCACCGCCGTTGCAAAGTCGGATCGATCCAGGCATCGGCCGATGATCGCATGCACCCTTGCAGGGGCATCATGCGCGTCGGCGGTGTCGTCAGGACATGGCCCGAAACGGGAACTTATTCCGGGCCATGTCCTAAACTCTGCGGATGACAAGCCTGCTCGCCTTCGACACCGCCACCGAGCGCATGAGCATCGCACTCGCGCATGGCGGCAAGACCTGGACCCGCGAAGCTGCGGGCGGCGCACAGGCCTCGGCCACCCTGCTTCCCGCCATCCTCGCTTTGCTCGAGGAGGCCAGTATCACGCTCGCCGCCCTCGCCGCAATTGCCTTCGGGCGCGGCCCCGGGGCCTTCACCGGCCTGCGAACCGCCTGTTCCGTCGCGCAAGGTCTGGCATACGGCGCGAACAAGCCGGTTCTGCCGATCGACACCTTGCTTGCCGTCGCCGAGGATGCGCGCCAGGGCAGCGACCCGCAGGACGTGTGGGTCGTGATGGATGCCCGCATGAACGAGATCTACGCCGCTCGCTACGGCTACGCCGACGGACAGTGGATGACGCTGGTGCCGGCTTTCCTTGCAAATGTCGAACAGGTCAACGAACGATGGCAGGCGTTGGCGCCGCAGGTCATTGCAGGGTCGGCGCTCGCGATCTTTCCCGATCTGCGAACCGGCGACGCCCGCCTCGCACCCGATGCCGCGCCACGTGCGCAAGCGATGCTGCCGCTCGCGCAAGCTTTGTGGAATGACGGCGGCGAGGTCGACGCGGCCTTGGCGATACCGCTCTACGTTCGTGACAAGGTGGCCCAGACGACTGCAGAGCGCGAAGCCTTGCGCATCGCCCGGGAGCAAGCGGCGCTGGAGGCGGCCCGATGAACGCCGTTGTGCGCGACGACTTCATGCCGCTGCGCATGATGGTGAGCGACCTCGACGAAGTCGTTGCCATCGAGCATGCCGCCTATGACTTTCCGTGGACACGCGGCAACTTCATCGATTCGCTCGCCGCGGGCTATCTCGCGCGCGTGTTGCGCGGTGCGTCTGACCAGTTGATCGGGTACTTCATCGCCATGAAGGGCGTGGACGAGATGCACCTGCTCAACGTCACAGTGGCCCCGGCGCAGCAGAGCAAGGGCTTCGGTCGTCGCATGCTCGATGAGCTCGTCACCCTGTCGCGCGGGCAGTACGCCGATCGGCTGTGGCTCGAAGTGCGCGAGAGCAATGCGCGGGCGCGCAACCTCTATCTTCGCTACGGCTTCCGGCACATTGGGGTGCGCAAGGGCTACTACCCGGCGCTTCATGGCAGGCGTGAAGACGCCAACGTGATGAGCCTTGAGCTCGGAGGCCGCCATGCCATGGAGTGAACGCCAGGCGGCCATGCTGGCCGAAATGAACCTGAGGGTGTGGCCGCATGCGATAGCGCGAACTCCTGTGCTGGAGGAAGAGCAGACCCCCGTTTCGCCCGCAATGGCCACCCGTCCCGCACGGGCTGAGTCTGTCGAAGCCTTGACGCCGGCCCCCCTGAGCCTGTCGAAGGGAAGAGCGGCGCCTGTGGAGGCTCCTCTCACCCCAGTCCCGCCCAATGCCCGTGGCGACCGCCCCGCGGGGATCGAATCCATGGGCTGGCCCGCCTTGCGCGAGGCCGTCGTCAATTGCCGAGCCTGCAAGCTGTGCGACGGCCGTCGCCAGACCGTGTTCGGCGTAGGCCACGAGCAGGCGCATTGGATGATCGTCGGCGAAGCGCCCGGCGAGCAGGAGGACTTGCAAGGCGAGCCCTTCGTGGGCAAGTCGGGCCAGTTGCTCGACAACATGCTGCGAGCCCTCGGCCTCAGCCGAAAAGAGATGCCTCCTCCTGGCGGCGGCGGGTCGCCCTCCGATCCGGCGCGCCAGGTCTACATCGCCAACACGCTCAAGTGCCGCCCGCCGGGCAACCGCAATCCGCAGCCCGAGGAACTCGCTCAGTGCGAGCACTTCCTCATCCGGCAGATCGAACTCGTGAAGCCGAAGATCGTTCTCGCAATGGGGCGCTTCGCGGTGCAGAGCCTGTTGCGCAGCGAGGAGCCCATCGGACGCTTGCGCGGTCGCGTGCATCGCTACCAGGGCGTGCCGCTCATCGTCACTTATCACCCGGCCTATCTGCTGCGCAATCTGGAAGACAAGTCGAGAGCCTGGGACGATCTGTGCCTCGCGGCCGATACCGTCGCAGCGGCCGGGTCATAGATTCGGGCTACTTTTTCTTGACCGGCCTTCTCCAGCCCGACAGCGACACCTGCTTCGCGCGCACCACCGTCAACTGCTCGGCTGGCGTGTCCTTCGCGATCGTCGAGCCTGCACCGATGGTTCCACCGGCGCCCAGCGTGACGGGCGCGACCAGCACGCAGTTGCTGCCCACGTGCACGTCGTTGCCGATGACGGTGCGGTGCTTGTTCGCGCCGTCGTAGTTGGCGGTGATGCTGCCCGCACCGTAGTTCACACGTTCACCGACGGTTGCATCGCCCAGGTAGGCGAGGTGGTTCGCTTTCGCGCCCTTGGCGAGGGTGGAGTTCTTGACCTCGACAAAGTTGCCGATGTGCACTTCTTCCCCCAGGTTTGCACCTGGCCGCAGCCGCGCGAAGGGGCCGACCAGCGAACCTGCGCCGATCTTCACGCCCAGCTTTTCGCCGTCGATGTGCGTGAAGGGAAGAATCGCCGCATTCGTGCCGATCACCGCATTTCGAATCACGCAATTCGCGCCGACTTGCACGCCGTCGGCCAGTTCGACGCGACCTTCGAAGATGCAATTGACATCGATGTCCACGTCGCGGCCGCACAGCAGTTCGCCACGCACGTCGAAGCGCGCCGGGTCTGCAAAACGCACGCCAGATTCCATTAGCACCTCAGCGCGTGCGCGTTGGTAGCGGCGCTCGAGATCGGCAAGCTGAGCCGGGCTATTTACACCGAGCACTTCGGTCTCGCTCGCTGGTTGCGCGGCGACCACCGGTACGCCTTCGGCCACGGCCATCGCGACGATGTCGGTGAGGTAGTACTCGCCTTGCGCGTTGTCGTTGGTGAGGCGTGTGAGCCAGCGCCTCAGGTGCGCGGTGGGCGCGGCCATCATGCCGGTGTAGATCTCGCGGATTTGTCGCTGCGTGGGTGTCGCGTCCTTGTGTTCGACGATGCCCTGCACCGCGTGACCATCGCGCAGTATGCGGCCGTAGCCCGTGGGATCGGGCAAGTCGATGGTGAGCAAGGCGAGACGTTGGCCGCCGCATGAATCGACCAGTGCCGTCGCCGTCTTCGCTTCGAGCAGGGGCACGTCGCCGCTGAGGATGAGCGTGGTTCCTTCGCCATGCAGTTCCGGCAGCGCCTGCTGCACGGCATGCCCGGTACCCAGTTGCGGCATCTGCCGCACGAAGCGCAGCCCGGGCGCGCCGATTGCTTGTTCCACTTCATCTGCGCCGTGGCCGATGATGGTGATGATGCGATCGGCGGCGAGCATCGAGGCAGTTTGCAGCACGTGCTGCAACAGGCCGCGCCCGGCGATCTGATGCAATACCTTCGGCCGGGCCGACTTCATGCGGGTGCCCTTGCCCACGGCCATGATGACAATGTCGAGAGCCATGCAGAAATCCTTAATCAGACTCGCGATTATCGGTGTCATGGCGATGGCGCTCGCCTCTTGCACCGCCGTGCGCTTTGGCTACAACCAGGGAGCTGAACTGGCCTTCTGGTGGCTGGACCGCTACATCGATTTCAACGATGCGCAGGAGGTCAAGGCGCGCGAGGCGATCGCCGAGTGGTTCCAGTGGCATCGACAGACCCAATTGCCCGAGTACGCGACGCTTCTGGGCCGCGCGCAAGTCGAGGTGGCGGAGCCGGTGACGCCCGTGCAGGTCTGCAAGTGGATGGACACGATACAGGGGCGACTGGATGCAGCATTCGACCATGCGTTGCCGGCGCTCGCGGAGTCGGTGCGCGCCCTGTCGCCGGAACAACTCGCCCATGTCGAACGCAAGTACGCGAAGAACCTCAAGGAGTACAAGAGAGACTTTTTGCAGTCCGACCTGGAAGACCGCCGGCAGGTGCAGATCAAGCGGGTCGTCGATCGTGCCGAGATGGTTTACGGTCGGCTCAACGATGCCCAGCGCGAGAAGATTGTCCAGCTCGTTGCAGTGTCTCCATTCGATCCGCAAGCCTGGCTCGTCGAGCGCCAACGTCGACAGCAAGACGCGTTGCAGGCGTTGCGCAAGATGAGCGTCGAGCGTGCAGGCCCGGAAGAGGCCAAGGCTGTCCTCAAGTCCTTGTATGAGGAGATGTTCCGTTCACCAAGGGACCCCTATTGGGCATATCAGCAAAGATTGATGCAATTCAACTGCGACTTCGCGGCGCAAGTGCATAAGCTTTCGACTGCGGAACAGAGGGCGAACGCGCTGAAGCGGTTCAAGGGGTGGGAAGAAGATGCGCGGGCCCTGGCTGCGCAAGGGCGTTCGTAGTTCGATTGCATACGTGCAACGAACACCTGCACCTCTACGAATTGATCTGCGTTACCACCCGGTGCGGCGTCGCGCCTCCATGCGGGAAGTCCTTCAACCCCGCTTCAAACATCGCGCCAAGCAATGAGTTGATCGACGCTGAATACCCGTCATTGGTCACTCGTGTCTCGTAAAGAGGCTGACCGGACTTGCCGTCACGGATCAGCATCGCCACCTCCCGCTCGTACGTCGGCGTGTCGTAGTACGGCCATGCGCCGCTGAAGGCGAAGCCGGTTCGGTAGAAGGGCCGGCCGTGGTAGTGCCGGTGTACGTACAGCCCGCCGCGCCACCAGAATGGATTGTCAAATGGCGACGGTTCGTTCGGACTCACGCGCGCACCGAGCGTGACGCTGACGTCTGCGGCTTTCGGATCGGCGGCGAGAGTGAAGCCGGCGCGCTCCATCGCGCGGTGGGCGGCGTCTTCCAGCAACTGCTGTTGCTGCGCATTCGCCTCTTGAGACGGCAGGCGTTCGAAGGTGTAGGTGGCGGGCTTGCGGTCTGCGGGCCACAGGCTGTAAGCGGACACCTCGTTGCTCAACTCGCGAAGACCAGTGCAGGCGGTGAGCGCCGCGGCGGTGATCAGGAGAGTCAGAACTTTGCGCATCGTGTAGCTCCTGCCGAAGAGAGAATGGGGGGCTCTCAGCCTCTCAGCCGTCGCGGTGCAGCTTGATCGCACCGCTCGACTCTTTCGGCCCGCAGTCGTCGTCATCGTCGAACGCACGATCCCCTCCGGGGCTGGCGACCCCTGTGGTTTGGAGCGAGGTGAAGGGATACAGGTTCCGATCCATCATGTGGCTCGGCACGATGTTGCCCATGGCACTGAAGAGGTTGTCAATGCGCCCCGGGAATTGCTTGTCCCATTCGCGCAGCATTTTCTTGATCTGCACCCGCTGCAGGTTGGCCTGGCTGCCGCACAGCGTGCACGGGATGATGGGGAACTGCCGGTGCACCGCCCAGCGTTCCAGGTCAGTCTCGGCCACGTAGGCAAGAGGGCGGATGACGATGTTCTTCCCGTCGTCGCTCACGAGCTTGGGCGGCATGCCCTTCATGCGGCTGCCGAAAAACATGTTCATGAAAAGCGTCTGCAACATGTCGTCACGGTGATGCCCCAGGGCCACCTTGGTCGCGCCGAGTTCACCCGCCACGCGGTAAAGGATGCCGCGGCGCAGGCGCGAACACAGGCTGCACATGGTCTTGCCCTCGGGAATGAGGCGTTTGACCACCGAGTAGGTGTCCTGGTTTTCGATATGGAAGGGTACGTTTTGGCTCTTCAAATATTCCGGCAACACGTGCTCGGGAAAGCCGGGCTGCTTCTGGTCGAGATTGACCGCGACGAGATCGAACTGGATGGGCGCACGCTTGCGCAGGTTGACGAGGATGTCGAGCAGTGCATAGCTGTCCTTGCCGCCCGAGACGCAGACCATCACCTTGTCGCCCTCTTCGATCATGTTGAAGTCGGCGATCGCCTGTCCCACCTGTCGATGCAGGCGCTTGGACAGCTTGTTGATCTCCAGCGCTGCGCGCTTGTCCTGATCGAGTACTGCACTCATTGCTTGACGCTCTCTTTACTGCTTCTTTGCTTCGGCAAGGCCGAAGACTTCACATCCGACCGCCTCGCAGTCCGGGTACACATCGGGCTTCTGCGTCGACACGCGGGCCGCCCTCACATGCGGGTGGGCCAGCATCAACGCAAGTATGTCGTCGCACAGCGTTTCCTGCAGGTGGATGTGGCCCCGCTTCACGCGCAACGCGATGGTGCGGCGCATGAAATCGTAGTCCACGACCTCATCGAGTTCGTCCTTCTTGGGCGTCGACAGCGAGAGAGGGATGTAGAGGTCTACGTTGATCAGTACCCGCTGCTCGCCCTTCTTCTCGAAGTCATGCACGCCGATATTGATCCAGACTTCGTAGTTGAGCAGGAAGAGGCGCCTGCAGTCCATCAGGCTGGGATGCATGAGGAGACTGTGCATCAGGTTTCCTTTGAAGGGTTGGCGATGAAAAGCACGTCGCGTGCTTGCAATTGCAAGTGCTGGCCGCCATCCACCAGCAGCGTGGTGCCGGTGATGGCCGGGGATTCGATGAGAAAGCGCACGGCGCGGGCGATGTCCTCGGGCGTCGAAGACCGGTTCAACGGTGTCAAGGTGCGCGCCTTGCCGAATTCGTCGTCGGTCATGGCGCCCGACACCATCGTCACGCCGGGCGCCACCCCGCACACGCGTAGCCGGGGCGCCAGCGATTGGGCGAGCATCACTGTCGCGGCCTGCAAGGCGGCCTTGGACAGGGTGTACGAGAAATAGTCGGGGTTCAGGTTCCAGAGCTTCTGGTCGACGAGGTTGACGACGCAGCCGGTCTTGTCGCTGCCCTCGAGGTGCTCGTGAAGCGATCGAGCCAGGATCACCGGCGGCGCGACGTTGGCGCGCCAGTGACGGTCCATCGAATCCATGGCGAAGGATTCCGGGGAGTCGTATTCGAACGTCGATGCGTTGTTGACGACCGCATCGAGCCGTTTGAAGTGATCGAGCACGGCGGGAACGAGTGCGCGACAGGCAGATTCATCGGCCAGGTCGGCGTGGAATGTGGCTGCCGAGCCCCCTGCGGCAAGTAGTTCGGCGGCCACGGCCTCGGCGTCATCGCGCGAGCCGCGGTAGTGCACCGCAATGTCGAAACCGCCTCTTCCCAGATGAAGCGCGATCTCGCGGCCCAGCCGCTTGGCGGCGCCGGTGACGAGGACAACGGGGCGGGAGGCCATCATTTCTACAATCGGGCAATGAAATCCAAGGAAACCGCCAGTGTATCGGGGGGGGCACTCGCCTCGCTGATCCGCCGGGCCATCGCCCGGGACGGCGGCTGGCTGCCCTTCGACCGCTTCATGGCGATGGCACTCTATGCGCCCGGTCTTGGGTACTACGCCCGCAGTGACCGGCAGTTCGGGGGCTTGCCCTCGTCAGGCAGCGACTTCATTACCGCGCCGGAGCTGTCGCCATTGTTCGGGCGGGCGGTGGCGCGGCAGATCGGGCAGGCGCTTGCGGGCAGCGGCACCGATGAGGTGTGGGAGTTCGGTGCCGGCACCGGGGCGCTTGCGCTGCAGTTGCTCGATGCACTGGGCGATACGGTGCGGCAGTACAACATCGTTGACCTGTCCGGCACGCTGCGCGAGCGGCAGCGCAAAACGCTGGCGGCGCATGCAGGCAGGGTTCGGTGGCTCGATGCCCTGCCGGAGCGCATGAGCGGCGTGGTCGTCGGCAATGAGGTGCTGGACGCAATGCCTGTGCAGTTGCTGCACTTCGATGGCCTGCAGTGGTTCGAGCGTGGCGTGACTTCAGCCGGTGACGCAGCGGTAGATGGTTTCGCTTGGGCCGACCGGCCCACCGACTTGCGCCCACCGCATGACGCCGACTTCATTCCGGCAACGACCACCGAGATTCATCCGCAAGCAATGGCCTACATCGCGACACTGGGCGAACGCATGGACCGCGGCGCGGCCTTCTTCATCGACTACGGTTTTCCTGCGGCGGAATACTACTTTCCGCAACGCACCGGCGGCACGCTGATGTGCCACCAAGGGCATCGTGCGGACGGCGACCCCTTGTCGGATGTCGGCGCGAAGGACATCACTTCGCACGTCGATTTCACTGGCATCGCCCTGGCAGGGCAGGAGGCCGGCTTCGAGGTGCTGGGTTATGCAACGCAGGCGCGATTCCTGATGAACTGTGGGCTGCTCGACATGCTGCAAGGTGCGAATGTTCCGACGATTGCCAATGTGCAAAAGCTCTTGAACGAACACGAGATGGGCGAGCTGTTCAAGGTGATTGGTCTTGGCAAAAATTGCGATGAGAACTTCACCGCCGCGCCTATCGGATTTTCCAGCGGCGACCGGACGCACACACTGTGATCCGTTGGCTCGTCGTCATCTTTTTGGCACTGCTGATCTTCAGCGGGTTGCGCAGGTGGCTGGAGAAGATCGGGTTGGGCAAACTGCCGGGGGACTTTCGGTTTCGTATTTTTGGGCGCGAGGTGTTCTTGCCAGTGACGAGCAGCGTGCTGTTGAGCTTTCTCGCGATGTTGCTGGCCAGGTTTGTGTAGACCGGGTGCAACCCTTTGAACGACCCATATTCAGGGGCTCACACGGGCAACGAATCCAGGCCTGCGGCAATCGCCTGAACTCGTGCCTGCTGAATCGCCTGCCCAATCGCCACGCCACTCAACCCGCGCTCCGCCGCCTGCGTCGACACCGCGCGCGAATCCACGGCCAGCGCCAGGTCCAAGGCTTTCTGCAAGCGCGCCCTTTGTGAATACGGTTCGTCCTCGAACCCCAGCCTTCCACGCGCATCGCACTCGCAGGCCAGCAACATTTCCGCAAACCGCGCCGGCCGCCGGATCGCGTCGCAGCGCTCGATCAATCGCATGACAGCCGACGCATTCAGTTCGCCGCTGCGATGCACATTGCCATGCTCGCGCGCCACGACTTCCGCCAGTTCACGGCATTCGACCGGCACCTTCCAACGGTCGCATACCGCGCGAACCAGATCGACGCTGCGCTCTTCGTGCTTGATGTGTCGCGGCAGTATCTCCGCAGGCGTCGTCCCCTTGCCGAGGTCATGCCCGAGGCAGGCGAAGCGCACGGTCAGCGACGTGTTCAGCTTGGCGCTCATGTCGAGCACCATCATCAAATGCACGCCGGTATCGACTTCAGGATGATGCTGCGGTGGTTGAGGCACGCCCCATAGCCGATCCACTTCGGGCAGCAGCCGAGCCAAGGCGCTGCACGCGCGCAGCACCTCGAACATTTTCGATGGATGCGCTTCCATCAGGCCGCGCGACAACTCTTGCCACACTCGCTCGGCCACCAGTGCATTGACCTCGCCAGCTTCAACCATTTGCCGCATCAAGGCGAGCGTTTCGGGTGCCACGCTGAAATCGCCGAAGCGCGCAGCGAAGCGTGCGAGGCGAAGTATGCGCACCGGGTCTTCCGCGAAGGCAGGCGACACGTGACGAAGGATCTTTGCAGCCAGGTCCTTCTGCCCGCCGTAGGGATCGACGAGCGTGCCGTCAGCTTCGCGCGCCATCGCATTGATGGTGAGATCGCGGCGCGCCAGATCGTCTTCGAGGGTGACGCCAGGATCGGTGTGAAACACGAAGCCGTGATAGCCCGGCGCCGTCTTGCGTTCAGTGCGGGCGAGGGCATATTCCTCCCTGGTCTGCGGATGTACGAACACTGGAAAGTCTTTGCCCACGGGCAGGAAGCCGCGGGTCGTCATCTCCTGCGGCGTCGCGCCGACGACGACCCAGTCGTGGTCGTTCACCGGCCTTCCCAGCATTTCATCGCGGACCGCTCCGCCAACGACATATGACTTCATTGGCGGAGTTTAGGATTTGGGCGCTCGCCTGGCTTCAATGAGTGGGCGCCGTCCGGTACGGTTCGTCATCTGCGATGAAGTCGTGTTCCGCCTTCGCATCTCTTACCCAAGCCTGCATCGAAGGCAGCGAATGGATGTGCTCCACATACTTGGCGACGCGCGACGGCAGCGGCACTGCATAAGTTGCAAAGCGCGAACACACCGGGGCGAAGTACGCGTCGGCAATCGAGAATGCGCCGAACAGGAATGGGCCGCCGTGTTCGTCGAACTGCTTCTCCCACATTTGCACGATGCGCTCGAAGTCGCGTGCAACGTCGGGTTTTTCAGCCAGGACGCGTTTGCCGATCTCCGGCAATGAGGCTTCGATGTTCATGACGAAATGGCTGCGTAGCGCACCGAAACCCGAGTGCATTTCCGCGCAGAGGCTGCGTGCCCGCGCGCGGGCAAGGGGTTGAATGGGCCACAGGTTCTTGCTCGGGTACTTCTCGGCCAGGTACTCGGCGATCGCAAGGGTGTCCCACACCGCGAATCCCTCGTCGACCAGCACCGGCACGCGGCCCGAGGGCGCGACCTGGGCCAGGGTCTTCTTGAAGTCCGACTCGTCGTTGAAGGCGAGCCGCAGTTTGATTTCCTCGAACTGAATGCCGGACTGCGTCATCAGAAGCCACGGGCGAAGTGACCAGGAGGAGTAGTTCTTGTTGCCGATGTAAAGCTGCATGCGTGTCCTCTGAACCGTTGTCGTAGATGAAGGCCCCTGATGCTAGTGCAGTGTTTCATGATCTTGGCGCATTGCCGAGCGGGGCGATTCAGTTTCGGCGCGCCAGTGCCCGCAGAAGATCAAACTTGGCGATGCCGTCGCGTCGGCTCAAGATGGGCGGCATCACGCTTTCGAGCGAACGGGGCGTGATGCCCAGGCGCTCGAGGCCGGGAATGCCGGCGCCCGCAACGTTGTCTGCTTTCATCGAGTCGAGGTTGTCGCGTGACATCAATGGTTCGCCCGGAAGCAGTTCGAGCAGGCTGGCTTGCAAGTGGCCCAAAGCGGCGGGCAAGGGAATGATGGGCCGCTCATGGCCGGACCAGCGGCCCGCAAGTCGCACCAGTTCGCGCAAGGTGTAGACGGTCGGTCCAGTGCATTCGAAGTTTTGCGAGATGGTCAACGGGTTTTCGAGCGAACGCGCCACGGCCTCTGCCACGTCGTCCACCCAAACCGGCTGAAATTGAGCGTTCGCGCCGGCCAGCGGCATCACCGGAAAGATGCGTTGCAGCCTCGCAAACTGATTCATGAACCGGTCCTTCTCGCCGAAGATCACTGACGGTCGAAACACGGTCAGCGCGAGCGGCGCTGCGCGCCACGCGGCCTCGCCGTGCGCCTTGGATCGCAGGTACTTTGACGGTGCCGATTCGCTCGCGCCGAGCGAGCTCAAATGGATGACTCGCCGCACGCCTGCCGCCACGCAGGCATCGGCCACGCGGCGTGGGAGGTCCACGTGCACGCGCTGGAAGTCGGCCTCGCTGCCGTGCAGGGTCGCGATGAGATGGATCACTGCGTCGAAGCCGCGCACCAGGCGGCGCAAATCGGCGTCGTTGTTCACGTCGGCGGGGACCACCTCTACCGTCGGCAACAGCTGGATGTGCCCGGCGCGGCCCGGATGGCGCGTGGGCACGACGATGCGTCTGTCTGCACCTCCCGATCGATCGACCAGCTTGTCGCAGATGCTGCGACCCACGAAACCTGTACCGCCGAGAACGAGGATGTTGTTCATCGTGTGCCTGCTTCAGGGTAGATCTTTCTCTGGCGCAGGGGCATTCGCGTCGCGAGGCCCGATCGAGCGGCCCAGCCGCGTGCGAAGCACTGGCTCCTCGCCGTTGAGCACCGCTGCGTAGATGCTGGCATTGGACAGCACCTTCTTCACATAGTCGCGCGTTTCGGGGAACGGGATGTTCTCTGCCCACGCCGACGTCTCGATGAAAGGTCCCTCGCGCCAACGGCGTGGCCGCCCCGGGCCGGCGTTGTACGCGGCCGCGGCCATTGCCTGAGAGCCCTCGAAAGCGTCGAGCACATGCCGCAGGTAGCCAGTTCCGAGCCTCAGGTTGGTGCTCGGGTCGGTGATCATGTCCGGTGAGTAGGCCACGCCGTATTTCTTCGCGGTCCACTTCGCGGTGGCCGGCATCAACTGCATCAGTCCTGAGGCGCCGACGTAGGACCGCAGCGTCGCCATGAATCGCGTCTCCTGGCGGATGAGGCCCATCACAAATGGCGCGTCGAGATCGAGTTCCTTCGAACGCGCGACGATTTCGTCTCGATAGGGCGTGGGATAGCGCTGGGCGATGTCGATTTCGGCTTTGGTGCGCTCGCTGGTGTTGATGCACAACTGCCAGTCCTGGGCATCGCAGGCGATCTGCGCGGCGGCGAGCAATTGCCTATCGCTCATGCCGCGCAGGGTGTAGTTCCACTCGCGCCGACCCTCGTCACGCAGGCCCAGCGAGACGAGTTGCAGGCCGCGTGCCAGGCCCGGCGTGGCAGCGGCTTCGGCCCGCTCTGCCGATGTGAGGGGCGCCGGGCGCTGAGGCAGCGCGAAGGGCTGGTTGAGGGCTTCTGACGCGAGGGCGCCGTAGAAGCTCAACTGCCCGGCGATGGAAGCGAACATCTGCCGCGACTGCTCCCGCATGCTCTCACTGTTCTGCGAATCGCGCGACAAGGCCTGGAGGCCACGTGCCTTCCAGTAGACCCAGGTGGCATCGCGCTGTTCGTCCGGACTCATCGCATCGATGGCCTGCATCACCTGCTGCCAGCGGCCCTTGCCGTTGTTGGCGCGCAGGGCGGCGCGTGCTTTCCAGGCCATGGTGTCGTCGGGCCAGTCGAGTTCGCGGTTCTTGTCCTTCGCGAATATCAGCGCCGCGTGCTGGTAGTGGTCGGCGGCGGCGGGCAAGAGCTTCATGGCCGCCTGCTTGGCTACGCTGGCCCAGGCCCATGAGGCGAGATCAGGGGGAAGGGATCGTTCCCAGCGGTCGACGAGTGCGCCGGCTGCGGCATCGGGATCGCTGGAGGCCATGCGCATCAAGGCGAGTGTGGCGATCTCCGCATTGGCCCGCCCGTCCGCGGCCGAGGCCGAGGCCTTTCGGGTGATGAATTTGGCGGGACTGTCCGACAGGTCTTGCACCATGCTCGCTGTGCTCAGGCTGATGAGCGCAGCCGCCTGTCGTGCCGCGCGCAGGCGGCCGGCTTCGATGGACAAACGGGTCTTGCGCCATACATCGTCGGAATCGAAGACCTTGGCATCGACGAGCGTTGCGGCCAGCAGGGCGCAGCCCTCGTCGGCGTCTCGCTGGCCGAGCCATGCGGCGCGGGACGCATCGGCCACGTCCTTGCCGGCAAGATGGTTGGTGAGCAACGCATAGCAGGTGACTTCGCGGTCATCGTTCATGCGAAAGCGCGGGAAGTCGGTTGCGAAGTGTTCCCAGTCGCGGCGGTGGCCGAGTTCGAGCAGCCAGTCGTTGCGAAGGCGGTCTTCGACGTAGGTGTTGCGCCACCGGGCGTAAAAGGCATCTACCTCGGTTTGCGCGGCTTCGTTGATCCGGTTGCTGAGCTCCCAATAGTCGGCCCACATTGCGAGGGGGTGCTGGCTCGCTATGGCTGCGGCGCGGTCGGCTGCGAGGCGGTTGCGGTCCTTCTTGCGAAAGGCCTCGCGCGCGTCGGCAACGGGATCGGTCTGAGCGTGCAAGATCATGCACGGAGCGAGCGTGCCAAGGCCCAGGAAGGCCATGCCCGCGAGTGCCGCGAACCGGCGTCGAGCACGCCCATATACTGAACTGCAGATCTTCAACCGCTTCGCCTTCCTGATTGTGTTGCGCTACCCCGCTGAACCCGCCGTGCCCGATCGCCGCGCCCTGCGCGAACGACTCCATGGAGTCCGAGACCGTTTCGCCGCGGAATCCGGTGTCGAGGCATCGACCGCCTTGGCTGCTCATTTGAGCGAGGTGCTGGCCGAATTGATGCCCGAACGCCTGGGTCTTTACTGGCAGCTTCGATCCGAATTTAACGCAGCGTCCGCGTGCCTCGGCGACAAGAGTCTCGATGACCTTTCCCTGGCCCTGCCATTCGCTGCGAAGTCGCCGACACAGATGCACTACCGCGACTGGAACCGGGTGACGCCAACGGGCCGCGACGAATGCGGCATCCCCTCGCCGGACGGGGCGCCCGTCGTGCCTGACGTGGTGCTCGTTCCCTGCCTCGGTTACACCTCCTCGGGCTTTCGTCTCGGGTATGGCGGAGGCTTCTACGACAGATGGCTCGCTGACCATCCGCATGTCACGGCCATTGGCGTGGCTTGGTCGGCATGTGAGATCGATGAGGTGGATTTGGTTCCGCAGGCACATGATCAGCCGCTGATGCTTATCGTCACCGAGAGAGGCGTTGTCGGCTAAGGACATGGCCCGAAACAACTTATCGTTTTGGGGGTGCTGGGCGGGCGCGCTGCGGCGTGCTCCTCACTTGTGTGGCTTGCCACACAAGTGAGGAGCGCCTTGCATCGCATCCCGCCCAGCACCCCCAAAACGGGAGCTTATTCCGGGCCATGTCCTGACGACGCGGCCTGATCTGCCTCGGTCGGGCCTTCTTCGTCCGCCACGTCGCCGATGGCACTTCTCGTGTCGGCCGCGCGCGCCTCCACCCACGCGCCAAACTGCTGGACTTCATCGCGACCACGACCGGCGCGGGTGGTGATCAGCCAGTAGGCATAAGGGCTGTGGATGCGGCCCTCGGGGCCGAAGGGCTCGATCAGGTCGCCTCTTCCGAGTGGCTCGGCCACGAGCGCAAGCCGTGCGAGCGCCACGCCTTGCCCGGCCAGAGCCGCCTGCACTTGCTGGTAGGCGTAGTTGAGGTAGAGCCAGCGGCGGGGTTGCAGCTTGCGTTGCCCGTTGGCGGTGAGCCAGGGGCGCCAGCTCAAGAGTTCAGCGCTCGCTCGATGATCGTCCTCTTCAATCAGCGTGAAGTCCGCGAGCTGCGCAGGGTTGTCCAGCCGCGGCGCCTTTCCGTGACGGATGTCGTCGGCGAGCGCGCGACTGATCACCGGTGTCATCACCTCGCCGAACAGGTGGTGCGCGCCCTGGGGTGCGGATTGAGGCGTGCAGTGGCGCAAGGCGATGTCGATCTCGGGGTCGTCGAGGTCGACGATGCGGTCGTTGGCCGAGACACGGATGTCGAGATCGGGATGGGCACGCTGGAAGGCTTCGATCTGAGGCAGCAGCCACAAGGACGCGAAAGACGGAAAGGTTGTGAGGTGCACGGCGCGTCGCCCACGCGACTGACGAATCTGACGCACGCCGGCATCGAGCCGGTCGAGCCACGGCGCCACCACAAGCAAGAGTGCGGTACCGCTGCCGGTGAGTTCGACATGCCGCGTGCCGCGCGTGAACAACGGCGCACCGAGCTCGTCTTCGAGTCCCTTGATTTGCCGGCTGACGGCAGATTGCGTGACGTGCAACTCCTCGGCCGCTTCGCTGAAATTGAGTCGGCGAGCCACAGCCTCGAAAGCTCGCAGGCTACCCAGGGAGAGGGGGCGCTGTCGAACGCTATTCATGTCAATTCCGCATCAAATGGGCTATCCGAATTCATTGGAGTAAACCCTGGGAGTTGCCGAACATACAGAGGCGATGCAACGAAAAAGCGGTTGCAGCCAACCAGGAGATTGATGATGAAAACGCAACTTTTTCCCCAAGCAGGTGCCGCCGCCCTGAAATTCGACGCCCCAATGCGTGTCGAGCACTTGGCCGGTGAGTTTGCGGTCCTCAGCGGCCGCGTGTGGCTTACCCGCCAAGGCGATGTGGACGACCATGTCCTCGAAGTCGGCGAACGCTTCTTCATTGATCTGTCCGACAAGGTTGTGATCGAGCCGTGGACAGCCGGCGACGAAGTGTCCGTCGCCTGGCAAGGCCATGCTCAGCGCTCGCGGGTCGAGGCCTTGCCGCGTGGCGCCGCCGCCTTTGCCTTGCGCAGCTTGGCCTCCGGTGCCGCCGCCGCGGCCTTCGGGTTGCGTCGTGCGGAACTGGGCTTCGAGGCCTTTGCACGCAGCGCTGCGGCGATGGCCAGGCGCGCCCAGGGCTGCATGAGGCCCGGCGATTCCATCGCTTCGGCCGGAACCGTCCAGTAACCCACCGTCACCTGCTTGTCGGCGGAGTCATAGACGAAGCGCTCCCCGCCCGCTTCCTCGAAAGCGGCGCGGGTTTGCGCGTCGGCCTTGAGGTACAGCTGCTCGCGGAAGATCAAGGCGACGAAGAGGTCATCGACGTAAATGCCGTGGCCGCCGAACATCCGGCGGGATCGGGCAGCACCCATCGGAGCAAACAGTTCAGTGCAGTGAGTGGGGAGTTCGTCGTGGGCCATGCGCCATCTTGCACAATCGGGCCATCCTCAGCAACGGCCTTGGCGTCAGACACCCATGGATACCGACAAGAGCGACGACAGCGCAGCACTGCGCAACAAGCTGATCGCAGCCCGCCAGGCACTGCCCGACCGCCTGGAACGCGCGGTGCAACTCCAAAGCGTGCTGCGCGTGTGGCTCGTGGGCCGAAATGAAACCACCATTGGCGCGTACTGGCCGATCAAGGGGGAGTTCGATCCCTTGCCAGCTCTGTACAGGTGGTCGGAGGCCGATGAAGCCCGCCGCATCGGTCTGCCGGTCGTCGACAGGACCGCCGGGTCGCTGCGTTTTCACGTCTGGTACCCGGGCTGTCCGACGGAGCTCGATGCCTACGACATTCCGAAGCCCAAGGGCACGGAGGTGTTCGAGCCGCAGTTGTTGTTGCTGCCCTGCGTGGGCTACGGGCCGGAGGGTGTGCGCCTCGGATATGGTGGCGGTTTCTATGACCGGACAGTGGCGGCGCTCAAGCCGCGGCCGAAGCGAGTCGGGCTTTGTTATTCGAACGGGTTCTTGCCGTTCTTGCGCGGCAAGCCGGAAGATCTTCCGCTGGATGCCTTGATCACCGATGACGGCGTGGTCTGGCAGGCGGAAGATCGTTGAATTCGTAGGGTGGGCAAAGCGTAGCGTGCCCACGCGGAACATCGTCCGGATCTGACGGCAACGGCGTGGGCACGCTACGCTTTGCCCACCCTACAGATCAATCCTTGGGTGCGAGCCCCAGGCGCTTGCACAATTCGATCGTCAGCGCCGATTGATTCATCGTGTAGAAGTGAATCCCCGGCGCGCCACCGGCGATCAATCTCTCGCACAGCTCGGTCACCACGTCCAGGCCAAAGGCACGGATCGATGCCGCGTCGTCCATGAAGCCTTCCATCTTCAAGGCCACCCAGCGCGGAATCTCGATGCCGTCGCGCGCGGCGAACTGCGCGATCTTGGAATAGTTGTGGAAGGGCATGATTCCCGGCACCACCGGCACGTCCGCGCCGAGTCGCTTCGTCTCTGCGACGAAATGGAAGTAGCTGTCGGAATTGAAAAAGAACTGCGTGATTGATGAATTTGCGCCGGCCTTCACCTTGTCCACGTAGTGCTGCACATCGCGTTTCGCATAGCGCTGCTCGGGGTGATATTCAGGGTACGCCGCGACTTCGATGTGCCAATCGGCACCTTGCGATTCGCGAATGAATCGCACCAGTTCGGCGGCGTAGCGAAACTCGCCGGCCGTCGCGGTGCCGCTGGGCAGATCACCGCGCAAGGCCACGATGCGATGAATGTTCTGCGCACGGTATGTCGCAAGGATGTCCTTCAGGCCTTCGCGCGTCGATCCCACGCAGGACAAGTGCGGCGCAGCTTCGAATCCGGCCTTCGCAATGGCCATCACGGTGTTCAGCGTCTTCTCGCGCGTCGAGCCGCCGGCGCCGTAGGTGACGCTGAAGAATTCGGGCTGCATCGCGCCGAGCTGCTGCACGACGTCTTTCAGCTTCTCGTCGCCCACAGGTGTGTTGGGCGGAAAGAATTCGAAGCTGATGGGTACGGATTTGTTGCTCATGCTTTCGCGCCTTTGATCGGCTTGTCGTCTCTTGTCGCGTAGACGAAAAATTCATTGTTGCCGTCACCGCCTGCGATCGGGCTTGCGAAATAGCCGCGCACCCAGAGTCCGGCTTCCCTGCAGGACTGGCGCACGCGCGTTTCCACGAGCTGGAAGGAAGACGCGTCTTTCACCAGGCCGCCCTTGCCGATGAACTCCGGCTGCAACTCGAACTGCGGCTTCACGAGCAACAGCAAGGTGCCGCTTTGCCGCAGCAAGGGTGCGAGGGCAGGAATCACGAGGCTCAACGATATGAATGACAGGTCGCCGACAATGAGGTCGAAGCCGATGGCAGGCATCGCTTCGCCAAGGACGTCCTTGCTCAAGTGCCGCGCATTGATGCCTTCGAGCGCGTGCACGCGAGTGTCGTCGCGCATCTTCTGATGAAGTTGCCCGTGGCCGACGTCGATGCCGACGACCCGGCTCGCGCCGTGCTGAAGCAGGGCGTCTGTGAACCCACCGGTGCTTTGCCCGACATCGAGGCAAGTCATGCCGGCGACGCCGATCTCGCGCAGCTTCAGCGCGCCTTCGAGCTTGAGCCCGCCGCGACCGACGAAGCGCAATTCGGCGTCGTCGGTGACTTGCAGTTCGGCCTGGTCGGGCAGGTCTTCGCCTGCCTTGTACGGCACGACCCACCCCTTGGGCGAGAGCCAGCGCACGCCGCCGTGCGTGATCAGCCGCTGCGCGGCAGATCGTGTCGGCGCGAGGCCTCGTTCAACGATGAGTTGGTCGGCGCGCATGCGTTGTCCTCCGGTCGAAAGGTCAATAGCGGTAGGTGTCGGGCTTGTACTGGCCGTTCTTGCTCACGCCGATGTAGGCCGCTTGCTCGTCTGTCAGCACGGTCAGTTGGGCACCGAGCTTGGACAGTTGAAGTCGGGCAACCTTCTCGTCGAGGTGCTTCGGAAGCACATACACCTTGCCGACTTGATAAGCATCCTGCTTCGTGAACAGCTCGATCTGCGCGATCGTCTGATTGGCGAAGCTCGAGGACATCACGTAGCTCGGGTGGCCCGTGCCGCAGCCCAGATTCACCAAGCGGCCCTTGGCCAGCAGGATGATGCGCTTGCCATCCGGGAAGATCACGTGATCGACCTGCGGCTTGATCTCCTCCCATTCGTACTTCTCGAGCGACGCGACGTCGATCTCGTTGTCGAAGTGGCCGATGTTGCACACGATGGCCTGGTTCTTCATCTTGACCATGATGTCGTGCGTGATGACATCCTTGTTGCCGGTCGTCGTCACAAAGATGTCGGCCTTGTCGGCGGCGTATTCCATGGTCACGACGCGATAGCCCTCCATCGCGGCTTGCAAGGCGTTGATCGGGTCGATCTCGGTCACCCAGACTTGCGCCGAAAGCGCACGCAGCGCTTGCGCTGAGCCCTTGCCCACGTCGCCGTAGCCGGCCACGACAGCGACTTTGCCGGCGATCATCACGTCAGTGGCGCGCTTGATGCCGTCGACCAGCGATTCGCGGCAGCCGTAGAGGTTGTCGAACTTGCTCTTGGTGACCGAGTCGTTGACGTTGATCGCGCGGAACAGCAGCGTGCCCTTGGCGCTCATCTCGTTCAGGCGGTGCACGCCGGTGGTGGTTTCTTCAGTCACGCCGATGATCTCGGCCGCCTTGCGGGTGTACCAGGTCGGGTCCTCGGCGAGCTTCGCCTTGATGGAGGCAAACAGGCAGCGCTCTTCTTCGCTTTTCGGGTCGCTGATGAGCGACTGATCCTTCTCGGCTTTCTGGCCCAGATGCATCAGCAGCGTGGCGTCGCCGCCGTCGTCGAGGATCATGTTCGGGCCCTCGCCCTTGCTGCCCTTGGGTCCGAAGTCGAAGATTCGGTGGGTGTAGTCCCAGTAGTCGGCGAGCGTTTCGCCCTTGATCGCGAATACCGGTGTGCCGCTCGCGGCGATGGCTGCCGCCGCATGATCTTGCGTCGAGAAGATATTGCACGAAGCCCAGCGAACGGTGGCGCCGAGCGCTTGCAGCGTCTCGATCAGCACGGCGGTCTGGATCGTCATGTGCAGCGACCCGGTGATGCGCGCCCCCTTGAGCGGCTGGGTCTTCGCGAATTCCTCGCGGATGGCCATCAGGCCGGGCATTTCGGTCTCCGCGATCTTGATTTCCTTGCGGCCCCAAGCGGCAAGGGACAGGTCGGCGATGGCGGATTCGGTGGTGGATTTGAGAACGGCGTTCATGTCAGGCTCCATTTCGAACAGGAACCCGCCGACGCGGCTGCAAGGGGAGAGCAAGAAGGGCTTGGACTCACACCCACGAAGACACATCGTGCGGGTGAGCGCGGTTGCAATTGAAGTTTCCGAGCCTGGGGACCGGGCGCACACGTCAACACGTCTGCGCAGGTGCCTTGCAACGCTCCTCGGAAAGAGCCCGAATTGTAGTCGCGCGGGAAGCCCGACGACTGCCGGGGTTGTGCAAGACTGGGCGGAAGAACGTGCTTCCTTCGCTTCCGTGGGCATCGCTGCCGGCCGGCGCCGTGCGCTCGGTGTGCGGTGTCCTGATCGCCGTGCGGATCAGAGGCTGAGAGTCTTTCGATCATGCCCGCTCATCAATTCAAAAGCCCCCTGCTCGTCGTCGCAAAGCGCAGCCATAGCCAAGCTATGGCTGCGCTTTGCGCCTAGATCAGGCGCCTTTTGACGTGCTGCTCGGACACGTTCGAAATACTCTCAGCCCTGAAGGTCGAGGAATCCTCGCATGCGATCGAGTTCAGCATCGAGGGCGTCGCGAAAGACTCGCTCCCGCGGCACGCAGCCTGAGATGTAGCCGAAGTCGCATTGGAGGCGTGAGTCTTTCGTGGTGACGTTGGCCCAGCCGATCACCTCGTCGCGCCATAGAAGAGGCAGGGCGTAATAGCCGAGTTTGCGCTTGGATGCGGGCGTGTAGGCCTCGAAGCGATAGGCCCAGTTCCAGAACAGCTCGAAGCGGCGGCGGTCCCAGACGATGGGGTCGAAGGGCGCGAGAAGGCGCACTTCGTCCTGCGGCGCGTGTCGATTCGACGTCGGTTTCTCATCGGCAGGCCAGTACCAGTCGACGCCGGCGATACGCTCATGTGCGAGCCGTTCCTTGGCGCGCTGGATGCTTGCCTTGAGATCGTTTCGCCATTGCGGCGTGCCGTGGCGCAGGCGGCTGATGAGATTGCCGAGGCTCTGTGCCGGCAAAGGTGCGTATTTCCGAATGATCACGTCGGTGAGTGCATCGAGTGGCTCGCGTCGAGAAGCTGTGTTCTGGGTGGCGGGTGCATGCTCGTGCACCGCGTAGATGCGGACGCCGCACTCGCGCCGGACCACGCGAACGAGGCCGCGGTAGTGCATGCCATCGAGCAGATGGGTCGTTGCACTGGACGATCCGCCCCAATAGTTCTCGACTCTGCCGTGCGAAAAATGCGCGTCGACCTCGCGCGGATGCACTTCGCCACGGTCGCGGATGAATTCCAGCAGCGCCGTCGACTGCTTCTTGGTTGATTCAGGCCAGACAGTGCGCGGTGTGCGGGGGTGCATCAGCTGCTGGACCTCGGTCGATAGAAAGCCGTAGTTGACGAAAAAGTCTTCCTCGACACCCAGCTTCGGATAGCGCCGCTCGAGATCGCCGGCGAGGTAGTCCTTGACTCGATGGCGCAGCGTCAGGTCTTGAGCGCGTGCCGGTGCACGGATGGGATCGGCCTGGATGAAGCCGAGCTTGCGGATCGCGGCAGGGAGCGTCGTCGGCTTGAAGAGCGAGCGCGAGACGGCGTATCGGCGGAGGTCGTCGAGAGTCGGCGTGGGCATGTGCCGATGATGCACAAAGACGGCAGGCAAAGAAAAAGGGCGACTTGCGTCGCCCTTCGATGAGGTGCGGCTGAAGGCCGACTTACAGGCCCACTGCTGCGCGCAGCACCTTCGCCTTGTGACTGGTGCCGCAAGTCCAGGCGGCGCTGACGCGCCGTCGTGCTTTACAGGCCCGCTGCTGCACGCAGCACCTTGGCCTTGTCTGTGCGTTCCCATGAGAACTCGGGCTCTTCACGCCCGAAGTGCCCATACGCCGCCGTCTTCGAATAGATCGGACGCAGCAGATCCAGCATCTGGATGATGCCCTTCGGACGCAAGTCGAAGTGCTCTTGCACCATTGCCGACAGCCTTTCGTCGGAGATGACGCCCGTGCCTTCGGTGTAGACCGTGACGTTCATCGGCTTGGCCACGCCAATGGCATAGGCCACCTGGATCTGGCATTGACGCGCAAGGCCCGCGGCCACGATGTTCTTCGCGACGTAGCGCGCGGCGTAGGCCGCCGAGCGGTCCACCTTCGTCGGGTCCTTGCCCGAGAACGCGCCGCCGCCGTGCGGGCACGCGCCGCCATAGGTGTCGACGATGATCTTGCGGCCGGTCAGGCCACAGTCGCCCTGCGGGCCGCCGACGACAAAACGGCCGGTCGGGTTGATCAGGAACTTGGTTTCCTTGAGCCATTCGTTCGGGAGCACTGGCTTGATGATCTCTTCGATCACCGCTTCGGTGAAGGCCGGCAGCATCTTCTTCCCGTCGCTCATCTCGGGGGAATGCTGGGTCGACAGCACTACCGTGTCGATCGAGTGCGGCTTGCCGTTGACGTAGCGCATCGTCACTTGGCTCTTCGCATCCGGGCGCAAGAAGGGCAAGCGACCGTCTTTGCGTAGTTGCGCCTGGCGCTCGACGAGTCGGTGTGCGTAGTAGATCGGAGCGGGCATCAGCTCGGGCGTTTCATCGCAGGCATAGCCGAACATCAGGCCCTGGTCGCCGGCGCCCGTATTCAGGTGATCGTCGCTGGCTTGATCCACGCCTTGCGCGATGTCGTTCGACTGCTTGTCATAGGCGACGAGCACCGCGCAGCCCTTGTAGTCGATGCCGTACTCGGTGTTGTCGTAGCCGATGCGCTTGATGGTGTCGCGCGCGACCTGGATGTAGTCGACGTGCGCGTTGGTGGTGATTTC
>Ga0136846_1221798_pt1 | contig 26482 bp, 27 predicted proteins | sample HopSoiMetagenom2_FD_96841 | JGI IMG/M metagenome (GOLD analysis project Ga0136846, IMG submission 96841) | Grasslands soil microbial communities from Hopland, California, USA - 2 Assembly 2016 (version 4) | ecosystem: Environmental > Terrestrial > Soil > Grasslands | place: USA: Hopland... | reverse complement strand
CCGCTTTCAGTGACATCGAGGCCGCCACTCAGATGCTCGGCGTATTCATCGGCGGAACCGAAACGGTGCCGAAGATCGTCGCGCACGGGCTGTGGGAACTGGCCCGCCGGCCCGACCAACTTGCCGCTGTGCGAGCCGATTTGGACGCCAACGTACCCATCGCACGAGAAGAGATGATCCGGTTCTGTGCCCCTGCACAGTGGTTCGCCCGCACCGTGCGCAAGCCGTTCACCATCCACGGCACGACGATCCAACCGGGTCAGCGAATCATCACGCTGCTCGCGTCGGCCAACCGCGACGAGCGCGAGTACGCCGATCCTGACGACTTCATCTGGAATCGGCCCATTGAGCGTCTTCTGGCGTTCGGCCGGGGACAGCACTTCTGCCTCGGCGTACATCTGGCGCGGCTCGAGATCGCGATCATGGTGACCGAATGGCTCAAGCGGGTTGATGATTGGCGCATCGACGGCGATGCCGCATCGCGACCGCCGTCGAGTTTCCAGTGGGGCTGGAACAACATCCCGGTGGAGGTCTGACGTTGTGGGCTTACCGGCTCGTCGCGCCGTACACCTTTGAGCGAGTCGACATTCCGGAGAAGACACCGGAGTGTCTCGGTGACCGCCAGGTGCTGCTTCGATTCCTTGCCGCAGGCGTATGCGGCAGCGACCTGCCCGGCTTCCGCGGCGCGAAGGGCCGGCTTCCCGGCGATACCGGAGTCAGTGCCGCGGAAATGGACGGCTTTCCCATTCACGAAGTCGTCGGCGAGGTGATCGCCAGCCGCCACGACAACCATGCTGTGGGTGATCGGCTCGTCGGCTGGGCGTCGGGCTTCGACGGGTTGATGGAATACATCGTGGCCGACGGTGATGGTTTGGCCCCATTCGATCCTGCACTGGCTCCGCCGCACGCTGTTGCGCTGCAGCCGCTGGCATGTGTGCTCTATGCGATCGAGCAGCTTCCCGACCTGAAGGGACGTCACGTGGCGGTTATCGGGCAGGGCTCGATCGGGCTGTTGTTCTCCTATGCGGCAAAGGCTTTCGGTGCCCGACATGTGACGGGTGTGGACCCCATCGACCGCGACGGCATCGGCAAGGAGTTCGGCGTCGATACCATCGTCCGCGCCACCAGTGACCGCTGGATAAACCACCTGGACGCCAATGACCGGCCCGACATCGTGGTCGAAGCGGTCGGCCATCAAGTTGCGACACTGGGCCATGCGATCGAAGCCGCCGCATTCGGTGGCACGGTCTTCTACTTCGGCGTGCCCGACGACGACAGCTACCCGATCAGCATGCGGACGATGCTGCGCAACAACCTGACTCTCAAATCGGGTGTGACGCTGGACCGCCGACGCATGCTGTGTGCCGCTAATGAGTTCGCCCGCAAACATCCCGAGTTGCTCACCGCATATGTCACCCACACGTTCGGCGTCGACGAGGTACAGGCCGCATTCGAGTTGGCCTGCCGACCGACGCCAGAGCGCATCAAGATTGCGATCGTCGAATGACGCCAAGCAGGCTGCAGGAAGCGCTGGCCGCCAAGCAGCAGGTGTGGGGCGGCTGGGTCGTCGGCCCGACCATCATCGGCCCCGAGGAGTTCGCCAACGCCGGGTATGACTACGTCGGATTCGACGTGCAGCACGGCTACCTGGATGATGCCGACGTCGCCCTGCTATTGCGTCGGTTGGAGCACGTTCCCATCGCCACCGCGGTGCGGCTGCCGTCGACCGATCCCGCTCCGATCGGCAGAGTGCTCGACGCGGGCGCCGACGCGGTCATCATCGCAATGGTCGAGTCGGCCGATCAGGCGGCCGCCGCCGTCGCGGCCATCCGCTATGCGCCGGCAGGGGTGCGCAGCTTCGGGCCGCTGCGGACCAGCCTCGGTCACGACCGCGCCGCCCTGGAGGCGCGAGTGAGCGTCTTCGCGATGATCGAAACTTCTCAGGGACTGTCCGCCGTCGACGAGATCTGCGCGGTGCCCGGGCTGACCGGCGTGTACGTCGGGCCCGCGGATCTTGCAATCTCACTGGGATATGCCCCGACTGAAGCGTGGACTGCGACCGCCGTCCTCGATGCATATGCACGAATCCATACCACTGCCACCGCGGCGGTTCTCGTCACCGGCATTCACGCTGGCGTGGGCAAGCGGGGAAAGGCCATGGCTGAATTGGGCTTTCGCATGCTCACCCTGGCGTCGGAATCCCAGGCGCTTCGGCGTGGGGCCGCCGAATACCTGCGGGAGGCGCAGTGACGTCGAGTGATCGGGTCGCGCTCGTGACGGGCGCCGCGCGCGGCCAAGGCATGGCGATAGTGAAGCGCCTGCGCAAGGACGGATTCCGCGTCGCGGCCTGCGATCTGTTGGTCGACGAGCTCAATGCGACCGTGGAAGCAATCGGCGACGACGCGGTCATCGCGACACCTTTCGACGTGACGTCGGAGGATCACTGGGCCGGTGCCGTCGCGACGACGGTCGAGCGGTTCGGCGCGTTGACCACCCTGGTCAACAATGCCGGTGTGCTGCACCGCGCTTCACTCGCCGACGAAACGCCTGCTGGCTTCGAGGGCAGCTGGCGCGTCAACTGCCTTGGCCCATTTCTTGGCATCCGCGCCGCGTTACCGCACCTGCGCAACGCCGACGACGCCGCCATCGTGAACACCTGCAGCACCGGGGCCATCCGGCCGTTCCCGAACCACGCAGCGTACGGCTCCTCGAAGTGGGCGCTGCGGGGTCTAACCCAAGTCGCCGCAGCCGAATTGGCGGCATCCGGCATCCGTGTGAACGCGGTGTTTCCCGGACCAATCGAGACGCCGATGCTTAACGAGGCGACGCAGATGCGTCTTGCCCAGCGATCCGTGCTGGGTCGGTTGGGCAAGCCGATCGAAATCGCCGACGCTGTGGCCTTCCTGGTGTCCGAGCAGGCATCCTTCATCACCGGTTCGGAACTCGTCGTCGACGGAGGCCAATGCCTGCAAATCGGATGAACGGCAAGGGACTCTCCGTCGGAATCATCGGCGCGGGCCCAGGCGGGCTGGCGCTGGGCATCCTCCTGAGGAAGGCCGACTTCAGCGACTTCACCATCTTCGACCGCGAAGACGGGGTCGGCGGTACGTGGCGGATCAACGCCTATCCGGGCCTGGCCTGCGACGTGAAGTCGCACCTGTATTCGTACTCGTTCGATCTGAATGCGAACTGGTCGCGACTGTGGTCTGGGCAGCCCGAAATCCTCCAGTACTTCGAGCAATGCGCTCAACGCTACGAACTCGCTCCGAACCTGAGGCTGAACACCGAAATCACCTCGGCGCATTGGCATGCCGACAGCAACGCATGGCGGTTGACCACTACGGCAGGGGAGCGGTACACCTTCGATGTCGTGGTATCGGCCATCGGCCTGTTCACCCAGCCGGTGCTTCCGGATCTTGTCGAGGAGGAGCCGTTCACTGGAACGCTGATGCACACCGCGCGCTGGGACCACTCTGTCGATCTGCGGGATGCACGCGTGGCCGTCCTGGGCACGGGGTCGACCGCGTCGCAGCTGGTGCCAGAGGTGGCGAAGGTGGCCAAGAAGGTCTACTCGGTGCAGCGGTCGCCCACCTGGATCCTGCCAAAGCCCGACCGGCCTTACACCGATCGGGAGAAGTGGATCTTCGCCCATGTTCCGTTCGCCAAGAAGATCTACCGGACGCGGCTGTGGCTGCGCAGCGAGTCGAACATCTCGGTGATCGAGAACGGCAGCGACAAGACGCAGGAGTTCAAGGGCATCGCTCTTCGGGTACTCGAAGCGACGGTGCCCGATGAAGATCTGCGCCGCAAGCTGACTCCGGATCATCCGTTCGGCTGCAAGCGGCTGGTCTTCGCGACGGAGTACCTGCAAGCGTTGACGCAGCCGCACGTCGAGGTGGTGTCGAACCCGGCGCGATCACTGCGCGCCCGTTCGTTGGTGACCGAGGACGGCACCGAGCTCGACGTGGACGTCGTGTTGTGCGCGACGGGCTACGCCGCCGCCGACTACCTCGGCCAGATCGATGTGGTCGGCGAAGGCGGTGTGGCACTGCGCGAGACGTGGAGCGACGGCGCATACGCCTACCTGGGCGTAGCTGTCCCGAGGTTTCCGAACTTCTTCATGCTCTACGGTCCGAATACCAATGTGGGTTCCAACAGCGTGATCTTCATGCTTGAGGCGCAGGCTCGCTACATCGTGCGCGCACTGAAGTACATGCGCCGCAAGCGCAAGTCGTATGTCGCGGTTCGGCCGACCACGATGGCGAACTTCATCGCCAAGATTGACGCGTGGATGGCGGGCACCGTGTGGCTGACGCAGTGCAGCAACTACTTTCGCGCCGCCAATGGCCGCGTGGTCACGCAGTGGCCGCGTAGTGCGCGCGCATTCTGGGGGATGACGCGGCGGTTCAGGCCCGCTGACTACATCTTCGAACCCCCAACGGACGACTTCACCGTCGAGCAGGTGGACGCCTCATGTTCGAGAACCGTCTAGACCCCGCGCTGCGTCCCTTCGCGGGGCCTCGCACCGATTTGTCGGCGAGCGTGCTTGGCGTCGTCCGTGATTCACTGAACCGGCGCCGCGCCGAATCGTCCCGCGGTGTCAACTCCGTCGGCGTCGACATCGAGAAGCACGAGGTGGGCAGGATCCCGGTGCGTATCTACCGCGGTGGAGCGGCGCCCGCGCCCGCGGTGATCTATTGTCACTCAGGGGCATTCATGCTGGGAAATCTCGACACCGATCACCGGCAGTGTGTCGAGTTCGCGCGTCGCGGGCGCTGCACGGTGATCTCGGTCGACTACCGGTTGGCTCCGGAAGATGGCTATCCGGCCGCTCTTGACGATGCGGCAACAGTGCTGGCGTGGACCGCGGACAATGGGGCGAACCTCGGCATCGATACAGCTCGGTTGGCGGTCGCGGGTAGCAGCGCGGGAGCAGCCTTGGCGGCGCTGCTCGCTCAGCGGGCCGCCGAGCGGACGGCACCACCGGTGGTCTTTCAGCTGCTGCACCAGCCGGTGCTCGACGATCGCCCGACGCCGTCGAAGGACGAATTCGTCAGCACGCCAGGTCTCGACGGTCCGGCGGTGACACAGATGTGGCGGCACTACCTTGCGGGCGAATCGGTGCCGGCCGACGCCGTTCCTGCCCGTGCTGATGAATTAACCGGCGTCGCAAGCACGTTGATCACCTGTTCCGAGCTCGACCCGCTCCGCGACGAAGCGATCGACTACGCACTGCGACTCATGTGGGCCGGCGTGACCACCGAATTGCACGTCTTCCCCGGCACGTGCCACGGGTTCGACTCGTTGCTTCCCGAATGGGAAATCAGTCAGCAGCTGTTCGAGTTACAGGGCGCGGCGCTGAGACGGGCGCTGCATCACATCGCTAGCTCCCGCGCGATGGCGGCGTGGTAGGCGTCGATATTGGCGGGGTTGACCGTTCGGAAGAAGGCGTCCGGTAGCGGGGCGTGTTTGTAGGCCTCGATCGTCATTGTCCGGGTGAACAGCGTGATGCCTTCGCCTGGCTGAGTGAAGTGATACTGGACCGTGATCCGGGCCTCCATGCCACCGTTGCCGTCGCGGTCATGGCCGAGACGACCGACTGAGTTGAAGACCCACAGCGTCGGCCGCATCGCGATTGCGAGATGCCACGAGAAGATGCGGTCACCGTCCGGGCCGGCCTCTGTCCAGGTGTCGCCGATCCGCAGCGGCAGATGGTCGGGGAGCCCACCGACGTGCGCGCGACCTGGGTAGGTCTTCGTCCAATTCGCCGGGTTGGTGACGAAGTCGTACACAACCTCGTTCGGATACATGAACGCGGTCTCCGAACTCGTGGTGACGATGCCCAACGTCGTGCCCTTCTGTGCTGGAATGCAGTCCACTTTACAGATTGATCGAAAAGTGTCACGGTGGCTACGTGGATTTCTCACGAGTGCAGTTGTCCGACGAGGACCTGGCGTTCCAGGAGGAACTGCGCACATTCCTCGGCAGCATCGTGACCGACGAAGTCATCGCCCGCGATCGCCAGACGGGTGAGAACTTCGATGAAGGTGTGCATCTGGCACTCGGTGAGCGCGGCTACCTCGAGCGCGACTGGAGGCCCGAAGCCGACGGTGGCTTCAGCGCGCTTCGGCGGCGCATCTGGGAGCTGGAGATCGGCCGGGCTCATACTCCGTGGTTCCACTGGGGGACAACGGCGATGGTCGCGAAGACGGTCGACCAGTTCGGCTCATCCGAGCTCAAGGACGCGGTTCTGCCGCGGGTGATGTCCGGACAGTTCCTGCTGTGTCTGGGCTACACCGAGCCGGAGGGCGGCTCCGATGTCGCGACATGCAAGACCAGAGCGGTGCGCGACGGTGATGCGTGGATCGTCAACGGCTCCAAGATGTTCACGTCCAACGCGCACAACGCCCAATACGTCTTCCTGGTCACCAACACCGACCCGGACGCGCCGAAACACCAGAGCCTGACGATGTTCTTGGTTCCGCTCGACAGGCCGGGCGTCGAGATCCAGCCCATGCGCACCGTGGACGGCGACCGCACCAACATCACCTACTACAGCGATGTCCGAATCCACGACAAGTACCGAGTGGGTGAGGTCAATGGCGGCTGGACGGTGCTGCGAGAGGCACTGAACGCCGAGCACGGCACCGTCGAGCGCGACGCGGATGGCCTGCAGAAGCTCGCGGTCATGACCGAACATCTCCTGCTGTTGGCCGAGGCGGTCGACAGGACCGCGGCCGTAGCCCGTCTTGACGACGAGTCGGTGAAATACCGTCTGGGCCGCAGCATCGCCCGAATGGAAGCGGCGATGAGCACGCCGGAGATGTTCGGCCGGGTTGCGATCGCACAGACCATGCGTGACGTCGCGCCGGATCTGATGGACATCCAAGGTATGGCCGCAAGCTTGCCCGCAGAGGGTTCCGCAGAATACATTTTCCGGTTGGCGTCACCCACTGGCATCTACGGCGGCACCCTCGAGGTGTTCCGCAACATGATCGCGCAGCACGCACTCGGGCTTGGGCGGCCGAACTACTCGCCGCCTGCGAAACAGACGTCCTAGGAGTCTGCAGAATTACCGAGGCGCTTGCAGGGATGGGCGAAGTTGCCCGCCTCTGAGCGACACCTGTGTTTCCCCAGGTCATGATCATGTCGACAGCAGAACAATCAGTGACGACACCGGGCTTGCGCCGGAGGTCAGCAAGCTGTCGCTGAGAGCCGGGCACAAAGGAAGTCGTCCGGGAAAGACCTGCACGGCACCGAATCCAGCAGTCTCCTAGAGCTTCGCGATCACCTCGGACGCCAGGAGGTCGAGCGTTTCGTCCGACCCGCGGTCGTGCGTGAACAACACGATCTGGCCGAAGCCCAGCTCCATCAACACTTGAAGGCGATCGACGATGGCTGGCGGCGTGCCGACCAGGCCACCCTCCTTGAGGCCGAATGCCGGTACTCCGAAACGCTTCTCGGCAAGCTGCCGAACCGCGGGCAATGACGCGTCGTCCGGGGCCAGCGCCATCACCGCTTCGACTGACAACACGATGGTCGAAGGGTCCCGACCGACCTCCTCGCAGATCGACCGCAGAACCGACAGCTTGTGATCGAGCTCGCCGAGCGCATAGGTGGGCACGTTCCACACATCGGCATAGCGTGCGACCAACGGCAACGTGAACTTCTTGCCGATGCCGCCAACGACGATCGGCGGCCGCGGCTGCTGGACCGGTCCAGGCTTGATCGGCATGTCGTGGACAGTGAAATGCTTGCCGGTGAAATCGATTACCTCGTTTGCGAAGGCCTGATGCAGGATCTGCAGCGTCTCGCCCAGCCGTTCCGAACGCTCGCCGAATGTTCCCCAGTCCAGCCCGATCCTGTTGTGCTCGTCCTCGATGGAGCCGCTGCCGATGCCGAGTTGCAGCCGGCCTGCCGAGATCTGATCGAGCGTCGTGGCCATCTTGGCAAGCACGGCTGGATGACGGAATTGGTTGCACAACACCATGTGTCCGATGTGGATGCGCTCAGTGCGGCTGAGCAGTGCCGTGGCCAAGGTCCAGGCTTCCATCGACGGATACTCGGGAGCTCCCGGCGCATAGAGGTGGTCGTAGAGCCACAGCGAGTCGATGCCGAGCTGCTCGCAACGCAGCGTGCGATGCAGAATCTGGTCGTACGTGAAGCCCATCTGAGGCAGATAGACGCCGATCTCAGGCTTGCTCATGACTGCAGTTCCAATCTTCCGTGCGTGATGGTGGTGATGCCGTTGGCGGCCGCCTCGAAGGCGAACGAATTCGCATTGATGCCAAAGACATTCACCGTCAGGTCGGATTCCAATGGGGTCGGTGACGCGAACCGCACGGCCACTCGCCGAACGCTGGCCGGGTCGTCGACGCCGAGCATGTCGAGCAGGCGGTGAGTGCAGATCGCCATCGTGCACAGCCCATGCGTGAAGACGAAATCGAATCCAGCCGCCCGGGCCACCTCGATGTCGAAGTGATGCGCCGACCAGTCACCGGACACCTCGGCGTAGCGATGTGCCGCGCCCTTGTCGATGTGCTGGGTGACCGACCCGAGTGGACGCGCCCGTGCGTCGTCGGGGAACCGATGATCGGCGGGCATCGCCCCCAGATCCGCGACGCCGTGCAGACCGAGCAACACGATAGTCCACCACTGTTCGACGGCCACCGCGCCATCGGCGCCGACCTGCTCGAACTGCACCACGATGTGGGTGCCCGCCCGACACGTGCGCACCGCCGAGATCCATGACGACGTATCTAGTCGCTCACCGGGGACGAGGCGTCGGTGCAGCACGATGTCGTGCTCGCCGTGCACCGCACCGCGGACGCGCTGCCACACGGTTTTGGGTACGTCGGCCCTGGCGGCCTCCTGCGCGGTGAATACCAGGATTGCCGGGAACACGGCAGGTACAGCCACACCATCCAGCACCGCTACGGTCCGGTCACCGGTGGCCCCCGTGTAGGCCGCGATGTTCTCGGGCGCGAGTGTGCCGGGAAACGGGCCGTGCCGGGCGGGAGCCAGCACTAACTCGCTCATTGCCGGTGACCTCTTCTAACGCGCGAACTCTGTACTTTCCGTCGTTCGCATGGTAACGACATTCTCAGAAAACGAGAAGACAGTTCTGAGGCGGAGCACCTGAATGAAGTTCACCTTCACACACCCGATGCACAGCCATCCGTACAACCCGGAGTTGGTGACCGGCTCGGGCATCGCGACGGTCGCGGCGGCCGCCGAGGCGGCGGGGTTCGATGGATTCGGGTTCACCGACCATCCGGCGCCCACCCAGCGGTGGCTGGACTCCGGCGGGCATGATGCGCTTGACCCGTTTGTGGCGATGGGCTTCGCCGCGGCGCGAACGACGACACTGCGGTTGATTCCGAACATCGTGGTATTGCCGTACCGGAATCCGTTCGTGGTGGCCAAGTCCGGCGCGACACTGGACTTGCTGTCGGACGGAAGGTTCACGCTGGCAGTCGGCGTGGGATATCTGAAGCGGGAGTTCGCGGCGCTGGGCGTGGACTTCGATGAACGTGGGCAGTTGTTCGACGAATCGCTGGAAGTGATCCGTGGCATCTGGACCACCGACGACTTCTCCTATGAGGGTAGGCATTTCACCGCCAGCGGCATCACGGCCCACCCGCGTCCGGTGAGCCGCCCTCATCCGCCGATCTGGATCGGCGGCAACACTGCTGCCGCACGACGGCGGGTAACCACGCGCGGCGACGGCTGGTGCCCCTTCCCGGCGCCCGCGATGCTGGCCAAGACCGCACGCACGGCAGAGATGGACTCCGACAGCCTGGCTGAGGGTGTCCGCGATCTGCGCCGGCGATTCGACGAAGCGGGCCGGGACTTTTCGGGGATCGATGTCACGTTCACCAACGTCGACGGCGGCAGCCCCGGCGATGACGCCTTCAACCCCGACGCTTACCTCGCCGGTCTGGAAAAGCTTGCGGCAGTTGGGGTGACGTGGGTGCAGGTCGGGTTGCCTGGCGATAGCCTGGCGCACGTGCTGGAAACGATCGAACGCTTCGGCAAGTCGGTCATCGCCGAGGCGCGCTGAGTGCCGGCGAACGGAAAGACACAGAGTTACATCTCCATTGGAGAGTGATGTCCCGCAACCGTTCTCAGCGCGCGACGGGATCCGCGGCATCCCAGGCGAGCGAAGACGATGCCCAGTGGGTCAGCTCGCTTGCTTGCTCGTTCATGTACAGGTGACGCGGCGGCGTGGCGAACGTCGCGTAGGGCCGGCAGCGGATCACCAGCCTGTCTTCCCGCTCGGCCATCTCCCTAATGAAGGGTCGCGCTGCCTCACCGGCCTGCTGTCCTGACATTCGCCAGCCAACGCCCATCATCACGTCGACGACGAGGTCGGGGTCACGATCGATGACCGCGTCGGCGTACACCTGCAGGAAGGAGAACGGCCAACGCTCGTCGAGCACACAAAGACTCACTTTCCCGTCCCGTGCCACGGCGTTCGCTTTGCCCCGTCCGTCCATGGTGGACACGAGTATCTCGTCGTCATCAGTGGGGACGTAGTACACGATCGTCATCGCCGGCCCGTCCTGGCGACGGCGGTAGCCGAATACACATGTCCGGTGGGTTCGGACGAATTCGCGGCGCTCGGACGGAAGCATGTCGCGATCGGACGGGGGAGTGAACGGCTCAGAAGCCAGCGGTAACAGTGTCATTGTGTTCCTCTCAAAATGCGTTGACGGGTATCCGTGATGATCCTTACGCGGGAGTTAGCTTGAGCGGCAGGCGTTCATGGCGGCGGATGATGTTGTTGATCGCCCACGTCGGTGAGCCGGTGAGCTCGATGCGATCCACTCGGTCGAGAAGCGCACGCAAGATGGCGGTCGTTTCCAGGCGCGCCAAGCCTTGACCGGCACAGGCATGGGCACCGTGCCCGAAGCCGATGTGACGGCCGGCGTCGCGACGAATGTCGAAGACGGCAGGTTCGTCCCACTCGCGTTCGTCGCGGTTGGCCGAGGCGTACATCACCAGGACGCGTGCACCGGAAGGGATTGTCACACCGTCGACTTCGGAATGCTGGGACACGTAACGCGCGAACGCACGCAGGGGAGGCTCGTAGCGGACGACTTCGTTGATGGCGTTGGCCATCAGGTTCGGCTCGTCCTTGAGCAACTGCCATTGCTCAGGGTGGCAGGCGAACAAGTACAACGCATTGGAGATGGCGCTCATGGTGGTGTCTATCGACGGGGCGAGATAGTCGACCATCAGGGGCGGGCATTCGCGGTGTGAGAGCTTGCCTTCGTCGGCGGCGGCCAGCAGCTCATGCGCCATGCTGCCCTCGATTACGGTGCGCTCGCGTACGACGCGGCGGGCGAAGTGCAACATTCGCAACGCGCCGGGCATCGCCTTGATCGCTTGCCAGTTGAGCGGGCCCAGAACATCGAAAGTGGCTCCGCCCCATGCGATGAGGTGATCGCGTTGATCCCGGGGCCAACCGATGAGGTCAGGGACCACGGCCAGGGGCAGCGCGGACGCGAGGTCGTTGACGCCATCAATCTCGCCATTGTTGAGCGCGGTGTCGACGACCGCGGCGGCCGTCGCGTCCACGTTGTCGCTGATTTCGCGCAGTGCGCGCGGCAACATCCGGTGGGCGAGGTGTTTGCGTCGCTGGTCGTGTTCGACGCCATCGCTGTTGAGCGTCGTGCCGCGGGACAGAAGGTTGGTGATCGGGTTGAGCGCGACGCCCCGTCCCGACAGGAAGGTCTTGTCATCACGCAGCACGGTCTTGCACTCGGCGTAGCGAGGCAGCGCATACACCTTCTGTTTCGCCAACCACACCACCGCACCGAGGTCGCGCAGTCGCTGATAGTGCGGGTAGGGATCGACGATGGCGTCGACGGAGTAGATGTCTGGCGTGTAGACCGTGACACCGGCGGGCTTGATACGCATCGGATCTCTTATCAGCTGCATCGAACGGTCGATGAAAACCCGGGCATGGCGGCGCAGAGTTTCCAGAGGTTTCGGCCGGTGCACATGACCGTGCGGTCTGGCCTGATGATCGCGGCCGTGGCGCGCCCGCGGCCTAACCACTGCGCCAACTCGCTGCCTGGTTTGGCGATGTGGAGGACGGCACCGTGGTCCTCGAGCAGGCCGCACTGGAAGGCGTGGGGCCGCACCGTGGTGACCAAAGCGAAACGGTTTCCGAACGCCGCGTCGAGGCGCTCGCCGCTCTCGAGAACTGGGTTGGGGCAGAGCGTTCCTGCGAGCTGACGCGGCCCGCGACCCTTGATCACCAACGCGGATCGGCGTAGCGCCGGGGTCGTGCCGTTGACCAGCTTCTCACGCATACCGGGGATGAGGTGCAGGCGCGGGGCAACTGTGCGCCTGATGGCACTACCGAAACGACCGCCCGCGGTCATCGCCCACCCCATGCCGAGCGCCAGGCCGATCATCGTGCGTGCGTGAGGCTTTCGCTCCAGCTCATAGGTGTCTAGGACGCTCGGCGAGAGGTCGTCGGTGATCACCCCGGCCAGCTTCCACGCCACGTTCATCGCGTCGCGAAGTCCTGCCCCCATGCCTTGACCGATGAACGGCGGTGTCAGGTGGGCAGCATCGCCGAGTAGGAAGACATTTCGATCGCGCCATCGATCGGCGATCTGCGCGCGGAACGTATACTCGGTGACCCGCACCACCTCAAGCTCATCATCGGGAATGTCGTTGACCCAGGGATTAATCAGGTCGCGAAGGGTTTCCAGAGTGCTGTAGTCTTCGGCCGTCTCGTTTGCAAGCAGCCGGAACTCCCAGCGGTAGCGGCTTGGGCCGATGCGCATGTACGTTGCCGCGCGAACCGGATTGCACACCTGATGCACGCCGTCCCATTGATTCAGCTCCGCGTCGGTGATCACGTCTGCCACCAGCCAGCGCTGCTCGAATCGCAGATCTTCCATCGCGGCGCCGATCGAGGTACGCACGAGGCTGTTGGTGCCGTCGCAGCCGAGTACGTAGGCGCCGTCGACGATGTGCTCGGTACCGGTGACGCGGTCGGTGAAGGTCACTCGCACGCGACCGGGGTCGTGTTGGGTGACATCGGTGACTTCCGAATTGCCGCGAAGCTGTACGCCTGAACGCTTCGTCAGGTTGGCCCGGAGAAGCGCTTCGAATTCGGGTTGGTCGAACATGTTGGCCTGTGGGAAGCCGTGAACACTTTCGGCGGGGTCGCGGTGGAACTCCGCCAGCAGGCGGTGGTCACGGTCGAGCAGCCGCAGACCCAGCGCCGGCCTAGAGATCGCGGCGAACTCCTCGGCAACACCGAGCCGCGCGACGAGGCGGTTGATCTCGTCGTCGAGATGGACCGCCCGCGGTTGGGGGTAAACCGATTCCCATCGGTCAAGGATCAGCGACGAAATGCCGTAGTCGGCAAGCAAAGTCGCGGCGGTGACACCGGTGGGACCGGCCCCGACGATAACCACCGGCACGGACTCCGGCGGCATCACCGTTCCTTGGCTTCCCAGGCGACGGTGTAGCGGTCGAACGTGGCGTTGATGGGTCGGTCGCTGTACCGGGGCCACAGTAGATCTGTGGTCACTTGTATCTCACCGCGGTGCGCTGGGTGCCGAGGTCGATGGCGCCGTCGTCGGTCGCTACCGAGAGTTCCACGACGTCGCCGTGCTGCAGGTACTTCGAATTCTTGGCTTGTGTGCTGAAGAACAGCTTCCACTTCACCGCGGGCGGCAACAGCGAGGCAATGATCTCGATCGGTTTGGGCGGCGCGCTCAACGCGGTGCCGACCGGGGTGCCCGTCATGACGAGATCTCCGGCGCTTAGATCTTGGAAGCGGGCCAGCGACTGCAGCGCCTGCAGCGGTTTGTAGAGCATGTCGCCGTCGACGAGCATGTTCTGCCGGACCTCACCGCTCACCCGCAGTTGCAGTCGAAGGTCACCGAAGCGCTTGAGCTCGTCGGTATCAAGCAGCACCAGCACGGGGCCGACCGGGGTGAATGTCGGGTACGACTTGGCCTCATAGAACTGGGTTTGGGGGAGTTGGATGTCGCGGGCCGAGACGTCATTGGTGATGACGAGGCCCGCGATGAAATCGGCAAGATTGGACTCCGAGATAGTTGTGCCGACTGGAATATCGCGACCGATCACCAACCCGATCTCGACCTCGTAATCCAGGAACTTGACGTGCTGCGGCTTGACGATGTCGTCGAAAGGCCCGCTGATCGACGCGGACGCCTTGCGAAAGAACGTGAGTGGAATGGTTTGTGGATCCATCCCGGCGTCCTTGACGTGTGAGGCGAAGTTGGTCATCTGCGCCACCACCCGGCACGGCTTGGTCACCGGCGATATCAGGTCGAGGCTGTCGACCGGCACCGTCTCGCCGCTGTGCAGTGCGGCATCCATTGCCTCCCGGCCGGCCAACAGATCGCCGGTCGTGGTCGCAGACGTGTCGACTTTCGCGGCGCCAGCGGGGGTTTGCACCCACCAGGCATCGGCGGTACGCAGAACGGAAATGGTCATGAGCTGGCTACTTTCAGAAGGCCGATAAGGCGGTTGATATCGAATTCGTTGTGATCGCGTAGCGCGGTGAACATCGACCGCGCTTCGTGGGGAAGGGATTTCGGGTTGGCGCCGAGGAAGTCTTTGCTCGCCGGTGGACCCCACTGCGCCAGGCCAGAGGCGGTGAACGGCGCCCAACCCGGCTTCAGTGTCGAGTCGAACATGTCACCGTCGGCGAAGTGCTCGACCATGAAACCGTCCGGGTCACGCCAGTAGTCGAAGAGCTGGCTGCCCTGGATGTGGCGTCCGATGCCCCACGACCGGAAATAGCCGAGCTCCCTGAGGTATTCGCCGCCGGCGGCCAGCGCGTCGAGATCGCAGACCTGGTAGGCCGAATGCACGTATCGGTTTTGCGGTCCAAGCGCGAGCGCCAACGTGTGGTGGTCGGCCGGCGTCGTGCCACGGTCACAGCGAATGAAGCTCATCGTCGGTCCGCGGTCGCGCTGGCCGGGGTAATAAAGGAAGTCGCTGACGATCATGCCGAGGTTGTCGAGATACCAGTTCAGCGTCTCGAGGTACTTCGTGCTTTGCAGTACGAGGTGCCCCAGTCGCTGCACCTTGGTGGGTTCGCGGGGCGGGCGCTGCGTCGCGTTCACCCGTTGCAGTTCGTGCCCGAAATTGAAGACGTGGGGCGCCTGATGCGGCAACGATGTGAGCTCATGCGTGCCCGCGACGACATGCACCGGTATGCCGCTCGGGTCGACCAGGTCGATCGTCAGGCCGCCGATCGTTTCGGGCAGCGGCCGGGTGCGGGCGCCGGTGGCCTTCGCCAGGCGTAGCAAGTCCGCTTCGTCCTGGGCTTTGAAAGCCGCGCCGAGGAACTGCGTGCATGAGCCACGGCGAATGATCGCGCAGGGCGGTCCCGGATCGGTGCCCCGCAGTTGCAGTTCGTCGTTTGTCCGGATCGCGGTGGCGAAACCGAACGCGTTGGCGAATGTCTCGGCCCGCGCGAGGTCGGGTTTCTGGAATTCGAGCCAGGCGAGGTCGGCAACCTTGATGACCGGATTGCGCGACCGTCCCGCGTGCTCCCCCTTCCTGGCGACCCGCTCACTATGCAGGTCGTTGTGGGCGCCGACCAGGTCTTTCATGACTGCCTCCTTTGTAGCTGACGAAATCGTCACATACGACGTTAGCCTCAGTCAAGTGTTTCTGACGAAATCCTCAAAACTGACAGAGCCTGCTATTGTGGCCTCGTGAGCGAACTACAGGACGAGCCGATCAACCGGCTGGAGCGGCGGAAACGGCGCACCCGCGCAGCCTTGATCCAGGCGGCGCAGGGCTTCATCGCTGCAGGCAAGCTCAACGTGCCGGTACTTGAGATCACCCAGGCCGCAGACGTCGGGATGGGTTCCTTCTATAACCACTTCGACAGCAAGGAAGAACTGTTCGAGGCCGCGGTCGCCGACGTACTCGACGCTCACGGCGCCCTGCTCGATCGGCTGACGGAATCGATCGACGATCCCGCCGAGACATTCGCGTGCAGCTTCCGGCTGACGTGCCGGCTATTCCGGCGCCGCCCTCAGGAGAGCCGGATCCTCCTTGTCAGCGGGCTCAATCTCATGCCGTCGGACCGTGGCCTCGGGCCACGCGCGCTGCGGGACATCACGGCGGCCGCGGCGGCGGGGCGATTCACGGTCGACGATCCCAAGCTGGCGATGGCCGTCGCTGCCGGCGCACTCTTCGGACTCGGCAAGCTGCTGCAGGACGAGCCGGAGCGCGACGACGCTGCGGCCGCTGACCGGGTGACCGAAGACGTGTTGCGGTTGTTCGGACTTCCCGCCGACGAAGCACGCGAGATCTGTCAGCGGCCACTGCCGGACATCGCCGGAGTGACTCTGCCCGACTCTGCGGCGTAATCGGCGCGCGTGGCATCGCTGTGGACGGGCAAAAACTCCCATGACAGATGGCAGCCCCTACGGAAAGGATTGAGTAGGCAGCGATCCAACTGACAGAGGACCAACTAGGTGAATCTTGGCGACTACGACGCATTGAGCTTCGACTGTTACGGAACCCTCATCGACTGGGAAACCGGCCTCTCGTCGATTCTGGCGCCATGGGCCCGAGAGGCCGGGCTCGAGCTCACCGACGAGGAATTGCTGGTTGCCTACGCGAACAACGAAGCGCATGTGGAACGTGAGCACCCAACCGCGCTGTATCCGACGATCCTCGCCGAGTCGTTCCGACGGATCGGCGCGAGCCTGGGCACCGCGGTGTCAGACGAATGGGCCAACAAGCTCGGCGGGTCGGTGCCGTCGTGGCCGGCGTTCTCCGACTCTGCGGACGCGTTGGCGTCGTTGGCCGACGACTACAAGCTGATCATCGTCTCCAACGTGCACCGTGACGGATTCGCGGGAAGCAACCCACGCCTCGGCGTTACGTTCGACAAGATCATCACCGCCGAGGATGTCGGGGCGTACAAACCGGCCCCGAATCACTTCGAAGCCCTAGACGCCGCACTGGCGGAGCTCGGCGTGCCGCGAGAACGTCTGCTGCACGTAGCGCAAAGCCTTCGCCACGACCATGTGCCGGCAAAGCGCTACGGGCTCGCCTCGGTATGGCTCAACCGCCGCCACGACCGCCCGGGTTGGGGTGCAACACCCAAACCGGATGAGGAATTCAGCTACGCCATGGAGTTTCCCTCGATGGCGGACTTCGCCGCGGCCGCTCGGGAGAGTAAGCCCAGATGATCTGCTGACCGCCGACAACGGGCTAGTGTGAGCACGGTCATATCGATTGAACGCTGTCGCGTTCGAAGTCGAAAGGCCGTGTGACATGACCATATTCAGCTCCTCCCCGATAGGCATATTCCGCCGTAAGCCCGTCGATGAAGTCGTGCCGGAAGATCTGCAGGAAGGTGGCGGACTCCAGCGTGTGCTGGGCTTGTGGCAGCTCACCGCGATCGGGATAGGCGGCATCATCGGCGCCGGTATCTTCTCCCTCGCCGGAGCAGTGGCCAGAGAATCCGCCGGCCCGGGAGTGCTCTTCTCGTTTCTGATCGCCGGCGTCGCTAGCGCCTGCGCCGCCTTGTCGTACGCGGAGTTCGCGAGCATTGTCCCCAAGGCCGGGTCGGCGTACACCTATGGCTACGTCGTCCTGGGCGAGGGCGTCGGTTGGTTCATCGGCTGGGACCTGTTGCTCGAGTACACCGCCATCGTCGCCGTGGTCGGCATCGGGATCTCCGGCTACTTCGGCTTCCTCATCGAACAGATCGGCCTGAACCTGCCCGAATGGATGCTCGGTGCACCGGGCAGTGACCCCGACCACCCAGGCCGCGTGGTCGATCTGTTCGCACTGCTGTTGTGCCTGTTGATCGCCTTCATTCTGACCCGGGGCGTGCGCAATGCGGCTCGCGTGGAAAGCCTGCTCGTTTGGCTCAAGGTCGCCGTCGTCATCCTGATCGTCGGCCTCGGTGTCTTCTACGTGAACACCCACAACTACACGCCATTCCTGCCGTTTGGGTGGGCCGGGGTGTTCGCCGGCGCGTCGGTCGTCTTTTTCGCGGTCTTCGGGTACGACGCGATGAGCACAGCGGCCGAGGAATCTTCGGAGGCTCGCCGTGTGTTGCCGAAAGCCATCATGCTGTCGCTGGGGATCTCGATGACCCTTTACGTGCTGGCCTGCCTGGTGCTGACCGGGATGGTGAAGTACGCCGAGGTCGACCCGGAGTCCGCGTTCGCGCAGGCATTCGAGAGTGTCGGACTGCCGTGGATCGCGACCCTGATCTCGGTCGGTGCCATTCTCGGCATTGCGACCGTGATGTGGACGTTCATGTATGCCGTTACCCGGGTGTGGTTCTCGATGTCCCGCGACGGTTTACTGCCCAAGTGGTTCGCCGCCGTCGACGCCAAACACCGGGTGCCAGTGCGGGTCACCTGGATCGTGGGCATCGGCTCGGGCCTGATCGCCGGCTTCTTGCCGATCGCCGAGGCCGCCCAGCTGACCAATATCGGGATCCTGCTCGCCTTCGCGGTTGTGTGCACCGCGGTCATCGTGTTGCGCTACCGGTCTCCCGAGATCGAGCGCGGCTTCCGCACTCCCGGCATGCCGGTCATCCCCCTCATCGGGGTCGCCTCTTCAATCTGGTTGACCACCTACCTGACGACGATCACCTGGCTGCGGTTCGCCGTGTGGCTGGTGATCGGACTGGTGATCTACGGGCTCTACGGCTACCGCCACTCACACTTGAACACCGCTCGGACCCAGAGGGAGTCGACGACTTAGGCGCGTCGTCCTCGACACTGCGGGGAGATCGCAACTTTGACCGGATTCGCGATCTCACTGCAGTTTCGGCGAAGCGGCTAGCTCAGAAGGCGGCCTCGGGCAGGCGCATGATCTCGTCGTCGAGGTTCTCGATGACGCCGCGTAGCGCCGCGAGGTTCGGCAGCATGTTGGCGGCGAAGAACGTCGCGGTGGCGATCTTGCCTCGATAGAACGCCTCGTCGCCCTTCGACCCGGTGAGCGCGGCTTGCGCCACATTGGCCTGCACGAGCAGTCGCCAACCGATGAGCAGGTCTCCGATGGCGAGCAGGAAGCGAACCGAGACGAGGCCGATTTTGTAGATCTCCGTTGGCTGTTCGGGAGCGGACATCAGGTAGCCGGTCAACGTGGTCGTCATCGCCTGGACATGTTCCAGCGCGGTGCGCAGTTGGTCGGCCTGGGTTTTCAACTCCGCGTCGCAGGTGTCAATGGACTGGGTGATCTGCGCCGCGACGTGTGCCAGCGCCTCCCCACGGTCGCGAACGATCTTGCGGAAGAACAGATCAAGCGCCTGGATCGCGGTGGTGCCCTCGTACAGCGAGTCGATCTTGGCGTCACGGATGTACTGCTCGATCGGATAGTCCTGCAGGAAGCCCGAACCGCCGAAGGTTTGCAGCGACTCCGTCAGGAGTTCATAGGCGCGTTCGGAGCCAACGCCCTTGACTATCGGCAGCAGCAGGTCGTCGACGCGGTGTGCCATCTGGGGGCTGGCACCCGAAACCTGTTGAGCAACATCATCGTTCTGATGGGCAGCGGCATACATGTACAAGGCCCGCAGACCTTCGGCATAGGCCTTCTGCGTAATCAAGCTGCGCCGCACATCCGGATGGTGGATGATCGTCGCCCGTGGTGCGGCCTTGTCGGTCATCTGGGTCATATCGGCGCCCTGCACCCGTTCCTTCGCGAACGCAAGCGCGTTGAGGTAGCCGGTGGACAGCGCGCCGGTCGACTTGACGCCGATCGTCATGCGCGCGTTCTCGATCACGGTGAACATCTGCGCGATACCGTTGTGGACGTCGCCCACCAGATAGCCGACGGCGGGAATGCCGTGTGCGCCGAACGTCAATTCGCATGTGGGGGAGGACTTCAGCCCCATCTTGTGTTCCAGCCCGGTCGCGAAGACGCCGTTGCGGGGGCCGAGGTCGAGCGTGTCGGGATCGAACAGATGCTTCGGCACATAGAACAGGCTCAGTCCCTTGGTGCCTGGCCCCGCGCCGTCCGGTCGCGCCAGCACCAGGTGGAAGATGTTCTCGGCGGTATCACCGACATCGCCACCGGAGATGAACCGCTTCACGCCCTCGATGTGCCACGTTCCGTCGGATTGTGCGATGGCTTTGGTGCGGCCCGCGCCGACATCGGAGCCGGCATCCGGCTCGGTCAACACCATGGTCGCCGCCCAGCCCCGCTCCACGCCCATTGCGGCCCAACGCTTTTGCTGTTCGTTGCCCTCGACATAGAGTGCATGGGCCATCGCGGGACCCAGCGCGTACCAGAACGCCGCCGACGGGTTGGCGCATACCAGCATCTCGTGGATCGCCCACGTCAGAGGCGCGGGCGCCGGAACACCGCCGATCTCCTCGGCGATCCCCATGCGCCACCATTCGGCGTCCTTGATCGCCTGCACCGACTTCGCCAATTCGCTGGGCACGCTGATGGTGTGATGCTCCGGGTCGAAGACAGGGGGATTGCGGTCCGCCGCGGCGAACGACTCGGCGACTGGACCCTCCGCCAACCGAGCGACCTCGTCGAGCATTGTGCGCACCGTGTCGGCATCGAGATCGCCGTAGCGGCCCGACGCGAGAACGTCGCCGAGGTTCAATACCTCGAACAAGTTGAACTCGATGTCACGGACATTGGCGATGTAGTGGCCCAACGCATTTCCCTCCGCTTAGCAAACTGAAGGAAGTGTGGCGGAGCAGGCAAAACGTACGCAACCGTAACCACGCGCAAGCTACGGTGACGGAACCGTAGGGTGCGAGGTCACTGTCATCCTATGTGATGGGCGTCACACCGTGGCAACTCTGCGTGGACGTCGGCGCGGGCTCCGTCGAAGCTGAGATGTCCCTTGATGGGAAGACATTCGGGCGGCGGGTCCTCGTAGCTCCACGCCACATCGGCGACGACCGTGTCGCCGACCACCGCAGCCCAGTACGTCGCATAGCCCTTGTAGTTGCAGTAGCTGCTGGTCTCGGTTCGGCGCAGGATGTCGGTGCGGACGACCGACGGATGGACATAGAGCCGAGGTTCCAGCGCCGTCTCGAACACGATCACCGTGTCTGCGGTGTCGACGAGTGTCGCACCGGCGACGCTGACCCGCAGCCCCCGGTTCGTGGGTCGGCAATCGACGCGGTGATAGGGATTGGGTGGGTAGTGGACGAGCGTGCGCCCCTCTTCGAGCCACGTGTCGACCGCGTACCACGGCACATGGACGTATCCCGGCGCCTCCGGTTCGGGCTCGCTGGGAAGGTCGCCGACATCGTCGGCCGGGAACGCGTAGCTGAGCGGGTGATCGCGGCGGTGCACCATCAGCGCCCGTTCGGTGTCGATGACGAGTTGGCCGTTGCGAATCGCCTGAACTCGACGCGGATGCGGCTCGAGGAGGACGAGATCGTCGGGCAATGGGGAGGAGAACCAGCCGGCAGGATCCTTGCTGAGCGGGCCGCGCCCGGCGACAAGACTCATTTCGGGGCTCCGATCATCGCAAGTGCCTCCAGCTTTACAAACGTTGCGCGAACTGTCACGACCGGGCTGGGACGATCCGCCCAGACTCGACCTTTACAGATCATCATAAAACTGTCACGCTCTTCTTATGCCCGCTGTGGGAGTACGTCGTGGATAGGACACCGATGGCAACACCATCCTTCAACGTCGATGACAAGGCCGCGGGCGCGGGCAGGATTCTTCGGTATCAACTCAATGTCCTCGCATCTACCGCCGAGGACGTTGTGCAGTCGGCGGGCGGATGGTTGTACGACCGCGCGAGGGCCGGCTGGGATGTCAACGTGTTCGTCGCTGGCGGCGATCCCCGACCGCTCGTCATTCTGGGCGCGACGGCGCTCGATCTGGACGAGGGTCTTCTGTCTATGGTGCGGGGCGCGTCGCATGGCGCGGCGTTGGCGGTCAGCGCCGATCTACTAGGCGCAGACATCCGGGTGCGCGACGAGATCCTTCGAGTGTTGAAGCACGGACTCACCGAAGTCACCGTCTGGGGTACGCGCTGGCCGGCCGAACTGGGTCGTCAGGCCGATTCGATTGAGCACGGGATGAGCTTGGCCGCACGGGCTTTCAAGTCGTACGCCCTTGTCGCCGCCGATGCTGCGACGGATTCGGTCACACCGACCGAGACGCTTTTCCGAGTCGGAACCGGTTCATTCCGCCCGCTGTACTCCGTCTGAAGCGGTCTACCTGATCCAGCCGCGACGGCGCAGCCACCAGTCACGTACCACCGCGATGACGATGAGGATGGCGAACGCGATCAGGAACCCGTCCTCGATGTGTCCGACATGGTTGCCGCGCAGCATCAGAAGCAGAAACCCCGCTGACAGCAGCCCGCCGATGTGGATCAGCCGGTAGTTCTCCTTCGACCAGCCCCACTGCGCGGATGGCACATCTTCGACGTCAACGCCGGTGTGACGTTCCACCTCAGTGCTGGCCACGGCTGCTCCTCACGGTCGGCTGGCATCTGCAGACATTCTGACACAGGTCTACTACGCGGCGCCGTACACCCGTTGCCTGCCATTGATGCCGCCCGAAATTCGCGGTAGAGAAACAGGATGCAATTTTGGAGCGGCACACCGTTCATGAGGAGCACCGAGATCCTCGCGGTGGCGCGAATGTTCGACGACGCCGGCTACGACGGGTTGATCTGCTCCGACCACCTCATCTACCCACGGGAGCTTTCCTCGCCCTATCCGGATTCGACGACGGGCAAGCCGGGGTGGCCACCTGAAACGGCGTGGCCAGATTCGTGGGTGCTCATCGGCGCGATGGCGGCGGTGACGAAGCGGCTGCGCTTCTCCAATGCGGTTTACGTCGCACCCGCCCGGCCGCTTCTGGAGGTGGCCAAGCAGGTCGCGACCGCGTCCGTGCTCTCCGAGGGCCGGGTGTCGCTTGGTGTCGGCGTCGGCTGGATGCGCGAGGAATACGAGCTGTTGGGTCAGGACTTCGACACCCGCGGCAAGCGGCTCAACGAAATGATCCCCGCGTTGCGGGAGCTGTGGCGCGGCGGCTGGGTGTCGTGGAGTGGCCAGTATTACCAAGTGCCCGAGGTGATGATCGAACCCCATCCCGAGGCGCCGGTGCCCATTCTGTGCGGGGGCGAATCCGATGCGGCGCTGCGGCGGGCGGCCCGGCTGTGTGACGGCTGGGTCGGCTATGCCTACGCATGGGACGACGCGGTCGGTTACGTGGAGAAGCTGACAGCCTTGCGCCGGGAGTACGGCCGCGAGAACGAGCCGTTCGACATCCTTCTGGCGCTGCTCGAACCGCCGACGTCCGATCTGTACAAGCGTGCCGAGGACATCGGCATCACGGCGGTGATGTCGGTGCCGTGGATGGGCGTGGATCTGCCGCCGGGCGATGTTGAACGCTACCGCGGGCCGATCGAACGCTTCGCCGAAACCATCATCGAGAAGGTGCACTGACCGGCGGCGTCGTCCGGTCACTGCCACAATGCCAGCCATGAGCGACGACTATCCGCGCGACATGGTCGGTTACGGACCCAACCCGCCGCACCCCCAGTGGCCGGGCGGAGCGAACATCGCCGTGCAGTTCGTCCTCAACTACGAGGAGGGCGCCGAAAACAATGTGCTGCACGGCGATCAGGCGTCGGAGACTTTCCTGTCCGAAATCATTGGTGCACAGCCCTTTCCGAACCGGCACATGTCCATGGAGTCGCTCTATGAATACGGGTCGCGCGCCGGGTTGTGGCGCGTGCTGCGCGTTTTCGACCGACGCGGGCTGCCGCTGACGATCTTTGGCGTAGCGATGGCGCTCGCGCGCAATCCGCAAGCCGTCGCGGCGTTCTTGGCGCGCGGCGACGAGATCGCATGCCACGGTTTGCGTTGGCTCAGCTATCAACTCGTCGAGCCCGAAGTCGAGCGCACGCACCTCGCCGAGGCCGTGCGGCTGATGACCGAGTTGACCGGTGAGGTGCCGCTCGGGTGGTATGCCGGCCGCGACTCGCCGCAGACCCGGCGACTTGTCGTCGAGCACGGCGGCTTCCTGTACGACTCCGATTCCTACGCTGACGACTTGCCGTACTGGACGGCCGTAGATGGCACCGACCACTTGGTGGTGCCCTACACGCTGGACACCAACGACATGCGGTTCGCGATCCCGGGCGGATTCGGAAGCGGCGACGAGTTCTTTACGCATTTGCGCGACGCGTTCGACGTGCTCTATGCCGAAGGCGCGGCGGGCTCGCCGAAGATGCTGTCAATCGGACTGCACTGCCGGCTGGTAGGCCGGCCGGCGCGCGTCGCCGCACTTGAGCGCTTCCTCGATCACGTGCAGGCCCACGAGAAGGTGTGGATCACGCGCCGCATCGACATCGCGCGGCACTGGATTGCACACTTCCCGCCGGGTTAGACGGATATCGTTGGCTTTGTGGCTGATTCGTCAGACGATGAGATCCGAGCACTGATTGCGTGCCTCTACGGGGCGATGGACAAACAGGACACGTCGACGTTCGACGAGTTGGTGTCGCCACGGGTCGTCGTCGAGGTAGGTAGTTCGGCGCCGATCGGATTGGACGAATGGCGCGCCCACCTGCAGGCGTTCTACCGTGGGTTTCCGGACGGCCGTCACCAGATCGAGGAGCTCCTCGTGGCCGGTTCGCACGGTATCTCTCGGTGCCGTTTCGTCGGAACCCACACCGGCGAATTCCAGGGACGCTCGCCCACCGGCAAGAAGGTCTCCGTCGGGGTGATCCACATCGACCGATTCCAGGGCGACATGGTCGTGGCGCACCGCGGCCAGATCGACATGCACGGGCTATTCGCGCAGCTCGACGGCGACTAGTGGGCGCGGCACCAAACTGACACTTGCCGTGACACCATAGTGATGTCACCATGACACCATGGAGTTGCAGCCGTATGTCGACGCGGTGCGCCACGAGCTGTCCGTGGCCGCCGCCGCGGGCGGACAGGATGCCGAATCGCTTGCCGAGCGGTTGAGCGCGCCGCTGGAATCGGCAATCCGGCTGGCATTGCTCGAGGCACTGTCCGAGGCGGCCGAGCAGATCACCCGCGATCTCGCCCCAGGCTCGGTCGACGTGCGGCTGCGTGGTCGCGACCCCGAGTTCACGGTGTCGCCCGGCATGGAGGGTGGGGCCGAACTGACCGAACCATTCCATGTCGGCGCACCCGAATCCGAGGACGACGGCGGCACCTGGCGGGTGACGCTGCGGCTACCAGAACACCTGCGACCACGGGTCGACGCGGCCGCGCGCCGGGACGGGCTGTCGGTAAACACCTGGCTCGTTCGTGCAGTCACCGCCGCACTGGGTGGCAATGCGCGACGTCCGCGAGGCGACTCCGGCAAGCAGTTCAGCGGCTGGGTCCGCTAATCCACGAAACCGAGGAGGAGAAACAATGCCCACTTTCCAAACCCCCCAACCGATCACCGCGACGGTGGAGATCTCCGCCGGCGCCGTGCGGCTCGCCGCGGGTGACCGTGACGACACCCTCGTCGAGGTGCGGCCCCGTGACGAATCCCGCAGTCACGACGTCAAGGCCGCCGAGCAGGTGCGAGTCGACTTCAACAACGGCACGCTCCTGGTGTCGAGCCGCCGCGGCTTTTCCTTCCCGCGTAGGGGGGCGGTCGTCGTCGACGTCGCCCTGCCGTGCGGCTCCCGGCTCCAAGCGTCCGCCGCATCGGCGGACATCACCGCCGACGGCCAGTACGGCGACTGCAAATTCGCCTCTGCCAGCGGTGACCTGGAGGTCGGCTCTGTGGTCGGAAATCTCAAGGCGGACACCGCATCCGGCGGCATCACCGTTCACGGCATCAACGGTTCGGCATCTGTGTCGACGGCCTCCGGTGACGCCACGATCGGTGATCTCGACGGTGATGTGAAGTTCCGTGCCGCGAGCGGCTCGCTGAGCGTCACACGCCTCCATGGAAACATCAACGCGCAGACCGCTTCTGGCGATGTCAACGTCGCGACGGCCATCAACGGCGGTGTGTCCGTGCAGACCGGCAGCGGCGAGCTCGTCGTCGGCATCGCCGAAGGCACTGCGGCCCAGCTTGATTTGCGCACCGACTCCGGCGAAGTCCGCAACTCGCTGACGCCGTCGGATGGTCCGTCAGAAGGTGACGAGACACTCGTCGTGCATGCGCGGATCGGCTCTGGCGACATCGTCGTGCAGCGGGCGACCGCCGACTCGATGTCCTAGGCGGGGCCGGTCACAACCAGTTGATGGCCGTCGCAGAGCCGGAGAACGAACTCTCGCATTCCCCACGGCTGTTCGACTGGTGGTGCGGCAATGTCGCCTCCCGCTGCGACCGCACGCCGGTACGACGAATCGAACTGGGTGCCGACATCAACATTGACGGTGACGGGCGCGATTGGCGACGCCGTCGCCACCAGCCGAACACATGGGCCCACGCTAATCCGACGGGCTTTTCCGTCTCGCGCACGAACCACAAGTGCGCTCCCGCGCGTTCGAGACCTTCCGTCAAATCGCGG
>Ga0136846_1225024_pt1 | contig 26489 bp, 23 predicted proteins | sample HopSoiMetagenom2_FD_96841 | JGI IMG/M metagenome (GOLD analysis project Ga0136846, IMG submission 96841) | Grasslands soil microbial communities from Hopland, California, USA - 2 Assembly 2016 (version 4) | ecosystem: Environmental > Terrestrial > Soil > Grasslands | place: USA: Hopland... | reverse complement strand
AGACCCTTGTCGAGAATCAGATCGACGACGTCCGCAAGCCCGCTCGGGCTCGGGGCCCGCTGCAGGTAGTTGCTCGCCGTCCCTTGCGTTGCGATTGCCATCGTCGCCGTTCGCTTCCCCACCCCGCGCGCTTTTGAATCCGCGTTTCAGCGGGCGTGCGCGGGATACGGACCGCGCGTCACTCAACGGAAGCGAGGTTGGAATGGCCGAGCAGGAGCAGAACGAGAACGAGAACGAGAACGAGGAAGAGAGCGAGAACGAGGACGGCGGAGGCGTCGAGAACGCACAGAGCGAGGAAGGCGACGGCGGCGGGAGCGAGCAGAACGAGGAAGAAGGCGCTCCCGGCGGCTCGGGCGCCATCGGCGGGGCGATGAAGGGCGCAGCTGTAGGAGCGGCGCTCGGGGCAGCCGCGGGAGCCGCGCAGCACCTGGTTCAGTCGCGCGGCAGCGGCAACGACGAAGAAGCGTCGGACGACGGCGCGGAGGAGGAGAGCGGCTAGGCCGCTACTCGTCCCCGTGGTCGGGCTCGCTCCGTAATAACCGGTATGTCGCGACAGCGGCCGCAACCCCGACGACGGCCGCTGTCGCAAATGCCTTCGACCGTGACGCCTGTCGCCCCTGAAGGCGACTGCCGACCGCGTCTACGGCGAGATTCATTTCCTACGACGTCACTGCTTCGCGGCGTTCTCGCCGGCGGCTTTCACGCTCGCGACGCTCTTCGTCCCGCTCGCCGTTGTCTTGCTTGTCTTGCTTGCGATCGTCGTCGCCGTTGCCGTTTCCCGACGACTGCGATCGGCCCGAACGCGGTGACGACTCCTGGTTGTCGTCGTCCGTTTGCTTTTCCTCCTTCTGCTCGTCCGAGCCGGAGCGGTACTCGAGACCCTTGGCATCGTTCATCTCGACCTGCGCTTTGAATCGCGCCAGGTCTGCTTGCACGGCGCGCTTCACGAACCGCATCCCCGACGCCATCTTCTCGAACATCCCCTGCGGGACGAAGTCCATCGTCACCATCACGCGGGTCAGCCGCGGACCGATCTGGTGAAAGCTGACGATGCCGGCGTGCTGCATGCCCGACTTCGTCTTCCACGCGATGCGGTCGTTGCGCCGCTGATCGGTGATCTCTCCCTCCCACTGCCGGCGCGAGAACCAGATCTTCTCTTCCCACTTGACGACGTTGTCGTTGCCGTCGTCCTTGTTGACGCTGAGCACGCGGTGCATGAACTTCGGGAACTCTTCGAACTTCGTCCACTCGCGATACGCGACCTCGACGGGCACCGCGACGTCCGTCCAGCGCTGGATCGGCAGCCGCCGGGTCTTGCCCTGCGGACCGCCACCACCGCCACCGCCACCGATCTTGCCGAGCGCCGCGCCCGCGACCTTGCCGAGCCCGCCGCCCTGGCCGCCGCCGGTCAGGGCCTTCTTCGCGCCCTCGGCGCCCTTCTCGCCGAGCTCCTCGGCCTCGTCCTGCCCTTTCTGCTCGACGGACGAGCTGAGATTGCGGATCAGGTCGGGCCCCTTCCGCGCGGCAACGGCAGCGCCCGCGCTGAGGACCGCAGGAATCAGGATCTCCTTGCTCATGAGCGAGCGGAGCGACCCACCGCTCACGCCGTCTGAGATTTGTTCAGTCACATTCTGATCGTCTTCGGCCATCTAACCGGCCCCTTTCCCTCGCTTTATGGTCCGTTTGCCGACGAAGGTGATTCTGTAAACCCCGCCGCAGGCGTCACGCCTCGTGATACCGCGCCTGGAGCAGGTCGAAGACGGCAAAGATGATCAATCCGGCTGCCGTCGCCCCGAGCACCCACGAGCCGTACGGGGCCCGTGCGAGCCGCGCCAGGGCGCCGCCGATCCCGACGGCCGGCGCGGCCTCGAACTCGATCGCAGCCTTGAGCAGGAACCACGCCACGATTATTAGGACGACCGCGAGCGAGCAAAGGCCCACCACTCCGCTGATCGAGACGATCCGCTCCATCCGCCGTGACATCTCGCCTGTCGCGAGCGATTCCTTGAACCGCCCGGTGACCGCCCAGTACGCCGTGACGCCGGCGACGACCACGAGAAATGCCGCCGCCGCGCCGACGAGCTCCCGGCCGGCGGGCCACCCGAGGACACCGGCGGTTGCGCGGTGCGGCTCTCCCGGTCGCGGCCGCGAGCCGAGGAGGATCCGAATCGCTCCCCAGGCGAGGAAGGCATAGATCGTTCCCTGCCCGAACTGGATCGTCCGTCGGGCGATGCCGCCTGCGTCCGCCCCCATCCCGCCGCGATCCAGGAGCGCCTGCGCGTACCGCCAGACGGCATACGCTGCAAATCCGACCGTCAGGAGGACGAGAAGCGCCTTCGTCCAGCCGTGCCGGGCAAGCGCGGCAAGCGCGCCTTCCGGATCGGTCGTCTCGCCGCCGGTGTCGGTCGCGACGGCGATCGCGAGCACCCCCACGATCCCGAAGCACACGCCTTGCGCAGCGAGGCCGGCACGACCCAGGTAGCCGACCCACGGACTTCGTGCTGAATGACGCGCTTTCGCTGCAGCCGACGACATCGCGTTCGCATCCCCACCCTCACGCGCTCGTAACCCAGCGAGGTGTCGGGCGCCTTGCGCCGGGAATACCATCCCGATGGCCCTCCCGATCCGTTCGCGACGCCGACCCGCGACGCGATGAACCCGCGTTCGCTTGCTCACGCGGCAGCTGAAGAGGGATGGCGTCGGATGGTCGCGGACGTCGTCGCGCCGCGTGTTGACCGCTCGCGGCTTCCGCTCCGAGAGGACGATGCCCGAGCACTCCTCGGCCTTGTCTTTCTCGCGCTGACGATCAGGACACTCGCGAAGACGCTCCGACGAGCTCGAACATGAGCGAGGCGGTCGTGCAGGTCGCGGACGTGACGGCGCTGAAGACGTCGTCGGGCACGACCCGTTTCGTCCTCCGCGACGACGGCGGCCGTGAGTTCACGACGTTCCGCGAGGAGATCGCGCAAGCGGCGCTCGGGGCGCGCGGCAAACGCGCGCGCATCACGTTCCACGAACAGCAGCGCGGCCGGTTCACGAACGTCTACCTGGATTCAGTCGAAGTGATCGACGGAACGGATGACGCGGACGTCGACGCGGGCGCAGTCGTCGACGAAGTCGCCTGGAAGACCGCGGTCGACGCCGCGCCGTGGCTCCTCGGCGGCGAGCCGGAGGAACCGGTTCCCGCCGACGAGTTGTTCGAGCGGCTGCAGCCGTTCAAGGACCGGGTCGCCGATGACATCCGGGGCGCGGACGAACCTGACTCGTAGCAAACGCTGGTTCCGAAGCGGACGACGGGGTTCGAACCCGCGACCCTCAGCTTGGGAAGCTGATGCTCTACCAACTGAGCTACGTCCGCGCAGCCGGCATTTTAGCCTCGACGGGTGGCCTCTACGGCTGAGCTCGGACCGGCGAGCGCCACGCCCGTTTCCTGCCGGAGGTGCGCAAACGACAGACGGCGTCGGGGCCGGGCATTTGCCCGGCCCCGAGCGCGAGAACGAGCGGCTTAGAGGCTGCCGCCGCCTGCCGCGATCGCTCCCGCGATCCACGACAGGGCTTGCGCCGTGTCGACACGGTACGACCACGTGTTCGACTGGCACTCCTGGCCGTTCCCGAACGAATTGACGGCGAGGATGATGTTCGTGCTGTCGAGCAGATCCGGGCCGCCGGAATCGCCGTGGCAAACGCCGACCTTGTTCGCATGCAGCTTGATGAACTCCTTGCTGATGCGGTCGTTGCTCGCGATGAGCGTCGTCAGGCCGGCGAACCGCGTGAAGACATCACCGGGGGTCGGCCTGCACGGACCACCGCACGGGCCGCCGCCGACGACGTAGTTCTGGACGCCGTAGCCGACGAGGCCGATCGTCTGCCCGTTCCTCAGCGTGTCGACCAGACCCTGGCTCGGAAGCCGGCCGTACTGGCCGTTGGTTTCCGAGGACGCAATCGGGCCGCACGTGTTCGTCGCCGGATTGCGGTTGCTCGGAACGTGGCAGCCCGTGGTCGTGAAGACGATGATCGCGACGTCATGTGTGTCGAAGCCCGGCAGTCCACCGCCCGAGCCGATCGCGAACTGCGGGTCGAAGTAGTACGTGCCCCAATGCCATTGCCGCGCCGGGTTCGCAACAGTCAAGTTCGGATCGAACGTCGTGCGGACGATCGACCCGCCAGTGACCGTGTTGACGCCGTACGCCGACGTGCTGTCGCTGAAGCAGTGCGCGGCCGTCAGCATGACCGTCGGTGACAGCAGCGTCGCGGAACACGCGAAGACGCCGTTGTCCGCGTAAGCGACGTACGGATGGTTCGTGCCGTCGTATGAGCCGCCGATGATCGCGCCGGCCGAAGACGGCAGCACGACAGAAAGCAGCGCAAAGACGAGCGCGAGCCCGAGTTTCAGACGCATGGAGTAACCCCTCTCCCTCTTGAGGCAAAGCCTCGTGACGACGCGACCAAGATAGCCGATTCTCAACCAATCGGCTCGCCCGGACGTGGGAGGCGACATATCGGCATGACGCCTCCCACGTTCGGCTACGGGATCCGGCTAGCAGATGATCCGGATGATCTTGCCGTTCCCCTCCTTCCCCGGCGCGGGGCCATAGCCGGGATCGACCCGCACGACGACGACGTGCAGGATCTTGCCGCTGATCGTCGAGCCTGACTGCGTGACCTTGTCCGAGACGATCACGTTGATCTCGCCGGGGATCGAGCTCGGCGCATTCGAGCTGTTGCCCGTACGAGTCGTCCATGTATCGCCGCAGCTGAGGCTGGTCGGGCTGTCTGCAAAGCCCTTCATCGCCGCCGGGGCAGCGCCGCCCGAGAACGAGTTGTTCTTCGCCCACTGGGCGCCCCAGAAGTTGACCGCGGTGTCGATCGTCGGCGAACCGGCCGACATGTCGCCGACCACGAACGCCCCCGCCGCAGGCGGGGGAACGACGTCCGCAGTCGCCGATGCACTGGCGGGCGCGTAGAAGCTGTCTCCGGCGAAGCCGGCCGAGACGGCCACCGGCCCCGGCGTCTGCGACACGAACGGGATCTGGCAGGAGGCCATCCCCGTCGCGTCCGTCGTCGCGGAGCAGTTCTGGGTGCCGCCGACCGAGCCCAACGTGAAGGTGATGAGCTTCCCGGCGAGGGCAGTGGCCGCGGCGGGATCGTCGGTCGTCAGCACGCCCGAGAGCGTCATCGGCTGACCGTTCACGACTGAGGTGTTCCCCGTGTAGGAGAGGGCCGTCTCCTCGAGCGTGACGTTGAAGGTCGCTGAACCGGTGGATGCCACGAAGCCGCTGTCTCCGGCGAACGAGCCTGCGAGCGTGTATGGGCCGGCGGCCTCGCCCGGCGTGATCTGGCACGTTGCCGTGCCGGTGGCGTCCGTGGTCGCCGTGCAGGTCTCGACGCCGTTCAGCGTCAGGGTGACCGACTTGCCGGCGATCACAGTGGAGTCGCTCGACTTCTTCAACACTGCGGACACGGAAGTGGCGTCGGCGAAGTCGCCACTGCCCGCGTTGACCGTGAGGGTCGTCGGCGCGTGTTGAACACCCTGGACCGTCACCGGTGCGGTGTCCCCGGTCGGGACGACCGCAACTGCTCCCGCCTCACCGCCTGCGTTGTTGAAGTACGTCCCGGCGGTGCTCGATGCGGTGACGTTGAAATGGACGCTGACGTCGCCGCCTGCCGCGTCGCTGAACGAGCCGCTCCACGTCAGCGTCTGCCCGTTGATCGTCGGGTTCGCGGTCGTCGCCCCGGTCGTCGAATTCGGCACGTAGGCAAAGCCGGCGGGAAGCGTGTCGGTGATCGAATTCACCGTGACGGCCGACACGTTCGGATTGTGGATCGTGATCGTGTAGCCGTCGGCCCCGCCGGCCGTCGTTGTGGACGAATCCGCGGTCTTTGCCGTTGTCAGCGGCGAGAAGCCGAGCGGGGAGAACGTCGTCAGGTGCGAGACGGTGACCGAGCCGTTGGCGGGCACGGACACGTCCCAGCTGAGCAGGATTGCGTTGTCCTCGTTCGTCGCGCAGTCGCAGGTGTTCGGTCCTGCAGCCCGCGATCCGATCAGCGCCCACATCGTGTTGAAGAAGGTCTCGTAGTACCTGCTGCCGGACGTGAGCGGGAACAACTGCTCGATCCGGCTGCCGGGATCGGCTGTCGCCGTGCACGCGATCGCACCTCCGTCCACACGTCCGAACCCGAAGTCTGAGTTCTGGAGGAAGCAGTCCCCCGCGGTGTACAGCCGAACCGACCGCGACAAGGTGTTCGAGTTCGAGATCTGCACGTCGGTCAGGTACGACTCCTGGCCGACGACGTAGGTATCCGTCTGCGTGATCGTCAGGCCGCTCAGGCCGAGCCCTGCAACGGTCACGATCTTGAACGGATCGAGGCTGGTGCCCGTTCCGGTTGGCCCGGTCTGGCTGATCTGCGTGAACGGCGTTCTCGGCGACGCCGCGCCTCCTGCCGGGATGCTGCCCGGGCCGTAAAGCGCCGCTGCCGACTGGTCGACCGCGAGCGTTCCGCAGGCGGTGGCGGCAAACCACTCGCTCGCGGCGTCGCCTGTGTGGTTGACGCTGCAGTTCAGGTCCGGGCTGATCGTGATGTTCGTCAGCGGACCTGCAGAGGTGATCGTCGCCGCCGAGGCGCCCGACGAGAGCGCGAGCGCCGCGACCGCGGCCAGGAAAGCAATTACGACCACGGCGAGCGGCCGTCGGTTGCGTTTGAGAGAGCTACTGAATTGTTCCACCTGCCCCGCCAATCTCCCCCGAATCGTGAACGGTTGCGCGTCAGCGGGATCGCAGCTCCGGCCTGCCGCGAACCCCAAGGGCACCAACTAGTGAGGCGCAAACCTCGCCAGAAGTCAAGCCCGAAACGGGCATCCCGCCCCTCCAAGGCGACCTCTCAGCCGGCGTTTCGCGATCAAAAGGCCGAAATGCGAAGGGGGCCGCGCGCGACACGCGGCCCCCTTCGAGCTTTTAGGGCCCGGCCGGGCCCTTGCAGCTGTCGCCTTGCCTCGCGCCCACGTACGCGGTCTGCTGCGACGTGACACAGCCGTACGTGATGTGCGTCGGGCCGTGCAGGATCCGGCCCTGGTCGGTCCAGACCAGTGCGGCGCTCCCGCCCTTGTCGATCGCGATCGAGATCGAGTCGGCGAGGTCGCGGTTGCCGTCGTTGACCGTGCAGAAGATCCCGTTCGTGCAGATCCCGCCGACGTGCATGACCGAGCTCGACGCCGACGTCTGGTTGAACTTCGGCACCGCGTCGTACCCGTCGGTCGTCTGCGCGAACGTCGTGTACCACGGCGACTGTTCCGGGTCGCTCGGCGTGTAGTCGGGCGTGTTGAGCCAGATGAAGTCCACGCGTCCGGTGCTGCCCGCGGCGATCCACGGGAAGTAGTGCGTACCCTTGTCGCTGTTCACGAGCACGGGCTTGGTCCACGTCAGGGCCTTGGTGCTCGAGTGGCTGAACCAGATGTCGAAGACGTTCGGCCCGCGGATGTTGTCCGTGAACACGGAGTACACGTTGCCGCCCGCCGTCGACGTTCCCGAGTCGTCCACCGCGAGCGTCGCGAAGATCTCGTCGGTATTGGTGTTCGGCCCCGTGTCCGCGACGAGGTGCGCGTCCCATGTCAGACCGCCGTCGGCGGAGTGCGCGACGTACACCTGATGGAAGTTCTCCGCCTGGCTGATATTGCACCCCTGTGTCGTGTTCGCGACCGGGTCGGCGGTGATCCACTGGACGTACACGTCGCCCGTCTCCGGATCGACCTCGATGTCGCTCGGGACCGTGTTGCAGAAGGACTGCACTTCGGCGAGCGGGTTGTTTGCGAACACGTTCGTCTGCACGAACGTCTGCCCGCCGTCATGCGAGCTCGACACCCAGATCTGGCTGGCTGAGAAGTCGTGGTACGAGATGTAGACGGAGTCCTGAGTTGCGGTGACCTTGCTCGGATAGACGGCGAGCCACGGCCTGTCGATGAACGACGGGTTGACCGCAGCGACCTCGTTCACCGTCCAGTGCGCACCGCGGTCGTCGCTGTACGCGAGGTGCGTCTGCAGGAGAAGCGGCAGCTTCTCCAGTGAGGTCACATAGACGCGGTGCGTGCCGGGCAAGCAGTTCGGCGTGGGAGTCCCGGCAGTGCATGGCGTCGGTCCGCCGACCCGAACGTCGACGTCGCCGACGTCCCGCCCGAAGAGATCGCCGATCGGCGTTTGCACGAACGTGCGGCCGCCGTCGTCCGAGCGTGCGACGTCGGTGCCGCTCGCCTGCCACGCGACGTAAATCGTCCCATCGGAGCGGTCGACAGCGACCGACGGCTCGGTCGCATTGTCCTCGGCTTCGGGAGAGACGGTTTCGGTGAAGCCCTCGAGCAAGCCCGCGCCGCCGCTCGGGACGAGCACGAACGCCAGCACCGCGAGAGCGATGAGCAGTGCGCGTTTCATGAGCCTCCTTTCCTGATGCGAGGGCGGAGCGCCGCCGAGCGACGGCGCTCCGCAGAAGTCGCTACGGCGTCGTGCCGGTGCCGTTCTGATCCAGCGCTGCGGTCGAGTCGGCCTGGTTCGAAACGCCGAGCGCAACGCGTGTGTCGGGGATCGCCATTCCACTGCCGAACAGGTATGTGGACAAGCCGGTCACGGAGTACAGGCCCGCGCCCGGCTTGATTCCGAGCCCGGTCAGGCTCGCCGTGATCGAGATCGTGCACGCGGTCGGCGCGCCCAGTGGCGCCGGCGTCACTGCGATGCACGGCGTAGCCGTAGCGAGTTCGACCATCTTGAACTCGTTCGACGTGAGGGTCGGCGAGAGACCGCTCAACCGTCCGGCCTCGGCGCTAGCCGCCCCGTCGGGAGGGTTGTCCTTGTAGGCGATGTAGAAGTTGTCGTTCGGCGTGCCGGACGCCCAGAACTCGGCGCCCCACAGGCCCCCGGTCGCGCCTGCGCCGCACGCGATGGCCGCGGTCGAAGACGGCGGCGCGTTGAGCGTCAATGCGAGCGTCAACAGGTCGCCGCTGCGGGACGTCGCCGCCTTCAGCACGTCCATGCCGGCACAGGATCCCTCCGGCAGCCCGGCGGCGTCCGTGACGTCACCCACCGGATCCGTCACGGAGTGATCGTGGATCGGCCACGTCGACTGCAGGCTGATGTTCTGGCCGGTGAACACGCTGTTGCCGGCGATTTGCCTTGCGAACTTGATCCGGCCGTCCCCCGTCGAGTTGTTCGTGTCGGTCCAGACGACGTTCGCCGCACCGAGGTGATCGACGTCGACCGAGATGAAGTCGGCGAGGCTGCGGTCTCCACTGCAAGCGAGGCCGAGCGTGCAGATCTGGCCGAGGTGGTTCGGATGGTCGGTGATCTGGACGGACTTGAAGTTCGGCCCTGTGTTGAGCGCGTTCTGCGACTGCGAGAAGTAGACGTTCCAGACCGACGTATTCGGCCGGCCACCGCACTCGCTGTTCGGATCGGAGCACGGATTGCCGTTCGCGTCGACGAACGCGACGTTCGAGTTCAGGCCGGTATTGGCCCTGTAGTAGACGAGGTCGACTTGACCGGGATCGCCCGCGACCATCCACGGGAACACCGCGGAGTCGCCGCTTTCGTTGGTCAGGTCGATCGGCTTCGACCACGTTGCGCCGAGGGTCGTCGAGAACGCGTAGTAGACGTCCTGCTCGCCGAAGAAGCCGCTGCCGCCCGAAGTGTCCTCGATCGGGCCCTGCGACTGCGACCACGTGAAGTAGAGGTTGCCGCCCTTGTCGACCGTCATCTCGGGGAAGATGTTCGACGGGTTGTGATCGCCGAGGACAGCGACCTGGCTGCGCGTCCACGTGTTGCCGCCATCGCTCGAGCGCGCTATCCAAAGCGACCACGGCGGGCCGGCCGTCAGGCCCGGGATGATCGACGTCCCGCGGATGAACGGGATGTACACGTTGTGCGTCCGGTAGAGGTCGACAACGGTCGGGCCGGCAACCTGGAGCATCTTGTCGAACGGGTCGGGACACGCCGTCGGCGTCGCGTCGCTCGCCGGCGGTACGTTCACGGTCGCCGCGTTGCACGGCCCGTCGCCGTACGTTCCCGGGGTTCCGTCTTCGTTCGAGATCGCCACCGCGAGCGTCGGGTTCGCGATGTCGGTGTAGTCGATAAACGAGTCGTAGACCTTCTTCGTGCCGTCCGGACGCAACTCGTCTACGGCGAGCCATGGCCGGTCGTCGATCGTCCCAGGCGAAAGCCCTGAGCCGAGCGGCGCCGAGACGAAAGTCTGACCGCCGTCGTCGGAGACGTTGATCGTCTCATCAGGTCCCGAAAGGTCGACGAAGAAGACACGGTGCGTGGTCTGGCCGACCGCGACATGGCAGTCGCCGCCACCCTGCTCTTCGACGACGGCACGACCGAAGATCGGATCGTGCGTCGGCAGCCGCCACGTCGCGCCGAGGTCGTTGGAGCGGAAGAAGTAACTGAACCCCGGATATCCCACTCCGAGCGGCCCGCACGAGTACGCGGCGTCGTTGCCGCCGGCGAATCGGTCGACGACGACTGACGGCTCCCCGCCGAAGCGGTGGTAGTCGAGGTACGCCGAAGGCGTGAAGATGTTCGTGTAGTTCGAGGTCGAGCTCGTGTTGCCGCCGTTGCCACCGCCGCCCTGGTCGAGCAGGACGGCAGTCCCGTCGACGAGCTCGAGCGGGCCGCTCGCGTCGGCGCGCGCGAGCGTCGCGGTCGCCGCTGCGACAACGACAGCTGCGAGGAGAAGCGTGATCTTGCGCATGTGGTCCTCCGAAGAACGGAGGGCCGGCGTGCGCCGGCCCTCCGGATAGGTGTCGTTACGGCGTGGTGCCGGTGCCGTTCACGTCGAACGGCGTCGCCGCATCGGCGAGGTTTGACGTGCCGAGCGGAATCCGCAAGCCCGGCGGCTGTTGCTCGCTGCCGAAGTAGTAGACGGAGAAGCCGCTCACGCTGGCGAGGATGCTGCCCGCCTTCACCCCTAGGCCGGTGAGGCTCGCCGTGATGACGACGGTGCACGGCGTCGGCGGCAGCGCCGCGAAGCAGGTCCCCGTGGCCGCGGTCGGCGTTGCCGGCTCGTACCTGTTGAACTCGTCATGCGTGAAGGTCGGCGAGATCGAGTTGATCGCACCGGCCTCGACGCCTGGTCCCCCATCGGCGGGGTTGTCGCGATACGCGATGTAGAAGTTGTCGTTGTTGTAGATCGCGGTGTTGCCGACGGGGTTGCTGGCGGCCCAGAACTCAGCTCCCCAGAGCCCACCGGTCGCCGACGCCTTCGAGCACGTGATCGCGGCGAGTGACGTAGGCGGCGCGTTCAGGGTCATGGTCACAGTCAGCAGATCGCCGGTCCGTTGCGCGTTCGTTCCGAGGATGTCCATCGCCGGGCAAGACACTTCCGGCGCCCCCGTCGCGTCGAAGACGTCCCCGGCCGGGTCCGTGACCGCGTGATCCGTGATCGGGTACGCGTTCATGGCGGCGATGTTCTGGCCCTTGAGGATGCTCGCACCGGATAGCTGCCGCGAGAAGAACTGCCGCGTGTCATGCCGCGAGTTGTTGTCGTCGGCCCACGTGGTGTATGCGGCTCCCGTGTGGTCGTAGTCGATCGTCAGGAAGTCGAGCAGGTCGCGGTTCGCTTGCGGGCTCGAATCGCAACTGAGGCCGCCCGTGCAGACGCCGCCGGTATGGATCGGGTGGTCGGAGATCTGCACGAGCTTGAAGTTCGCGCCCGTGTTGAGTGCGTTCTGCGACTGCCCGAAATACGTGTTCCACACGGTCGTGTTCGGCTTGCAGCCGGCGTCGCCCTCGTTGCACGGGTTGCCGTTCGCGTCATAGAAGGCGATGTTCGGGTTCAGTCCGCTGTTCGCCTTGTAGAGCACGAGGTCGACCTGTCCCGGGCTTCCCGCGACCATCCATGGGAAGACCGCCGAGTCGCCCGTCTCCTTCGTGATGTCAATCGGCGTCGCCCACGTCGCGCCGCCGTCCGTCGAGTACGTGTAGTACGCGTCAGTCTCCCCGCCGCCGTTCGCCGCGTCGGGGTTTCCCGTCGTCTGCGACCACGTGTAGTAGAGGTTCCCGGCGGTGTCGATCGTCAGCTGCGGGAAGATGTTCGCCGCGTCGTGTGGACCCACGTTCGCGACTGGATGCCGCGTCCACGTCTCGCCGAGGTCGGTCGATTTGGCGAGGTAGATGACGAAATTGCCACCGACCTGACGCTCGAACGGGATGTACAGCGTGTGGCGTCGAGCGCTGTTCGACTTGTCGACGACGACGGGTCCCGAGATCCAAAGGTCCGGATCGGTCGGATCCGGGCATGCGGTCGGCTCATCGTCAGAGGTGGCGCCGGGGATCGCCGTCTGGGTGAACGCATTACACGGCGAGGCGGCGAAGTCGGCCGCCGTGTTGGTACCGCCGTCGTTGGTGCTCTTGACGAATACGAGGCTGCAACCAGGCTCGGACGTCGCAATGCAGCCGGTGTCGTTGTTGAAGTTCAGGTACACGTCCTGGCCGTCGGGCGCCGTCTCGTCGGTCGCAACCCACTGCCGGTCGTCAATCGCCCCGGGGTTCGCTTCACAGCCGAGCTTGTTGCTCGAGAACGTCTCACCGAGGTCGCGCGAGATGTTCATCGTCACGCATCCGCCGGAGAGGTCGATGAGGAAGACGCTGTGCGTTACCTCCCCGACCGCGTGGTGCGAGTCGCCGCCGCCGGACTCCTCCGTCCCTGTCGGCTCCGTGAAGAACGGGTTGTGCGATGGGACACGGAACGTCGTTCCGCCGTCCGAAGACTTGTAGAACTCGCTGAAGCCGGGGAAGCCCACCCCGAGCGGGTTCGAGACGTAGACGAGGTCGCGATACGTCGGTCCGCCGCCAAAGCTTCCAGCGGCGAATGGATACCGGTCGACGACCGTCGTCGGCTCGCCGCCGATCTCGTGGTAGTCCACGTAGCTCGCCGGCGCGAAGATGTTCGTCGCCGAGCTGGCGGAGCTGGTGTTCCCCCCGTTGCCGCCGCCGCCGCTCGAGACCTTCGCCAACAGGACTGCGGTGTCCGGCACGAGCTCGACGGCGCCGCCGTCTCCGCGCGCCACGGCCGGCAAGAAAACGGCCGCCACAATTGCCGCGACCAGCGGCAGTGCGCTCCGCCTCCCAACGATCTTGCGCATGTTCCCCCCGTTCGGGTCGTGATTTAGACGAGGACGAACAGGGTTATGCGGGTTTACGCAGAAAGAAAAACGCGTATTTGCAGGGACTTTGTTGACTGACTAGTCAACCACGTAGGTTCGCGCAGCTAAACCTGCGCGAACCGGATTACGCGTCGGTGATGATGACCGGAGCCCCGACCCGCACGTGCTGGAACAGCCATTCGGCGTCGGGGATGTGCATCCGGATGCAGCCGTGCGACGCCGAGTAGCCGATCGACGCGTCGTCGGGCGTGCCGTGGATGCCGACGCCGGCCGCGTCGAGGCCCATCCAGCGCGTTCCGAGCGGGTTGCCCGGGCCCGGCGGAATCGGCTTCAGGCCCTTCGCCCACGACGAGTCCGGCGGGCGCCACCACGGGTTCAACTGCATGTCGACGATGTGCCATGTTCCGAGCGGCGTCGGGTAGATCGACTGCCCCGTCGCGACGCCGAACGTGCGCACCAGCTTCGCGCCGTCGTACAGGCGCAGCTCGTTCCCGCTCCGGCGGATGACGATCAGGGGGCCGAATGTCGCGGGCGTCACCTTCGGCGCGACCGTGCGGAGTACGACACGCACCCTCGGCCGCTGAGGCGAGCGCAGGGCGCGCACGATCCGCTTCGCGGTTGCCCCCGTCGCAACCTTTTGCCCCGCGGTCGGGTCGCTGAACCGCGGCTGCAAGCCGGCGGTCAGTCCGAGCAGCTGCGCGTCCTTGGCCGGATAGGAGAAGCGCTTGTCGAGCGCGCGGACGTACGATTGGACTGCGGCTGCGTCGATCGCGGGCACGAGCTCGACCGCCGCGCCGCGCTTCGCGTCCAATGCGCGTGCGACACCGTCGCTGACCGCGACCGACGTCCCGAACCGCGATGGGCGGACGGCCCACTGCTTGTCGGCGAGGGTCAGACGAAGCGGCTTCGCGAACGCAGGCGCGACGGCGGCCTGAGCCTGCTCGTAGGACATCCCCCCGACCGGGATCCCGGCGAGCGTGACGCCGTCGGCGACGAGCACCGGAGGCGCCGCTCCGCCGCCGAGGACGGGGGCCGTCACGGCGACGACGACGATCACGAACAGGAGTCGGCGGATCACGGGTGACGAATGCTACTCACGTGCGCGGAAGCCGCCAAAAACCCCCATCCGGGTGAACAAGAAACGCATACCTGCGGAATCTTGAATGGCATGAGGCAGGGAACCCGCTTCAACGCCCTCTGGGTCGCCCCGAAGACCGGCAAGCGCCGGCCCGGCTGAGAACCGATCGGGCGCGCTGACGCGCGGGGTCGCCGCCACGGCGGGGCCCTCCGTAGCGCTCGGGCATCCGGGATACTTCCGCCGAGCACACGAGACTCGGAGGAAGACATGCCTGCAAACGAGCTGCACGAGACCGCCCGGGCGCTCGTCGCCGAGGGCAAGGGGATCCTGGCGGCGGACGAATCGGACTCGACGATCAAGAAGCGGTTCGACTCGATCGGGGTCGAGTCGACCGAGGAGAACCGCCGCGCCTACCGCGACCTGCTGTTCACGACCGAGGGCGTCGAGGAGTTCATCAGCGGCGTCATCCTCTTCGACGAGACGATCCGGCAGTCGGCGTCCGACGGAACACCGTTCCCGAAGCTGCTCGACTCGAAGGGGATCATCCCCGGGATCAAGGTCGACACCGGCGCGAAGCCGCTCGCACTCGCCGACGGCGAGACGGTGACCGAGGGCCTCGACGGCCTCCGCGGACGTCTCGAGGAGTACCACGGGCTCGGCGCCCGCTTCGCGAAATGGCGCGCGACCTACTCGATCGCCGGCGACAAGCCGAGCGAGTACTGCATCTGGACGAACGCGCATGCGCTCGCGCGCTACGCCGCGCTCTGCCAGGAAACCGGGATCGTCCCGATCGTCGAGCCCGAGGTGCTGATGGACGGGACGCACACGATCGAGCGCGCGTACCACGTCACGTCGCGTGTGCTGAACGCCGTGTACACCGAGTTGTTCGACCAGCGCGTGGACGTCGAGGGGACGCTCTTGAAGCCGAACATGGTGCTGTCGGGGTACGACGCGTCGGACCGCGCCGGCGCCGACGACGTCGCGGAGTGGACACTGCGGTCATTCTCCAAGCACGTCCCCGCGGCGGTACCGGGAATCGTCTTCCTCTCGGGCGGTCAGTCGGACGAGGACGCGACCGCGCACCTGAACGCGATGAACAAGCGCGGCCCGCATCCGTGGCAGCTCTCGTTCTCGTACGGCCGCGCGCTGCAGGCTCCCGCGCTGAAGGCGTGGGTCGGGAAGGCCGAGAACGTGGAGGCCGCGCAGCGCGCCTACTACCACCGCGCGAAGATGAACAGCGCCGCACGGACGGGGATGTACGCGCCGGAGATGGAGCGCGAGGCCGTTCCCGCCTAGGACGAGCACAAAAGGGTCAGACCCGGAGGGTCTGACCCTTGACCTTGCTCGTCAGCGGTACTCGCGGCCGGTCAGCGCCTCGAGCTTGTCGAGCGCATGTGTCGCCTCGACACGGCGCACCGTGCCGGAGCGGGAGCGCATGACGATCGAGTCGGTCACGGCGCCGTTCGGCAGGTAGCGCACCCCGCGCAAGAGCGATCCCGTCGTCACGCCGGTCGCCGCGACGAAGACGTCGTTGCCGGTCACGAGGTCGTCGGTCGTCAACACGCGCGACGGATCGAGCCCCGCGTCCTCGAGTTTCGCGCGCTCGTCGTCGTCTCGCGGCCACAGTCGCCCCTGGATCCCGCCGCCGACACACTTCAGCGCGGCAGCCGAGATGACACCCTCGGGCGTCCCGCCGATCCCGTACAGGATGTCGACGCCCGTGCCGGTGGATGCAGCGGCGATCGCAGGCGCGACGTCGCCGTCGCGGATCAGGTTCACCTTCGCGCCTGCGTCGCGCAGTTCCGCAATGAGGTCGTCGTGGCGATCGCGCTCGAGCACGACGACGGAGATCTCACGCGCCGACACGCCCTTCGCCCTGGCCACGGCCGCAACGTTCTCCGTCGGCGACGCCGTGATGTCGACCGCGTCGATCCCCTGCGGACCGACGGCGATCTTCTCCATGTACACCGCGGCGCCGGGAAAGAACATCGTCCCGCGTTCGGCGACGGCGATCACGGCGATCGCGTTCGGCTGGCCGAGCGCCGTCAGCCGCGTCCCCTCCAGCGGGTCGACGGCGACGTCGACCGCCGGGCCCGTTCCGTCGCCGACCTCCTCGCCGTTGTAGAGCATCGGCGCTTCGTCCTTCTCCCCCTCGCCGATCACCACGACGCCGTTCATCGAGACCGAGTCGAGCATCGCGCGCATCCCATCGACGGCCGCCTGGTCGGCGGCGTTCTTGTCGCCGCGGCCGACCCACCGCCCGGCCGCCATCGCCGCGGCTTCCGTGACGCGGACGAGCTCGAGCGCGAGGTTACGGTCGGGGCGTTGGGCGCTCACGCTGCCACCGCCACCCGAGGAGCCGGCCTGCTCGGCACCGGCGGAGCCTACATCCGCTCGGGCGCCTCGACACCGATGAGATCGAGACACCGCGCGATCACCTGCTGCGTCGCGCGGCAAAGGGCGAGCCGGAACTCTTCCGCGTCCGAGCCGACGACGCGGAGGTCGTGGTAGAAGCGGTGGAAGTCGTCGGCGACGCGGATCGCGTAGATCGGGATCGCGTGCGGCGCGCGCCGCTCGGTCGCCTCCTCGACGACGGACGGAAACTCGGCCAGCCGCTTGATCAAGTTGCGTTCGAGCGGATCGACGAATCCGGTTTGAGGGCTCGCCTTCTTCTCGGCGTTCCGGAGGATCCCGGCGATCCGTGCGTGCGCGTACTGCACGTAGTAGACAGGGTTCTTCTGCGTCCGCTCGGCCGCGAGGTCGACGTCGATCTCGATCGTCTGGTCGTGCCCGCGCGAGACGAGGTACCAGCGGGCGGCGTCGACGCCGATCCGATCGACGAGCTCGCTGAGGAAGACGACGTCGCCGCGCCGCTTCGACATCTTCTTCGCCGCGCCGCGCTCGGTCACGTGGACGAGCTGGTAGATCAGCACCTCGATCCGCTCTGGGTCGTACCCGAGCATCGCCGCAGCCGCCTTAAGCCGCGCGACGTACCCATGGTGGTCGGCGCCGAGGACGTAGATCGCGATGTCGAAGCCGCGCTCGAGCTTGTCGCGGACATATGCGACGTCGGCCGCGAAGTAGAGGTACGAGCCGTCGCTCGACCGCACGAGCGGGCGGTCCTTGTCGTCGCCGTGCGCGCTCGTGCGCGCCCAGAGCGTGCCCTCCGACTCGTAGGTGTCGAGCTTCGGCAGCACCTCGGGGATCCCGCGCTCGATCTCGGCCTGGAGCCGCCAGGTGTCGACCGGCACACGGAACTCCGCCACCTCGCGCCGGATCTGCTCGAGCATCGCTTCGACCGGGTCGTGGTCGGAACGGGCGATGTCGGCCACGTACTCGCCGACGTACCCACCCTCCGGCGGCTCCTCCCCACGACGCCGCGCCTCGACGGAGGCGCGAAACAGGTCGACCTGCCGCCCCGCGTTGTTGAAGTAGTACTCCTCCTCGACCTGGTGGCCGGCGAACTTCAGCAGGCGCGCGATCGAATCGCCGTAGGCGCCATTTCGCGCGCTTCCGACGGTCAGCGGAGCGACCGGGTTGGCCGACACGAGCTCGACCTGGATCCGGTGATGCGGTTGCACGAAACCGCCGCCGTACGACTCGTCGATCTCGCGGAGCGCGTCGACGTACCAGCTCGGCCGGAGCCACAAATTCACGAATCCGGGGCCGGCGACCTCGACACGATCGACGTCCTCGAGCTCGCTCGCCCGCTGCGCGAGCTCCGCGGCGAATTCGCGGGGGGCGCGCCCGCGCGCAGGTGCGGCCCGTAACGCGACGTTCGTTGCGTAGTCGCCGTGGGACGGATCGTGCGGGCGCTCGAGCGCGACGTCCGAGCCGGCAAGCTTCGAGATCTCGGCCGCGAGCCGCTCGACGGCGTTAGCCGGCAAGTGCCCCCCGTGCCGCGAACAGGTCCTCGAGTGCGCGCAACTCGTCCGGGGTTCCCGCCGCGATCAGGACGTCGCCGGTCGTGAGCGTCGCATCGGGCGTCGGGGTCGTGTCGAACGTGCCGTCGTGCTTGCGCAGCGCGACGATCAGCGCACCGGTCGCCTTGCGGATGTCGAGCTCGCGGATCGACTTCCCCGACTGCCCGCAGGCCTCGGTGACCTTGATCTCCTCGAACCGCAGCTCCGGCGCGCTCGCCGTCGTCATCACGTCGAGGAAGGCAGTCACCTGCGGTTTCAGGATGAGGTTCGCCATCACGCGCCCGGCTGCGACGTACGGCTGCACGACACGGTCCGCGCCGGCCAGCGAAAGCTTGCGCGCTGCATCCTCATCTGACGCGCGCGCGACGATGTGCAGCTCGGGCCGCGCGGTCCGAGCCGACAGGGTGATGTACAGGTTGTCGGCGTCGTCGTCGGAGGCAGCGACGAGCCCGCGCGCGCGCTCCAATCCAGCGGCCCTCAGGTCTTCGTCCTCCGTCCCGTTGCCCTCGATGAAGTGGTCGTTCCGTTCACCGGCCGCTTCGAGGGCCGAAGCGCTGAAGTCGAGGACGACGTACGCAACGCCGGCGTGCCGGAACTCGTCCGCGACATTGCGGCCGACACGTCCGTAGCCGCAGATGATGTAGTGGTCGTGCAAACGATCGATCGCGCGTCGCCTCCTCCGTTCCGCCCACGCTCCAGTCAGCACACCGCGCGCAATCAGCTCGACGAGGGTGCTCGCGATGTAGGCGAAGATTGCCACGCCGACGAGCATGAGGCCGATCGTGAGCAGTTCTGCGCCGGCGCCGCTCGGCTTCGTGTCGATCCCGGTCAGCGTCACGGTGACCATCGACCGGTAGAACGAGTCCATCCACCCTTCGCCCAGCATGTGCTGGAATCCGAGCGTCCCCAGCACGAGCGCGATCGTCAGCACGGTGGTGGCAATCGCCAGGAGGCGGACGCTGAACTGCTGCATGGGCGGTGTATCGTAGGCGCGCGTGAACGGCGAAGGTTCCGAGCGTCAACTGAACATCCACCTCGATCCCGAGCAGATGGCGGGGTCATACGCGAACTTCGCGAACATCACCTTCTCGCCGTACGAGTTCACCGTCACGTTTGCGCGGGTGGACATGGAGATCGAAGAAGGCGAGGTTCCCGGCGTCGTCGTCTCGCGAATCAACATGTCGACGCGGTTCTTCGAAGAGTTCCTGACGGCGATGCAGGACGCGCACTCGAAGTGGAAGTACCAGGAGGGCGTCCGCAACCTGCCCGAGACCGGCGGCGAACGCGACACCTGAGGCGTCACCTCTCTAGGCAGGGCAGCTAGTGCGCCGCGCGCCAGGCGCGCGCCATCTCGACCCGCTGCAGTAGCGACGGATGGTCGTCGAGCAGCACGTGCACCCATTCAGGCGGGCTTGGATCCTGGAGGCTCGAGGCGACGAACCCGGTGAACAGCCCCCGCGCGGCAGCAGGATCGCGTGTCCCATCGAGGCCGATCCAGTCGGCTTCCGCCTCGTATCGCCGCGAGATCGCATTCTGGAGCGGGAGCACGGCGAGGTGGAGAACGCCGACGACGAGCAGCGCCAGCGGCACCGCTGCGGGCCGGCGGATGTCGACCGCCCACGCGGTCACCGCGAGAATCGGCAGGACGAGGAGCGCGAACCACGCAACGCCGCGCGCGATGTGGTTGCGAGCGAGATGAGCCAGCTCGTGGCCGACGACGAACCGCACCTCGGCGCGGTCGAACTCGCGCCCGAAGAGCGTGCTCCACAACACGATCCGTTCGGTCGGCCCGATCCCCACGGAGAACGCGTTCGCAGCGCGCGTCCGGCCCGAGACGTCCTCGATCCCCACCGCGGGCGAGCCTGCGTGCTCGCTCGCAGCGAGCCGCCGGATCTCGGAGCGCAGCGCCGGCGAGCGGACGGGATGCGTGCCGACGCTCGTGACGTACGGCGTCACGAACTGCAGCGCGAGAAAGATCGCGGCTAACAACGGCGCAGCCGGCGCCCACCACCAGCGTCCGAGGCGTCGGGCGAGAGTGAGCACGAGCGCGAGCGCGACCGTTGCGACGAACGCAACCGCCAGGAGTTGCACCCACTCTCCGGCGACCGCGGCGGCGTACGACTCGCGCGAGACGCCGTGACGGCGGTCCCACCACGTCGCCGCGAGGGCGCCCGGAAGCGCCGCGGCCCACGCTGCCGCGAGGGCGACGACACCGAGGACGATTCCGGCGTTGACTCGCCCGAGGCCGAGTCGCGGCGCGATCACGCGCGCACGGCGGAACACGAGCGCGTACGCAGCGAAGACCAGAAGCGTCGAGAGCACCCACGCCCCGTCGAAGAACCGTTCGACATACCGGGCCTCGTGAACGAGCCCGGCGCCGAACAGGCGCGTCTCGTTCAGCCTCGGCACGTGAAGATCCGACGGAACGGTCGTGCGCCACAATCGCGTCGCCGCGAAGACCCACAGGGCGACGGCGGCGGCTATCGTCGCGGCTCGGGCGATGCGAGTCGCAGTGATCACCGATGTGCACGCTAACCGGCAGGCACTCGACGCCGTCCTCGCGGCAGTCGACGCCGAGGGCGTCGACGCAGTCTGGTGCCTCGGCGACATCGTGGGCTACGGGCCGCGGCCGAACGAATGCTGCGAGCTCGTCCGCGGCCGCGCCGACGTCTGCCTCGCCGGCAACCACGACCTCGTCGCGCTCGGCGAGCTGACGGTCAGTGACTTCAACGAGGAGGCGGCTGCAGCTGCGCTCTGGACCAACGAGGTGCTCGCCGGCGAATCGGAGTCGTTCCTCCGAGCGCTGTCGCCTCAGGGCGAGGCAGCCGGCGCCGAGCTGTTCCACGCGAGCGCGCGCGACCCCGTGTGGGAATACGTCTTGACCGAAGAGGCCGCCCGATCGACGCTCGACCTGACGACCGCCCCGCTCGTTCTCGTCGGGCACAGCCACGTCGCGCTCGCATTGACGCCGGAGGGCGACGACAAGGTGGCCGGTGGCCTGGCGCCTGCCGGAACCGAGATCCCGCTCGACCGTCGCTGGCTCCTCAACCCAGGATCCGTGGGCCAGCCGCGGGACGGCGACCCGCGCGCAGCGTGGCTGCTGGTCGACGCGGAGCAGAGGTTTGCGTCCTTCCGCCGCGTCGCATACCCCATCGAGCAAACCCAGACCGAGATGCGCGCCGCGGGGCTCCCGCCGGCGCTCGCAGACCGGCTGGAACGAGGCGAGTGAAAGGGGCAGCACGTGGCAGAGTTGACGAATCTCGAATCGAAGCTGAGCGAGGTCATCGGGCTCGCGATGGCGGCACAGGGTGCGACGGACAAGGTGAAGAAGCTGCCGGAGCTGGAAAGCGAGCTGGAGCAGAAGCTGACGCGCATGCACGAGGAGGCGAAACAGACGGAGGAGCGTGCGACGGAGGTTGCGTCGAGCTTCGAGGGCAAGAAGACTGCGATCCTCGACGAGGCGCGTGACGTGAAGAAGAAGGCGACGGAGATGATGCAGGACTACCTCGACCGTGCCGCCGATGCGCTCGACGGCTTCGAGTTCCTGACCATGGCCGAGGCGGGCGAGGTCGGGCACTGGGAGATCCTGAAGACGCTGAACGACCGTGCGCGGAACAGCGAGGTGCGGGAGCTCGTCGACTGGGCGATCCCGATCCAGCAACGGCACCTCGAGGAGGTGCGGCAAGGCTCGCTTCAGCTCGCCGCCTCGGAGGACCCGAACGAGAGCTCGTAGAGCCCGCGCATCGATCGCATTCGCGATCTGCGCCGCGGCCGCCGCGGCCTCGTCCGGCTGCGGCGGCCGCACCGAGCACGCCTTGCCGCCGCAACCGAAGCTCCCACGGTCCGTCGCCGAACAGCTCGAGGCCCAAAGCGACGACATCGCGCGTCGGCTCGACGCCGGCGACGACTGCGGCGCGCTCGCGGCGGCACGGACGCTGCAGCAGAACACGATCTCGGCGATCAACGCCGGTCGCGTTCCCGGAGAGCTGCAGGAGCCGCTCGCGAGTGCGGCCTCGCGGGTCGTCACGCGCATCAGCTGCACGCCCGCGCCGACCCCGCCGCAGGTGACGCCGATCCCGCCCTCCGAAGACACCGCGACGGTCGACGGGAACCAGAAGCACGACAAGCACGACCAACACGGCAAGGGCGACAAGCACGGCAAAGGAGCAGACGACGACCAGTAGCGCCGAGACGATTGCGTCCGGCCGTTATCGACTCGAGCAGGTGCTCGGGCACGGCGGGATGGCGACGGTCTATCGCGCGTCCGACGCCGAACTGGAGCGGCCGGTCGCTGTGAAGCTGCTCGCGCCCGCCCTGTCGGACGACGTCGAGTTCCGCAGCCGCTTCATCCGCGAGGCGCGTCTTGCGGCACGCCTGTCCCACCCCAACGTCGTCCAGGTGTACGACGCCGGCGAGGACGATCATCGTCCTTTCATCGTCATGGAGTACGTCGCCGGCGAAACGCTGGAGCGTCTGCTCGCGCGACGCAGGAAGCTGCCGGCCGGCGAGGCCGCGGCGCTGGGCGCTCAGGCGGCGCTCGGCTTGCAACACGCGCACGACGCCGGGCTCGTGCACCGCGACGTCAAGCCGCACAACCTCCTCCTCCGGACGGACGGTGTCCTCAAGGTCGCCGACTTCGGCATCGCGCGTGCGGCGGAATCGACCCGGCTGACGAGCGCCGGAACCATCCTCGGCACCGCGGCGTATCTGGCACCCGAGCAGGCGCTCGGCGAAGAGGTCACGAGCGCTGTCGACATCTATGCGGTCGGCGCGGTCGTCTACGAGCTGCTCAGCGGGCGCCCGCCGTACGAGTTCGACTCGCTCGCCGAGCTCGCGGAGAAGCAGCGCGCCGGCGACATCATTCCCGTGCGGGACCTCGAGCCCAGCGTTCCGGACGCGCTCGAGGCGATCGTCATGCAGTGTCTCGCACGCGATGCGCGGTTTCGTCCAGCCGCAGCGCACGACGTCGCCGACGCGCTCGCGGCTGCGACGGGCGCCGCCGACGTCTCGCAACTGACCGCCAGGACGATCGCGCTCCCGCGCCGGACCGCACGCAGCGTCGGTGGCCATGGCATCTGGCCCTGGGTCGCTGCCGCAGCGGCGATCGCGGCAGTGGCCGGCGCGCTCGGGTTGTCGCACGTCGGCGGAGGCGGTGGCGTGACGAGCAGCCCGCAGGGCCCAGCCGTGCGCCCCGTTGCGCCCGGGTCGACGCCCGCGGCAGACGCACGCAACCTCACGCGCTGGCTACGCCAGCACTCGCGGTGATGAGAAGCGCTAGGTGGTCGAGACGGTCTCGCGCTCGGCGACCTCGTCGCCGAACGTGATCCCCTCGCGCGCGAGCGCGAGCTGGACGTCCTCGCGTGCTTTGTAGATTCGCCACTTGACGGTGGCGAGCGTGATCTCGAGCGAGTCGGCGATCTCGGTGTAGGAGAGGCCGACGACGTCGCGCAGGAGCAGCGCCATCTTGAGGTCGACGTTCAACCCCTCGACCGCACGCCAGACTGCGTCGATTGCCTCGAGCCGCTCGAACGGCGCGTCGACGACTTCCAGCGGAGGCACGTCGTCGAGCGCGACGACGGCGCGCGGACGACGCTCGGTCGCACGAAGCTCGTCGAGAACGCGGTTCTTCGTCACCTGGAACAACCACGTCGTGAACTTCGACCGCAGCGAGAACTTCGGCAGGCCCTGGTAGACGCGGAGGAAGACCTCTTGCGTCAGGTCTTCCGCAAGCGCCCGGTCGCCCACGAGCCGCAGAACGTAGTTGTAGATGGGAACCTGATATGCGCGGACGATGATGTTGAACGCCCGCTCGTCGCCTCTCTGCGCCTTGCGCAGGACGCCAAAATCAGGTTGCTGAAGCGACAAGGTGCCGGAGTATAACCGCTAGGGCGGAGACATCGTTAAGGGTTTGCCGGTCATCTGTAAGGGTTGTTTGAAACCCAAAAACCCCAGCACAGACGGAACAAGGTCGGCGAGTTGTCCCGCCTCTCGGACCGTGACTTCGTGATCCGTGACGATCAGCGGGACCGGGTTCGTCGTATGTGCTGTGTGCGGGCTCACACCGTCTGGTTCGAGCATCTGCTCCGCATTCCCGTGATCGGCTGTGATCAGGGCGACGCCGCCACGCCGCTCGACCGCCGCCACGACCTCACCGAGGCAATCGTCGGCGGTCTCGACGGCACGCACGACCGCCGGGATCGAACCGGTGTGGCCGACCATGTCGGGGTTCGCGAAGTTGACGACCGCAAATGCGTAATCGCCGCCTTCGATCTCCTCCACGAAACGGCTTGCGACCTCGTGCGCCGACATCTCCGGCTTCAGGTCGTAGGACGGCACGTCGCGCGGTGAGGGGACGAGGACGCGCGTCTCCCCTCCCCACTCCTCCTCGCGTCCGCCGTTGAAGAAGTACGTCACGTGGGCGTACTTCTCCGTCTCGGCGACATGCAGTTGCCGGACACCATGCGCGGACAGCACCTCCGCGATCGTCTCTTCGACATCCTGTTCCGCGAACGCGACGGGGCAGTCGAGGTCGGAGCGATACCGCGTCATGGTCGTGATATCGACGCCGGACTCGAGCAGCTTCATCGTCAATTCGCGTGCTCTGTCGGGGCGGAAGTTGAAGAAGATCGCGGTGTCGTGTTTCGGGTCGATCGCGGGCTTCCCCTCGATGTGCACCGGCTCGACGAACTCGTCGGTCACCCCGGCGTCGTAGCTCCGCTGCACGAGGTCGACAACGCCGGCAGCGGTCGCAGGCGTCTCGTGCAGCAGCACCGAGAGCGCGCGGTCGACGCGGTCCCAACGCTGGTCGCGGTCCATCCCGTAGTAGCGGCCGGCCACCGACGCGAACCGGTCCTGCGGCAGCTCGGCGAGGTCGCGCACCGCGGCGTGCGGCGAGACGTCGCGCCCGTCCGTGAACGCATGAATCCAGGTCTTCTCCGGTGCGAAACGGAGCAGGGCGCGTAGGTGGTCGATGTGCGAATGCACGCCGCCGTACGAGACGAGGCCGAGCAGGTGCACCCGCTCACCGCGCTCGAACGCCGACACGAGCGCAGGGTTGGTGAAGAACGACCCGTCCGCGATCGAGCGGTTGACCCGCATCAGGTCCTGGAAGAGCACGCGACCGGATCCGATCGTCAGGTGGCCGACCTCCGAGTTCCCCATCTGCCCGGGCGGCAGGCCGACGGCTTCCCCGGAGGCGTCGAGCGTCGTGTGCGGAAACGCACGCCAGAGACGGTCGAAGTTCGGGGTCCGCGCGAGCTCGACGGCGTTTCCGGGGCCGGCCGGCGCGCAGCCCCAGCCGTCGAGGATGACGAGCGCTACGAGCGGATGCTTGCGCGGCAAATCGCGGTGAAGGAGTCGACGTCGAGCGACGCACCGCCGACGAGCGCGCCGTCGACGGCCGGTTGTGCGAGCAGCTCCGCTGCATTGTCCGGTTTGACCGAGCCGCCGTAGAGGACCGGCACGTCGAGCAATGACTTGATAAACCCGTGCGCTTCCTGGGCGATGTCCGCGGTCGCGGACTTCCCGGTCCCGATCGCCCACACGGGCTCGTAGGCGACGACGAGCTGCTCGTCGGCCGGCAGGACGGACACCTGCCGACGCAGGACGTCCTCGGTCTCGCCGCGTTCGCGCTGCGTCTCGGTCTCGCCGACGCAGGCGATGACGCTGAGCCCCGCAGCGAGTGCGGCCTCCGTGCGCCGCGCGACCGTCTCGTCGGTCTCGCCGAAGTACTGCCGCCGCTCGGAGTGGCCGACGATCGCGCCGTAGACCCCGAGCTCGCGGAGCATCGGCGCCGAAACCTCACCCGTGAACGCGCCGTCGGCGTCCCAGTGGACGTTTTGCGCAGCGACTGCGATGTCGGTTCCGGCGAGCAACTGCACGGCCGTCGCAAGCGACACGAACGGCGGGCACACGACGACTTCGATGCCGGAGACGTCGGCGCGGCGCAACTCGAGGCAGAACCCCGCGGTCTCCGCGGGTCCTTTGAACATCTTCCAGTTTCCGGCGATCAGCACGGGGCGATCCTACGAGGATTCACGAGCGGTCCCGAGGGCGACATTCCCGCCGTGGCGGCGGGCGGCGAGAAGCGCACGGTCTGGTACGCGGTCGCGGCGAACGCCGCGATTGCCGTCGTCAAGGGCGTCGCCGGTCTCCTGACGGGATCGTCGGCGCTTCTTGCCGAAGCGGCGCATTCGATCGCGGACACGACGAACCAGGGGCTGCTGCGTGTCTCACTCTCGCTCGGCGAGCGGCCGCCCGACGAAGAGCATCCCTTCGGGTACGGCAAGGAGCGCTTCTTCTGGACGCTGCTGGCGTCCGTGATCATCTTTTTAGCCGGCGCGGT